>Ga0326735_1000240_pt1 | contig 12864 bp, 10 predicted proteins | sample 37_GP2_1092_FD_207945 | JGI IMG/M metagenome (GOLD analysis project Ga0326735, IMG submission 207945) | Glacier ice microbial communities from Ngari, Tibet, China - 37_GP2_109.2 | ecosystem: Environmental > Aquatic > Freshwater > Ice > Glacier | place: China: Ngari, Tibet | collected 2018-07-31
CCGACAGGGGGCCATTGCGCGTCGATCGGCCGCAGGCGGTAATCAGCATGCGCTTGAACTCGCCGTTGCCGACGTTGTCAGCGCCAGCGCAGCCGTCGGCGCCGGCCCAGGCCGCTCCGTTGATCGATCGGCGTGCGTCGGCGCCGGCGGCCGAGACTGCGCAGGGTGCCGGGACTGCGCCGGTGGCCTCGCAGGTGACCGAACCGGCGCCGGCGGCCGACCCGGCGCCAGCGCTTGCCGACTTGGCCCCGAGCAGCGCGCCGCTCGTGCCGCCTGCGCCTCCACATGTTCCCGATCCGGCCGATGCGGCGCCGCCGCCGCGTTACCGGGTCCAGCTGCCGCCGTCGGCCGATCTGGCGCTGGAGGTGCAACGGGTCGATGCGGACGGCACCACGTGGGCCGGCGTGGGCGCCATGGCGTGGCGCCAGGATGGCAGCCATTACAGCATGACGCTGGAGGCGGGGCTGAGCCTGCTTGTCGCGCGCGTAAATTTGCTGGTCAGCACCAGCGAAGGGCAGATCGACGACAATGGCATCGCCCCGGTCACTGCGACTGAAAAACGCAAGGGGCGTGCGCTGACGGCGACCCACTTCAACCGCGATCAAAGCCGCATCACGTTCTCGGCCAGCGAACGCTCCTATCCCTTGTTGCCGGGCGCGCAAGACAAGGCGACATTGCCGTTTCAGTTGGCCGGCATCGGGCGTGCCGACGTCAACCAGTTGCAGGGCAATATCGACCTGTTCGTCGGCGAAGACCGCGAAGCGAATGTATTTCGTTTCAATCTGGTCGGCGAGGAAGAGCTGGAAACGAAGATGGGACGCTTGCTGACCTGGCGCTTGAGCCGGCCACCTTTGCCTGGCACCTATTCGTCGCGGCTGGACATCTGGCTGGCGCCCGGGCGCGGCTGGTATCCGGTACAGATACGCAACACCGAAGCGAACGGCGCGGTCACGACGCAGTCGGTCACCCACATCACAGCGATGGAACCACCAGGAACTTGAATATGCTTGCTGCACGATATGCTTCACGCTACAAACATGCGATCGCCGGCGCTTTGCTGGCCGGCCTGCTGGCGAACGCGCCGGCGGCGGATCACCCGGGCACGGCGGAGCATCCGAGCACAAAACGGGGCTTCGATGTGCCGCCCTCGGCCGACTTGCTTTATTCGATCAAGGCGCGCCAGAGCGGCATGGCGCTGAGCGGCGACGCCGTCATCAACTGGCGCGCGGGCGACCAGCAATATGCGATCACGGCCGAGACCCGCACGCCGCTGCTGGGCAAGATACTCGACAACAAGAGCGCGGGCGCGGTCGACGATTACGGTCTGGCGCCGGCGCAATTTTACGAGAAACGCTTGTTCAAGGATGCCAGGACGACCTCGTTTCGACGCGACAGCAAGACCATCGTGTTCAGCGATTCGCAGCAATCGTATCCGATCAAGGGCGGCGAGCAGGATCGCGCCAGCGTGCAGTGGCAGCTGATTGCCGTGGCGCGCGCGGCGCCGGACAAGTTCACGCCGGGCTCGCAGTGGGATTTCTTTGTCGCAGGGCAGCGCGATGCCGAGCGCTGGGTGTTCAAGGTCGTCAAGCGCGACACCGTGCATACGGCGATGGGCGAGCTCGACACGGTGCACCTGGTGAAATCGCCGCCGCCGGACGCGAAAGGCCAGCAGCTCGACATCTGGCTCGCGCCAAAGCTGGGCTGGTTTCCGGTGCGGCTGCGCTTTGACGACGGCGACGGCGATTTTGTCGAGCAAACGCTGGAAAAATTCAGCCTTGTCAAATAATGCCGGCATCGGCATCTGCTGATCGGGCTGCTGGTTGGCCTGATATACTGGCACCCCGCTCAGCTTGGTATCCGCAACAAATGACGACAATCAACGAGCAGGCTGCAGCCCCGGCGCAGCCGGACGGCCTCGATACGCTGCAAGCGCACTTCCAGCCCCAGGTCGCGGCCGACGACATCGCGCACGTATTCCATTTGAAACGGGCCCAGCCTTTGTTGCACGTGTTTACCGCGCTGTTTCACGGCGGTATCGACGGCGTGCTGGTGCGCCTGCTGGTGCTGCGCGAACTGGCGTCCGACAGCGCAACGTCGGCGTACACGCGGGCCGACATCAACCTGAAGCTCGCTTACCTGTTGCCCGAAAGCCTGGAAACGGTGCTGCTGCGGCTGCGCTCGCACCAGTTGCTGGCCTGGGATGCGCAGCAGGGCGTGTACCGCGTGACGCCGATGGCGCGCAATGTATTGTCGGCCATCGATGGCTTGCAACGGCTGGGCCAGTCGGAAGACGAAGCCGAAATGGGGTTTCTGTTGTCGCAGGTGGCCGGCGCGCAGGCGGTGGGCGGCGTGTCGGTCGTCCAATTGCAGCATTTGCTGGGCCGCCTGATCGATTTGACCGAGGAATTTGGCGATGCCATCGCGTCCGGCTCCGAGTTTCGCCTGCGCAGCGCGCAAGTGAAATGGAACATGGCGTGCGACTGGGTCGAGAAGGGCTCGCAGATCCTGCGCGCAATCACGCAAGACGCAAACGCCGATGCGGCCACGCACAAGGCGGCGCAAGAGATCGGGCGCGCGCAAAGCAAGCTGTTGAACATGCAGGGCATGTTTTCGCGCGCGCTGGGCCAGATCGAGCGTCAGCGCGTCCATCTGGGGCAGTCCGGCTTGTCGACGACCGACATCAAGCGCTGGCTGCTGCAGCACGACGACCTGGCGCAACTGGCCGATGGTGCGATCGAGCAACCGGTGCTGCCGCTGTTTGCGACGCCGGCCGAAATGATCGACGTGGCCGAAACCGAATTGCTGTCCGCGCGCAGCCCAAACCCGGCCGAGTCATGCTTGCCGCCGGGCCAGGATGCGCCGATGACGGCGGGCGCTGCAGCGTCGATGCCGCTCGACCTGGACGACTGGCTGCAGCGCTTGTCCGATTTTTCCAGTCCAAGGTCGGCGGCCAATGCGGTTGCCAACGGCGGCGGTTTCAGTGCGATGCCGGTGCACGCATCGTTGTTGCCGGCCAGTTTTGCGCTCGCCTCTTACCGCGCGTCCTTGTTGCCCTTGCTGGGCGGCGACGCGTTTGATGCCAGCCTGGCCGGAGCGACGGCGCAATTGGCGCGCCTGCCGATCGCCTTCGTGCCGACCGATGCGATGATCGACTTGCAGGATCCGCACGTGGCGGCGATCTCGGTCGCCTCGCTGTCGCTGGACCCGTTTCTGCGCCTGTCCTTCGATCTGTCGCTCGACACGACACCAGACCTTACGCCGGACTTTGCATCAACCCCGACACCTGCTTTGAAAAATACCGATGAACGATGACTCCCAAACCCTGATCGCGCGGCTGCTGGCCCATCAAACCCTGTTGCGCGACGACAAGCTGGTCAAGCGGGTCTTGTCCGACGAGCTGTTTCGCGCCGATGTCGACGCGCGTTTGCTCGCCTGCGGCATGAAGCTGCTCGACAATGTCTACGCCGACCATGTCACGCTGGCGCTGGCGCGCAGCATCGAGCCGGCCGTGTTCGGCGCGCGCGACGTCTGGCAAAACAATAATTTCGGCCTGGCGCGCGACGGCGTCGCGCTGCTGGTGGTGCTGTGGGCGCAAATCATCCTGCCCAAGCGCGAGCGGCAGGAAGCGCATCAGCACGCTTTCGATGACCAAAACGACATGTTCGACCAAGCCAAGCCGCTGCCGCGCGCCGAAGAGGCGTCGATGGGCATTTCCTACAAGGCGCTGCTGTCCGATTTCGGCGAGCACCTGGGCAAGAAGACGCGCATGGACATGAACCTGGGCACGCTGGCGCGGCTCGGCTTCATCGAGCGGCGCGGCGATATGCTGGTCGAAGGGCCGTTGCTGGACCTGATGATGGATACCGACATGCTGAAGGAACGCATCGTCAACGGTGCGCTGGACTACGTGTTCCGGCGCGCGCCAGGGTCGCCCGATGCCAACTTCGCCAGCCCGATGCCCCACACTGAAAGTTAAGCATGTTTCACATCAAATCGCTTGAACTGGTGCACTGGGATTACTGGCAGCGCATCAAGAACATTCCGCTGGACGCGAAGATCATCACGATCGCGGGCCAGAACGGCTCCGGCAAGACCACCTTGCTCGATGCGCTGCGCACGTTGTTCGGCCTCGATTGCTCGATGGGCCGCACCTACAAGCACTATGCGCGCCACTCGGGCCAGCAAACGGCGTGGCTGCGCGCGGTAGTCGACAACAAGAGCGTCGGCCAGCAAATGTCGAACCGGCCGTTTCGCAGTTCCGGCTTTTTCAGCGACGATGAAGTGACGCTGTTTTGCCAGATCCAGAAAAATGGTGGCGACTGGAAGCGCCAGTATCTGATGCGCCCGGGCCGGGTCCAGATCGAGGAGGTGCAAGATGCCAGCGATTGGCTGGGCGTTGAAAACTACCGCAAGCGCCTGGCCAATGCGGGCTTGTCGCCGGCGATGGCCAAGGTGCTGGCGCTGGAGCAGGGCGAAACCGACAAGCTGTGCGAATATGCGCCGCGCCAGTTGCTCGATCTGGTGTTTCAGGTGTTCGGCGACAAGGAAGTGCTGGACGCCTACGATGAAGCGAAGCGCCATCAGCGCGACACCGAGACCGAATTGCAGCGTTTCGAGGCCGAACTCGATGCCTCCAGGACCAGCCTGGAGGGCTTGCGCCTGCGCGTGGCCAATTATCAGCGATGGGAGCATTTGCAGCGCGAACAAGGTTCGCTGCAGCAGGAAATCTTGCCCACGCTGCAATACCATGAAACCAGGGAGAAAGCCGGACAAACCAGCGCCGGCTTGCAGGGCGCCAAGGCGCCGATCGCGGCCCAGATGCGCCAATTGGTCGGACAACGCACTGCGCTGGCGGCGCAAGCGGGTGCGCTGTCGCAGGCGCACAGCAGCGAACTGGCGCTGGAACAGGAGTCGCAACTGCTGGCCGGTCGCCTCGCGCTGCTCAATGGCAAACTGAAGCCGCTGGAGGGCGTGACCGAACAATGCGCGCGGCTGCAAAAAATGGCCTTCGACGCGGGCAGCGACATCGCCGCAGCCATATCTTGCCTGGCGCAACAGGAAGCGGCGCTGGCCGACCAGAAACAGCAGCGTGAGCGCCTCGCGGGCCGCATCACGGCCGATCAAGCGACGATTGCCGCGCTGCAGGGCAAGACGACCATGCCGGAACCGGACCATGTGCGCGCGATGCGGCGCGCGCTGGAAAACGCCGGCATCGCGCATGCGATGTTGTCCGACATCGTCGAAGTGCTTGACCCGCGCTGGCAAGCGGCAATCGAGGGCGTGCTGGGCGGTTATGCGTCGGTCGTGCTGCTGGCCAAGGCCAAGGATGCGACACTAGCCCACCGCCTGGCCGAGCAGCAGCGTTACCGCCACTTCATCGTGGCCGAGCAAGTGGCCGCGCCGGTCGTCGAGGACAACAGCTTGCTGGCGGTGCTGCGCTTTTCGGCGCCGGTGCCAAGCTGGCTGATCGAGCAATTGGCGCGCATCGCCCGGGTCGAATCGGTCGCCGCCGGCATGGCGCTAGTGGCTCATGACGAATGGATCACGCTCGAAGCCTATCATCACGAGCGGCGCGGCGGGCGCTCGCTGTTCGTCGATGCGGCGCGCTATCGCTTCGGCCAGGCCGGGCGCGCGCAGCGCTTGTGCGCGTTGCAAAAATCGCTGCCCGAACTGGAAGCGCAGGACGATGGCTTGACGTTATCGATCAGCGCACTGGCGGCCGACATCGGCGCCGGCCGCAGCCGCATCGCCGGCGTCGACGCGGCCAGGGAATTGACGGCGCGGCGCGAAGAGTTCGACGACGCGCTGCGTAATGCGCTGCCGCTGAAGGCCGAGCGCATCGACGTGGGCACCCGGCTCGGTACATTGCAGGGCTTGACCAAGGCTGCCACGGTGGCGCGCACGCGGGCCGAGTCGAGCTGGCAAGGCGCGAAAACGCGGCTGGCCGAGGCCGAATCGACGTGGCGCCTGACGCTGGCGCGCCATCAGGCCCAGCGCGCACTGCATTGCGGCGCGCTGGCGGGGCTGCGCATCGAGTGGCGCCGGCTGCCTTTGGTCTGGCGCGGGGCGGCGCATTGCCGTGCTTTGGCGTTGCAGCACAAGAATGCGCATCAGGTCGGTTTGCGCATCGTCGCGCTGCAGGCCGATCTAAGTCAGGGCGTCTGGGAGCGGGATGCGACAGTGATCGACCAGCAACAGCGCTTGAACACCCAATTGCAAGGCCGGCAAGCCGAAACCGATGAGCGGCGCTATCAGAACAACCGCGCGATCGAAGCGACGACGAATGCGCGCGGCGCCTACATCGAGCGCTTGCGCTACACCGTCAAGACTTACAGCCGCAACATCAAGGAGCTCGGCCAGCTGGCCGGCATCGACGTCCACGCCGATCCGGTGCGGCTCGAAAACGACGACGTGCAGCTGGCGCAGGCGGGCTTGCACGTGCGCTTCAAGTTCGACGGCAAGGGCGCGATCGGCATGAACGATGGCGAGGCGTCGGGCGGCCAGCAGGTGATGAAGTCGCTGGTGCTCTTGATCGGTTTGCTGAAGTCGGAAGACGGTTCCGGCGGCTTCGTCTTCATCGACGAGCCATTCGCCCATCTCGATATCCGCAACATCCAGCTGGTCGGCGAATTCCTGAAAAACACCGAGGCGCAATATCTGATGACGACGCCGCTGACCCACAATACCGATGTCTACGACCCGTCGGAATTGACCTTGATTACCAGCAAGCGGAAAAAAGGCACGTCATGGGCGCAGCCGATTTTCGTCTTGCAGCGGCGCAGCCCGGCTGCGCAAGGCGCAGCGTAAAAAACAGCGCCGACCTAGCAGAAGGGGTCAGGCGCAATCGGGGGCGGCGGTGCTGGCATCGCGGGAATCGTGTTCCTTTACGTACGGTAATACACAGGCGGCGACAGCGCTGCACGCCTATTTTTGCACAAAAGGCGGCAAGGCACTCGCCAGTCCTCCTGTGGGCCTGGCAAGAATCCGGGCTGCGCCAGCATCTGCCCGCGCCTTATTGATCCGTATGAATGCCGACCATGCAATCAGAAAATCCCCATTTCAATTGCCGGCTTCGATGTGACGCAAACCACTTTCCAGTGCTTGGCGCAAAATTTGTCGCAGGGCTTGAAGAACAAGAGCAAGGCAACCTTGTTCTTTGCCAACCCTAATTTCATCGTCCAGTGCCGCAGCCAGATGCACCGGATGCAGGACGGTTCGGTCACCGTCGTCAACGACGGCGTGGGGATGGATAGATAGCAGCCTGGCTGATGCAAAAAAGACGTTTCGAGAAAAACCTGACCGCACCGATTTCACGCCCAATCAACCGGGGCAGGAAATTGCCGGAGCCTGCGATTATGACGACATGTAAAACAAGCGCAATCTGATCGAAAAAATCAATCGCACCAAGCTTGATGCCGTGCGGGTCGCGCAGGGCAATCCGATTCAGGAGGAATGGATACTGGATAACCGGTCGGCGCTTGATGCCGGCGTCGGCGCCCCGGTCCGGAAAAAATAGCGCCAGGCGCCCTCTGGAAAGGAAGCCATGACAGCAAAGCGTATCCGCCAGTCAAAGGTGGATTATTTTGATGACAGGAAAGAAAAATGAAAGCAATGACATGAAAGCGATGATACTGGCAGCAGGCAAGGGTACGCGGGTGCGCCCGCTGACCTACGATTTGCCGAAACCGATGATTCCTATTCTGGGCAAGCCGGTGATGGCTTATCTGGTCGAGCATCTGGCCAAATACGGCGTGCGCGACATCATGGTCAACGTCAGCTACCTGCATGAAAAGATCGAAGAATATTTTGGCGAGGGCGACCAGTTTGGCGTCCAGATCGGCTATTCCTTCGAAGGCCATATCAATGACGCCGGCGAAGTGGTGCCCGAACCGGTCGGCTCGGCCGGCGGCATGAAGAAAATCCAGGAATTCGGCGGCTTCTTCGATGAAACCACGATCGTACTATGCGGCGATGCCTTGATCGATCTGGACTTGAAGTCGGCGCTGTTCGAGCACAAGCGCAAGGGCGCGCTGGCCAGCGTCATCACCAAGGAAGTGGCGTGGGAAAAGGTGTCCGATTACGGCGTGGTGCTGACCGATGAGGACGGCAAGATACAGTCGTTCCAGGAAAAACCCAGCCAGGCCGAGGCGCGCTCCAATTTTGCCAGCACCGGCATCTACATCTTCGAGCCGGAGGTGCTGAACCTGATCCCGCCGAACCAGGTGTTCGACATCGGCGCCGATCTGTTTCCGCTGATGGTCGCGCAAGGCTTGCCATTCTATGCGCAAAAACGCGCTTACAACTGGACCGACATCGGCAGCATCGTCGATTACTGGACCGTGCTGCAAAGCGTGCTGATGGGTGAGGTGGCGCAGATGGAAATGCCGGGCTTGCAGGTGCAGGAGGGACTGTGGGTCGGCTTGAATACGTGCATCGAATGGGAAGGCACCAGCATCGAGGGGCCGGTGTACATCGGCTCCGGTTGCCACATCGAGGCCGGTTGCCACATCGTCGGGCCGACATGGATCGGCCACGGCAGCCATATTTGCGCCGGCGCCGAGGTGATCCGCAGCGTGCTGTTCGAATATACCCGCATCTCGGCCGACGTCTATCTGGGCGAGAAGGTCGTGTTCAAGGAATACAGCGTCAACCGCACCGGCGAGATGGAGCATGTGTCCGAATTCGGCAAGGGCGAATGGGGCAATGCGCGCGACCGGCGCCAGAAGCGCCGCCCGGGTGGCCCGCCGGTAGCGGAAAAATAGGCTGGAACATCCGCCTGCGGGCCAGCGCAACATCCGTTGCGCTGGCGTGGGCCGGGTTCGTGCATCTGCGCTACAGGTGTATCCGCGGCACCGATATGCCGGGCAATATGCCGACCACGGCCAGTATGATCAGGATCAGCAACACGATGAACAGCACGCGCACGATTTGTCCCACCGGCGCCGGCAAGGGCAGCATGCCGATCAGCGACCAGATCAATCCAAAGACGATCAGATAAATGATCAAGTTAATTATCAGGCTCATTTTTTTCCTTTCATGTTGTAAGTCCAGGGGGCCAGGTTCAATCGGGGTGAGATGGCATAGGCCGACCCGCAGAGCGGCGCCCCGATTGAGCCTGGCCCCTTCTGTCGAGAAAGCCGCGATGCGGCACCATGCCCCGATTGTCCATTTTTTCCATCCGCATTTCTGTACGATAGCGTACATATCATGCTGCAACCATTCATCTGGATCAAGCAGGCAATGCAATGTGCTCCATTCATGCCCTCAGCCATGCCCGCATTGCCTGTCGCGCTTGCCAATATCGCCCGTGCAACTATAATCCATGCCTCGACACACTTTGGGAGCGATGCAGCATGGACCAGCAATTGAACGGCGCATTCCGGGCGGCGCAGCAAGTGGCGGCCGAGTCTGCTGCAAAAAACGCTGCGGGCGCGACCAAACCATGAGCACGCTTCGCAAGCGACTGCATTGCGCCAGGCTGTCCAGCATGTTCATGCTCGCCTTTTCGCTGTCGTTCGCAGCCAGCGCAGCGCCGCCACCAGCCAGCCAGGCCAGCCAGGCCGTCAGAGCCGTCAACGCCGTCGGCAACGAGGTGGCGCTGTATGCGATGGGGATGATCGGCATCGGCTATCGTTTCGGCGGCAAGAGGCCGGAAGCCGGACTCGATTGCAGCGGCATGGTGTCGTACATCTTCAAGCGGGCGGCGGACCTGCGGGTGCAAGGCAGCGCTGCCGATATCGCGCGCCAGGGGCAGGAAATCGAGCCCGATGAATTGCGCGCGGGCGACCTGGTGTTTTTCAACACGCTGAACCGCATGTTTTCCCATGTCGGCATCTACATCGGCGACCGGCGTTTCGTGCACGCGCCGTCGAGCAACGGCAAGGTGCGCATCGACAGCCTGGACAACAGCTACTATGCGCAGCGCTACCACATGGCGCGCAGCTATTTCAATTGAGGTCGATTTTATTCTTGGCGGGCTTGCGTTGCGACATCAATCCATGTATTAAGTACGGTTTGCAGGCGCGGGCGCATGATGCGCCCCGGATTTTTTGACCAGTCACAAGTCACAAATCCCACGTCACACGTCACAAGTAACAAGTAACAAGTAACGCAAGGGCTCGATAGTGAACGAAACGAACATGGCCAGAGTGCAGCAATTTTTCCGGCGCCTGCTGGCGCCGCTGCCGGGCTTGGCCAGGGCGGCAGGCGTGCGTTTGCACGCCGGCTGGGTACGCTTGCGCGCCGGCAGCAAGCGTTTTTACGATTACACGATGCGCCAGAAGCCTTTGCTGCGCGTCGTCCTGTTGCTGGGAGTCCTCTTTGGCTTGCTGTTGCTGTATGTATTGATTCTGATTCCGATAACGCCCAGCATCCGGGATTTGAAGCAGGCGCGTTCGGCTCAGCCGACGCTGCTGCTGTCGTCCGACGGCAAGCAATTGGCCAGTTTCGACCAGGGCCAGCACGAGCGCATCAAGCTCGATCAGGTATCGCCGCATGTAATCGCGGCGCTGGTGTCGACCGAAGACCACCGCTTTTACCAGCACCACGGCATCGATTTCAGGCGCACCGCCTCGGCTGCCTTGCATAGCCTGGGTGGCGACGCCCAGGGCGGCTCGACGATCACGCAGCAATTGGCGCGCAACATGTTTCCTGAGGAAATAGGCCGTTCGCGCAACATCAACCGCAAACTGAAGGAAGTCATCACCGCGCTGAAAATTGAAAGCACGTATTCCAAGGACGAGATACTGGAAATGTATCTAAATACCGTCCCTTTCCTGTACAACGCATTCGGCATCGAGATGGCGGCGCGCACCTATTTCAACAAATCCGCGGCCCGGCTCGACATCCTGGAAAGCGCGACGTTGGTCGGCATGCTGAAAGGAACCAGTTATTACAATCCTGTTAATAATCCGGAGCGTTCGCTGGCGCGCCGCAACGTTGTGCTGGGGCAAATGCGCAAGCACGAGCACCTGACCGAAGCCAGGTTCAACGCGCTGCGCAAGCGACCGCTGCGGGTTCGTTTCAATCGTTTGCAGGGTAAAAATACGTCCGACACCCACTTTACCGCGCATGTGCGCAAATGGCTGATCGAATGGGCCGACGAGAACGATTACAACCTCGATCTCGATGGCTTGCTGGTGTATACGACGCTCGATTCCAATTTGCAGGCGTCGGCGCTGCGCGCGGTCGAACGCCAGGGCGATGCGCTGCAGGCGATCGCCGATGTCGAGTGGAGCCAGAGTGGCGCAATCGCGTCGACCTCGACCGGCACCTATGCCGGCATCCGCAACCGGATTGCGCCATTTCGTCATTTCTGGGAATCGCGCGGCGCGCTGGTCAACGCTTTCATCCGCGAGACGCCCGAGTACCGCGCTGCCGTCGAGGGTGGCGAAAAAGCGGCCGATGCGCTGCGTCGCCTGAAGGCCGATGGGAAATTCATCGCCCAGCTGCGCGCCGCCAAGACCCGGCTCGAAGCGGGCTTCGTGGCGCTCGACCCGAGCACCGGCGCCGTCAGGGCATGGGTCGGCAGCCGCGATTTCGGGCGCGACCAGTTCGACCATGTGGCGCAGGCGGTGCGCCAGCCCGGATCGACCTTCAAGCCCTTCGTCTACGGCGCCGCGCTGGAAAAAGGCTTGCGCCCGGATCGCCCTTATCAGGACAAGGAAATCGACATCAAGGCCGGCGACGGCACCATCTGGCGCCCGACCGACATGTCCGGTTCCAGCGGCAACACGATGACGCTGCGCGACGGCCTGGTGTATTCGAAGAATACGATCACCGCGCAAGTGATGCAAGATGTCGGCTTGCCCAGCATCATCAAGCTGGCGCGCGCCGCCGGAATCAACCAGAGCAAACTGAACGCGGTGCCGTCGCTGGCGCTGGGCACCAGCCCGGTGACGCTGCTGGAAATGGTGTCGGCGTATGCGACGATCGCCGACCAGGGCCAGTACAACAAGCCGGTCTTCATCACGCGCATTACCGATCGCAACGGCAAGGTGCTGGCCGCTTTCAACACCGGGACCAAGCGCGCGATGTCAGCCGAATCGGCCGGCGCGCTGGTCGACATGATGCGCGGCGTGATCGATCGCGGCACCGGCCAGGGCATCAGGAACCGCTTCGGCATCCGGGCCGATGTCGCCGGCAAGACCGGCACCACGCAAAACAATACCGATGGCTGGTTCATCCTGATGCATCCGAACCTGGTGGCCGGCGCCTGGGTCGGTTTCAACGATGCGCGCGTCACGATGCGCAGCAATTACTGGGGTCAGGGCGGGCACAATGCAATCTTGCTGGTCGGCGATTTTTTCCGCAATGGATTGGATAATGGCACCATCGACGGCAACGCCGTGTTCGGCGGCGGCCAAAGCGCCGCGCCGCCGGCCAGGAGAGCGGCGCCGCCCGACGAGTGGCTCGAACAGACTTTCCCGCAAGACGAAGGACCGGCGCCCGACCAGATGACGCGCAACGAAGAACAGCTCGATTCCGAGATGTCCGACTCGCAGCCCTATCGTGACGAGCCGCAGTATCAACAGCAGTATCAACAGCAGTACCAGCAGCAGCGGCGCGACGAGCCGCAGTACGAGCAGCAGTACCAGCCGCAGTACGAGCAGCGGTACCAGCGACAAAATGATGCCCGCCCGCCCGACTTCTTGCAAGAGTCGCGGCCATAGCGTGCAACCGGTATCTGCGTGACGCCGATGCCGGCCAGCGTGGTCTTTTCGCGCGACTTGCTACTATGTGGCTGTGCAACGCGTTTCTTCGCTTCACCCTTGGATCAATTGAATATCCCATGCAATTATGAAAACCCCGAAAAGAATTGAAGCGCTGGTGCAGGAAGGCTTGGTCGACGAGGTCATGCGCCAG
>Ga0326735_1000241_pt1 | contig 12808 bp, 7 predicted proteins | sample 37_GP2_1092_FD_207945 | JGI IMG/M metagenome (GOLD analysis project Ga0326735, IMG submission 207945) | Glacier ice microbial communities from Ngari, Tibet, China - 37_GP2_109.2 | ecosystem: Environmental > Aquatic > Freshwater > Ice > Glacier | place: China: Ngari, Tibet | collected 2018-07-31
GCTATCGACAACACCGGCGCTCGGCATCACTTCGCGTTCATTGCACAAGCGATCGAGCATCAGCGCCAGATCATGAATCGTGCGAAACAGCATGCGTCGCATCAGCCGCCGAAACCAGTAATACACCGTCTGGTACGGCGGAAAATCATTGGGCAGCATGCGCCACTCGCATCCAGATCGCACCATATAGCGCAGTGCATTGATCACCGCCCGCAAATCGGTCTTGCGCGGCCTCCCGGTCTTGGACTGTCTGGGCAGCAATGGCTCGATCAAACGCCATTCTCCATCGCTCACATCTGTGGGATACCCCCGTTTGTCCCCGCTCCTCACTTGCTTGTGCCTGCTTCGATTTTCTTCCGTCCACATCGCGAATCGCTCCGAGACATCAAACGAGCTTTGACCCGGAAATTGCTATGGAGTTTTTAAACCGTCTCTTAGAACCCTTCGTTGTCGACTCAATCGACATTGTCGCATTTCCAAGTGAAGTCCCCGTCGGGAAAGGAACCACTCAGCGTGATCTTGCTGCCGGTCCCGATATCCCCGCTAACCGTCGACTTCGTGAAGTTTTCCAGGGTAATGGCACCCCCGGCACCCATACCTGCATGCAGTGTCGCATTGGTGGTGCCCCACGAAGCGACCTTGCCCCCGCTGCTGCCTAGCTCAGCCTCGACGCCAGTCCAGGTGTCGGACAAGGGCAAGGGATTGATAGAGTCGATGATCTGAATTTTGGCCGTCGTGCCGTCGGACGCTGTAAACGTAACATCGTAATCGGTTGACATGGTGTTTTCCCTTATCTAAATGATGCATCAAGAAGCGCCCGAGAGCCGATAGATATGCTCGCTCCGGATAGAGCACGCGGTCAGCGACGCCGAAATTGCCGGCCGGCGCACGCGGCGTTCACTTTACTATCCTGCTTCGCTGATCGTGCAATTGCTTAATCCGATTCTGCAAGAGCGGATACAGTGTATCTGGCCAGGATTCTTTCAGTTCAACCCGGCATTCTTTGATCCCCAATCGCTCGTAGCGCCATGTAAACCGCAACATGCCATTCGTAATGTTTGATCGCGTCAATCAGTGCAGGTTGTACAGGTTTCCACGGATTGAAAATCGCTTGGGCGCGCTCATCGATAATCTTCAAGATCTCTCGATGATTCGCAAGAATAACCTGCTGTTCGATCTCGCGTGCCAGCCGCTTATTGAGGTCTTTGAGTCTTTTCCAAACCACGTTGTCTTTTTTAATTCTAAAAACTATAGGCCAATAAAAGTCAGTCAACTGCTTATCGATGATGGCGATTTTCGCGGAATCTGTGAGGGAGCGGCGTGCCTCGGATACTTTGAACGCTTCCACTTCACGACTCACCCAAAATCACGCACCCAGCAAGAGCATGCCAATGATGAATTTTTCAGTAAGGATAATGATTAACTGCTCTCTAAAGGTCATAGTTTTCTTCCTACATTCCTTGCTGGACATAGGCATCGATAGTGAAGGCGCCGGCATTTGGGCGGTTTGATCCATCGCAAACCTTTGCTAGCGTTCAGCTCGGATTAACTTCATTGCGCAGTCGTCGAATCCCCTTCTTACCCTTGCACAAAGAAGCATCGCGTTGTAAACACATTTGCAGCTTTACATACTTACAATCTTATGTTCTGATCACTACACCGACTGTGCAATAGCGACAGCTTCCGAACCAGATTCAATCCGAGATCCAACGTATCCGTGCCCGTCCAGTCACCGCCGGTGCCGAGGAGGGAAAGCAGCAATCTGTCACAAAAAGGCTTGGCCATCGCACCTCCATGCGGTGTGTCCTGGCTAAACACGTCAACTGACTTTGGGCTGACGAATTCTTCGCGCATTGCCGTTGGCCCTGTCCGCTGTCTGTCATAGGAGCATACATGCAAGCCATTGTAGAGCACCACCTGCTGGGCGCCACTGCCTTGTTCGGCGCGGTCGATGTACATCTGAGCGCCATCAATGGCCTTTATAGCCTCGATACCCCCGCTGTCCTGGCGGCACCGGACTTCGAGCTGCTCATTGCCCCCGTCCTCGAGCTTAAAGATGTGCTGCCTGCAGCGCTCACCCTGCGCAGCCTGCAGTTGCCCTTTGCCCTGCCCGAGCTGCCAGTAGCGCTCAGGTGGGAGATCGAAAACGACCGCTTCAAACTGGTAGGGCTCGACGACATTGCCATTCCCATCAAGCCAATCGAGGGCGCAACGGGCGCGGTGAAGCTGCATTCGTCGATCCTGAAACTGGGCTTGGGGGCGGACGCCTGGCATGCCAGGCTTGAACTCGAAGATCCGGCTATCCAGACGCATGTGGCCAGTGTCTTCATCGACCAAATCGAGTTCCTGGTGTCCCGCCTTGAATTTTCACAAGCCGGTGTTACCGCATGCGAGGCAACCATCAAGCCCGGCAAGCCAACCCTCGCTGGGCGCGCCATTGAATTGATCGGCGGAACGCTGACCTTGCGCGGCAAGCGCATTAGCGCAACGGTTGAAGCCCGGCTGAGCATAGAGGGCTTCAGCAATTCCCACATCGACCTGACCATCACCGCCAGTGGCGAAGGCAGCCAGTGGCAACTGAACGCCGTCGCGCGCACGCCCACCATCGACACCTGGACCGATCCCAGCGGCTACCTGCGCTTTGAAAACATGAGCATCATCTGGCAGCTCAACTACGACAGCACAAGCGGCAAGGTTGATGGAAACCTGTTCGCCAGCGGCCGGGTCCAGTTTTTGGGAGACAAGTTGTCCAGCGACGCCAGGCAATGGTTGGGCGAGCTGTTCGCCGGTCTGGCCGCCGACTTCACGGACGTCAAGCTGGGATCGTGGGCCACGCCGGGCTTCCTGAAATTCAGGCCTGTCAGCGCCCTGAGAATCAAGGCGCTGGATATCTTCGACATGGAGATTCCATCGATCGGCATCAGTGCACAAGGACTGGTCTTGGAAGAACTGGCCCTGGGATTTCGCGCCGGTGGCGCCAGCATCCGCGGAACGCTGCCAAGGCTGTCGGCCAGCTTTGATGGAAAGGAAATGACGCTCGTCCTTGGCGGTGGCGGCCTCAGCATTAACGTCGAGTTGACCGTGCCGGCCGGAATCAAGGCTTATGGAAGTTTGACCTACAAGGACAGCGACACGATCCAGGCGCTGCGCGGTGAAGCCCGGTTTTCGACGCCAACGCTGCCAGGCGTGGAAGTCATGTTCGAAATTGGCCGGGCGCGCCTGGTTGCCAACGATCCTTCCTGGTATCCGCTGCTGCTGCTCTACGCGGACGTCCCGGTCAACATGCCGGTCTTTCCCGGCGTCGTGATCCAGCGCCTTGCCGTTGGGGCCGGGCTGAACTACGAGGTCAAGGGTGTCACCGGGCTGACCTTTGCCGAAGCGGAAAGCAGGGTCAGACATGGCGGGCTGCCCGATGTCTCGCGCGCAACCAACTGGGTGCCGAACGAGGGCGCGTTCACGCTGGCCGCGCGCGCCTTTGCCGGACCCGCGCCGGGGCAGAGCGAGGATCTGGTGCAACTATACATTGCCGACCTGACCTTCATCATGGCCGCCGACCTGCAACTGGCCGCCTACCTGAAAATGTGGTTCCAGACCAGCCTGGCCGACGCCAAGAATGCGCGCTTCCAGGAAAAACCCACCGTGGTGGCCCTGGCCACCTTTGATGGCAATGAACCGTCGCTGCGGATCATTGCCATGAGCAAGTCAGACGGCCTGTCGACGCAGACGGAATCAGGCAGTTCGGGTGGTCTGCTGAGCTTCAAGATGCCCGAGACCCGGCTTGCCTTCGAAGCCAACGCGCGCGGCATGGCGCTGGTCCTTGGACCGAACAAGCTCAAAGGCGAAATTGGACCACTCAAGCTGTCGGCCGAAACCATGCTGGCCATGCGCGCCATGGATGGCCAAGTGTTTGTCGTGTATCGCCAGTCCCTCACTGCCGGCCTGCATGTGTCGGGCACGCTCAATCTTGGCCTGGTGCGCTTTACCGCCAGCGTGACAGCCGCGTTCGCGGCCAATCTCGAACTATGGGGGTTGTTCGAAAAGGAGAGCGGGCTGACCGTCTACGGCCAGGCCAGGGCCACCTTCCTGGTCGACGTCGCCCTGCACGTCCGGGTCGGGTTCCGGATCGACATTTCGTACGGTTTTGGCAGCATCACGATCGAATGCTACGACGACTGGGATTTCAGCCTGAGCGTGCATATTGACCTGCAGTTGAAAATGGCCATGTCCACTGTCAAGCCGCCCGGCGCCGTTGGCAGCGGGAACATCAGCGTTAGCGTGCTTGGCATGTCGGTGTCGATCAGTCTGCCGGTGAGCGTCAATGACGATTCGGTGACGCATGCGGAGGGACTCTACAACATGCATATCAAAGACCGCCTGAACGCTTTGGGAGCGCAATAACATGGCCGACAACCTTTTTTTCAAGCAAATTTCGCCCACCCAGTGGCTCGGCCTGCGCCTGCCGGTGGGGCTGGCGCTAACGGTCGACGACAAGGGCGTGCCAAGCGAGCCTTCAAGCGTCATCTACGATCCAGCCACCACGCTTCCCGACGGCATCGCATCCATCAGCGTTCTGGCGCTGCAACGCGGCGCCCAAGGCCCCGAGCTGATGACCAAGGTGATTGCGGCCCCGGCGCCGCTGCCGGCGCCGCTCGATAACCTGCTCAAGGCCGCCGACGAAGGCGCCATCCTGAACGAAGCGCTCAAGGCGGAGATGGCGCGCCTGTCCAGTGCCGCGTCGCTGCCGTTGCTGCTGTACTGGGAATACCGCAACGCGCCGGTCGGCCCCGACGCCCACGACGCCCAAACCTATCTCAGTATGCTGTACGGCAACGCCGACACCAAGGTCCGGCTCGAATCGCTGAGCCAATTGCTTTTCATCGCCACCTGCGCCGCAGGCCAGCATCCGGTTCCGGCTCCCGGTGTCTTCGTGGACGTGCTGCAACCGTCCGAGCTGGCGCCAAACGGCATGACGACGCAGGCAAAGCCACTCACGCTTGGCGTGGTACAGGTGGCTCAGGGGGTGGTGGTCCAGCTCAAGGATGGTGCCCTGACGGTGACCAACAACAGCATTCTAGGCACGATCTGCCCTGGCGACGAACAGTTGCGCACCCTGGGCTGCTCCTATGAATGGACTCGCACCCTGGGCCTGGCCGCGCGGAGTGCGGCGCGCTCCGGTGCAATTTTCATAGCGCCACTGAAGTTGGAAGTAGGCCCGCTGCCGTTTTCCATTGTCGACCAGCTCAAGCCAGACGAACTGGTGGGCGAACTGCTCAACTACGATGTCCAGCTGTTCAATCCACACGGGCGCTGCACACACCAGGGGCGTATCATCATCAAACGGCAGCGGCTCGATCGCCCCGCACCGCCGGTCAATCCACGCGTAGTTTTGCAGCGCCCTCCCAAGAATGCTGGTGCGCAGCTTGCCTGTACACTGAGCTTCGCGCTGACTGACGCGATGATCAAAGAAATGCTGCGCCACGCGCGCTTCAAGCTGGTGGTATACCGTTCCGATTTTCCCGTGGTGCCCACTGGTTTTTTCGGCGACGCGGATGATCAGTCACTCCTTGTGGCGCGGCGGATGGCGGATCTCGACACGGCGTTTGACAGTCAAGCCGACTATAGCGGCGACATCACGGTCGCGCAGGCCGGGGCGGCCGATATCAATTTGTCGAACCACAATTTGAAATTGGTCGATGCGTATGACGTGGTCCTGCAATCCGAAACGGGCGAGCCCCCTACCCGCCTGCCCCGGCAAATACAAATGGACATCGACTTCGATGTTGCCACAGCCACCCAGTTCTTCGTGGCCATCCGGCGTGATGTTGATGTTGGCGATGGCGGAGCGCAACTGGCCGCGCCCGAGTCGTCGGTAACGCCCGTGGAACACTGGCTAACGCTTGCAGGGAGCATCGTTTCCGACCTGAACACCAATGCTGCGGATCTGGAGCGCCAGGTGCCGCATCTCGAAGCCTACTGGCTAGCGAGCGACACCGCGCATGCGCTGCTCGGAGATGGGCTGGCGCGGGTACTGGAAATAACGCGGCCTATCGGCGCCGGTTACGGCGAGACGCCGCCGCAGGTGACAGTCCAGGTGCAGCACAAGCGCCGCGATAGCGGCTCCAACGCCCTGATTGGCGGTTACCGCCTATGGGTGCGCGAGCTGTTGGCGGCCGGAGCGCGCGACGCGTTCGTCCCCGTGGCGCTGGTGCAGGCCCTGCCACCACTGGTCAAGGAATATGCACCCCTTGAAAGCGGGCGCAAATGGCTACGGGTGAAGCCCGCACTGGCAGGCGTCGCGGGAGGAATACGCCTGCAGCCGGCCAAGCTGACGCCACCCGACTTTATCGACGCCGGCACTGCCATTTCCGCTGGCGTTCCCGGCAGCACCCGCGACGCGCTGGCTGAGCTCGCCAACAATACGCGTGAAGAGCTCAAGGCGCGCAGCATGGACCCGGACTCCTTTAACAAGGGCGTGGCGCAGGCTGGTGAAGCGCTCGACAGCGCGGCAACGGATGCGAACAAGCTGTTTGCCATGCTGAGCCGCCACGACGAGCCCGGACAGGACGATGAACATACGCTCAGGGCAGTCCTCGGCCTGCGCCAGGCCGGCCTGGCGCGGGAAATCATCTTGTCGGTGCGAAAGCGCCAGCGCTTGCAGCAGGGGCAGATGCAGATGCAGCATTTCGAGGGTCACTGGTTGTTCTTTCAGGATCAGAACGATGTGTTTTTGGGGCGTGCCTTTCATTTCTGGGCGCCGGCCACGCTGGACCCGGCCACAGTCCCCTTGGTTCAGCGCTTTTATATCCTGCGCGAGGCGTCCGCTCCGCATGATGCGATCGGCATGGATGACTTTGGCCGGGTGGCTTGGTCATGGGATGGCATTCGCGACTGCTGGCGGCACGAACTGGAATGGCTGATTGAGCCCATCGGACGCTATGTGCCCCTGCTGGGCAAGCGCGCTAGTCTGGATACAGACGCGCTGGTGCCGGCGGCAACGGCGGATCAGGTACATCGCCTGAGTATCCAGCGCAGTGCGCCCTTGCAAGCGAGATTTAGCCTGGTGCAGGCGTTCGCGCCGCAGACCGACGAATTTTTGGTGCGCATGATTGCGCCGGCCGATTTCCGCCAGGCGCTGCACAACACGGTTGCGCGCACCCGGCTCGGCGTGTTGCGCGTGGTCCCTGAGATCACCTCGCGCGTACTCACTGATCAGGACGCCTTTGCACGTGATTCGCTCGATGTCTTTGATGCGTTTGTGAAGCACCAGGCGACTGAACCGGACACCATGGCGCCGCAACTGGCGCAAACCGCCTTGCTCGGCGAGCCTGGCACCTACGGTGAATTGCGCATTGATGAGCCGCCCTGCATCAAGCTTAGCGTGTCGGTGCATGCCCGCGCCGACGCTGTCAGGGCGCAAGCGACCTCGATCGAGAGCATGGAGCGTCCGGCATTTGCATTGCAGGTGCCGGCGACCGGCGTGCCCCGGATATTCCCGTCGGGCAGGGGTCGCGAAATCCGCATCCCGCTGGCAAGACTGCGCTGGACTTATACCGGCCAGCGCAAGCCGGCCATCGGCGCATATATTCAGGAGGCAGGCAATGACAAGCTCAGCTTGTTCAAGCTACGCTTCGGTCAGGACGCGCTGCTTGCCTTGCCCGACCCTTACGCTGAATTGACCCTGTACTTGCAGCACGGCGGCTTGTCTCGGCCTGTGCTGGTCTTTCAGGGGCCGTCGACACGCCTGACCATGCCGGCATCCATTCCCGGCTTGGTGGCCGCCGCGATTGACTGGGGCAATGCCATGCACGACCCGGACCCGAACATTATCACGGCGCTCGGCATGAGGTTGACCGATCTGGTGCTGACGGTTCCCGACCGACCGGGAAAATACTTTTATCAGTGGCGAATCCAGGGCAAATCGACGGTCATCGAGCAAGTCAAGGAGGCAAAATGAGCAAGGACAAGACAGCAGTGTCGATTCCCTGGCCGCATGGCAAGGCGGAAGGCATTATCAACAACAAGACCATCGCGCATCCCTGGACGCCGGACGGCAAGCCCGAACTGGATGCCAGAGCGTATGTATCGAACGGGCGCATCGCCGGACTGGAAGCCAGGGATGCCACCGTGCATGCCTATGGCGTTTCGCGGCCGGATGGCATTACGGTGCGCAGCCATGCTGACGGCGACACCGCGCATTTTGTCTCGAGTGCCTGGCTAGTTACCAATCGCGAGCCCGGCGACACGCTGCTGGTGCAGGCCATGGAGCAACTGAGAAATCTGGACCAGCCCTGGCAGGACATCAACCTAAGCATGGATGACGGCCCGATCATCGGCGAACATGGCGCCGGTATCGCCAGCCTGATCGCCGCCACCACGGACGCCGACAATTGGCAGTGCGCTGTCAGCGGCAGCCTGTCCCTGCCAGGCTGGCGCGACATGGTACTGTGGCCGACCGTTGTTGAACGGCGCCAAGAAGGCACAACGACGGTGTACAAGTTCTTTGAAGGCGACAGCGCTGACCATGGGCGGCCGGAGCTGTCGATCACATCCGATGCTGCGACCGGGCAGGCGCCTGCTACCTACGCCATCGGGCTGGACGCGCTGCCGGTGTCACCGGTGCTCGACGATGTCGCCGACGGCGTATGGGAGCGTCCGGAACATCTATGGATCAAGGCACGCAAGGGCTGGCTTCATGTGGTGCATCCCCAAGCTTCCTCTCGCCTGCCCTACGCTATCAGCTCCGAAACCAGAGTGTGCGATATAGGACCTGGCGTGCCTTCTGTCCTGCATGGGCTGCAAGGCAAGCTACTGCTGGACCGCAGCGGCGGCAAAACCCTGAAGCTGGTTCTCCAGGACGGCAAGCTGATCAAGTTGGTGCTGCGCGTAACCGCGCCCGCGATTGCCTTCCAGATCAACGGCGCCGCGCTTGACGGCGCCAAGCTGTCCAGTTCCACGTGCGCACCGGCCCAGGATGGCGGCGCCGCACTGAGAACGCTGCACCTGGTGCCGGCAGCGCTGGGTGGCGACGCCCTATCGAACTGGTCGCTCAGCATCAACGCTGACGGCGGCAGGCTGGAAGGCCAGTGGAAGAACCCGGCGGATGCCACGGCGCCGGTGTTCCACGGGCCTTACAACAACTGGGTGCTGCCGCCCGAGGCGGCGCTCAATGAAGGCAAGGGCATTGCGTCCTCGCGCACTCTGATTTCGCTGCGCTCGAGCAGCGGCGCATTCACATGCTGGCTGGGAAAAGGGAACGTCGCCGACGTTGACGGCTTCGAGACCGTGGCCGCAGCAGCCTTTGCCCACGGCCCCCTGGCCCGCTTTGCCCTGGTAGCCGACCGTGCCGACATGGACAGCGCCGTGTGTACCGAGCACTGGCCGGATGCCGCCGGGCCCGAGATGCGCCACGACGAGCCAGCCGTGCTGCGGCCGCTTTACCGTCTGCTGCCAGCCGAACTGGCGCAAACGCTGACGCCGGTGTCCTACGAGGCCACCCTGTCCGCGGTTGCGCACACGGTCGTGCCGGACGATCACCATCCGGTCACGGTAGGCGGAGGCAGCGGCCTGGCGCGGCGTCCCGGGACTGCAGTTGCGCTGGTGCGCTGGGAGCCGTTCAGGCGCGGGAGCGCGGGCGAAGTGGGATGGGAGGACCGCAGCAAGTTTGTGTCCTTTCCAAGCGTGATCGTCGATGCCCAGCCGCAGCAGCTGCCGTGGGACTGGCTGGAACATCGTCCCATGAAAGCTGATGGCTCGCCACAGACACATGTGCTGTGGCTGCGCCTGAGCGACGGATCACTGATCGAGCGTCCGCTGCCGCCGGGAACGGTCGAGGAAACCATCGCCAAGCTCAAGCAGAACGGCTCGGATATGGATTCCGCGCGTGACCCATGGAATTTATTGCAGGCGTATAAGCTCCACGAACGTGGGCTCGGCAAAATAGCCCTGTTTGAAGTGGTCAACGGCGACAAAAGCGAGTTTCGCCTGGCGCTGACGGCTTCGCCAAATGAGGCACTGACCGGTCCGGGCGCGACCGTCACGGCAAGTGCGAGCCGCATCGTCGCCGCCTGGGCTGGCAAGCAGCCAGCGGCGGTCAATCTCGGCTACGGCATCGAGACGGCGTTCCTGACGCGCATTTTCCTTGAAATGGAAAGGGAGGCCGGGTCGGCCCGCATCATTCGCGCCATGATCGGGTGGGAGGCGGCCAGGGCCTTTGGCCTGAACGCCAGTACCATGCAGGTGACCGAAATATACGATAGTGAAGACACCGTTCTGGTGCACAAGTTTGAATTTAACGGCATCATGCGGCCTGACCCCGCGGCCCTTGGGCCCCAGTGCGAGCTGACGATTTACTGCTGGGATGCGCTGCTGCGCCCTGACGCACCCGATACCCAGACCTTGCCCGTCATCTGCCATTACTTGATCAAAAATGAGAACGGCACCAAGACAACGCAAGTGTGCGCTCTGCAGGATGCGCGCGTGCGTGGCGACCACTTGGACCTGACTGCGGACATTGCATTTTTTGGTACCGAGAGCGATGGCGTCGATGGCGCGGCCACCCATCCTTGGGAACCGGACCGGCGCGGGCTGTTCAGCTTTAAAGTCAGCTTGCATCCCAACACTTACCACCTGAAAGGTTTCATCAAGGTGCGCATGGGCGGCACGGCGAAAGCAAGCGAGCTCACTCGCAACCCGAGCTTGATGCGCCTGGTGCCATCATGGGCACTGTGTGACCGGGAAATCGTGCCGCGATTTACCAGCATGCATAGCGCCCGACACACTAACCTCAGCTGGTGCAGCAAAGGCTTGCTCCGCTCAGTGTCAGGCGATGCCAACGCACGCTATTTGCATGTCCAGGTGTTCAACGATGAAAACTTTTTTTCCTCACCGCTCAATTACGGCAGCACGCTCATCGGGGAATCGCTGCTAGGCGCGCCGGTGGAGCATGGACTGCCATCCTGGATTCCCTCGCCGATCCGGGCCCCCAGCGATCCGTCCTCAGGCGCCGTAGAGCACGCCCGCTTCCGCCTGTGGATCTTCAATCCCCAGCCCTACGCCATCCACAGCTGGTCGGGGGATCCGATTACCTTCCCCACCACCGCCGCAGAAGAAGCCAGCGCCATCGCCAGCCAGAACAGCGTTGCCACCAAGACGGCCCGCGCCAGATTGTGGCGCGCGGGATGGACCCGTGAAGCCGTGCTTGAACGCCAGCCATCGCGGCTTGAGACCAGTACTTCTCCGGCTTGGTCGGTCATCGATTCGCCCTTGCAGAACCGCAGCGCATCGATCGCATGGATGGGCTGGCCGATGGCAGACAGTGATCGCCACCCCGTCGACGAGCTGCCGCTGAGCTTCCAGGTTCCCCAGCGCGACCCGAACGAAGCAGATAGTTTTGCGCTCCAGACCGGATTCCAGGACGATGCGGACGGCGACCCGGGCGCCCCCCTGTGGCCCACACTGCTGCGCCCCAGTGACGTGGCTGCGCTCCCGCCCGCGCCTGCCCCGCTGGGCATGCTCAAGTTCGCCAGTCGTGGCCTGCGCGTGGGCGCCCAGCACCGGCTCATGCATTACGGGAAGCAGCTTGCCGCCCTGCCCGTGGACCCTCCGCGCATGAACCTGGTTGATGGGGGCCTGTTCGGCGTCAAGGAATTTCTGCCGGGGGTACATACCGTCATGTGGGACGCCATTGCCATGCCGCCGGGAGAGGTCGGACTCCAGCGGGAAGGGCGACAGCTCACGCTGAGCCTGAAGAAAGGCATTAGCCAAGTGCGCATCACAGGCCTGTCACCGCAGACGGTGTTTGCGGACGTCACCCCGCTGAGCGCTGCTGTAGCTCCTACCCAGGGCGGCACGGTCACGCTGATGGTTCCGGACGGTCCCCTGCCTCATTTCAGCGTCCAGCACCAAAAAGACGGCGCCTGGGTTGAATTGCTGGTATTTCCCGGCGTGAGCACACGCTTGGCCGGTGTTTTCGGCAAGGACCGAACTTTGCTGGCGTTCGGCGAGGAAGCCCTGGTCTATCAGTCAAACGAACAGAAGGAGTGGATCCGCAGCCGAAGCGCGACGCTGTTGCTGCCGGAAAAAACGGTGCTTCTGGGCGTCATGACCGTCGATTTGAACGGGGAAGTATCGACGTACAAGCCTCAGCGCTGAGGGTTGTGCCAGGTAGCGTGGCTACGGCGCCGGGATACGACCAAGGGGCTCCGCCCATTTGCCTGCTGTCCTGACAGGGCAGGTTCAGCCAGCCTTTGTCAGCGAAGCGATTCGATCAGCGTATGTTGAAACCAAGTTTTGCGGTAATTTCACTCGCGCAATTGCGTTTAGCGATGTCGGCGATCGAATGCGTGAGGCCGATTTGCTCCATGCCGTACTTGGTGAACGTCCCTGCGTTGTGGATGGACTGTGCCAGCAAGGGATTAGTGTAGATCTGCGTGAAGGCGTCGTACGCTACCATGATAGTGAGCAGGTCGCCAAACAGGGCGCCCTTGCCGCGCTTCTCCGCGAACAGGGCGTGGTTCAAACTAGTCTACCTCAGAACTAGTCATCAATCCGAACCCAAGTGGGGATGTTACCTTAACAATCGTTGACTGCTGCCATGGAAACTGGAATGAGATTATTACATCCACCGATCGGGTGATTTATGACATTGGTGCTAGTCGATGGTTCACTAGGGCTCAGGTGCGAGCTCCCCCTGTGCCAATATAACTTGAGACACCTACCCGATTAATTTAGAGTACGACGGTAGGTTTTCAACATGCACAACCGAAAGCAGCAAATTAGCAATTCAACAAATAACATTCCTAGCAATGAA
>Ga0326735_1000242_pt1 | contig 12775 bp, 10 predicted proteins | sample 37_GP2_1092_FD_207945 | JGI IMG/M metagenome (GOLD analysis project Ga0326735, IMG submission 207945) | Glacier ice microbial communities from Ngari, Tibet, China - 37_GP2_109.2 | ecosystem: Environmental > Aquatic > Freshwater > Ice > Glacier | place: China: Ngari, Tibet | collected 2018-07-31
ATACTAAATGAACTGTCCGCGTGGAGAAAAAAAGTTGGCCATTCAATCGAACAAAGTAGCAGACCGTTGGCGCCAGCATATCTGGCTCGCGCTGCTGTTTCTGCTGTTGACAGTGGCCGGCGCCGCGCGCGGCGAAGCTGAGTTCCTGGCGCCAGAGAAAGCATTTCGCATGTCGGCTGCGATGATAGCCGCGGATACCGCCGAGGTGCGATTCGAGATCGCGCCGGGTTATTACATGTATCGCGAGCGATTTGCGTTTGCCTCGACTGACGCTACCTTGGGTCGGCCAGTCTTTCCCGCTGGCGAGGTGCACTTCGAGGAGGTCTTTCAACAAAAGATGGAAACCTATCGCGGCAGCGTATCGATCCGCCTGCCGGTCACCGGCGCCAACACGTTCACGCTGAACGTCACCTCGCAGGGTTGTTCGGACCGGGGGCTCTGTTACCCGCCGAAGACCTCGGCGGTAACCCTGACCAGGTCGAACCCGACCGGCGCAGCAAACGGGCAGTCAGCGGCTGCCGGCGGCCTTGCCGCTCCCGATGCCGGAGAAGACGGCTATATCGAGCGAGCACTACGCAGCGGCAGGCTGCTGGTGATACTGCCGATGTTCCTCTTGCTCGGACTGGGTTTGGCGTTCACGCCATGCGTGCTGCCCATGATGCCGATCCTCTCGTCGATCATCGTCGGGCAGACCGGCACGCCATCGCGCCTGCGTGGCTTGATGCTGTCGCTGGTCTACTCGCTCGGCATGGCCATCGTGTATTCGCTCATGGGAATTGCCGCCGGACTGGCCGGGCATGGTTTGGCGGCCGCCCTGCAGAACGCCTGGGTACTCGGTGCGTTTGCGCTGTTGATGGCGGCACTTTCGCTGTCGATGTTCGGTGTGTTCGAATTGCAGATGCCCGCCGCCATACAAGCGCGACTGGCAAATACCTCGAACCGGCAGAGCGCCGCCGGCTATGCCGGCGTATTCATCATGGGTGCGTTGTCCGCGCTGATCGTGGGACCGTGCGTCGCCGCGCCGCTTGCCGGCGCCCTGGTCTATATCAGCCAGACGAAGGATGCATTGATTGGCGGCAGTGCGCTGTTTTCCATGGCGATCGGCATGAGTGTGCCCTTGCTGCTGATCGGCGTTTCGGCCGGCGCGCTGCTCCCGCGGGCTGGTCCGTGGATGATCGAGGTCCGGCGCTTCTTTGGCGTCCTAATGCTGGGCACGGCGCTATGGATTGCGTCCCCGGTGCTGGCGCCCAGACTGCAAATGCTGGGCTGGGCCCTGATCGGTATCGGTTACGCAATCGCTCTGCTGGTCTCGCGCCGGCGCAGCCGGGCCACCTCGGCCATCGCCGTGATCGCAGTAGCGCTGGGCGGAGCGCAGTTAGCCGGCCTGGCCCTGGGCGGCACGGATCCCTTCGCGCCGTTCGCCCAGCCGAAGCATTCAGCCCAGGCGCAAACGCGCTTCCAGCGTGTCGCGTCGGTGCAGGAACTCGATGCCGCGCTGAAGGCGGCACAAGGAAAAACCGTGATGCTCGATTTTTACGCAGACTGGTGCGTTTCATGCAAGGAAATGGAACGCTCCACGTTTGCCGATGCGCGCGTCCACGCCAGGCTGGCGAACATGGTCCTGCTGCAGGTCGACGTCACCGCCAACTCGGAAGCCGATCAGCAAATGCTAAAACGCTTTGGACTGTTCGGTCCGCCCGGGATCGTGTTCTTCGGCGCCGACGCAGCAGAAATCCGCAATACCCGGGTAATCGGCTTCCAGAACGCCGACAAATTCCTGAATTCGCTGGCAGCCGTCGAGGCCACGATGAGCAAACCTGTTTCAAACCAATCCAGCACGAGGAGCATCAATGCGACACCGTAAACAAGCTTGTTTGGCTGCGCTTGCAGCAGCCGTCATTGCTGCAAACGTCCACGCCGCCGAAGCGCTCCCACGCGTGCTGGACCAGGTCGTCAAGTCCGGCGTCAAGGTAGTGCGCCAGTTTCCTGCCGAATCAGGGCTGACCGGCTGGGTATTGTCGCAAGGCGGGACCTACTCACTGGCCTACACCACCCAGGACAGCAAGACACTCATCGCAGGCGCATTGATTGATGCGGATGGAAAGAATTTGTCCAAATTCCATGAGCAGCAGTTCGTGCCGCAACCCGATTTCTCTGCTGCCTACGGGCGCCTTGAAAGGTCGGCCTTCATCGTGGAAGGCGCTATCAAGGATCCGAAACGCGTTATTTACGTGTTCGTCGATGCGAACTGCCCGTTCTGCCATCACCTCTGGCGGGCAGTCCAGCCCTACGAAGCTATCGGTTTGCAGGTGCGATGGATTCCGGTCGCAACGCTGGGCCCCACCAGCCTGCCCAAGGCGATCGCGGTCCTGTCGGCCAAGGACAAGACTGCTGCCTTTCGTCAGATGGAAACCGCGCAGGGCAAACCCTGGACCAACACAGATCGGTTTTCAGAACGTTCTCATCCGGCCGTAGCAGCGTCAGTTCAGGCCAACGGCGAGCTCATGGAACTGTTCGCGATTGGTGGCACACCAGGAGTGGTCTGGCGCGATAAACAGGGCAAGGTTCAGGTCAGGAGCGGCATGCCGCGATTGTCCGAGCTGCCCGCGATCACCGGGCTGCCCGAGCAGAAGATCAGCGACCCGGATCTGGCAAGATTCCGATAGCGCTAACCTGTCTTGATCGCGCCCCTCATGCCTCGAACCCTGTCGCGCGTGGGGAATTTAAAATCGTGGCGGTCACGAGCCCGGCATGCCGGTGAACGCATGGGGCAAACAACGCGTCCGCCTCGCCTTACATTTGAGGTTGCAAACTGCGAACTCAACGCGGGAAATACCTGTTCCGTCGGTGCAAACATGAAATTTTCCGGGCGTTACCCTTAACCAGAAATCTAAATTTTGAACACAAACAGGTAACTTGGTCAGCAATTGGACTCAAATGCCTATTTCCATGCGCGAATTTAAATCACATCTTGTTGAATATGTCATCCGGGCACAGTCCGGCGTGATCATTGAACTTACTTCGCATCGTAAAGTTGTTGCCCGCCTTATCGGTGTCTCCGCTTCTGAACATCCGGGCATCACGCGTTTGTTGGGTGCAGGCGCTGCGACCTGAAGTGGTGGCACGCCGCAGGGCGCAACGCTCACACTGAGCCAGGGTGGCGAATCGCTGTCGGCCATGGTCTTGGAAGACCGCGGATGATCCTGTTCTGCAATACCTCTGCTTTGGTGAAGCTGTATGTTGTCGAGGACGGCCCATGCGGGGAGCGACAGTGGACATGAAAATTTGCGGCCTCGCCGCCACATTGGTGCTGTGCCCGGCGCCGTGCGCAGCCGCCGAACCGCCGCTGTCCGTCACCGTCCCGAATCAATCGCTGAGGCTCGGCGGAGAACTGTACATGCGCCGCAGGCGCAGGGCCATTTCCGGCAATTCTGTATAACCACGGCAGTGCGCCCGGCATGCTCAACAGCCAGGCCGGCGCCAGCGTCGGGCCGCTATTCGCGGCCAGGGGCTGGGTGTTCTTCATGCCGTATCGGCGCGGCCAGGGTACGAGCACCGGAGCAGGGCGCTATATCGGGGACGAAATCGCGGACGCGCGCAGGCGCGGCGGAGCTCGTGCAGCGGCGGTGACGATGGCAAACTTGCTCGCAGCCGAGCATTTGCAGGATCAGCTGGCGGCCTTGCAGTGGCTGAAGACGCAGTCCTATATCAAACCAGATCAGGTAGCCGTCGGAGGGAATTCGTTTGGCGGGGTTCAGGCTGTGCTCGGCGCGACGCATGGGTCGTATTGTGCAGCGGTGGATGCATCGGGCGGGGCCGAGAGCTGGAGCGCGGCGCCCGAGCTGCAGGCGCTGATGACGTCTGCGGTGCGGGTGGCAAGGGCGCCGGTGCTGTTTTTCCAGGCAGAGAATGATTTTGATCTGGCGCCGACGCGGGTGCTGCTGGCTGAGATGCAGCAGGCGGGCAAGGTGGCTGAGGCGAAGATTTATCCGGCGTATGGGCGCTCGGCCCGGGAGGGACATAGCTTCGCTTATCTTGGCGCAGCTAGCTGGTTTGATGATGTGTTTGAATTTGTGCGCAGGCATTGCGTACGATGACAAAAATGCAAAGTTTGGATCTGCCCGAAACCATCCTTATTTCAACATCGCCCGCGCCGCCGCTATCACTACCCGCACCGAAGTCTGCTCTGCCGACTTCATCGTCGCCGGCGACGGAATCTCTCCCTCGGTACGATTAACGATCACCGCCGCCACCATCCCCGCCTTCAAGCCTAGCACCGAACACATGGTTAGCAGCGTGGCGGATTCCATTTCGTAGTTCATCACGCCCAGCGCCTGCCATTCGGCCATCGAGCCTTTGAGATGCGATGCCACGCGCCTGGACACTGTGTCGTAACGTTCCTGCCCCGGATAAAACGTATCCGACGACGCCGTCACGCCGATATGAAACGGCACGGCAGCCGCGCGCGCTGCTTCGACCAGCGCCGTAGTGCAGAAAAAATCCGCCACGGCGGGATAGGCTGCCGGCGCAAAGTGATAGCTCGCGCCATCGAGGCGCACCGAAGCGGTGGTCACCAGCAAATCACCGACCTTGATATGCGGTTGAATCGCGCCGGTCGTGCCGACGCGGAGGAAAGTCTTGATGCCGAGCTGCGCCAGTTCTTCGATCGCGATGGAAGTCGACGGACCGCCGATGCCGGTCGAGCAGACCACCACCGACTGTCCATCCAGCTCACCGATCCAGCTGTTGAATTCGCGCAGATTGGCAAGCGGGCGTGGATTCTCCATCAGCTCGGCAATGCGCTGGCTGCGCGCCGGATCGCCAGGCACAATGGCCAGCGTGGCGCCGTTCAGGGCGGCGCGGTTCAGGCCGAGATGGAAGACTTCGGATGCGGACATGGTCAGTTCCTGTCAGTTCGGTTCGAGATAAAACGCATGCGGCAATTGCTCGCCGGCCGTGGTGCGCATCACCGCGCCCTGCAGATTCGTGAGGATGACTTCCAGCTGCGGCCCACCCAGTTCGATGATCACCTGGCGGCAGGCGCCACAGGGCGCGATCGGGCCTTCGGTGTCGCCGGTGACTGCAAGCGCGGTGAAATCATGTGGTCGATAGCCCGCAGCCACGGCGCTGAACAGGGCAGTGCGCTCGGCGCAATTGCACAGGCCATAGGATGCGTTCTCGACGTTACAGCCATGGAAGACCTTGCCATCGCGGCACAGCAGCGCGGCGCCCACTTTGAATTTCGAATACGGCGCATACGCGCGTTCGCGTGCAATCTTCGCTTCGGCGATTAATAGTTCGTGGTTCATCACGTCTTTCGAATTAAATTGGATCACGCCGCGGCACGAACGCCGTGCCATCAGGGAAGGGGCTCAGGTCAAACCAGTTCGCCAGACTTTGCCCGACATCCGCAAACGACGCGCGCATGCCCAGGCTGCCGGGCGCGATGCGTTTGCCGAACACCAGCACCGGCACATGTTCGCGTGTATGTTCGCTGCCAGGAAAAGTCGGATCACAGCCGTGGTCGGCGGTCAGGATGGCGATATCGTCGTCGCTCATCCTCGCGTACAACTCGGGCAGGCGCAGGTCGAATTGTTCGAGTGCGCGGGCGTAGCCGGGCACATCGCGGCGATGGCCGTAGTTCATGTCGAAGTCGACGAAATTGCTGATCACGATGCTGTAATCCGGCGCGTCGCGCACCGCGTCCAGCGTGGTTTGCCAGAGCGCGTCCATGCCATGTGCTTTCAGCTTCCGGGTAATCCCGACGTCCGCGTAGATGTCGGCGATCTTGCCGATCGCGATGACGTGGCCGCCGGCGTCTGCCAGTTTTTTCAGCACGGTGTCGGCCGGCGGCGGCACGGCCAGGTCGTGCCGGTTTTCGGTGCGTTCGTAATTGCCCGGATGGTCGCCTACGAAGGGCCGCGCGATCACGCGGCAGATATGGTAGGCGTCGACTTCCTCGCGCGCGATTGCACACAGGTCGAGCAGGCGTTGCAGCCCAAAGCTTTTCTCATGACAGGCGATCTGGAATACCGAGTCGCCCGAGGTGTACAGGATCGGCTTGCCGGTGCGGATATGTTCATCGCCCAGCTGTTCCAGGATGGTCGTGCCGGAAGCATGGCAATTGCCGAGGAAGCCCGGCACCTTGCCGCGCTCGGCCAGGCGCGCGAGCAAGTCGGCGGGAAAGCTGTTTTCTTTTTGCGGAAATGAACCCCAGTCGAAGCGCACCGGCACACCGGCCAGTTCCCAATGGCCGGAGGGCGTGTCCTTGCCGGTCGAGGTTTCTGCCGCTGCGCCGTAGGCGCCGATTACGTGTGGCGTCGGCGACAGCCCGAGCGGCAATTCACCGCTGCCCAGCCGGCAGGCCAGGCCCAGGCCCAGCTGTTCCAGATGCGGGATATACAGTGGACCGCTGCGGCCGTATTCGGCGCGGCCGGTGGCGCAGTATTCCGCAATGTGGCCCAGGGTATTGGCGCCGAGGTCGCCGAAGCGATCGGCGTCCGGTGAGGCGCCGATGCCCAGGGAGTCGAGGATCAGGACGAATGCTCGCATGGCTTTACTCTTTTAAATTAATCCGGACGGTGCACCCGGTATCGGGGCACCGCAGCCGAAGCGCGCCCCAACCCGTTCAGCCGATTATGCATGAGCATCAGCAGCTCAGGCCAGCGACAGAAAAATCCCCGCCAGCGTTGCGCTCATCAAATTCGACAGCGTCGCCGCCGCCACGACGCGCAAGCCAAAGCGCGCCACTTCCGAACGCCGCTCGGGCGAAACCGCACTGAACGCGCCGGTCATGATCGCGATCGAAGAAAAGTTCGCAAAGCCGCACAGCGCGAACGACAGAATCGCGATGGTGCGCGGGTCCAGCACCGTCAATCCTGCAGCCGTCACCGTAGCCGCGTCGCGCAGGTAAGGCGCCAGGCCGACGTAGGCGACAAACTCATTCAGCACCAGCTTCTGGCCGATAAAATTACCGGCCAGCGCAGCATTCTCCCAAGGCACGCCGATCATGAATGCGAGTGGCGCGAAGATAAAGCCGAGCATGGTTTCCAGATTCGTGCCGGGGAAGCCAAACCAGTTCGCGATGCCGCCGACCATGCCATTCATCAGCGCGATCAGGCCGATGAAGGCAATCAACATGGCGCCAACAGAGACGGCAATCTTCAGGCCGATGGTGGCACCCGAAGCAGCAGCTTCGATGACATTCGCCGGGCGATGTTCATCAAAGTTGATGTTATCGATGACGACTGCGCTCGGCGTCGTGTCCGGACAAATGATCTTCGCAAACAGCAGGCCGCCCGGCACCGCCATGAACGACGCCGCCAGGAGGTATTCCATCTTCACGCCCAAGCCTGCGTAACCGGCCAGCACCGAACCGGCCACCGCCGCCATGCCACTGACCATGACTGCAAACAGTTCCGAGCCATTCATCTGGCGGATGAACGGTTTCACCAGCACGGGAATTTCACTTTGACCGACAAAGATGGTGGTCACCGCCGAGAAGGATTCGATCTTCGACACGCCCAGCAGCTTGTGCAGCACGGTGCCGATGATGGTCACGATCCAGCGCATGATGCCGAGGTAGTACAGGATCGAGATCAGTGCCGTGACGAAAATAATCATCGGCAGTACGCGTAGCCCGAAGATGAAGCCGCCGCCGCCGAACAGTTCGAACATCTTTGGATCGACCAGACCGCCGAACAGGAAGGAAATACCCTGATTGCCGTAGTCGAGCACATGATTTACGCCGGTCGCCACTGACGACAGCACCTGCTTGCCGAGCGGGACAAACAGCACCAGCGCGCCGACCGCGGCTTGCAGCAGCAGTGCGCAAATGACAGTGCGCGGATTGATCGCGCGGCGGTTCATCGATAACGCAAAGGCAATCAACAACAATACGAAAATGCCGGCCAGGCTGCGGAGTAAGTCCATCTTTTGTCGTCTTTCCAGAAACAGGATTAGCGCAGCAAAGGTCGGTATTACGGCCTTGACTCGCTCCGTGTGCGGAGCCTGGTGGGTTGCGCGTTGCGTAGCAGAATCATACATTTCCGCAGGGAAAATGCCACATTCAGCTGTAAAAAAATGCCGTCGAGTTCTGACCATGCGGTAAAAATGAATTGGCCCGATTCATTATGTATTCGAATTCAGTATTTCCATATTGAAATTAATTCAGCGCCGACAACTGCATTGCGATATGCATTTAACAATAATTCGCACCGTCGAAGATCGCCCCTGTGCCCCGCAAATCGCGTCGCGGATCATAAAAGGGCTTTTCCCGATGGTGTGTAATCAGCCTGTCGTAAAGACACATCATTATGTGATCCAGTGCAACATTTGCTGGTGCGAAGCGGTAGAATTCCGCTGTCTAAACGGTAAAAGTTGTTGGTTGCTTGCCTACTTGGCCCGCCTCGCGCCCATCCGCCAGCTTGTCGGCGACCGAATTCATAAGTGCCAAAAATCAATTATTAATCACGAAATCAGGGAGCAATTCCATGCAACGAAAGAATACCCGGGATCAAAAATTTCCGACGCGTTTGACCATGATCGCCGTCGCGATCCTCAGCATGTCGAGCGCATATGCGCAAAACGCGCCTCAGGTAAATGACTCGGGTGCGCAAGTGACCATTACCGGCAGCAAGCTGGGAATGGGCTTGATGGTGCAGGAAGATGCGCCGAAGGCGCGCAGCACGATCACTGCGGAAGAACTGGCCAAGCAGCGCCCAACCGGCAATGCCTACGAGGCGCTGGAACTGATGCCAGCCGTGAACAGCTTCAACCACGACGCGACTGGCCTGTTTGGCGGCGGCCTGACACTGCGCGGCTTCAACAGCGACCAGATCGGCGCCACCATCAACGGCGTGCCAGTCAATGATTCAGGCTCGTTCTCGGTGTTCCCGCAAGAATACGTCGACCAGGAAAATACCTGCTCGCAGTTCGTCACGCAAGGTTCGACTGACGTCGATTCGCCGCAAGTCGGCGCGACCGGCGGCAACTTCGGCATCGTCACCTGCCAGCCGCAAAAAAAGCAGCGGTTCCGCGCCGCGCAAACCCTCGGCACCCTGAGTCTGTCGCGCACCTTCATGCGCTACGACACCGGCCTGCTGGCCAATGGCAAGACCGCGCTGTTCGTATCGTATTCGCATTCACAAGCCGATAAATGGAAAGGTCTGGGCGGAGCCCGCCGTAATCACGTCGACGCCGGTTTCAGCCACGAATTCGACCGGTTCAACTACATCCACGGTTCGTTCCTGTACAACCACGCGATCAACAACAACATCGCCAGCTTCAACCTGGCTGATCTGAATAATCCGGCCAAGGGTTATTTCTACGATTACTCGCGCACCTTCATCGGTCATCAAACCCCGGTCAAGGGCACGGCGCAAAACGACGTGAACCAGGCATTTGGCGATTCCTACTACAAGCTGTCGCTGAACCCGTTCGAGAACGTGGTTGCTTCGGTCACCGCCAAGTTCCGCATCGGCCAGAACACTGACCTGAAGATCCTGCCTTACTTCTGGTATGGCTTCGGCACCGGCGGCACCCAGCAGAAAGTCCAGGCCGAGAACGCCTTCCTGAACAAGGCTACCGGGCTGAACACCGCAGCGGTCGACCTGAACGGCGACGGCGACACCCTGGACCGCGTGATCATCGCCAACTCCAGCGTGACCCGCACGACTCGCCCGGGCATTACCGCGTCACTGACGCATAACATCGGCAATCACCAGATCCTCGGCGGCTTCTGGTTCGAGCGGGCAAATCATCGACAGAATGGTCCAATGCTGCGCGTGGGTAACGATGGCAACCTGGCAGATCCATTCCTGCAAGACGATCAGGTCCTGCGCGCCGACGGCACGCCGTACCAGTCACGCGACTGGCTGACCATCAGCACCGCACGCCAGTTCTTCCTGCAAGACACGGTCAACCTGTTGAACGACAAGCTGATCGTCAACGTCGGCGTGCGCACGCCGTTCATCGAGCGTAACTTTACCAACTACGCCAATGAAGGTTCCAATTCGGGCACGACCTACAACATCGTCAAGAGCTACAAAGATGTTTTGCCACAGCTGGGCGCGCGTTACCATCTGACGCCCACCAGCCAGTTGTTCGCCAGCGTGGCGAAGAACATGAAGGCGCCGCCGAACTTCGTTTTCTCGACCACCAATAACGTCAAGATCGTGAATGGCGTGCCGGTGCTGGTCAGCGACGTGCAAGCGGAAACTTCAGTCAATATCGACGTCGGCCATCGTTATCAGGGCCGGGATTTCACCTCGCAGGTCACGGTGTATCAGTCCTTCTTCAAGAACCGCCAGGCCACTGCGTTCGACCCGAACGCCAACGTATCGGCGCTGGTTAACGCAGGCAAGGTACGCAGCAGCGGCTTCGAAGTCGAAATCGGCAATACACCGGTCAAGGGCTGGTCGGCTTATGGCTCGCTGGGTTACAACAACAGCGTGATCCAGAGCGACCTGCGCCTCGGCTCAGTCGCTACCATTCCGACAGTGGGCAATGAATTCCCGCTCACGCCGATGTGGAAAGCCGGTCTGTCGGTGCAGTATGAAACAGGCGTCTGGTATACCCGCTTCAAGACCAAGTTCACCGGTACACAGCAGGCAACGCTGGCAAACGACGAAGAAGTGCCCAAGTACCTGGTGGCAGGTCTGGACATGGGCTACCAGTTCGCCGGTAACAGCTTCTTCAAGAAGCCGACTCTGCGTGCCAGCATCAGCAATCTCTTCAACCAGCAGTATCGCAATCCGTCTTCGCAGTCGGTGACCAATGCTCTGGCCTATCCTGGCGTATCACCGCGCAGCGTGTTCTATTACTACGGGGCGCCACGCGCCGTATCGATGACGCTGCAGTCGGATTTCTGATCGACAGCGCTGCGGCTATCGTATCGGTCGCAGCGCGCAATGTATCTGTATTTGAAATACGCCGGTCTCCGGCGTATTTTTTTGTTTGAATGTTTTGCCGACGTGCGCGGCATAATTACGCCATCGCGTTGTACCTGAGCCGGACCAACATGCGCCCTACTTTTCCACGCCTGACTTCGTTATTGATCGTTGCGGCCTTCTCGCTCGGCCTGGCCGGCTGCGCCACGCGCAGCGGCGCGCCGATTGAAATCAACCTGGTGGCGCTGAACGATTTTCACGGCCAGCTGGAAGCGCGCGACAAGATCTATAGGCTGAACGGCCAGCCGCCGCGCACGATACGCGTGGGCGGCATCGACACCATTGGCGGCGCATTGAACGCCTGGCGCGCGGAAGACCCCGAGCTGGTGCTGGTCGGGGCTGGCGATCTGGTCGGCGCGACGCCGGCCTTATCTTCGATCTGGGCCGACGAGCCGACTGTGGAAGCCATGAACCTGCTGGGACTGCGCCTGAGCTCGGTCGGCAATCACGAATTCGATCGCGGCACGAACGAGCTGCTGCGCCAGCAATACGGCGGCTGCGAGTCGCCCAGTCCGCAGAAAGCCTGCAAGTTGCGGCCCCACTATGCCGGCGCGCGCTTCACGTATTTAAGCGCGAACGTGGTCGACGCGAAGAGCGGCGCGCCATTCCTGCCGCCTTATAAAATCGAGACTGTCAAAGGCGTGCGCATCGGCTTCATCGGCGCAGTGCTGAAGGATACCGCCGTGATGGTTACTCCCAGCGGCGTGGCCGGCGTGCGCTTCCTTGACGAAGTGGAGAGCATCAATCGCTGGGCCGCTGAGCTGCGCGCGCAGAAGGTCGCGGCGATCGTGCTGCTGATTCATCAGGGCGGCAACACGCCTGAGCAGTTCGACCAGGTCGCCTGCTCGCAGCTGAGCGGACCGATCGTCGGTCTGGTCAAGCGGCTCGATCCGGCGATCCGCCTGGTGATCAGCGCGCATACGCATCAGGGCTACCTGTGCGAAGTCGATGGCCGCGTGGTCACGCAGGCCGAGCAGTCCGGCCAGGTATTGACGCGCATTCGCATGCAGATCGACCCGCTTAACCAGACAGTGGCCGGCATCACGGCGCGCAATGTACTGATGGAGCAGGGCAGCTTCGCGCCCGATCCGGCGCTGGCGAAACTGCTGGCCGAGGTCAAGGTGCGCAGCAATGAAGTATTGAACCGTCCGATCGCGCGCCTTGCGGTGCCGCGTATCAGTGACAGGCTCGACGCCGCCGGCGAATCGCCGCTCGGCGACGTCGCCGCCGATGCGCAACTGGCTGCGACCGCGCCGCTGGGCGCGCAGATCGCGTTCATCAATCACAAGAGCCTGCGGACCGAGCTCGTTGGCGGCCCGCAAGGCGCGACTTACGCGCAGGTCGCCGCGACTCATCCCTATGGCAATACGCTGATCGTGATGACGCTGACCGGCGCACAGATACGTGCGCTGCTCGAACAGCAAACCTGGCATGCCGAGGAAGCCGCTGGCGGCCGGCGCACGCTGCAGGTTTCAAACGGCTTCAGTTATCGCTGGGATGCCCGTCGTCCGCGTGGCGCGCGCGTGCTGCCGGACAGCGTAATGCTGCACGGCGCGCCCATCGTCGATACACAGCCTTACCGCGTCAGCGTAAACACCTTCATGGCCCAGGGCGGCGATGGCTACACGGTATTGACGCAAGGCGTCGATCGGCTCGACAGCGGCTTGCTCGACCTGGACGTGTTCATCGATTACCTGGCCGCGCGCGATCGCGCAGGTTCGCCGGCCGGTAGCGCGCAGTCAGCCGGGCGCATTGTGCGTCTCGACTGAGCGGGCAGCGCAGGTGCGGCCGGTAGATTAAACATTGAATTAAAAACAGTTATTGAA
>Ga0326735_1000243_pt1 | contig 12757 bp, 9 predicted proteins | sample 37_GP2_1092_FD_207945 | JGI IMG/M metagenome (GOLD analysis project Ga0326735, IMG submission 207945) | Glacier ice microbial communities from Ngari, Tibet, China - 37_GP2_109.2 | ecosystem: Environmental > Aquatic > Freshwater > Ice > Glacier | place: China: Ngari, Tibet | collected 2018-07-31
ACCACACCGTGCTGTTGGTGGACGCCGACGTGGCGCGCCCGTCGGTGCTGGAATGCCTGGGCCTGAGCTCGGACGTCGGCCTGATGGATGTCCTGCACGACAGTAATGTGGACATGGCCGATGTCCTGATGCGCACGAATGTCGAAAGCCTGAGCATCCTGCCGACCGGTAAAAGCCATCGTCACGCGACCGAGCTGCTGGCCAGCCACGCCATGACCCGGCTGCTGGCCGACCTGGCAAATCGTTATCGCGATCGCGTCATCATTTTCGATTCACCGCCACTGCTGCTGACCAGCGAATCGCGCGTGCTTGCCTCGCAGATGGGCCAGATCGTGATGGTGATCGAAGCGGAAACCACGACTCAGCATGCGGTCAAGAACGCCCTGCGCCAGCTGGAAGGCTGCCCGAACGTCAACCTGGTCTATAACAAGTCCCGCGCCTTTCTGGGCGGAGAAAATTATGGCAGCTACTACAATTAACGCGGATACCGCAGGCGCGCCCGCCTCCACCCTGGCGCCGGTCGCGCGCGCCTGGAAGCGCCAGCGGCCACAGCTGCTGGCGGCGCTGACGCTGCCGTTCCTGCTGTCGCAGGCGCACGCTGCCGCGTGGCTGGTCAAGCCCTCGCTGGAAACGCGGGTAACTTATTCGGACAACGTCACGCTCACGCCGGACGGCGAACGGCACGGCGACTTCATTACCGAATACCGGCCGCGCGTGATCGTCAAGGGCGTCGGCCGGCGTCTGAAGTTGAATGCCGACTACACGCTGAATTCCTTGTTCTTCATGCGCAATGATCAGAACAACAATATCCAGCATCAGCTGTTCAGCACCCTGAACGCCGAGCTGGTCGACGACCTGCTGTACATCGATGGCCGCGCCTCCATTGCGCAGGCCAACATCAATCCCTTCGGCCCACTCATCAACGACAGTAGCCAGGCCAGCGCCAACCGCGCTGAAGTCCGCACCCTCAGCATGAGCCCTTACCTGCGTTATCGATTCGGCCGTCTGGCGACTGGCGAGCTGCGCTACGGACGCGACATTTTTTCCTCGAGTAATAACGAGCTGCAGAACACCACCTCGGATCGCGCTTCGCTGAACCTGGCGAATGGTTCGGAGTTTTCCTCGCTCGGCTGGGGCGTTCAGGCGAATGAGCAGCGCTCAACGTTTGGCAACTCGGGGCAAAGCAATACCAGCGTTTATTCCGGCAATCTGAGCTATGCGGTGACGCCAAGCTTCAAGCTGACCGCCTCTGGCGGCCACGAGAAATACAGCTACGGCACGACCAGGGATATTTCGGAGGGACCGATGTGGGCTGCCGGCTTCGAGTGGAGACCGTCACCCCGCACTACGCTGATCGCCAGCGCCGGCCACCGCTTTTATGGCTCGGCGTATGGCCTGGACGCCAGCTACCGCGCGCGGCGCAGCATCTGGTCGGTCAGCTACAAGGAAGAAGTCACCACGACCCAGTCGCAGTTCCAGCTGGATGGCACGCCAAACACGGCGAACTTCATCGACGGCCTGTTCAGGACCACGATTCCCGACGCCGCCGCGCGCCAGGATGCAGTCGATGCGTTCATCCGCGATACCGGCCTGCCGCGCACCATCAACGGCCCGGTGAATTCATTTACGAACCGCTTCTTTCTGCAAAAATCGCTGCTGGCCTCGGTCGCCTTGAACGGTGTCAAGAACACCGTGGTGCTGAGCGCTTTCAACACCGACCGTGTGGCCCAGGGCGGCGTGCCGGCGAATACCTTGCCGGTCAAGGGCCCGCGCTCGCTGCTGGACGCCGACGATTCACTGCAGCGCGGTGTGAATGCACTGTGGCGCTATCGCCTGTCGTCAAACCTGAATGCGAATTTGTCAGCGGCCGTGAGCCGCGTCACTTCGGATTCGCTGGATCGCATCGACACCAATAAATCTGTCCGGCTGGCGCTGACGCACCAGTTTTCGCGCCAGTTGAAAGGCACGCTCGAAATGCGCCGCCTGCAAACCGATTCGACTGTGCCCGTCGCCAATACGCGTGAGAACGCGCTGACAGCCTCGTTCATTGCGGACTTCTAGAAGGATCTCGCATCATGTATGAATCTTATTACGGCCTGCGCGCCCAGCCCTTTCAACTCCGTCCCGACCCGGATTTCTACTTCGGCAGCAAGGGTCACAAACGTGCCATGGCTTACCTCGATTACGGCATGTCGAAGGGTGAAGGCTTCATTGTCATCACTGGAGAAATCGGCGCCGGCAAGACCACGCTGGTGCGTAACCTGTTCCGCAAACTCGAGTCCGAAGATATCTACGCCGTGCAGATCGTCAATACCGACCTCGATTCGGACGACATCCTGCGCATGGTGGCGGCGGCCTTCGCCCTGCCTTATGTCGACGTCAGCAAGGCGGCGCTGTTGAACAGCATCGAAGAACTGCTGCGCTATATCGACGAGCAGGGCAAGCGCGCACTGCTGGTGGTTGACGAAGCGCAGAATCTGGCCCCTCGCGCAGTCGAAGAATTGCGCATGCTGTCGAATTTCCAGACGGCCGACAAATCGCTGCTGCAAACTTTTCTGCTCGGCCAGCCGGAATTCAAGAAGACCCTGATGAGTCCGAACATGGAGCAATTGCGCCAGCGCGTGATCGCCACGTATCACCTCGGGCCGATGGATTCGAACGAGACCCGCACTTACGTCGAGCATCGCCTGCACACCGTCGGATGGATTGATACACCGACCATCAGCGACGCCGCTTTCCTCGCCATCCACGCCAGCTCGGGCGGCATTCCGCGCAAGATCAATACCCTGTGCGACCGACTGTTCCTGATGGGTTACCTGGAAGAGCTGCAGCATTTCGACCGTGCCGAAGTCGAGACCGTGGTGCATGAAATTGCCGAGGAATTCGATCTGGACACGAGCGTCCCGGCAGCGCCCGCGCCGCGAGTGGCTTCGCCCGGCGACCTGGCCCCGCGCCAGATGGAAGCGCTGGATGCGCGCATCGCCGGCATCGAGCATTCGGTGGCGTCGGTGCTGGGCGCGATGAAGTCGATGATGCATGCGCAGGAGGTCAAGTCCGACACCAAGGCGGAGGCCCACACAAGCGCCAATTCGGACGCCAAACCGGCGTCGGAGAAACAATAATGCCTGCGCCCGCGCCACGCTCCGTGCTCTGCGTGGTCGGCGCGCGTCCCAACTTCATCAAGATGGCCCCGATCCTGAACGCCTTTGCCGCGCACCAGCCTCGGATCAGCACCACGCTGGTCCACACTGGCCAGCACTTTGGCGAATTGATGAACGGTCAGTATTTCAGCGCGCTGGATATGCCGCGGCCAAACTTCAATCTGGCAGTCGGCTCGGGCAGCCATGCGCAGCAAACGGGCGAAATCATGCAGCGCTTTGAGCCGGTGCTGGATCGGGTTGCGCCCGACGCCGTGCTGGTCGCCGGCGACGTCAATTCGACGCTGGCCTGCGCGCTGGTGGCGCAAAAAAAAGGCGTGCCGGTGCTGCATGTGGAAGCCGGCCTGCGCAGCTTTGACAGACGCATGCCAGAAGAAATAAATCGCCTGCTGACTGATCAATTGTCCGAGCTGCTGTTTACCAGCGAAGCCAGCGGCCGCGCGAACCTGCTGCGCGAAGGCGTCGACGGACGGCGCATCCATTTCGTCGGGAACGTGATGATCGATTCGCTGATGCGCAACGCGGCGTTGGCCGTGCCGGTCGAAACGCTGCTGCACAAGACCGGACGCAGCGCCATGTTCAAGCGCGGCGCGGCGTATGCCGTGTTGACCGTGCACCGGCCATCGAACGTGGATAGCGCGATTGATCTGCGACGAACGCTGGAATTGATCAGCGCAATAACACGCCGGGTCCCGGTCATCCTGCCGCTGCATCCGCGCACGCGCGCAGCGATCGCCACGCATGGCCTGGAAGCGCTGCTCGAGCACGCGGGCTTGCTGGTGACGGAACCGCTCGGCTATCTGGAAATGCTGGGCGCCATGAAAACTGCGCGCGTGATCATTACCGATTCAGGCGGCCTGCAGGAAGAAGCGACCGTGCTCGGCGTGTCCTGCATTACCCTGCGCGACAGGACCGAGCGACCAATTACAGTCGACTGCGGCGGCAATATTCTGGTCGCCGGCGACCGCGAAAAAACCCTGCGCGTGCTGGATGAAATCCTGCGCGGCATGCACAAGCCAAACGCGCGCCCGCCGCTGTGGGACGGCGCCGCCGCCGCCCGCATTGCCGCGGCCACGCACGACTGGTTCAACCAAACTTCAGGACGACCATCATGATGCGAGAAGACCAGCTGGCCATCCACCTGCCCGGCGCGCCGCGCAGGATCCGCAATGCGATGACCATCGACGTGGAAGATTATTTCCAGGTCTCGGCCTTTGCGCCGCACATCGCGCGCGCCGACTGGCCGACCATGGAATGCCGCGTCGAAGCCAACATCGAGCGCATCCTGGCGCTGCTGTCGGCCTCGGGCATCCACGCAACCTTTTTTACGCTCGGCTGGATCGCCGAACGCTACCCCGCCATGGTGCGGCGCATCGTCGATGGCGGACATGAGCTGGCCAGCCACGGCTACGCCCACCTGCGCGCCTCGGACCAGTCGCGCGAAGAGTTTTACAACGACATCGCGTCAGCCAAGAAAATCCTGGAAGATATCGGCGGCAGCGCCGTGCTCGGCTACCGCGCGCCGAGCTTCTCGATCGGCCAGGATAACTTGTGGGCGCTGGACAGCCTGCTGGCGGCCGGCTATCGCTACAGTTCGAGCATCTACCCGATCCAGCACGATCACTACGGCATGCCGGATGCGCCACGCTTCGCCTTCTATCCGAACGGCCCGGACGGCCTGCTGGAAGTGCCGGTCACGACCATCCGCCTGATGAACAAGAACCTGCCAGCCGGCGGCGGCGGCTACTTCCGCCTGCTGCCGTATCAAGTCTCGCGCTGGATGCTGAACCGCGTGAACCGCGTCGACCGGCAGCCGGGCATCTTTTATTTTCATCCTTGGGAAATCGACCCCGGCCAACCGCGACAGAAAAACATCGGCATGAAGACGCGCTTTCGCCACTACCTGAATCTGGATCGCATGGAATCGCGCATCAAGGCGCTGACCGACGACTTCGACTGGGGCCGCATGGACCGCATTTTTCTGGTGAAGCCATGAACGCGCCCATACCGCACGCTCTCGAGCGCGAACTGTCACCCGCCGCTCAGCAGGACGAGGCCCGGCCGAACGCGGCCCGAATCACGCTGCACGAAATGCGCGCCGACGAAATGCCGCGCTGGGACACCTTCGTGGCCGAATGCCCGGAAGCGACCTTCTTCCATCGCGCCGGCTGGCAGCGCGTAATCGAGCGTTCATTCGGCCACAAGACCTGGTTCCTGTACGCCGAAGCGGACGGCAAGATCGTCGGCATCCTGCCGCTGGCGCGCATCAAGAGCCACCTGTTCGGACATTCGCTCAGCTCGCTGCCGTTCTGCGTCTCGGGCGGCATTGCCGCGACCGACGAAGTGGCGCGCGAAGCGCTCGACCTGGCGGCGCAAAAACTGGCCGCCAAACTGAAAGTCGGCCACCTCGAATACCGCAATACCCAGTCGCGCCATCCCGAATGGCCGGGCAAGGATTTGTATGTCACCTTCCGCAAGGAGATTTCGGCGGACAATGACGCGAACATGAATGCGATTCCACGCAAGCAGCGCGCGATGGTGCGCAAGGGGATCAAGGCCGGCTTGCAGGGAAATATCGACGCCAATGTCGATCGCCTGTTCGACGCGTATTCGAAGAGCGTGCACCGGCTCGGCACGCCAGTCTTTCCAAAGAAGTACTTCCGCCTGCTGAAGGAAGTATTTGGCGACGATTGCGAAGTGCTGACCATTACCCAGGACCAGCGCACGGTCGCCAGCGTGCTGAGCTTTTACTTCCGCGACGAGGTGCTGCCCTACTACGGCGGCGGCACGCCGGAAGCGCGCGACGTGGCCGGCAATGATTTCATGTACTGGGAACTGATGCGGCGCGCAGCCGACCGCGGCGTGAAGATTTTTGACTTCGGCCGCAGCAAGCGCGGCACCGGCGCCTTCGACTTCAAGAAGAACTGGGGCTTCGAGCCAACCCCGCTGTATTACGAATACCAGCTGCATGCGGCCGAGGCGGTGCCGGACAATAATCCGCTGAATCCGAAGTATCAGTTATTCATCAAGATGTGGAGCCGCATGCCGTTGTTCGCGGCGAACATCATCGGCCCGCATATCGTCAAGAATCTCGGCTGACATCGTGGAACACTTACTGTTTCTGTCACATCGGATTCCCTACCCGCCAAACAAGGGCGACAAGATCCGTTCGTACCATCTGCTCAAGCACCTGTGCCAGAACTATCACGTCCACCTCGGCACCTTTATCGACGATGAGGACGACTGGCAGCATGTCGGCAAAGTCGAAGCGCTGTGTGGTGAAACCTATTTCGGCAGGTTGAATCCGTCGACTGCGCGCATCGGCAGCCTGACCGGCATGCTGACCGGGCGCCCGCTGACGCTGGATTATTACCGCAACGCCGGACTGCGCCGCTGGGTGGACGGCGTGCTGCGGCAGCATAAAGTCGAGCGCTTCCTGGTGTTTTCTTCCGCCATGGCGCAATTCGTCCCGACGCGGGCGAGCGGCACGCGCGTCATCGATTTTGTCGATATTGATTCGGACAAATGGGCCCAGTACGCCGACAAAAAATCCTGGCCGATGAACATGGTGTACCGCCGCGAAGCGCGCAAGCTGCTCGAATACGAGCGCCGCATCGCCGGGGAGTTCGACGCTTCGTTGTTTGTCTCGCCCGCCGAGGCAGGCATGTTTCGCAGCATGGCGCCTGAATACGCGCATAAAATCGCGGCGTTTACAAATGGCGTCGACACTGAATATTTCTCGCCCGAGCATCATTTGGCGAATCCGTATGCGTCCGGCGAAGTGGGCATCGTTTTTACCGGCGCGATGGATTACTGGCCGAATGTCGATGCGGTCGAGTGGTTCGCGAAAGAAGTCCTGCCCGGCGTGCTGAAACAGCATCCAGCCGCAATGTTTTACATCGTCGGCTCAAAGCCGACTGCGCAGGTACAGGCGCTGGCGTCGTTGCCGGGTGTGCGCGTCACCGGCCGGGTCGAGGACGTGCGTCCCTACATCGCCCATGCACGCGTAGCCGTCGCCCCGCTGCGGATTGCGCGCGGCATCCAGAACAAGGTACTGGAGGCGATGGCGATGGCAAGGGTCGTGGCAGTCACGCCCCAGGCGCTGGAAGGCATCTGCGCCACAGCTGGCGCCGAGCTACTGCTGGCCGAGGACGCCGATGCGTTCATCGCCACGGTCAACGCCCAGCTGGCGCAGCCGAACCGGGCGATGGGCGCGGCAGCGCGTGAATTGGTCATTGCGCAATACGGCTGGGCCAGCAATCTGGCCAGTGTAGACCGCTGCTTTAACTCTGAACTGAAGCAGGCGGCATGATGACGCTCAGTCGTTCCATGCTGATGATCCTGCTGTGCGCCGCGCTGGCCGCACTGGGCGTGCTCTACCTCGACACGGCGCGCTCCATCGTCGCGATCTGGAACAGTTCAGAGACTTTCGCGCACGGATACATCATCCTGCCGATCAGCCTGTGGCTGATCTGGAAGCGCCGTGACGCATTGCGCTCGACTGCGCCTGCGCCGTTCTGGGCCGCGCTCGCGCTGCTGATGGTGTGCGGCGCCGGATGGCTGCTGGCCGAACTGGCGGACGTGCAGGTGGTGCGCCAATACGCCTTCGTGGCCATGCTGCCGATCGCCGTGCTGGCCATCTGCGGCTATCGCATGGCCGCGCTAATTGCATTCCCGCTGGTGTTCCTGTTACTGGCAGTGCCCTTCGGCGAAATATTTATTGCGCCACTGATCAACCTGACCGCCGACTTCACTGTCTGGGCCCTGCAGCTAACCGGTATTCCGGTGCTGCGCGATGGCGTGAATTTCACCATCCCGAGCGGGAACTGGTCGGTGGTGGAAGCCTGCAGCGGCGTGCGCTACCTGATCTCATCGTTCACGCTCGGCTGCCTGTATGCCTACCTGACTTATCGTTCGACCAGCCGGCGACTGCTGTTCGTGGCGCTGTCCATCCTCGTGCCTATCGTGGCGAATGGCATGCGCGCCTACATGATCGTCATGATCGGCCACCTGAGCGGAAATACTCTGGCGGTCGGCGTCGATCACCTGCTGTATGGCTGGATATTTTTCGCTGTAGTGATTTTCGTGATGTTCTGGATCGGCAGTTTCTGGCGCGAGGATGGCGCCGCGCCATCCGTCGCGGCACAGCCGCAGCGTACCGTTGCCGCTCCGGGCGCAGGACGATTTGCCGTTGCCGCGCTGGCCGTGATGCTGTGCGCCGGGATCTGGCCTTCACTGGCCGCGCATCTTGAGCGAGCCGCGCCGGACAAGCCGGCGGTGGACCTGAACGGTTTGCAGCCGGCCTGGGCGCCGGCGGCGGCGTTCGCGCAGTGGCATCCCAGCTTTGCCCCAGCCAGCGCAGAAGTTACCCGCGCGGTATCGAATGGCAGCGACAACGCGGCGATCACGGTGCTGTATTACCGCGACCGGCCGCAGGGCGCCGGGCTGATCAATTCAGAGAACCGCCTGTTGAAGGCAAAGGAACTGAACTGGTCCGCCGGCCTGACCGCCAAGCGCAACGTCAGTGTCGGGCCGCACACGCTGGTCGTGCGGGAGACGCAGCTGCGCGGCGCAGGCGGCGCGCTCCTGGTGTGGCAGTGGTACTGGATCAACGATCAATTTCTGGAAAATGATTACCTCGGCAAAGTGCTGCAGGCGCGCGGCAAACTGCTACTGGGCAGCGATGATGGCGCGGCGCTGTTTGCCTATGCGCCGCTGGGTGAAAAACCGGACACTGCGCGCGCAGTCCTGGGGCGCTTCGTGAACGATAACCTGCCGGCGATCGAAGCAACGCTGTCACGCAATCTGCGGCAGGCGGTGCGCTGACATGGCCAGCCAGAATACGCCCCCGCTGGTGGTCCACCTGCTGTACCGCCTCGATGTCGGCGGACTGGAAACCCTGCTGATCGACTGCATCAATCGCATGCCAGCCGAGCGCTACCGCCATGCCGTAATCTGCCTGACCGATTACACCGCGTTTGCGCAAAAAATAACCCGGCCCGGCGTGGAGATCTATTCGCTGCACAAGGCGCCCGGCCTGTCGCCCGGCACGCACGTCGCGCTGTGGAAGCTGCTGCGCAAGCTCCGCCCGAGCGTGCTGCATACGTATAACCTGGCCGCCATCGAATACCATTTTCTTGCAGCGCTGGCCGGCGTGCCGCTGCGCATCCACGCCGAGCATGGGCGCGATGCATCGGACCCGGATGGTACGAACAAAAAACATAACACCCTGCGCCGCTGGCTGCGCCCGCTGATTCACCGCTTCGTGCCGGTGTCGGCCGATCTGCAGGGCTGGCTGAAGAGCGTCATCGGCGTCCCCGAGCGCAAGAATACGCTGGTGCCGAATGGCGTTGATACCGACCATTTCGCGCCAGCGCCGGCCGGCGTCGGCGTGATCAAGGGCCGGCATTTCCCGCCCTCATGCTTCGTGATCGGCACGGTCGGCCGCGCGCAGGACGTGAAGAATCACCGCGGCCTGGTGCAAGCCTTCATTCGCCTGCGCGAAAAGCTCCCGACCCACCGCGAGCGCCTGCGCCTGGTCATCATCGGCGACGGCCCCTGCCTGCCAGCGGTGCGCCAGCAGGTCGCCGACGCCGGCCTCGATGATCTTGTCTGGCTGCCGGGTGCGCGCAGCGATATCCGCGATGTCATGCGCACGTTTTCCGTTTTTGCCCTGTCCTCGATCGCCGAAGGCACGCCGGTGACCATCCTCGAGGCGATGGCGACCGGCCTGCCGATCGTGGCCACGCGCGTGGGCGGCATTCCGGAAGTGGTGCAGCACGGCCGAACCGGCATGCTGGCGCCGGCTTCGGATGCCGACGCGCTGGCCGATGCGCTGGCCTTCTACGTTGAGCAGCCAGCCCTGCTGGCCGAACACGGCCTTGCATCGCGGCGCACCGCGGAAGCGCGCTTCAGCATCGATGCGACCGTGGCCGCCTATCTGGACTTGTACGACGGGCATGCCCGATTTACCAACAAACTCAGCGAGCCGGTTTAACCATGTGCGGAATTACAGGAATGTTCGATACCCGGGGCCCTCGCGCGATCGACCGCGCGGCACTGACGCGCATGAACGAAACGCAGCATCATCGCGGCCCGGTCGAAGGCGGCCTGCATAGCGAAGACGGCCTGGGTTTTGGCCACCGACGCCTGTCCATCATCGACCTTGAATCGGGCCAGCAGCCACTGTTCAATGAAGATGAAACGATCGTCGTGGTGTTCAACGGCGAGATCTACAATTTCCAGGAATTGATGGCCGAACTGCTGGCGCTGGGTCACGAATTCCGCACCCGCTGCGACACGGAAGTCATCGTCCACGCCTGGGAGCAATGGGGCGAAGCCTGCGTGCCGCGCTTTCGCGGCATGTTTGCCTTCGCCATCTGGGACCGCAAGCAAGGATGCCTGTTCATCGCGCGCGACCGGCTTGGCATCAAGCCGCTGTTCTATGCGCTGCTGCCGGATGGGCAGTTCATCTTTGGCTCCGAATTGAAGTCATTGCTGACCTTCCCGGCCCTGTCGCGCGAGCTCGATCCGCTCGCTGTGGAAGAATACTTCGCCTATGGCTACGTGCCGGAACCGCGCACCATTTATCTGGCTGCGCGCAAGGTCCGCCCGGGCTACACGCTGCGCCTGCAGCGGGGCAGCCAGCATATCGAAGAGCGCCAGTACTGGGATGTGCCGTTCAAGCCGCATGCGCCCGCGACCGAAGCCGACATTTCCGCAGAACTGATCGTGCGCCTGCGCGAAGCGGTCGACAGCCACATGATCGCCGATGTGCCACTCGGCGCCTTTCTGTCCGGCGGCGTCGACTCGAGCGCCATCGTGGCCATGATGGCCGGGATCAGCAGCAAGCCTGTGGTGACCAGCTCGATCGGCTTCAAGCACCGCGAATACGATGAATCCGAGTACGCCGCCAAGGTCGCCGCGCAATACCATACCGAGCATCACCTGAATATCATTGACGCCGATGACTACGGCCTGGTCGACCAGCTGGCCGCGCTGTACGACGAACCCTATTCGGACAGCTCGGCGATTCCGACTTACCGCGTCTGCGAACTCGCGCGTCAACAGGTAACGGTCGCGCTGTCCGGCGACGGCGGCGACGAAAACTTTGCCGGCTACCGGCGCTATCGCTACGCCATGGCTGAAGAAACCGTACGAGGACGTTTTCCGAGCGCGCTACGTGAATCCGTGTTCGGTACGCTCGGCAAAATCTATCCGAAGGCCGACTGGGCGCCGCGCATGTTTCGCGCCAAGACTACCTTCGAAGCACTGGCGCGCGATACTGTCGATGGCTATTTTCATGGCGTTTCCATCATGCCGGACCGGATTCGCGATCAACTCTTCAGCGACAGCTTCCGCCAGGGCCTGAACGGCTACCGCGCCGTCGAAGTCATGCGCGGCTATGCGGCAAAGACACCCACTGACGATCCACTGTCGCTGATCCAGTATCTGGACATGAAGACTTACCTGCCTGGCGATATCCTGACCAAGGTCGACCGCGCCAGCATGGCCCATGCGCTGGAAGTGCGCGTGCCGCTGCTCGATCACCAATTCGTCGAATGGGTCTCGGGCCTGCCGCCGACCGTGAAGCTGAAGGACGGCGAAGGCAAACATATCTTCAAGCAGGCGCTGAAACCCTTCCTGCCGGACGATATCCTGTACCGCAACAAGCGTGGCTTTTCGATTCCACTGGCTGACTGGTTTCGCGGCCCGCTGAAAGAGCGCGTGCGGCAGGCAGTGCTGAGCCCGATCCTGCTGGATACCGGTTATTTCAATCGCGATTACCTGCAGCATCTGGTCGACAGTCATGAATCTGGTGTAAAGGATTACAGCGTGTTCCTGTGGTCGCTGCTGATGTTTGAATCTTTCTTGCGCGTGAATGCGCAGCGGAGCTGAGTCTGTCATGAAGATCCTGACCTTCACCTCGTTATATCCAAATGCCGCCCAGCCGAACCACGGTGTGTTCGTGGAAAACCGCCTGCGTCACCTGACCGCCGACGGCAATGTTGAATGCCGGGTAGTCGCGCCGGTGCCGTGGTTCCCCTCGACCAATGAACGCTTTGGCCGCTATGCCCAGTTCGCCCGCGTGCCGGCCACCGAGCAGCGGCATGGCATTCGCATCGACCATCCGCGTTATCTGCAGATTCCGAAGGTCGGCATGAGCGTCTCGCCCTACCTGATGGCGGCCGCCATGCGTCCGGTGATCCGTCGCATCCTCGACGAAGGTTATGACTTCGACCTGATCGATGCGCATTATTTCTTCCCCGATGGCGTGGCCGCAGTCATGCTCGGCAAGACCTTCGGCAAGCCGGTTGTAGTCACTGCGCGCGGCTCGGACATCAGCGAAATTCCACGCCACGCCGTGCCGCGCAAATTGATCCAGCGCGCGACCGAACGTGCGGATGGACTGATTACCGTCTGTGAAGCGCTGAAGACCGCCATGGTCGAGATCGGCGTGAGCGACGAGCGCATCGTCGCGCTGCGCAATGGCGTCGACCTGAACGTGTTCCAGCCGGTCGATCGTGTCGTCCAGCGCGCGCGGCTCGGCCTGACCGGTTTCACGCTGCTGTCGGTCGGCCAGCTGGTAGTGCACAAGG
>Ga0326735_1000244_pt1 | contig 12743 bp, 11 predicted proteins | sample 37_GP2_1092_FD_207945 | JGI IMG/M metagenome (GOLD analysis project Ga0326735, IMG submission 207945) | Glacier ice microbial communities from Ngari, Tibet, China - 37_GP2_109.2 | ecosystem: Environmental > Aquatic > Freshwater > Ice > Glacier | place: China: Ngari, Tibet | collected 2018-07-31
GCGCACCAGCGCATCGAAGCGCTGGACGTGGTGCGCGGCTTCGCGCTGATCGGCATCTGCCTGATGAACATCGAGTTCTTCAACCGCCCTCCCGCCACCCTTGGCCAGGGCATGCCGGCCGGACTCACGGGCATCGACTGGCTGGCCTCGTACTTCGTCGCCTACTTTGTGGCCGGCAAGTTCTGGACCATCTTCTCGTTACTGTTCGGCATGGGCTTTGCCGTCATGCTGGAGCGCGCCGAAAGCGCCGGGCGCGGCTTCCTCAAGCCCTACATGCGGCGCATTGCCGCGCTGGCCGTGTTCGGCGCCTTGCACCACATCTTCCTGTTTGCCGGCGACATCCTGTTCAGCTATGCGGTGGCGGCGGCGTTCCTGCTGGTGGTCCTGTACGGCACCTGGAAATGGCTGCTGGCGGGACTGGTGGTGACGATCGGCGTGGCATTCGTACCCGGTTTCGGCCCTGCCGCCGGCGGCACTGCCGCAGCTCTCGTGTTTTCAGGCTTGATCGCCATCTATATGCGTAATGAAAAGCGGCCGCTGACGCTGTCGGTCATGTCGCTGATTCTGCTGGTACTCGGGGCCATCGGGGCGATTGTCGCCACTGTCATGTGGACCTTAAACGTCGGTCCGGCGGAACCGCGCGGCCCGATAACGGCAGTGAGCGCCCTGCTCCTGTTGCTCTCCTTTCTGGCCAACAAGTACCGTAATCCGATCGAAGCGCGTTCGTGGCGCGCCGGCGCCACCATGTATCTGTTCTTTGCCACCATGATGACGATTGGCGGCGCCGTCGAATATTTCACGCCGCCGGAGCCAGTGACGCCGGCGGCCGCCGTTTCAGTGCCGGCTGTCGCCGCGGCCAAGGTCGCAGCACCACTTGGTGCTGGTGCAAAAGCCGACCCGAACAAGCCCGACCCGAAAAAAGCCGCCGCCAAAGCGCCGCCAACCGAGGCCGAGAAAAAGGCCGAACGAGCCGCGGAGCGGGCCAAGCAGCTCAAGAAACGCGCCGAAGAAACCGCCACCGAAACGCGCGTCATGAGTTCGGGCAGCTATCTCGAACTGGTCAAGCTGCGCATCGACCACTTTGGCGAACACGCGCCGAAGGGAGTCGGTATGGCCCTTTTCCTGATCGGCATGTTCCTGCTCGGCGCCTGGTTCATCCGCTCAGGCGCGATGCAGAATATTTCCGCATACCAGCCGCTATTCCGCAAGCTGGCGTTTATCGGCCTGCCGGTCGGCATCGGCATGGGTTTGTTGGGAAGCCTGATCGCGACGACCCACGTTCCCGGCGCCCGGCACGACGGTTTTGGTCTTGCCAGCGGCCTTTTGACGATAGGTAACTTGCCTGCCTAGGCTACGTCAGCATGATCGTGCTGATGCTGCACAGCCGCTCGCGGTTCGCCAAAGTGGGCATGCTGGCGCCGTTCGGCCGCATGGCGCTGACCAACTACCTGGGCCAGTCACTGGTAATGTCGTCAATCTTCCTCGGCCACGGGCTCGGTTACTGGGGCATGGGCCGCGCCAACCAGGTGCTCGTTGCGCTGGCGTTGTGCGGGGTACAGATTGCGCTCAGCCACTGGTGGCTGACGCGCTTCCGTTACGGCCCCGCCGAGTGGCTGTGGCGCGCCATCACCTATTTGAAAATGCCGGCAATGCGCATCGCACCGGCGCCGGCGATGGTACAGGCGCAGGCCGGCGCGTAGGGAGAGGCGCGCCAGCCAGGCCGATTTGCCGGTATCGTTGAAACAGTCCACGCTGGCGAAGCCCAGGTTGCGACACTGAAGTGCGAGACCTACTGGAAGATTGGAGCATGTCATGGAAAGCTGGAAAATTGCAACCCGTCGCGGCTTGGTCTCGGGCGCCGCGGCAAGCGCCTTGTCCACCGCAGCGCTGGCTGCGCTGGGCAAGCTTGGCACCGGCAGCGCGTTCGCCCCCACCAATGCCGTCAGCCACTACGTGTGGGGTGAAAAAGCGGCGCACCGCGACTTGCCGTCGATGCGTTACACGGCGCTCGGCTACACGATTCACCACCTCAGCGCCACTTTCTGGGCGGTGCTGTTCGAGCGTTTTATGGGCGAACGGCTTGACCGCATGGGCGCGGCCCCGACCCTGGCGGCGGCTGGCGCCGCTTCCGCCGTCGCCTGCTTTGCCGACTACCAGTTGACGCCCGAGCGGCTCCAACCGGGCTATGAAAAGCGGCTGTCGACGCCTTCGCTGGCCATCATGTATGGCGCATTCGGCCTTGGCCTGGCGTTTGGCGCGCTGATGATCAGGCGCCGATAGCAGCGCGAGCGCACCGGCGTAAAAATGGCCACCCGAAGGTGGCCATTATCATTGCGGCAGTCCTGTTACGAACGACGATCAGGCATAGCTGCGCAGGCGGAACGAAAACTCTTGCAGCGACTTGATGCCGGATGCTTCAGCTCGCGCGCACCAGTCTTGCAGCTGGTGCAGCAGCTGATCGCTGGTAAAGTGCGAGCGCTCCCAGATCGCGCCCAGTTCCACGCGCATGTTATGCATCGTTTCGAGCACCTTGCTGTGCTGGAATAGCTCGACCAGTTGCTGCTTCTGCGGTTCCGCGAGCTTGGCCGGCTCGCGCTGCAACAGCTTGCGCGACGACTTCAGGAAACGCGTTTCAAGCTCGGCCTTCGCACTCAGGCGGGGGATTTCCTCGTGCCATGCATGCTTGAACGACTTGGCGTACTTGGCCATGACGTCGTAGCGATTGGCAATCACTGAATGCAAGGTGTCGAAGTCGGCAACCATCTTGCCGTGAGTAAATTTAGGCTCCGGCGCCACCTTGCGCACCTTGGCCAGGCCGAACGTTTCGAGAATACGGATATACAGCCAGCCGATGTCGAACTCGTACCACTTGCTCGACAGTTTGGCCGACGTTGCAAACGTGTGATGGTTGTTGTGCAGCTCTTCGCCGCCGATCAAGATGCCCCACGGCAAGACGTTGGTTGCCGCGTCGGCGCAATCGTAGTTGCGGTAGCCCCAGTAGTGGCCGATGCCGTTGATCACGCCGGCCGCCATGACCGGGATCCACATCATTTGCACGGCCCAGATGGTCAGGCCGATGACGCCGAACAGCGCGACGTTGGTAATCAGTAGCAGCATCACGCCCTGCCAGCTGAAACGCGTGTACAAGTTGCGTTCGATCCAGTCAGTCGGCGTGCCATGGCCGTACTTCTCCATGGTTTCCAGGTTCTTCGATTCGGCGCGGTATAGTTCGGCGCCTTCCCAAAACACTTTCTTGATGCCGCGCGTGACAGGGCTGTGCGGATCTTCTTCGGTATCGCACTTGGCGTGATGCTTGCGGTGGATCGCGGCCCATTCCTTGGTGACCTGGCCGGTGGTGAGCCACAGCCAGAAACGGAAAAAATGACTCGGAATTGCGTGCAGTTCCAGCGCGCGGTGCGCCTGGTGACGATGCAGGTAAATCGTAACGCTGGCGATCGTAATATGCGTGACCGCGAGGGTGTAAAAAAAGACCTGCCAACCGGTTAAACCGAGCAGGCCGCCATCAAAAAAACCAAGTACGGCGTCAAACATGGTACTTAACAAATCCATTACTGCTCCAAGGTGAATTTCCGTCAAGGCGCGCCGCTTTGTCGAAAACGGTCGTCAAGCCACATATTTTACGCGGTTCCCTATCGCACGGCACAATTAGCCCTATTAATTGGTGACACTTTGTGAGATTTTTGCCACTGTCGCTGCGATATGCGCATCGAGCAAGTTGGTATCGAGCCTGGGTAATGCCAACTTGATATCGCCCGACTTGACCAGCGCATAAATCTTCTTGTTCACATCCGACACGACGCCACCGCGCCCGCTTTCGGGATCGCTGATCCAAAAACCCAGTTCCAGTTCAAAACCGTCCGCGGTGAATTTGTTGAGTGACGCCCCCGGCGCCGGCGTTTCCAGCACGCGCGCCACCCCGATGACCAAATTTTCGAGCAAGGGTATCAGGGAATCGAGATCGCTGCCGTACGCTACATTGAGTACCGTGGAGACCCGCACCATGCGGTTCGACAGTGACTGGTTTTGCACCGGGCCGGAAATGAGCATCTCGTTCGGCAACACCGTTTCGACGCCGTCGAGTCCTTGCAACACCGTATAGCGGGTGTTGATCCGGCTTACCCTGCCGGTGTATTTATCGACCGAAATCATGTCGCCGATGGCCAGGCTGCGCTCCAGCAAAATGACGAAACCGGACACGTAATTGCTGGCGATCTTCTGCATGCCCAAACCCAGCCCGACCCCGAAAGCGCCGCCGAACACCGACAGTACCGTCAGATCGATACCGACCATGTTCAGGCTAACCAGCACGGCGACGACGATCAGCACCGCCCGGCTCATGCGCGCCATCACCACCCGCAGCGACGAATGCATGCCCTCCACGCCCATCAGCCGCTCTTCCAGCGCGGTGCCGGCCCACAGCGCCAGCATCAGCAGCACGACGACCGACGTTGCCGCCTGCAAGATGGTTGCCAGCGAGACCTTGTGCCGGCCCAGCGGCAACAAAGTGTCGTCGAGGTAGTCGAACACGTCGGGCCACAGGCCGATGATGTACATCGCTACTGCCAGCCAGACCACCAGCGAAAAGATTTTTTCGAACGTTAGAATGGTGGCGCCCAACGGCCCGTGCCGCGCAAACACGCGGCGCAGCAGGTAAAAGGCGGTACGGATCAGCGCAAACGAGGCGAACAGCGGCATCGCCAGGCGCAACAGGTTGACGTGGATGTGGTTGCGCGTCAACATCATCTTGGCAAGTGCCAGCAAGCCCAGGATCAGCAGCGGGGCCAGCACCCGGGCGAAACTGCGCATGCCGAGCCGCCGCACGGGGCCATGGGCCTCGTCGGCGGGTGTGCGTTGCAGGAAGCGGTCGCGAATCAAGCGCGCCAGCCCCCAGCCGATGACGATGCACAAGACGATGGCGCCGGCTTGCCAGAGAATGCCCGGCTCGCGCAAGTCATCGAGGAAATCGGAGAGCAGTTTGGGCAGGGGCATCGGCGGCGGCGCTTAGGTCAGGCGGAAGCGGCGGGAGCCGATGCATCGGCGTCGGCGTCGGCATCAGGCTCGTCAACCTCATCGTCAAGCTTCGCCTTCGGCGGCCTCGGCGGCAACGGCTTGCGCTCGAGCACCGCGGCGAAGAAACCGTCGGTCTGGTGCTTGTGCGGCAACAGCTTCAGGTAATCGTCCATCTCCAACGCGATTTTCTGCTCGGCCAACACGCGGCTCATCGGCACCAGGTCGAATTCAGGATGCGCGGCCAGGAACTGCTCGACGATGAATTCGTTTTCCTCTGTCAGCAGGCTGCAGGTGGCATACACCAGCCGGCCGCCGCCCTTGAGCAGGCGGGCGGCGCTGTCCAGGATCGCTGCCTGCTTTTGCTGCATCTCGGCGATGGCCTCGATTTTCTGGCGCCACTTGACGTCCGGATTGCGGCGCAAGGTGCCCAGGCCGGAACACGGCGCGTCGACCAGCACGCGGTCGATCTTGCCGGCTAACCGCTTGACCTTGGCATCGCGCTCGTGCGCGATCTGCACCGGGTGCACGTTCGACAAACCGCTGCGCGCCATGCGCGGCTTGAGCTTGGCGAGGCGCTTTTCGGAGATGTCGAAAGCGTACAGGCGGCCGGTGTTGCGCATCAGCGCACCGAGGGCGAGCGTCTTGCCGCCGGCGCCGGCGCAAAAGTCGACCACCATCTCGCCCCGCTTGGCGCCGACGATCTGCGACAGGATCTGGCTGCCCTCGTCCTGCACTTCGATCGCGCCTTCCTTAAACAGCGGCAGGTTTTGCAGCGACGGCTTTTTCAGCACGCGCAGGCCGAGCGGCGCGAACGGCGTCGGTTCGGCGGCAATCGGCGCCTCCAGCAGTTTCGCCATCACTTCTTCGCGCGTGGCCTTGATCGAATTGACCCGCAGGTCGAGCGGCGCCGGCGCGTTCAACGCATCGGCCAGCTTGAGCGTTTCGGCTTCGCCATACTGGGCAACGAACTTGTCGAACAGCCACTTCGGCAGGTTCGAGCGCATTTGCGGCGGCATCAGGTTGCGGTCAATCTGGGCGATGCGGGTGAGAAACTCTGTTTCTTCTTCCGTCAGGCCGGCAAGCGAATCAGCGCCGACCGCTTCGGCCAGGCCGAGAATGGTCAGGCGCCGCATGGTCGGGCTCTGGCCCGCTTCGGCGAAGTCGGTGAAGAACGACTTGTTGCGCAGGATCGCGTAGATGCCTTCGGCAACGGCGCCGCGCTCGCGCGGCCCCAGCCGCGGATGGTCCTTGAAATAGCGCGACAACGTGGTGTCGGCAGGCGCTGAAAAACGTAAGATCTCGCGCAATACTTCTTCAGTATTGCCGAGGATCGCTGGAGGCAATCTCATGATATTCCTTGGTTAACTACGTGTTATTTAATGCTGCGCCGGGGCGCCGTGTTCGATGAAATCGCGGATGACGCGAGGATACAAAATATGTTCCTGCTGCAGCACGCGGATCGCCAGCGCGGCTTCGGTATCGCCTGGCAGCACGGCCACTTCCACCTGGCCCAGCACCGGGCCATGGTCCAGTTCGGCAGTGACGATGTGGACAGTGGCGCCGTGGCGGTCGTGGCCGGCGGCGAGCGCCTGGCGGTGTGTGTGCAGGCCGGAAAAACGGGGCAGCAGCGACGGGTGGATGTTCAGCATGCGGCCGGCATAATGCGCGACGAATGGCGCGGTGAGAATGCGCATGAAACCGGCGAGCACGATCAGGTCAGGCAAAAACTCGTCGATGGCCGCGCGCAGGGCGGCGTCGAAGGCGTCACGGCTGGCGAAGTCCTGGCTGGGAATAACTACCGTCGGGATGCCGTTTGCTTGGGCAAACGCCAGGCCGCCGGCGTCCGCCCTGTTGCTGATGACCGCTGCGATCCGGGCCGGCCACTGCTCCGATTGCGCCGCACGCACAATCGCCGCCATGTTGCTGCCGCCGCCGGAAATCAGGATCACAATGTTTTTCATGGTGCGCATTGTACCCTGACCGGCAGGTCGGACAAAGGAAACGGGGAGAAATTGTTGCAGTGCACCACGATTGCGTGGTAGGGAGAATGCGGCGCGCGCAATATGGGCGCAGTTTAGATAAGCACTTGCCCGTCATTCCTGCCACTGGCAGAAATGCCTCCTCGCTAGGGCGACGTGCTGAGGCATACGCAGGATCCGGCCTTACTCAAACGAATAAAACACCCGAAACGGCACTTTCTTCTCCGCCCAGTAATCGGCGGCGTCGCGAAATACATCGAGCAAGGTTTCGCGTGCTTCCTTGTCGAATTTTTGGGTGTTGGGTAACTGTTCGAGCACAACGATAAACCCTGGCTGCGGTCCCGCCGCGTTGATCGTGTTGGTCAGGCATTCCTTGAGGGCGTCGAAGTTTTTGCTGCAAGGTTTGGGAAAATAAAAGTTTTCACCGATGCGCCCGCACACCTGCTGCTTGGTCAGCGCATCGGCGCAATGAGCGTACAAGAAATGCTGGCCAAGGCGAACGGCTTCCTCCTGCAATTCCACGACACGGAAAGCACGAATGGATTGCACAAGATTCGGCGGCACTGTTATCAGCAAACTCATTTTTCCCTCAAATCGACCCGTAGCTAGCGGTGGTTGTTGTTAGCGCTTTGTTGCCTGTCCGTTGCATCGGACATCAACGCGATTCTCCTGGTGTCGTTGCTTGACGTCAATAAGCCCTATAATTTTCTGTAAGGGTAACGTTTTGCGGTAACTGAATCAACCCGAATGTGATCGCAAGCGAAATATTTGCAAAAATAAGCGGAGTTTTACAGAAATTGAGCCCGAGGCCAACGCTTCGGGCAAGACGATGGCGGCTTGTTACATCTTGTTGCCACGTGGATTGCCGAAATCACCGTTCTCGCATTAGTATACGAACATGGCCTCATTGCCTGGCCAACCCGCGCTCCACTCCTAACGAGGTTTATGATGAACACGCACGCCAAATTGTTGATTTCCGCACTAGGCTTGGCCACCTTGCCCTTGGTGCAAGCCGCCGAATTTGAAGATTTCGGCCGCGTCATCCAGGTGCAGCCACGCTTCGAGCAAGTTCGCCAGCCACGCCAGGAGTGCCGCACCGAATACATCCAGGCGCCGGTCCAGCAGACGCAGCAGCGCAGCGCCGGCGGCTCGATCATCGGCGGCATCGCCGGCGCACTGCTCGGCAACCAGGTCGGCGGCGGCACCGGCCGCACCGCCGCCACCGCTGCCGGCGCCATCGCCGGCGCCATGGCGGGCGACCGTATCGACAACGACGGCCGTAACTACAACCAGCCACAGCAGTTCCAGGAACAGGCGGTGCGCCAGTGCCGTACCGTCGAGTCGGTCGAGTCGCGCACCAACGGCTACGAAGTCACCTACGACTACCGCGGCCGTAATTACACCAGCGTGATGGCGCGCGACCCGGGCCAGCGCGTGCGCCTGCGCGTGTCGGTCGAGCCCGAGCAGAACCAGTAAGAACCAGTAGCAAGCAGCAGGTGAAAGCATTAAAGCGGTAGTTAACAATTAAACGGTCAAACCCATCGGGGCGCGAGCGCCCCGATGGGTCCGCGCTTGCGTCAAGCGAACTTCTGCAACGATAATAGGGCGATCAAATCAGGTCGCCCTATGCTTATCAAACGAAAATCCATCGAACAAATCGAATCTTCGCGCCGCCCCGCGCGCAAACCAAAGTTTGCCCCCATCACCTTGTCCGAACAGGACGGCGTGCGTTACCTGCACTTCGGCACCGAATGGGTGCAAGGGGCGATGCGCATTCGCAAGCCCGACTGGCCGGAACTCGAATACGCGCAGCAGATGATGGCGTGGATGCTGTACATCGAGGCACCGCGTGCTATCGCTCAACTTGGCCTGGGCAGCGGCGCGCTGACCAAATACTGTTACCGCACTTTCCTTGACGCTACCGTTACCGCCGTCGAGCTCAACGCCTCCGTCATCGCCGTGTGCGAATCGATGTTCAAGCTGCCTTTGAGCGACGCGCGCCTGTCCGTGCTCGAAATGGACGCGCTCGACTTCGTCGACAATCCGGCCAATGTTGAGGCGTTCGACGTGTTGCAATGCGACCTGTACGACGCCACCGCGCGCGGCCCGGTGCTCGATACGCCCGAGTTCTACCGCTCGTGCAGCGCCTGCCTGGCGCCGGGCGGCATCATGACCGTCAACCTGTTCGGCGACCATCCAAGTTTCGCGAAGAACATCAAGGCCATGCGCTATGGCTTCGATCACGTTATTTGCCTGCCGGAAGTGCATGATGGTAATGTGGTGGCGCTCTGCTTCAAGAGCCGCCCGACTGCCAGCCTTGACGCACTGGCCGCGCGCGCGGCGGCGATCGTGGCCGCCACGAAACTGCCCGCCAAGTCGTGGCTCAAGGGTATCAATTCAGCCGAGTAAGACCCGCAGCCCAGACCGGAGAGACAGCTTTGAGTGCAGACGGAACAGGAACCCCAGCGACGACAGCAACGACAGCAACGACAAGCGCGCGCAGCCCTACCCGGCCGGCGCGCGCGCGGACGCTCGACCTGCAGACCTTGTTCTCGTGGATGCTGGCCGACGGCATCGTCGACAAGTCCGCCGTCAAGGCCTACTTCGCGCAAGCCCAGGGCATCCTGAAAAACGCGGCCGGCGCGATGCATCCGATGACCGCGGTGGCGCAATGCAAGCTCATCTCCGCCCAGCCGCCGCACCGGCTGATGACGCTCGACGTCATTTCCGAGTGGGCCGCCGCCAAGGTCGGCCTCGCGTTCACCCGCATCGACCCGTTGAAAATCGATTTCACCCGGGTCGCCGACGTCATGTCGGCCGGCTACGCGGCGCGCTTCAATATCTTGCCGCTCGAACTGACGACCACCACGCTGGTCGTCGCCACCGCCGAGCCGTTCATGCTCGAGTGGCAAGCCGAAATCGCCAAGATTTCGCGCCGCACCATCCAGCTGGTGGTCGCCAACCCGCTCGACATCGCGCAATACATCTCGCAGTTTTTCAGCCTCGCCAAGTCGATCAAGAGCGCGAATAAATCGAACGGCCAGGACCTGGCGCTGCGCAACAATTTCGAGCAACTGGTCGAGCTGGGCAAGTCCAACAAGCAGCTCGATGCCAATGACCAGCACGTCGTCAACATCGTCGATTGGCTATGGCAGTACGCATTCGAGCAGCGCGCCTCCGACATCCACCTCGAGCCGAAGCGCGACTTCGCCTCGATCCGTTTCCGCATCGACGGCGTGCTGCACCAGGTCTACCAGGTGCCGGCGGTGGTGATGATCGCGATGACGGCGCGCATCAAGCTGCTCGGGCGCATGGACGTGATCGAAAAGCGCCGCCCGCAGGACGGCCGCATCAAGACCCGCACCAACGGCGGCCAGGAAGTCGAGCTGCGCCTGTCGACCCTGCCGACCGCGTTCGGCGAAAAACTGGTGATGCGCATTTTTGATCCGGAAGTAGTCGTCAAGACCTTGCCGGAGCTAGGCTTCCCGCTCGACGACGCCCGGCGCTGGGATGCGCTGACCGCGCGCGCCCACGGCATCATCCTGGTGACCGGCCCGACCGGCTCAGGCAAGACCACCACCTTGTACACCACGCTCAAGGCGCTTGCCACCAGCGAAGTGAACGTGTGCACGGTGGAAGACCCGATCGAAATGGTCGAAGCTTCGTTCAACCAGATGCAGGTGCAGCCCGGCATCGACCTGTCGTTCGCCGACGGCGTCAAGGCGCTGATGCGCCAGGACCCGGACATCATCATGGTCGGCGAGATCCGTGACCTCGGCACCGCCGAGATGGCGATCCAGGCCGCGCTGACCGGCCACCTGGTGCTGTCGACCCTGCACACCAACGACGCGCCGTCGGCGGTGATGCGGCTGCTCGAACTGGGCGTGCCGCATTACCTGCTCGAAGCGACGCTGATCGGCGTGCTGGCGCAACGCCTGGTGCGCACCCTGTGCGCGCATTGCAAGCGGCCCGACGGCGAGATCAGCGACGACGTCTGGCACAGCATCGGCGGCAGCTGGAACATTCCGAAACCTATCCCGATCTACCGGCCGATCGGCTGCCCGGAGTGCCGCCAGACCGGCTTTCGCGGGCGCACCGGCATCTACGAATTGCTGACGGTGTCCGAAGGCTTCACCAAGCTGATCGGCGAGGCAACCGATCTGCAGGCACTGCGCCGCCAAAGCATCGCCGACGGCATGAAGCCGCTGCGTATCGCCGGCGCCATGAAAGTCGTCGAGGGCGTGACGACGGTCGAAGAAGTGCTGAAGGTGACGGCCGCGCTCTCGTAATTGATGACATCGGCAAAACAGGCCTAGCGGAAATGCAATTGGCCGGCTATAATCTTGCCTCTTCGGGTCGTTAGCTCAGCTGGTAGAGCAGCGGACTTTTAATCCGTTGGTCGCAGGTTCGAATCCCGCACGGCCTACCAAAGACAAGCAGTAGTCAAATAAAGCAATTACGAGTGATCGTAATTGCTTTTTTTGTTTCTGGGCCGATCCGCTATTTGCCCCGTGTGCTGCGCTTGTATCGAGAATTGAAGCATCAACTGCCGCGACCGCGCAGGCGGGAACCCAATTTCGCCGAATATTCGAGCATTTGCCAGCATCGACGGTGCATTTGGTAGAGCACCAATCACCGCGGCGTGCTTCGCCATCGGTGTCGGCGCCAGGTGGGCGTAGCGCCGCGCCATCTCGGCAGCATCGAATCGCGCACGGCCAACCAGCAAAACCCAGCAATAACCAGCAACCCCGCGATTTACTTCCGTGGGCTACCGAAGCAACACGCAAAACATAAAAGCCCGCGAACACAGGTTCGCGGGCTTTAAGGGTTTACTTTATGGCGAACCTGGCCGTACTCCCTATCGACTGCCATCCGATGTTGGAACAGAGGAATTAGGCGTGGAACCGGAAGTCTGGCCGGAATTGTTCCTCACCCCCGGTTCGGAAGTTGTACCCATACCTGTACTGGTGCCGACGGCGCCCGGCCCCATGTCGGTACTGCCGGAGCCGCTCGATCCGCTGGTGGCGCCGCCACTGCCCATCCCCGATGGTGCGCCCATGTCGCCAGACGGCGAGGATCTCATCTGGCTACATCCGGCAGTAATCGACGCGAGCGCGAGAATGGCGATCAGGGTGCGTGGTGCTGAAGAAAAATGACGCATAGTTGTTCTCCTATGAAAGAAACATCGGTCTATCCGGGATCGGACCGAAGCAATACGGACCCAGGCTGACGACGCGTGACGGTTGATGGCCCCGGCATGGCAGTGCCGAAGTAACGCAGCCCAAAGGCTTGAATATCCAAGTATCGTTACCGCTTTTGACCGGGTCTGTTAGCTCACGCTCAGAACGGAGCACAATTTCGCACGCATCGAACCAAAACGCCACAGCTACAGGAAGCGGTTTGCGCCGAACGCCCGTTCGAGAAACATCAGCACGATCTGCGGCGCGCATGCGTCGATCTCTACCACGCGGCCGTCGATGCCGCAGTCCAGATCCGTCATCCCCTGCGCATCGAAGGTGAAGGCGCCCAGGCTTTCCTGAACGATGCGGCCGTACGTCGTGTGGCAATGCATGCACACCACGCGTCCGCGCGGCTCGAAGTCGTCGCCAAATATCATCAGCAACTGGAACCTGATCCGCACGTCCATGAAGGTGGCGTCGATATAGCCGCCGCCAGAGGGATCGGAAACGGAAACGGACTTGAGCATGGCATGCGCATAAAAATAACCGTGGG
>Ga0326735_1000245_pt1 | contig 12717 bp, 8 predicted proteins | sample 37_GP2_1092_FD_207945 | JGI IMG/M metagenome (GOLD analysis project Ga0326735, IMG submission 207945) | Glacier ice microbial communities from Ngari, Tibet, China - 37_GP2_109.2 | ecosystem: Environmental > Aquatic > Freshwater > Ice > Glacier | place: China: Ngari, Tibet | collected 2018-07-31
TTGCCATCAAACTCAGATAAATGGCTCATTAACCATTCATCCACACGATCCGTTAGCAGTAAGACTTCAATGCCCTTTTTACGGAAGACTTCCAAGTGCGGGCTGCTTTTTGCGGTATTAAAGTTTTCAGCAGCAATATAATAAATTTTCTCCTGCCCTTCTTTCATACGTGCAACATAATCTTCCAAAGATTGATTTTGTTCAGCCGTTGCTGTGTGAGTGGTAGCAAAGCGCAATAGCTTGGCAATTTTTTCGCGGTTGGCAAAATCTTCTGCTGGGCCTTCTTTTAAGACCTGACCAAACTCTTTCCAGAAGTTGTTGTAATTCTCTGGCTCATTTTTAGCAAGCTTCGCCAACATATCCAATACACGCTTGGTTAAAGCACCGCGCATACTGTCAATATTAGGATCTTTCTGTAAAATTTCGCGCGATACGTTCAAAGACAAATCATTTGAATCGACTACGCCTTTAATGAATCGCAAATACAAAGGTAAGAATTGTTCAGCGTCATCCATAATAAAAGTGCGTTGAACGTATAACTTCAAACCACGCGATGCATCGCGATTATACAAATCAAAGGACGCGCGCGCAGGCAGATAAAGCAAACTAGTGTAATCCAAATTACCTTCTACACGGTTATGACTCCAGCTTAACGGCTCAGCATAATCATGGCTCACATGCTTGTAGAATTCTTTATATTCCTCTTCTGTTACATCAGTGCGTGAACGAGTCCAAAGTGCCGTTGCGGTATTAATCACTTCATCTTCAAGCTCTTTCGCTTCATCATCTACCGCAATTTGCTTTTGCATTACTACAGGAATCGCAATGTGGTCTGAATACTTTTTAATAATTGTGCGCAAGCGCCAGTTATCGGCAAACTCCAGGGCATCATCTTTTAAATGCAATTCAACCGTCATGCCTCGCTGAGTTTTTTCAACGGTTTCTACACTGAATTCAGCATCGCCGGAGCACTCCCAGCGCACACCCTCACTAATAGGCGCACCGGCACGGCGAGTGGTTACTACAACTTTATCGGCCACAATAAACGCCGAATAAAAACCCACGCCGAACTGACCAATAAGTTGCGCATCTTTTTTCTGATCACCGTTTAATTTCTGCATGAAATTTGCGGTGCCTGATTTGGCGATAGTACCTAAATTTTCGATCACTTCATCGCGCGACATACCAATGCCGTTATCGCTAATGGTGATGGTTTTGGCATCTTTATCAAAGCTCACACGAATTTTTAACTCAGCATCACCCTCGTATAAGTCACCATTAGATACTGCCTCAAAACGCAATTTGTCGGCGGCATCTGACGCATTCGAGATCAACTCGCGCAAAAATATCTCACGGTTTGAATAGAGCGAGTGAATCATCAAATGCAATAATTGCTTGGCTTCAGTTTGAAAGCCGCGTGTTTCTTTACGAGCATCTATGGTCATAATGGAACTCCTAATACGAATGAAATGCACAATAACAATGAGCAATAAGAATGAACAATTTTTAGCCACGCACTTTTAGCATGCCACTAAAAAACCTATGTACACGAAGTGGGGCAAAAGAGGCGAAAATCAAGGGGCAAGTTTAAAATTCAGAGAAGATTTGGTGAGTACACAAACAAAAAAGCCCGCGATCAGCGGGCTTGCGGAATATTTGCACTTTTAGAAAGTGGTAGGACTATCCGGACTCGAACCGGAGACCCCCACCATGTCAAGGTGGTGCTCTAACCAACTGAGCTATAGTCCTATGCGAAGGCGCGCACTTTACCAGTTGCATCTAGGCCAATCAAGCAGGGATAATCATTTTTAACGCAATAACCCCCTTGAGTTTAGAATGATAATTGCAGTAACGGGCGCGAACGGTTTTATAGGGCAACAGCTTTGTCCATACTTAGAAGAGCAGCTAGAGGCAGACATAGTCACCTTGACGCGCACCTCATTGGCACCCAACAGCAAGGCTCTCAGCTTTTCAGCCAGCGATGCGCAATTAATCCGCGAACTCAGTCAAGTTGACTGCCTCATACATTTAGCGGCTCGCGCGCACAGCAACGCTACTGCAGCCGATCTTGAACGCGACAATCTCGCCTTGAGCGAGCGTATAGCGAAGCTGGCCGTTGCCGCTAATATCCCGCGAGTGATCTATATAAGCAGTATTAAAGTCAATGGAGATAGCACCCTAGGCCGCCTCCCCTTCACCGCCGATGACATACCGCAGCCCGAAGATGATTACGGGCGCTCAAAATTAGCGAGCGAGATCATTTTAAAAAAATACCTTTCCAACACTGCAACAGAACTGGTAATTATTCGCCCACCTTTGGTGTACGGGTGCCATAACAAAGGAAATTTACAGTCACTGGAAAAACTGGTCGGTTTAGGCCTGCCGTTACCTTTCGCAAACCTAAACAACCAGCGCGATTTGGTTTCCATTGAAAATTTATGCGCACTCATCGCGCTAACGGTTACTCATCCAAAAGCGGCTAATCAAACCTTTTTAGTCAGTGATGAAATTGCGAGGAGCACAAAAGAAATCGTGCAATTACTCGCCATACTTCAAAACAAAAATGTAAGGTTTTTCAAACTACCAGATTGGATATTCACCATGATAAAAAAATACAAACCACAACTAAGTGCGCGTTTAACCGGTGATTTACAGGTAGACACCGCCAAAACTCAATCGCTTTTAAGCTGGAGCCCGCGCAACTAATGGGCATTTTTATCGGTGCATTCATCCTTCTAATAGCGTGCGGTTATCTACTAACCCATGTCTTAATTCGTTTCGCGCACAAAAAACAACTCCTCGATATTGCCAATCATCGCAGCTCCCACACCCATGCCACACCGCGAATTGGCGGCTTAAGTTTTGTGTTGATCATCAGCTTGCTTGTAGTGAGTTATGCTGTGCTTATTAATCGAACATCTACCACATCTATTCTTATTTTTATTCTCGCCCCAATATTGATTGTTGCCATAACGGGGTTACTCGACGACTTAATATGCCTTAGTCAGCGTATTCGATTTACGCTCTATTTGTTTAGCTCACTACTCGCACTTGGCAACTTTAGCGACTTATTTTCGCAACCTTCATGGCTGCTACTCGCTGAAGGATTAATCCTCTGCGTAAGTTTGACTTGGTTAATTAATCTCTTTAATTTTATGGATGGAATCGACGGTATTGCGGCAAGTGAAAGTATATTTGTATTAGCCGCACTCGCATTTTTCGCCTACCAAGCTAGCAATACGGATTTAAATCTCCTACTCATCCTCTGCATCGCACCTATAGCCGGTTTTTTAATCCTCAACTGGCAACCCGCACGCATTTTTATGGGAGATATTGGCAGTACATTTTTAGGTGCATTAATAGGTTGTATTGGCATTTATATGGTTAATGCAAAAATAATCACCTTCTATTCCGTGATAATTCTGTTGGCCGGCTTTCTCGTCGATGCCACTTGGACGCTTGTTTACCGTTTCAGTACTGGGCAAAAATGGTATCAAGCACACCGCAGCCATCACTACCAAATTCTGGCTCGTAACCTTGGTTCCCACAGCCGGGTTACTGGCCTGTACACGCTCATCAATATCGGCTGGCTATTACCACTCGCACTCGCAGCCAATCATTACACGCAGCACGCATTACTCATTACTACAATTTCCTTATTACCTTTGATACTACAGTGCTTTATAATTGGCGCTGGCAAAACCGAGCCTAACTAGCTCCATTGCAGCAGCACATAGTTAAAGCGGCCATAACACGCCCCCAAGAAGATGTTTTATGAATAGCTTGCTCGCTAAATTTCTCAATGCACCTCGCCCCGTTAAACGCGCCATTAGCGTCGCCTATGACATATTGGCTATTTCAACGTCTTTTTATCTAGCTTATGTTTTACGGTTAAGCCAACTAGAGTTTCAATTCAGCCCTCCAGAATTATTCTGCCTATCAACAACCATAGTTATTTCCATAGCACTGTTTATTCGTATGGGGCTTTATCGCGCAATTTTGCGCTATATTCCACCACAGGCAATTGTGACCATTCTAATAGGTATTGTTGCATCCAGCTTTGCCATGATTGCAGCGGGTTTTTATTTACACGCCTTTTTACCGCGTTCAGTTCCGGTCATTTATTCTCTTATTGCCTTGTTTTTAATTGGTTTGCCGCGCTTATTATTTCGCAACCTTCTCCAATTTTTTTCACCTAAAGGCAATGCCAATATTATTATTTACGGCGCAGGAGAATCAGGTCATTATTTGGCGGCTCAACTCCATAAAAGCGTGCAATACAAACCTGTGGCTTTTGTAGACGACAATGAAAAATTACACCAAAGTAATTTGCGTGGCATTAAGGTTTACAGCCCGAATGACTTACCCACACTAATTAGAAAATATAATGTCAGCAAAATATTGTTAGCGCTTGATACATCATCGCAACAGCAGACCGTTAATATTATTCGTCGCTTAGAAAAGCTAGCTGTACAAGTACAGGCCATTCCTCCGCTAAACGATTTAATCAACGGTTTTGCGCAAGTAGACGAGTTTCGCTCCATTCAAATCGAAGAATTATTGGGCCGTGAACCTGTCGCGCCAGCAAAGTCTTTACTTGAAATTAATATCACTCAAAAAGTGGTGATGATTACCGGCGCGGGCGGGTCTATAGGCTCAGAAATTTGCCGACAGGTCTTGGCTTTAAAACCGGCAGCAATTGTGTTATTTGAACGCTGCGAATTTAACCTTTACCAAATTCACGATGAGCTTTCCACTTTAAATAAAAACAACTCAGCAACCCTATATCCCATTCTTGGCTCCATCAATAATGAAGCCCTACTTGAAAATGTCATGAAATCATTTCAAGTAACCACGCTCTACCACGCTGCTGCATACAAACACGTACCCTTGGTGGAATATAATATTCTAGAAGGCGCCAACAATAATTTATTTGGCACCTATAAAACCGCCAAAGCTGCCATAGCTGCAAAAGTCGAAAACTTCGTGTTAATTTCATCAGACAAAGCCGTACGACCTACCAATGTTATGGGCGCAACCAAGCGTCTTGCGGAGCTAACACTACAAGCTCTCGCAACGCAAACTCACACCACCACATTTAGCATGGTGCGCTTTGGCAACGTATTAGATTCATCCGGCAGCGTGGTACCTAAGTTCCGCGAGCAAATCAAAAAAGGCGGCCCTATTACGGTGACGCACCCAGATATTACTCGTTACTTCATGACCATGAGTGAAGCCGCGCAGTTGGTTATTCAAGCCGGAGCCATGGCGAAAGGCGGCGACGTATTTGTGCTGGAAATGGGAGAGCCGGTCAAAATTGTTGACCTGGCTACTGAAATGGCATTTCTATCGGGGCATTCAATTAAATCCGAAACCAACCCTGATGGCGATATTGAAATCAAATTCACTGGATTAAGGCCGGGAGAAAAACTGTACGAAGAATTGCTAGTTGGCGATAATTGTGAAGGCACTGAACACTTACGCATCATGCGCGCGCATGAACACGCCATACCAATGGTAGAGCTAGAAGCTTATTTGGCACAACTTCAAATACAGATAGAAACATTCAATCACAAAGAAGTCTTTAACGCCCTAAAACAGCCCTTTATTGGATTTAATGCAACCACCCACACTGAAGATTTATTACACTACATTCGCCACACTAATGTCATTCCACTCAAAGTAAATAAACAACCAAAATAAATGAACACAGAAACAAGCGAACCAACAACATTAAGTGTAGGCTGCGTTGTTTATGACACCGACTATGATGTGTTAGCAACAACAATTGAGTCGTTACACCTTGCCATTGAAGAGGCAGTGAAACAGAACAGCTTAAACAACTGCACTTTTTATTTAATTAACAACCACCCCACTACGCCTGACTCATTCCAACAGGCAGTAGCACTCGCAAAAAAACTTTTTACCAATATTGAAATCATTAACGGATATGGAAATATTGGTTATGGTCGCGCTAATAACTTGGCCATAAAGCGCACGCAGTCCGATTATCACCTCATTTTAAATCCAGATGTAAAATTAGATTCACTTGCCCTACATGAAGGAGTTAAGTTTTTAACGCATCATCAAGATGTAGATTTAGTGGCGCCCCATGCAACAAATAATTATGGCGAAAACGAATATCTCGCTAAACGCATGCCAACATCATTGATTATCTTTTTAAGAGGTATAAACAGTTCGCTTCTGAATAAATTTTTTAAAAGACAGTTAGATTGGTACACTTATAAAGATAAATTGCCAACCAATAAGCCAATTGAAATTGAACTCGCCAGCGGCTGCTTCATGTTGTGCAGAACCAAGATATTGAAAGAAATTAACGGCTTCTCACCCGAATATTTTTTGTATTTTGAAGATTTTGATTTATCGCGGAAAATAGCTAAAAAAGTATTATTACCCTCCATGAAGATCATTCATTTAGGGGGAAAAGCAGCAAGAAAAGGGATTAATCACATCAAGTTATTTCTAAAATCTTATATGATTTTTTCAAGATCAAACAAAACTTAAACTAGCTGTTTTGAATACTCTCATTAACACGATCACGCATTTCTTTACCCGGCTTAAAATGAGGGACATACTTACCCTCAAGAGTGACTGACTCGCCAGTTTTAGGATTACGACCGGTGCGGGGGGCGCGGTAGTGAAGAGAAAAGCTACCAAAACCGCGTATTTCAATACGCTCACCAGCGGCCAAAACATCAGACATGTAATCAAGGAGAAGCTTTACAGCAAGCTCCACGTCTTTTATTGGCAGCTGATTTTGCTTTTCAGAAATGTATTCAATAAGTTCAGATTTTGTCATGACCTATACTCTGTTTAGATAGTGGCAAGCAAAATTTTCTGCAATCCTTTTCCAATTTAATTGAAAAACAGTAGAACTCAAGATGCAGTATTTAAAACGCTATAAACTCTTTATAAAATCAAGCTATAAACTCAAACTATAAGATCAAGTTACAAAATCAAACAAGATTCAATTAACACAAAGTTTATACGGGTTTAAAAACTGGGGCGGTAGAAACAACAACGGCTAGAACAGGTCTAGCCGTTGTTTTGCAAAATTACTCTTTATTTTGCATTTGCGCTTTGATCAAGTCGCCCAAAGTAGCTGGTGCCGCTTGCTCAGTTTGCTTGGTGCTGTGATCTTTCAGTGCTGATTTTTCTTCTTCAACATCTTTAGATTTTACAGACAGGCTGATACCACGATTTTTGCGATCTACTGCAATGATTTTGGCTTCAACTTCATCGCCCACTTTTAACAAGTTGCGTGCATCTTCTACTTTTTCACGGCTTAATTCAGACGCTTTTAATACAGCATCTACATCTGGAGCCAAGGTGATGATGGCAGCTTTAGCTTCTACTTCTTTAACGATACCTTTAACAACAGCGCCTTTATCATTCACAGAAACGTATTCTGAGAATGGATCGGCTTCAAGTTGTTTGATGCCTAAAGAAATACGCTCACGCTCTGGATCGATTGCCAATACAACGGTTTCCAACTCATCGCCTTTCTTGTATTTGCGAACGGCTTCTTCACCAGCTTCGTGCCAAGAAATATCTGACAAGTGAACCAAACCATCAATACCACCATCCAGACCAATGAAGATACCGAAGTCAGTGATTGATTTGATTTTGCCGCTGATTTTGTCGCCTTTAGCGCAAGTACGAGCAAATGCATCCCATGGATTTTCTTGGCATTGCTTTAAGCCAAGAGAGATACGACGACGCTCTTCATCGATATCCAATACCATAACTTCAATTTCGTCGCCCAATTGAACAACTTTTGAAGGATGAATATTTTTGTTGGTCCAATCCATTTCAGAAACGTGGATCAAGCCTTCAACGCCCTCTTCCAACTCAGCGAAACAGCCGTAGTCAGTGAGGTTGGTGACTTTCGCCTTAACGCGAGCACCTTCTGGGTAACGTTTGGTAATTTGTATCCATGGATCTTCACCGAGTTGTTTCAAGCCCAGAGATACACGATTACGCTCGCGATCAAACTTCAATATTTTAACGTCGATTTCTTGACCAACTTCTACGATCTCACCTGGGTGCTTAATACGCTTCCAAGCCATGTCGGTGATGTGGAGCAAGCCATCTACGCCGCCCAAATCAACGAATGCGCCGTAATCAGTAAGATTTTTAACGATACCTTTAACAGCTTGACCTTCTTGCAAAGTAGCCAACAATTCATCGCGCTCAGCAGAGTTGGTTTGTTCCAACACAGCACGACGTGAAACAACAACGTTGTTACGTTTTTGATCTAACTTGATAACTTTGAATTCAAGCTCTTTACCTTCAAGGTGAGCTGTGTCGCGAACTGGGCGAACATCTACCAATGAACCTGGAAGGAAGGCACGGATGCTAGCAACGTCAACGGTGAAACCACCTTTAACTTTACCGTTGATAACACCTTTAATAACTTCTTCTGCAAGATGTGCAGCTTCAAGCACTTTCCAAGCCTCTGAACGCTTGGCTTTTTCACGAGAAAGCTTGGTTTCACCAAAGCCGTCTTCAACGCTTTCCAGCGCTACTTGCACTTCGTCGCCGATTTGGAGAGTCATCTCACCCATTTCGTTACGGAATTGTTCAGCTGGGATTACACCCTCTGACTTAAGGCCGGCGTGAACAGTCACCCAGTCTTTATCAATATCTATGACTACGCCGGTGATAATGGAGCCTGGCACCATATCAACAGTCTTTAAACTTTCTTCAAATAAATCAGCAAAACTTTCAGTCATACTCATGGTAATACCTTCATATGGGACATAGAACACACGCTATGTCATACCGCTGGCCAGTCAAGCGGGTCAATTAATAGGAGCGAAGGCTTCCTCTGGCAGGATGCTAGCCCTCTACCAGCTCAAAAATCAGATAGACTTTTCAGCAGGTGCGGCAGGCTACCAGAATCAGCCTTATAGATCAAGAAGTTAGCGAATTTGAGGGCTGAAAGGAGGGGAGAAAGCGCAAGCCAGGAACTCGCGCTTTGATTGCGCTCTTAAAACTGCTTGACGCTCTTACCGCGCCCTACTGCATAGTATTCAAAACCATACTCCAGCATGCGCTCTGGCTCATACAAATTACGACCATCAAATACAACTGGGTTAATCAACGATGATTTAACCAACTCAAAATTTGGGGCACGGAATATCTTCCATTCAGTGCAAATAATCAACGCGTCCGCCTTCTCCAAGGCAGCCTCTTTAGTACCCGCCAATTTCAAATCTTCGCGCAAACCATAGATATGCTGAGTTTCATCCATAGCCACCGGATCGTAAGCCTGCACCTTAGCTCCTGCCGCCCACAAAGCCTCCATCAAAACGCGGCTTGGGGCCTCGCGCATATCGTCAGTATTAGGCTTAAAGGCTAAGCCCCACAGCGCAAACGTTTTACCCTTGAGATCGCCACCAAAATGCTGGTTAACATAGCCAAAGAGCTTACTTTTTTGCACTTGGTTAACTTGGTCCACAGCCTCCATTAGGCTTGCTTTGTAATCCACATTTTTAGCGATATTAATTAAGGCCTTAACATCTTTTGGAAAACAGGAGCCGCCATAACCACAGCCAGGATAAATAAAGTGATAACCAATGCGAGGATCCGCACCAATACCATTGCGCACCTGTTCAATATCAGCGCCTAACTTTTCAGCAAGGTTTGCAATTTCGTTGATAAAACTAATCTTGGTCGCCAGCATGGCGTTAGCGGCATATTTTGTTAATTCCGCCGAGCGTACGTCCATAAAAATCATACGATCATGATTGCGATTGAATGGAGCATAAAGCTCACGCAATTGTTTTTCTGCGCGCTCGCTATCAGTACCGATAACTATGCGGTCGGGCTTCATAAAATCATTAATCGCGGCGCCTTCTTTCAAGAACTCTGGATTTGAAACCACGTCAAATGGAATCTGGACACCGCGAGATGTTAGCTCTGCCGCTAGCGCATCACTTACTTTTTCTGCAGTTCCAATAGGCACAGTCGATTTGTTAACAACAACTTTGTAACCCTTCATGCGCTGACCGATAGTTTTTGCGACCGCAACAACATATTGCAGATCTGCAGAGCCATCTTCATCGGAAGGTGTGCCCACTGCAATAAATTGCAACTCTCCATGATGAACCGCTTGGTCCATATCGGTTGTAAAATTAAGCAAGCCATTCTGCACAGCTTGCTTAACAATGGAGTCCAACCCCGGCTCAAAAATGGGGATTATTCCATTTTTCAAGTTGTCTACTTTTTTCTGATCAATATCAACACAAAGCACATCGTGCCCTACATCTGCTAAACAAGTCCCCGTCACTAAACCGACATAGCCCGTACCAAATACTGTAACCTTCATTGCTCACTCCCTACACAAAAAAATAATTTCAAATACATGAATGTTAAAAATTTTAAGATCGCCCATAACTATCTTCATAGCGAATCACATCATCTTCTTCAAGATAGGGGCCTGACTGCACCTCAACAATCTCTAAGGGAATTTTTCCTGGATTGCTTAGCCTATGCTTTGTCCCTATTGGAATATAAGTTGATTCATTTTCAGACAACAGCATAACCTCATCATTTTTTTGCACAAGCGCGGTACCCTTCACCACTATCCAGTGCTCTGCACGGTGATGATGCACTTGCAAGGATAGGCTTGCACCAGGCTTCACCCGAATACGATTAACCTGATAACGATCGCCATCGTCAATCGCATCGTAACAACCCCAAGGCCGATAGACTTCTCTATGCTGCAAATGCTCGCTGCGTTTTTGCTTTTCAATCTGCAAAATAATAGCTTTTACCTCTTGCGCTTGTGACTTATCCGCCACCAACACCGCATCCGGAGTATTAATAATCATGAGATTATCAACCCCTAATGTTGCCACTAATTTATCGTGTGAAAAAACCAAGGTATTGGTGGAACCCACATCAATACTGTCACCAATAAAACTATTGCCCGCGCTATCTTTTTGCGAGGCATCCCAAAACGATTTCCAATCTCCCACATCACTCCAACCGGCATTTAATGGCACACATACAACATTGCTGCTCTTTTCCATTAACGCATAATCGATTGAAATATTGGGTGCTACTGCAAAAGACTCTTTATCAACACGAATAAAATCTAAATCGCGCACAGCCAACGAACGCGCTTGATGCGCGGCAGCAATTACACTTGGGCTATGAGCCTGCAACTCTTGTAAAAACACATCAGTTTTAAATACAAACATGCCGCTATTCCAATAATAGCAACCGGCAGCCAAATAACTTTGTGCAGTTTCCAAATTGGGTTTCTCAACAAACTGCTCAACGGCAAATGCGTCAGCAACACCACCATCAAGCTGGCGGGTTTTAATATAACCGTAGCCCGTTTCTGGGTGAGTAGGATGCACACCGAAAGTAACAAGATGATTTTTTGCGGCAGCCTCAGCGGCGACCTGCACAACACGCTGAAATTCTTCCACATTGCCAATCATGTGGTCAGCGGACAACACCAGAAGCGTAGAGGCTGCATCCGATTCTCTAGCATGCAATGCAGCAAGTGCTAATGCCGGAGCGGTATTACGCGCTAAAGGTTCTAGGATAATGGCTGATTCGGACAAACCAATTTCACTTAACTGTTCGGCCACCATAAAGCGGTGTTCAACATTGCAGACTACAATTGGCGCACCTAATTCCGGCAGGCCTTTTAAGCGCAAAATTGTTTGCTGTAGCATGGTTTTATCGCCAAATAACTTCAATAATTGCTTGGGATAATGTTGGCGCGACAAAGGCCACAAGCGTGAGCCTGAACCTCCAGCAAGAATAACTGGGATGATCATAATTTTCTCCGAGTTTAAAAAACAACTGCACGAAAATTCCTTTCCGTGCAGCGAGCATCAATCAGAACTAATCAATTTATTTAGCAAACTGATTCATTTAGCAAACTTGGCTTTCAAGAATGCTTCAAAATCAGCACCAACACTCACGTGGCGCACACCATAAATTACATTCGCTTGCAAATACCCTAACTTGGTACCGCAGTCATGACTGCGGCCAATTAACTGATAAGCTTCGATGGTTTCTAAACCTAAAAGCGAATCCAAAGCATCGGTTAATTGAATTTCACCGCCTGCTCCCGGCGCAGTGTGAGCCAATAATTCCCACACTTTTTTCGATAATACATAACGGCCAACAATCGCCATGTTAGAGGGTGCTTCATCGACCGGTGGCTTCTCAACCATGGCCTTGATTGGTGCGGTTTTGCCGGCAGGAATCGTTACACCCGAGCAATCAACTACGCCATATTTATCAACTTGATCATGTGGAATCTCTTCCACTAGAATTTGACTATGGCCAGTTTCTTCAAAACGCTTAACCATACCTGCAAGGTTGTCTTGCTTAAGGTTGCACTCTACGTTATCGATTAATACATCGGGCAACAATACTACAAAAGGTTCATCGCCTATGACTGAACGGGCAGACAAAATAGCATGGCCAAGGCCCTTAGCTTCTGCTTGCCTTACCGAGATAACAGTAAGGCCACGCGGAGTAATTGAACGCACCTCATCCAACAATGAACGCTTTAACCGGGCCTCTAACTGCGCCTCCAATTCAAAGCTAGTATCAAAATGGTTTTCGATAGCGTTTTTACTGGCATGTGTTACCAACACAATTTCCTTAATGCCTGCGGCAGCGGCTTCTTCGATAACATACTGAATAAGTGGCTTATCAACT
>Ga0326735_1000246_pt1 | contig 12713 bp, 10 predicted proteins | sample 37_GP2_1092_FD_207945 | JGI IMG/M metagenome (GOLD analysis project Ga0326735, IMG submission 207945) | Glacier ice microbial communities from Ngari, Tibet, China - 37_GP2_109.2 | ecosystem: Environmental > Aquatic > Freshwater > Ice > Glacier | place: China: Ngari, Tibet | collected 2018-07-31
ACAAGCCGGTAACCGGGTTATCATTAATCCATGCCCGACATCCAGGCCCACCCCAATATCCAAGGAACTGCACGCGATGACACGACTGACCGCCAACGACTTTGATCCTGAAGTATTAAAATTGTTTGACCAGTACGTGCATGGTCAGCTCGACCGTCGCGGTTTCCTGTCGCAGGCCGGACGCTACGCCGTCGGCGGCGCGACCGCTGCCAGCCTGCTGGCCACGTTGTCGCCCAGCTTTGCGGCCCAGCAGGTGGCAGCCGCCGATCCACGTATCAGGGCCAGCTTTGTCGAGTATCCCTCGCCGCAAGGCAATGGTACCTTGCGCGGCTACCTGGTGCAGCCGGCTAACACCAAAGGCAAGTTGCCGACCGTGCTGGTGGCGCACGAGAACCGCGGACTCAACCCGCATATCGAAGACATTACGCGCCGGCTGGCGCTAGACGGTTTCATCGCCTTCGCGCCCGACGCGCTGTTCCCGCTGGGAGGCTATCCGGGCGACGAAGACAAGGCGCGCGCGCTGTTTGCCAAGCTCGACCAGCTGAAAACCCGGGCCGATTTCGTCGCCGCGGCGCAGGTGCTGAAGGCCCTGCCGAACGGCAATGGCAAAGTCGGCGTGGTGGGGTTCTGCTGGGGCGGCGGCATCGCCAACTACCTGGCAACTGTCATGCCCGACCTGGCGGCGGCGGTGCCGTTCTACGGCGTCCAGGCGCCGGCCGTGGACGCCGCCAAGATAGAAGCGCCGCTGATGGTGCACGATGCCGAAAAGGATGAGCGGATCCGGGCCGGCTGGCCGGCCTACGAGGCGGCGTTGAAAGCGGCCGGCGTGCGCTACCAGTACTTTGTCTACGCTGGCACCGAGCACGGGTTTAACAACGACACGACGCCACGTTACGACGAGGCGGCCGCCAAACTGGCGTGGCAGCGCACTGTCGATTTTTTCAAGAAGCATTTGGCCGCGTAACCATCGAGAGAACTGAACGGCCAGGCAGCGCGCTATCGAAGCGCGCCGCCTTATTTTCGTTTTATGCCCTTGTCACCCTGCGGTGGGCTGCTGGCCAGGAAGTCAATGTCCTCATCGGTCAAGGCGACGTCGCCAAGCGACTGGATCGAATCGGTGTCGATGTCGGCGTCATTGCGCGCCGACGTGTCGCGCCCGGCGCTGGCGCGTTCGCCGGTGCCGCCGGAGTCGGTGTCGCTGTCGAGATCAACGTTGCCGATGTCTGCACCGGCGCTGTCAAGCCCGCTGCCGGTTTCGCTGTCCTCGCTGGTACCGCGTTCGAGGCCGGGCTTCTGGTCGTCATCGATGCCCAGCGCAAAGCCGGGGCCGCCCACCACGTCGCTGCCGGAGTCGGACGTGTCGCTCGGGCCGAGTGCGCCGGTGCCGTGGCCGCTGCCGAGGTTGCGCTCTGGTGGTGCCGGAAAGTTGTCCGGATCAAGTGTGCTGGTGCCGCTCATGTCGTCTCCCAAACGTTGCGTGAAACCCAAGTTGGAAGCATAACGAATTTCCCGATTATCTGGCGCGCTCCATGCGTTCCGTCACATCCATGCCGACGCCGCGAAAACCGGTGAAACGGCTGCTGGCGTCGAACATCGGCTCGCCGCTGACCTGCAGGTACTGGATGCTGCCGTCGGCCAGGGTGCGGCTGTAGATCAGGTCGAGGAAAGCCTGGCGATTGGCAATGTTGTCGTCGAGGATGGCGTGCTGTTCCGGATTCCACCCTTCGGCGACGCCGGCGTCGCCGATCCCGAGCATTTCGCGCACCGGCCCGGAACTCTGGGTCAGGTTGCCGTCGGCATCCTGCTCCCAATACCAGTCGGACGACAATTCGGTGAAGCGCTGGAAACGCGCTTCGCTGGCGCGCAGCTCGGCGGTGCGCTCGAGCACGGTCTGCTCGAGCACCTTGTTGTGATTGGCCAGCTTGCGGTACAGCAGCCGCACCTCGAGCATGTTGTGGATGCGCGTCTGCACTTCCACCAGGTCGAACGGCTTGCTGACGAAGTCCTTGGCGCCGGCTTTCAGCGCGCGCAGCTTGTGGCCGGGCTGGGCGGTGATGACCAGCACCGGCAGGTAGCCGTCGGTTTCGATTTCCTTGAGCGCCTCGATCACCTGGAAGCCATCCATGTCCGGCATTTGCAAGTCGAGCAGGATCAGGTCGTAGCGGTTGGCGCGGTGCAGTTCCAACACGGCGCGCGGATCCTGCGTGCTGGTGATGTTGGTGTAGCCGACGTTGCGCAGCACCTGCTCGAGCAGCATCACGTTCGCTTCCAGGTCGTCCACGATCAGGACACTGGCATTCAGTATTTCGCAGGCTTCAAGCATTTGGTATTCCCAGAAAAATCATCGACGTGCTTTTCAATGCCGTCATTGCTGTCATTGCCATCATTGGCCCGGCTCGGCCGACGCCGCCAAGCTGTGCGCGTCGGCGTGACGCAGCGCGACGTCGAGCGCATCCATGAATTCGCGCACCCGGATCGGTTTGGTGAGGTAGCGGAAGAAGCCTGCCTCCAGCCCTTTTTCGATATCGCGCGGCACCGCGTTGGCCGACAGCGCCAGTACCGGGATGTGAGCGGTGAGCGGGTCTTCGCCGAGTATCTTGAGCGCGCCGTAGCCGCTGATGCCGGGCAGGTTAATGTCCATCAGGATCACGTCGGGCAGGTAGGCGCGCGCCAGTTCAATGCCGAGGTGGCCGTCGATGGCGGTAAGCAGCTTGAGGTCGCCGCGGCGGGCGATCAGCTGCTCGACCAGCGCCAGGTTGGCGGGGTTGTCTTCCACGTACAGCAGTGTCGGCTGGTCGGGCGGCTGGCGTGCTTGGCCGCGCCGCTCCAGCAAACCATCGTCGATGTTGTCGAGCAAGAGAGACGGCACCGCCGCGGCGTCGAACTCGACCCAGAACACGGTGCCGACGCCGACGCTGCTTTCGACGCCGATCCGGCCGCCCATCAGTTCGACCAGCTGCTTGGTCACCACCAGGCCGATGCCGGTGCCCTCCTCCGCGCCTTGTTCCTGGCCGATGCGGTTAAATGGCTGGAACAGCTGCTCGAGCTGGGCCGGCGCCAGGCCCGCGCCGGTATCCTTGACAGTAATGCGTACCCGGTCCTTGCCGCTGACCACGCATTGCACGATCACCGAGCCGCCGGTGGTGTTGTATTTGACCGCGTTCGACAGCAAGTTGATCATCACCTGCTTGACGCGGGTGCGGTCGGCGTGGATGAAGAACAGGTTGTCGACCTGCGGGAACGTCAGCGTGATGCCGCGCTTGGCAGCCTGCGGCTCGATCATGCCGCGACAGTCGAGCAGCACGTCGGTCAGCGACATCGATTCCTGCGACATGGTGACCTTGCCCGATTCGATCATCGCCAGGTCGAGAATTTCGTTAATCAGGCGCAGCAGGTACCAGCCGCCCTTGAGGATCTGGTTGATCGAGCGCTGCTGGTGCTGGGCCGGCGCCGGCACTTCCGACGCCATCAACTGGGCGAAGCCGAGTACCGCGTTGAGCGGCGTGCGCAACTCGTGGCTCATGCTCGACAGGAATTCGGACTTGGCGCGGTTGGCCTTCTCGGCGGCGCCCTTGGCCGCTTCGAGCGCCGTGTTGGTCTCGAGCAGCGTGTCTTCGAACTGCTTGCGGTCGGTAATGTCGCGCGCCGCCGCGAACACGCCTTGCAGCTTGCGGTCGCGGTCGTGGAAGGTGGTGGCGTTGTACGACACTACCGTGTGCTTGCCGTTGAGGGACAAGGCGGTCAGCTCGTAGTTGGTGACCTTGCCCTGGCGCAGCACGCGGGCGATGGCCTCGTCGGCCCGCTCCGGCTCGGTGAAATACGTCTTGAAAGGCGCGCCGATCATCTCGTCGCGGGTGCGCCCGGTCAACTGTTCCATCTGGCTGTTGACGTCGCTGATGATGCCGCGCGGGTCGGTGGTAATCAGCGCATCGATGTTCGATTCGATCAGCGAGCGGGTATAGAACTGCTGGTCGCGCAGGCGCTGGTCAAGCAGGGCCTGCTCGGCCTCGACCTGTTTGCGCGCCGTGTTGTCGGTGCCGATCAGCAGGTAGCCGATGACTTTGCCGGCGGCGTCGCGCAGCGCGGTGACCGACACCAGCGCCGGGAAGCGGGTGTTGTCGGCGCGGATGTAGGTCAGCTCGTAAATATCCTCGATGCCGCGCGACGCTTTGTACACCAGCGCTTCGAAGCCCGGCCGGATCGGCGTTTCGAATTCGGCGGTAAGGGCGGCGGCGCGCGCGATCAATTCCCCCGCATCCGAAATATTGGCCGGCGTCAGCTTGTCGATGACGCTGGCAGCCACGTAGCCGAGCATGCGCTCGGCGCCGACGTTGAAAATCTGGATCACGCCCTGAGCGTCGGTGGCGATGCTGGAAAAGTTGGCACTGTTAAAAATCGCGTCCTGCAGCGCGCCGGTCTTGAGCAGCGGCGCTTCCATCATCGCCCGCTGTTGCGCCGTGCGCAGCCGCATTTCGAACTGGACCTTGTAGAACAGCAGCGCCAGGAACAAGGACAGCAGGATGATGCTGGTCTTGATCAGGTTGACGGCACCGGGCGACTCGACCACGTACGACAGCGCGATACCGCCGACCAGCAGCAGCACCGCGAAGGTGGCCACGAAGCCGATCAGCATCAGCCTCTCGACCGGGGAATTTTTTAACATGACTTTTTCACAATCTTTTAGCTTCCACTGTTCCGACAAAGAGCGCTAGCCTCGGCTCCACAAGGTGACGGCAAACCTGCGTCGTCAGGCAGCTTGGCGGTGGCGCACGTCCGACAGCAGTCGCGCAAATTCTTTCTTGACCACTTGGTAGCACTCGCAGACGTCCTGCTCCAGCCCTTTGCGGTCGAGCACGGTGATGTGGCCGCGCCGGTAGCTGATGTAACCGTAGCTTTGCAGGCGGCCGGCGGCCTCGGTGACGCCTTCGCGCCGCACGCCGAGCATGTTGGCGATCAGCTCCTGCGTCATCGTCAATTCCTTCGGCCCGAGGCGGTCGAGCGTCAGCAGCAGCCAGCGGCACAATTGCTGCTCGACCGTGTGGTGGCGGTTGCACACCGCCGTCTGCGACATCTGCGTCAGCAGTGCCTGGGTGTAGCGCAGCAGCAGGCGCATCAAGGGGCCGGCGCGGTCGAATTGTTCCAGCAGCACAGCGGGCGGCATGCGGTAACCGAAGCCGCCGGTCTGCACCACCGAACGGCTCGGGGTGCTGTCGCCGCCCATGAACAGCGTCACGCCGAGCATGCCTTCATTGCCGACACCGGCGATCTCCGACGAGCCGCCATTTTCCAGCAGGTAGTGCAGCGAGATGATCGAGGTGGTCGGAAAATAGACGTACTGCTGCTTGTCGCCCGACTCGACCAGCACGTCGCCCAGCTTCATGGGAACCAGTTCGAGGTGCGGGAAAATGCGGTCATATTCAACCTCCAGCAAGGCTGCCAGGAGATGATTTTGATTTGGGTCTTGCTTGCTAGACATACCAATTCGCCCGCTTTCGGAGAGGATCGACAGGGTACCACGGTGCCCCTGCTCTCTACCCGAATATATTGCAGACTAGAACCAAGGTCCGTTCGGTACCGAACATAGCACCCCAGCGTTCAAAATCCGTGGCGCATTCCCAGGTTCAGTGCCGACGCACCCGCCCCGCGCGGCCCGGCGTAGCCGGCGCCGTCGCGGTTGGTGATGCGCGAATACGACGCGTAGAAATCGGTGCGGCGCGTCAAGCTATAGCTGGCGCCGACGGCGAACTGGTTGGCGTCGCGGTTCGCCAGGTCGCGGTCGTTTTTGCGGATGTAAGAAGCGAGCAAGGTCGCCGGCCCGCACGGCAGCGCCAGGCCGACCAGCACATCGCGGCTGTCGGTTGACAGCGTCGATGCCATCGATGCGCTGTACGGATCGTCAGGGTTGAACAAAGGCGTGCTGCCGAGGCCGCGAGTGACGCTGTAAGCGGCGTACGCCGTGGCGCTGCCGAAGCGCAGGTTGGCGGCCAGGATCGAGTTTTTCGCGTCCAGGCGGTTGCCCATCGGCATCGCCGGCGCCACCGGCGCCACGTTGCGGTTCTGGTGGGCCGCGCGGATCGTCAGCGGCCCGTGTTCGACGCCGACCGAAACCCCCAAGGCGCGGTTGCCGGAGCCCGTGCTGGAGCGCGCGTCGGCGCCCCACGAGGCGCCCGCGGACACGCCGCGCACTTGCCGGCCGTCGACATTGATGCTGTTGTCGACCTGGCGCCCCGTGCCGCCCTTGAACGGGGCGCCGGCCTCGGTGAGCGCGATGGTGTCGAGATCATGCTGGCGGCCCACGGTGACGGTGCCGTGATTGCCAGTCAAACCGGCATAGGCCTGGCGGCCGAACAGCAGCCCACCCTGGCCGGCCGCGCTTTGGTCCGCGCTTTGGTCCGCGCTCTGGGCGAAAGCGCTGCCAACGGCGACAACGAGGGCGACAACAAGGACGGCTGGGTTCATGACAGTGCTCCGGGCCAGGCGCAAACGCGTTCACATGGACGTTAACCGCTTCTATTGTCCGCCGATCTGTCGGCCAGCCCACGTACCGGGCACAACATTTCGCATGTTATCGCGGACCCGGCTTGCCGCTCGAATTGTTGCGTGGCAAACGTACGGTAAAGGTCGTGCCCTGCATCTCGCTCGAACTGACGACGATGGTGCCGCCGTGCGCCAGGGCGATCTCGCGAGCAATGAACAGGCCCAGGCCAAGGCTGGTGCCGGGGCGCGCGTCGCCTTCGGCCGGCAATTGGATCAGCGGGCGGAAGATCGACTGCAGCGAATCGGCCGGGATGGTGTTGCCCTGGTTGGTCACCTCGATGATGACGGTGTCGGCGTCGGCGCGCGCGCGCAGCAGCGCCGGCGCCGACCTGCCGCCATATTGGGCCGCATTGATCAGCAGGTTGGTCATCAGCTGGTGCATGCGCACACCATCGTACTGGCCAACGAGGTCGCCAACCAGCGCGACGTCGAAATCGCTGCCCGGATGGGTCGCCAAAGCATCCTCGACGGCAGCTTCGCAGATGGGCCGCAGGTCGGTGTCAAGCAGCATGGTGGGCATGCCGGCGCCGAGCTGGGTGCGGGTGTAGCCGATCAGGTCGTCGACCATGATGCTCATCAGGCGGGCGCAGCGTTCGATCCGCAAGCCGATGGGGCCGACCTGCGCCGCCGGCGTCGCTTCGCTCATCAGCAGCTGGCCGGCCATCGACAGCGTCGACAGCGGCGCCCGCAAGTCGTGGCCGAGCACCGCCAGGAACAGTTCGCGGGTATGGTCGGCACGCGCCGAATACGTCACCACCGACTCGGCCAGCGCCTGGTCGATCGATTCGTTAAAGCGCACCATCTCGTCGTTGGTGGAGCTCGACATGGTGCTCACCTGCGGCAGCCACAGGCGCAGCACGGTGGCGCGCAGCGCGCGAAATTCGGCGCTCAGCTGGACCAGCGAAAAATTACTGTCGTGCCGCAAGCCGCCATGGATCGACGCCGCGCTCGCCGCGCCCTCCGGCTCCGGCGCCAGTCCCTGCGATTTCTGCAGTTGCTCTTGCGCGTTCTGGCGCGTCCTGATGTCGAGCACGATGGCCGTCAGGATGCCCTTGGCATGGTCGCGCAGCGCCAGCGGCGACATCTGGCTCGCCGCCGGCTCCAGCGTGGTGGCAAACGCTTCCCACTCCGACAATATGCAGTCCATGTTCTCGGTGATGAAGGTGGCAAGTTTCATTGGGACTTTCGTTAATTCGTTTGGCATTGTATGCCGGAATCTACTCTTTTCCCGGAAACTTCCTGCCGCGGATCACTCCACGCAACGCCTCTGGTAAGCGCCTGCTGCCAATCCTGATCGGACGCTGCGAAGTGGTCCGGATGCACGATCGTGCCTCAGCCGTCGCCCGCCAGTTGCTCGACACTGCTGCCCGCATAGTCGAACACCCGGCCGTTGAATTAGTTCAGCTTGCCGTCGGCGGTGACAGTCCGCATCTGGTCCGGCATCGCCTGGGCCAGGGTGCGAAAGCGCAACTCGCTGGCGCGCGCGCGCCGCCAGGAACCGCACCGACAACCGCTCGCCCGAGAGGCGCCGTGCGCGCGCTTCGAACGCCCGGCCGATGGCCGGCACATGCACGTCGAAGTCCGTTGCCTCGCCCGTGGCCAGCACGCGGGCATAGGTATCGACCAGCGACTGCGGCATGCCTTTGATCTATGGCGCACCGCGCCACGCCAATCGGCTTGGTGTTCGGTACCGAACAGACCCGACAGGCCGCCGGCGTCATCCTCACTGCATTACAATTCCTCCATTTGATTATTTACCGAGAGCGACCATGACCACCGATCCAAGCACCAACGAACTGAGCGCAGACCAGGCCCACATCAGCGACGCTGCCGCGAACAATATCACCCGTCACGAATGCCACGCCGAACTGGCTGCCTTCGTCGACGCCCTCACCATGCAACGCCCGGTGCCGGTCGAAAAAGTAGCCAAGTTGCTCGAACACAGCATGAAGGATTCGATGACGGCCAGCACCAGCCTGATCGAAGACCAGATGCGCCTCGACCATTGGGATGTCGACCTGGCCGCTGGCGAGACGCTGGGCGCGTTGGCTTACCGCGCCCAGCGCTTCCTCGAAACCCCGGAAGGCGTGCGCCTGTACAATTTTTTCGCCAAGACCTACGCCAAGACCACTGGCGAAGTGTACGACTGACTTCCGGCGGCGGCGAATGCCGTCACGTGTAGCCGCGAAACAGCGCGCACACCCTGAACGCTTCGGCCGAAGGAGCGACCTGTTTCGCCTTGCAATAACGGGTCACCAGTTTCAGCAACTCCTTCATGTCGCGTCCGCTCGCGTTCGGATACGCCGTCGTCAGCGCCTCGATCAGTTCGTCCGGCAGGTCCGCGCCGAACTGGTCGGCCAGCAATTTCCACAGCCGCATCGCGTCCGGTTTGGGCGGAGTTTCGTAATGGATCGTCGCGATGCAGCGCGACAGGATCGCATCGTCGACGTCGCCGACCCGGTTGGTCGTCATGAACAGCAGGCCGTCGAAATACTCGAGCGTGCGCAAGAATTCCGCAACGATGGCGTTATGTTCGAGGTCGTTATCGCGCCGGCGGATGTAGACGTCGGCTTCGTCGAGCAGCAAAATCGCTTCCCAGCGCATGGCGCGCCGCAGGATGCCCGAGAGCGTTGCGCCGACCGAGGCCGCCGTCGTCCCGAGCTGGCCGGAATGCACGCGAAACAAAGGCTTGCCCACCACTTCCGAATAGATTTCCGCGGTCAAGGTTTTGCCAAGTCCGGGCGCACCCTGGCAAAGAATCGTCGTGCCGCCCGATTTGCCGGGCACAAAATCCTGCACGAAAACGTTCATGTTCGACGTCAGGATGTCGATCAAATCCTGGTGATGATGGGGCAGCACCAGCTTGTCGCGCAATTCGGGCTGGTAGCGGTACTCGGTCATGTGCTGCACGTGCACCCAGATAGTGCGGTGCCACTCGAGATGAAACAAGTGCACGTAGCAATGCAGCGGAATGGTGTCGAAACCGGTGGCGACGCCGGCATCGCGCCAGAAATCGGCGTCGCTGACAATCTCGAAGCGCCGCTCCAGGGTTTCCTCATCGTTGACGCAGCGCGCGGTCGTGCCGTTGCCAATGCGCGTCAATTCGGCGCCGCCTTTATCGTCGACGGTAAACGCCGCTTTCGTGACGACGAACTGCGCGCCGAAGCGCGGCTGAAAGCGCAGGAAGCGCTGCGCGTGCCCCGCGTATTCGGCCTTGAATTCCCCGCATTCCTTGAAGAACCCGACCTCGGCCAGTAATTCGGGAATCGTGCGGTTGACGATGTCGTGACGGTTAATGACGAGCGACGTCGTCATGCCTGAGCGGCGTTGGTGATGTTCGGTGCGCTCGGAATTGGCCGACTGCATCGTGTTGGCCAGCATGTGAACGACAACATAGGGCATGCCCTGCTCCGGCTCGACGTAACGCAGCCGATGCACCAGCCACGGCACCAGGGTGCCATCCTTGTTGCGCCGGTACAGCCAGCCGTCGATAGCATCGCGGGCCAGATACGCCACCAGCCCCGGCACCAGTTGTTCCAGCGACGGGATGGTGCGTGCCTGCGGCGCGTTACGGATATTATCGAGCGCCAACATCTGGAATATCAACCCGCGCTCGTCCTGCGCCTTGCTCAGTGCGTACAAGGTATTGAGCGCATGTCCATCGAACAATGTGCTCGACACAATCATGTTGCCGTGACAGATGCCGTGCTCGTTCAACAGTGTTGCCAGCTTCGACCCTGGTTCAAGCATCCCGTGCAGGGTACGTGCCAGCGGCTCCGGTATTTCAAAGTCCATTTACAGCACTCCCATTGGCTTACCTGAGAAAAAATTCGACCGCCAGGCCGACAATGGCCGGTTCGATCACGTGCAAACCGTTGAATTCGACATACTGCACGGCATAGCCGGCGCTCTTCAATTTGGCGGCGTTGGCCCGCCCGCTCGTCCCGATCGGCAGTTGCTCATCGACCAGGCCATGCGCGATGAATATGTCAGGCGTACCTTCCTGCGTAAAGATCGACATGAAGCCGCCGGAGAAAGCGACGACGTGGCTGGCGACGTCGCCATTCGTAATGCCGGTCGACAGCGCATAGCTGGCGCCATCGGAAAATCCGCCGAACGCCAGGTGAGCGCGGTCGATGCGGTAACGCGAAGTGACTTCGACCAGCGCCCGGTGCAAGCGCTCGAGGTCAGGACCGTGGCCGCCGATCACGATGTCCCAGGTCGCGAACATCGAATGCGGCGCCAGGACCAAAAACTTGTGGCGCTCGGCATGTTCTTCAAGGAACGGCAGTACTTTCTCGGGAAACCCGCCGGCGCCATGAAACATCACGAACAGCGGCACTTGCGCGTGTTCGTCGAGACCGGTGGGCACGAAGAGCACGGCGTCGCGGTCGGCGGCGATGCCGAGGCGGTTGCGGCCGGGGGGCAAGCGGCTTCGGCTCGGCTCGGCGGGCGTGAACGAGAGGCGGCCGAACAGGGAGGGGTCGAGCATGGCGGGAACCGTAGCTGGGTGCGGGGCACAATGGCTACCATTATGCAATAAATCGAATCAGGGTGGGGGTAAGGAAACCTGGCAACGGCTTTGGCAAAAGCAGACGTTCAAAAAGCTGAATAGTTCGCCGTGCTCGCGGATATTCCAAACTGCAATTAGTTTATCCGAAGAATAAAAATCGATCTAGCCTTGGCTTTGTGCCATCTCAACCGCACCAATTGAAAAAATATTAAGGTTATTGATTGCGAAACCCAAAACAGAGATATTTAAATACTTTCTTGGAGATATCGAATGTCCTTTCAACTTCATAACCGTCGTACGTTTATTAGGACTTCAGCATCTGCTGCCGTGCTATTTTCCATTCCGCATCTCGGCTTTGGCCAGACCGCCACCGCCATCCGGCTTGAATGGCAACAGTTTAAAAACACGTCGCAATATGCATCTTTTCGAAACGCAGTGGGCTTGATGAGGGCGAACAATAATGCTGCCAGTCCGTCATCCTGGGCATACTGGACCAATGTCCATGTAAATCAATGTCCGCACGGCACTCCATATTTTCTAGCCTGGCATCGTGGTTATCTGTATTATTTTGAGCAGCAGTTGCGCCTCGTTAGCGGCGACAAGTCGCTCTGTGTACCGTACTGGGACTATTACAAATTTCCAGATATCCCGGCGGAGTTTACCGACCCATCCACAGGCAATCCCTTGTATATGCCGCGCACCGGCACCAATGTCTACAATGCCCTGACACTGGCGCCATTTGCTCCCGATGTCTGGAATTTCCAGCGCGGCACCACCAATGCATTCGAAACGAACATCGAGTCGGGACCGCATAATCCGGTGCATAACCTGATCGGCGGCGAAATGGCGAATATGACGTCGCCCCGCGACCCGATCTTCTATCTGCACCATGCCAACATTGACCGGCTCTGCCACGCGTGGGCCCTGCCTGATGGCAAAGGGATACCGGGCACCGCCAATCCGTATAGTGCCGCGACAAGCAGCCCCTACTGGGCAGGCGATTTTGCCTACGCGCCCGGCCTGACGATGCCGCGCTACCGAACTTACTATCCCGGCTGGCTGAACTTCGACTACAGCGACAACACGAAGCCGACGGCGCTTCCGGCGTTGGCGCAGGCAAACATGATGCAGGCCCAGGTGTCGCCAGTGCTGACCAACCTTGTGACCGGCAAGTTCGCCGCGACGGCTGCGAGCGCCGTTTCGGGCAAGCGCCGCTCACTGGGCGGGGTGGCCGAGGTGGTGCTTGCCGAATCGTCGGTCAGCGCGCGCTTGCCACTGTCCGCGTCGAGCCTGCGAATGCTGCAAGACACCATTACCGTGGCAGTCAAGCCGCCGCCACAGATCCCGCCTGACACGTTCCAGTCGGTCGTCGTGGTGCTGGATAAGCTGTTACTGCTCGGCAACGGCAAAAAAGGAGGGTATTACTACAAAATCTACATCAATCTGCCGTCTGTCGGCGATGCCGGAGATGGCAGCAGGCACTTCCTTGGCACGGTAGGTGCATTCGAAGTCGCCGGCGCCGCGCACCATGGGCCAGCCACGCTCGAGTACCAGGCCACCGAAGTGCTGGCGAAGCTCTCCGAGGCCGAGCTGCAGGATATCACCGTCTCCCTGGTGCGGGTCGGCGGCGAGAATGCGCCGCGCGGAGCGGTACTGAAGTTAG
>Ga0326735_1000247_pt1 | contig 12700 bp, 8 predicted proteins | sample 37_GP2_1092_FD_207945 | JGI IMG/M metagenome (GOLD analysis project Ga0326735, IMG submission 207945) | Glacier ice microbial communities from Ngari, Tibet, China - 37_GP2_109.2 | ecosystem: Environmental > Aquatic > Freshwater > Ice > Glacier | place: China: Ngari, Tibet | collected 2018-07-31
CTTCCGAGACATGGCCGTATTGCCAGTCGAGGCCGAGCCGCTGGGCCATTTGCTGGATGATCCACAAATCCTGTTTCGCTTGGCCGGGAGGCTCGATCGCCTTGCGGCCCATCTGCACCAGCCGGTCGGTATTCGTGAAACTGCCATTCTTTTCCGGGAAGGCCGAGGCCGGCAGGATCACGTCGGCCAGATAGGCGGTCTCGGTCAGGAAGATATCCTGCACCACCAGCATCTCGAGCGCGGCCAGCGATTCGCGCGCGTGGTTTGCGTCCGGGTCGGACATGGCCGGATTTTCGCCCATGATGTACATGCCGCGGATCTTGCCGGCTTTGATCGCGTGCATGATCTCCACCACTGTCAGTCCCGGCGTGTTGTCCAGCGTGCCAGCCGGGAGTTTCCACGCCTGTTCGAAGCGCGCCTGCGCGGCCGGATTGTCGACCCGCTGGTAGTCGGGATACATCATCGGAATCAAGCCGGCGTCGGACGCGCCCTGCACATTGTTCTGCCCGCGCAGAGGATGCAGGCCGCAGCCAGGACGGCCGATCTGGCCGGTCATCAGGGCCAGCGCAATCAGGCAGCGCGCATTGTCGGTGCCGTGGATATGCTGCGAAATGCCCATGCCCCACAGGATCATCGAGCCCTTCGATTTGGCGTACAGGCGCGCAACGTAGCGGATGGTTTCCGCATCAATGCCGCAGATCGGCGCCATCGCGTCGGGACTATAGTCGGCGACGTTCTTCTTCAGGTCTTCGTAGCCAAGCGTGCGGTCGGCGATGAACTCGGCATCGACCAGATTCTCTTCCACGATCACATGCATCATGGCGTTCAGCAGCGCCACGTCGGTGTCAGGCTTGAACTGCAGGAAGCGATGCGCAATGCGCGCCATTTCCGAACGACGCGGATCCATCACGATCAGCTTGGTGCCATTCGCGACGGCGTTCTTGATCCAGGTCGCGGCGACCGGATGATTCACGGTCGGGTTCGCGCCGATCACGATCACGACTTCGGCCTTGGTCACATCCATGACCGGATTCGAGACGGCCCCCGAGCCTATGCCTTCCAGCAACGCGACCACTGACGAGGCGTGACACAGGCGTGTGCAATGATCGACGTTATTGCTGCCGAAGCCGACGCGCACCAGCTTCTGGAACAGATAGGCTTCCTCATTGCTGCCCTTGGCCGAGCCAAAGCCGGCCAGCGCGCGACTGCCGTGCTGATCGCGGATGGCAGCCAGTGTGCCGCCGGCCAGCGCCAGTGCTTCTTCCCAGCTGGCTTCGCGGAATACTTCCATGACGTTGGACGGATCCATGGTGAAATCGCCGCGCTTGGGCGCATCAGCGCGGCGGATCAGCGGCACGGTCAGGCGCTGCGGATGGTTCGCATAATCGAAGCCGTAACGCCCTTTGACGCACAGGCGTTCGTGATTGGCCGGGCCGTCGCGTCCTTCGACGTAGAGGATCTTGTTGTCCTTGACGTTGTAAGTCAGCTGGCAGCCGACGCCGCAATACGGGCAGACCGATTTGACCTGCTTGTCCGGCGCAGTCAGCGCAGCGTCGCGCGCCGGCATCAGGGCGCCGGTCGGGCAAGCCTGCACGCATTCGCCGCAAGCCACGCAGGTCGAGGCGCCCATCGGGTCGTCCATGTCGAACACAATCTTCATTCCGTCGCCGCGGAAGGCCAGGCCGATCACGTCGTTCATCTGTTCGTCGCGGCAGGCGCGCACGCAGCGGGTGCACTGGATGCAGGCGTCGAGATTAACCGTGATGGCGGCATGCGATGCGTCCTGCTGCACGCGGGCGCGCGCTTCGAAGCGCGGCTTGCCGACGCCGAGTCTTGCAGTCCACTGGTCGAGTTCGTTATTGCGCGTGTAGTCGGCTTCCGGCATGTCTGACTGCAGCAGTTCGAGCACCATCTTTTGCGCGCCAACTGCGCGCGCGCTGTCGCTGGTCACTTTCATGCCGGCTGTCGGAAAGCGGCAGCAGGACGGCGCCAGCACACGCTCACCATTGATCTCGACCATGCACGAACGGCAATTACCGACCGCTTCCATGCCCGGCTTGTAGCACAGGTGTGGAATCTCTATGCCGGTACGGTGGGCAATTTCAAGGATGGTCTCGTTGGCACGGCCGACCACTTCGCTGCCGTTCAGGGTAAAGCTCACGGTCGGCACATCCAGCAGCGCCATGTGGGTTCGGGTAATCGCGTTCATCTTGGCCTTGTAGGTAGGGTCGCAGGCTCAGCGGGCCAGCTCGTGCGGAAAATATTTCACCACGCAGTCGACCGGATTCGGCGCTGCTTGCCCAAGTCCGCAGATCGACGCGTCGCGCATGACCAGCGACAGGTCAGCCAGCAACGGCAAATCCCACTGCGGTTGATCGATCAGCGCGGCTGCCTTGGCCGTGCCGACGCGGCACGGCGTGCACTGGCCGCAGGATTCGTGCTTAAAAAACGCCATCATGTTGCGCGCGGCATTCACCGCCGTATCCTGGGTCGACAGCACAATCACCGCAGCCGAGCCGATGAAACAGCCGTACGGCTGCAGCGTATCAAAGTCGAGCGGAATGTTGTTCATGGTGGCAGGCAGGATGCCACCCGACGCGCCGCCTGGCAGGTAGGCGTAAAACTGATGGCCATCCGCCATGCCGCCGCAATACTCGTCGATCAATTCCTGCACCGTGATGCCGGCCGGGGCCAGCTTCACGCCCGGATTCTTCACACGGCCGGATACGGAGAATGAGCGCACGCCCTTGCGGCCATTGCGGCCCTGGTCGCTCATCCATGCCGCGCCGCGTTCGAGGATGTCGCGCACCCAGTACAGCGTTTCAAAATTGTGTTCCAGCGTAGGCCGGCCAAACAGACCAACTTGCGCCACATACGGCGGACGCAGCCGCGGCATGCCGCGCTTGCCTTCGATCGATTCAATCATGGCCGATTCTTCGCCACAGATATACGCTCCCGCGCCACGGCGAAGGAAAATCTCCGGCATGTCCGCGATCGGCGGCGCGGCCTGCAGTTTGGCCAGCTCGGCTTCCAGAATCGCACGGCAGCCGTGGTACTCGTCGCGCAGGTAGATGTAAATAGCGCTGACGCCGGCAGCCCAGGCAGCGATCAGCATGCCTTCCAAAAAGCGGTGCGGATCGCGCTCCAGATAATAGCGATCCTTGAATGTACCCGGCTCGCCTTCATCGATATTGACCGCCATCAGGCGCGGTCCGGCTTCGGCGCGCACCAGGCGCCATTTGCGCCCTGTCGGGAAGCCTGCCCCACCAAGTCCGCGTAGCCCGGAGTCTTCCATGGTCTTGATGGTGGCTTCGAGATCGCGCGCGCCGCTCATGCAGGCTTGCAGCGCAGCGTAACCGCCGGCCGCCTGATACGCCGCGTAGTCAACCTCGACGGTGGAGGTATCGGTCAGCTGCTTTGCGCTGACAGCGACGGCCACCGATTCGCAGCTCGCCTGCGTCACTGGAAATTGCCCGACCACGACAGCCGGCGCCTGTTCGCAGCGTCCGATGCAGGGCGCGGCGATCACGCGCACTTCCCTGCCCAGAAGCGCCGGCAATTTTGCCAGCATGTCCTGCGCGCCAGCCATTTCACACGACAGGCCATCGCACACGCGCACAGTCAGCGCGGCGGGCGCGTTGTCGCCTTCCATGACGATATCGAAATGATGGTAAAAAGTCGCGACTTCATACACTTCAGCCTGCGCCAGGCGCATTTCCTGCGCCAGTGCGGCGAGGTGTGCAGCCGACAGCGAGCCGAAGCGGTCCTGAATCTTGTGTAAGTGTTCGATCAGCAGATCGGCCTGGCGCGATGCGTCGCCCAGCAGGCCCTGCACTTCCACCAGCGCGACCGGATCGACCCGGCGGCCCTTGGGCGCTTCGCGCTTGCGCTGCTTGCTCGCGCCTTGGGGAATGATGGGAATGACCATGTTATTCATGTTGCCCTCAAATCGAAATGATCTGCGGTCCCGCACAAGGGTGGGACCGCAGATCGGGTACAGCGATACTTACCTGAACAATACTGCAGCTTTTTCAATCGTGGTCATGATGCCCCACGCAAGGGGAAGGCCAACTGCCAGCCAGGCCAAGCCTACCAGCACGGGACTCGACTTGCCACCTTCGACCGACGCGCCAGCCGCTGCGCCGCCCACGTCTGCCTGCACCATGCGGTCATGCGCCAGCTTGCGTTCTTCGGCCAGCTCGGCATCGGTCATGAAGTGCTTGTCGGCCAGTGGTCGCACCATGGCATTGCAGATCAGTGCGATCACCAGGAAACTGCACAGGATGTACATCGTGATGGTGTACGAATCTGCGCGCGCCACGCCCTGGGCTAATTGATATTCGCGGATGTAGGTGATCAGCACCGGACCAAGCACGCCGGCGGTCGACCAGGCGGTCAGCAGCCGGCCGTGGATCGCGCCGACCATCTGGGTGCCGAACAGATCGCCCAGATACGCCGGAACAGTGGCAAAGGCACCGCCGTACATCGACAGGATGATGCAGAACGCGCCGACGAACAGGGCCATCTGACCGGTCGAGCCGAGCGTCGGAACGACTGCATACAGCAGCAGACCGAGTCCGAGGAAAACAAAGTAGGTTGCCTTGCGGCCGATGTAATCCGAGATGGAAGCCCAGAAAAAGCGTCCGCCGATATTGAACAGTGACAGCAGGCCGGTAAAGCCCGCAGCGATCGCGGCGATCTGCATTTTTTGCGCCGTATTCAGTTCATTGAAGGCGACGTCGATGCCGATCAGCTTGCCGGCAAAAACTTCCTGCAGCAGTGGCGAGGCCATGCCGATGATGCCGATACCGGCGGTCACGTTCATGCACAGCACGACCCAGATCAGCCAGAACTGCGGAATGCCCCAGACGCGCTTCACATGCACGTGGCGCTGCGTGATCATGGCGTTCGCATTCGGCGCAGGCGGAGTCCAGCCGGCCGGCTTCCAGCCAGTAGGTGGAACGCGGTAGCTCAGCGCGCCGCCCATCATGAACACGAAGTAAATGGCAGCCAGTGCCAGGAAGGTCTCTGCAACGCCGATCGAAGTTGGCGTGGCGTAGTAGGCCATCAGCTTGGTCGCCAGCGGTGCACCGATCATCGCGCCGCCGCCGAAGCCCATGATGGCCATGCCGGTGGCCATGCCGCGCCGGTCCGGGAACCATTTGATCAGGGTCGAGACCGGTGAAATGTAGCCGAGCCCAAGCCCGATCCCGCCAATCACGCCGGTGCCCAGCCACATCAGCCAGATTTGGTGGGTCTTGATGCCGATCGCGGAAATTACCAGACCGCCGCACCAGCATACAGCCGACACCACGCCAGCCTTGCGCGGGCCTGCATGTTCGAGCCACCCGCCCCAGACCGCCGCAGCGATACCGAGCAAGACGAAGAACAGCGTGTACATCAGCGACAGGGTGGAGATCTTCCAGTCACAGGTAGTCGAGAAAACCTCGGCAAAAAAGCTCAGGTTCTTGCCGCAGGCCTGCGCCTCGGGCGTGCCGATCGCCTTCGACAGCGGCAGCCAGAATACGGAAAATCCGTAAGCCATGCCGATACATAAGTGAATTGCCAGTGCCGCTGGTGGAACCAGCCAGCGATTGAAGCCGGGACCTGCAATGGTCCGCTCCTTCGCCAAAATATCCAGAAATGCCATGTCTTCTCCAGTAGGTGAGTCCCAATATATGTTTTTTAAAACATATTTGGCTTATTATGCTGCTTTGCGCCCGGACAATAGCACCACAGCAACCGAAATAAAATAGGCTAAATAAAGCATATAAGGCTCTTCCAGTAGAGGTCGGCTTCGGATTGCTGTCCCTCGGGGGGCGGACAAGGCAGGAGGAGGACGCATGGCGGGCTATGCTACGACGAGCAACGCAGTTTCCGCTCCTGAAGGGCGGTAAGCCGGAGTCGGCTACCTATAGAAGGAGTCATCGTGTTTAAAGTCAGGATCAATCCACATTGGGAAATCAGCGCTGATGAAAAGCCGCCGCTGGACATGGCCACGCTGCTGCAGCTGCTGCTGGCGATCCAGAAAACCGGCTCGATTTCTCAGGCTGCGCGTGCGGCGAATCTGTCGTACCGCTATGCCTGGGGTTTGCTGCGCGATGGCGAAAAATTATTCGGCGATGCGCTCATGCAGACCGGCCGTGGGCGCGGCACGCTGCTGAGCCCACTGGCGGAAAAACTGGTGTGGGCCGAACGCCGCATACTCGCGCGCCTGTCGCCCACGCTGGAGAGCCTGGCCTCGGAACTCGAGGGCGAACTGAACCTGATGTTCGCTGACAGGTTGACCCGCATCCGCATGAGCGCCAGCCACGGTTTTGCCGTCGCGGCCCTGTTGGTACAGATGATCGAAGCGCATTTGCCGATCGACCTGAATTACCGTAACAGCACCGACGCCGTCATCGCGCTGGCCCGACGCGAATGCGATCTGGCCGGCTTTCACGTCCCGATCGGAAAATTCGAAGCGCCGGCCTACGCGTTGTATGCGCGCTGGCTGGACAGTGAGGCGCACTGCCTGCTGCACCTGAGCTATCGCGCCCAGGGATTGTTTCTCGCGGCCGGCAATCCGAAGAACATCCGCACGCTGACCGATCTGGCGCGTTCCGGCGTGCGCTTCGTCAACCGCCAGGCTGGTTCGGGCACGCGCCGCCTGCTGGAGCTGATGCTGGCCGATGCGTCGATCTCGACCAACGACATCAATGGCTGGGAATCGGCAGAGTTCACCCATTCTGCGATTGGCGCGTACATTGCCAGCGGCATGGCCGATGTCGGCTTCGGCGTGCAGACTGCCGCCGATCGTTTCGGTCTCGAATTCGTGCCGATGATCCGCGAACGCTACTTCTTCGCGCTGCCGTGCAGCGCCATCAACGAACCGCTGATGCAGAGCGTACTAAGCCTGATCAAGACGCCGGCCTATCACGCCACGCTGGATGCGCTGCCGGGCTACGATTCAAGCGACACCGGCGCCATCCTCACGCTGCGGGAAGCCTTCGGGGCAGAAGCAGTCGATCTGTACACGGCCGCGCGGCCGGCTTGACGGGCGCCGGCGCGCTCCCGTCTGGCGGCACTTTCGCCTTCAGCTGGATGCCGCCACTGCAGAGATTTATTCGATCCGCGCTGGCCCATGCGGCAGAGGATGGAGTATCCTTTCCACGTTTTGTTTTCCAGGATTCCCCGTGTCGATCAAATCCCTAATCCGCGCCATTCCCGATTACCCGAGCGAAGGCGTGATGTTCCGCGACATTACGACGCTGCTGAAAGACCCGACCGGTCTGCGCATGGCGACCGATCAATTCCTGGCGCGCTATTCCGGCATGGGCATCACCAAGGTAGCCGGCATCGAAGCGCGCGGCTTCATGTTTGGCACGGTGCTGGCATACGAACTCGGCGCGGGCTTCGTCCCGATCCGCAAGAAAAACAAACTGCCGTGGACCGTGGTCGGACATGACTATGCGCTGGAATATGGCACTGACCGGATCGAGATGCATATCGATGCCGTTGAACCTGGCGAACGGGTGCTGGTGATCGATGATCTGATCGCCACCGGCGGCACGGCGGAAGCGGCCTGCATCTTGATCGAGAAGATGGGCGCCGTGGTGGTCGAATGCGGCTTCGTGATTGATCTGCCTTACCTGGGCGGGCGCAAAAAACTAGAGGACGCGGGGCAGAAGGTATTCTCGCTGTGCGAATTCAATAGCGATTGAACCTGGCGCAGGATTCAACTCATCGTAGGGCTCGGCGCTGTATCAAGCGGAGAAGAACTGATCAACCTCACTTAAATAACGCTGTCTCGTGGCCGCATCCAAAAACGCCGCCTCGAACCCATTCCGCGCCAATATCCTTGCATGCTCGCGCGTCAGCGGCAGCGCTTCAAACGCCGCCAGAAAATTAGCATTCATGTACCCGCCAAAATAAGCCGGGTCATCCGAATTCACCGTCACCAGCAAACCCGCCTCCAGCAAATCCAGCAGATTATGCCTGCCCATGTGATCGAACACGCACAGCTTGATGTTCGATAGCGGACACACCGTCAGCGGCATGCGCAGCCGCGCCAGGCGTTCTGTCAATGCCGCATCTTCCAGGCAGCGCACGCCGTGATCGATGCGCTCCACCTTCAGCAAATCAATCGCCGTCGTGATGTACTCCGGCGGCCCCTCTTCCCCCGCATGGGCGACCAAATGCAAGCCGAGCTCATGGCAGCGGGCGAACACGCGGGCGAATTTTTCCGGCGGATGGCCAAGCTCGGATGAATCCAGGCCAACGCCGATGAATTTGTCACGCAATGGCAGCGCCGCCTCCAGCGTCGCGAAGGCTTCTTCTTCAGACAGATGGCGCAGGAAGCACAGGATCAGCGTCGCGCTGACGCCCTGCGCTTCCAGGCAAGCGCGATGGATGCCATTGATGACAGTCGCCATCGGCACGCCACGCGCGGTATGCGTCTGCGGATCGAAAAAGATTTCCGTGTGCCGCACATTATCGGCCCGGGCGCGCGCCAGGTAGGCCGCGGTCATGTCGTAGAAATCCTGCTCATGCAGCAGCACGCTGGCGCCGGCGTAGTAAATATCGAGGAAGGATTGCAGGTCGTGGAAAGCATAAGCACTGCGCAGCGCCTCGACCGAGGAGTAGGGCAGCACGACTTTATTGCGCTCGGCCAGCGCGAAAATCAGTTCAGGCTCAAGCGAGCCTTCGATGTGGATGTGCAGCTCGGCTTTCGGCATGCCCTTGATGGAGTGCGCCAGTGATGCGTCCATGGTCGGCTTTCGAGTAAATTGTCACTCAACATGCGGCGCCGAGGATCGCCCGACGCCGCACGAGTCGCTCTACTTTACTTCTTCTTCACGCCCAGTTCAATCAAACGCTCGGTCAAATAGCTGTCGGCCGTATAGCGCTCCGACAGCTTCACATCCGGCCGCGGATGCAGGAACAGCGGCAGCGAGACGCGCGACTGCGTCGCGGCCACGCCGGTTGGATTCAGCACCCGATGCGTGGTGGATGGATAGTAGCCAGCCGAGGCTTCGTCGAGCATGTCGCCGATGTTCACGATCAGCATGCCAAAGTCGCACGGCACGTCATACCATTGCTGATCCTTGCCCAGCACCTGCAGTCCGGCCGCAGTCGCTGCCGGCAGAATCGTCAGCAAATTGATGTCGCCATGCGCCGCGGCGCGCACTGCATCCTTGTCTTCATCACCACGCAGCGGCGGGTAATGCAGCACGCGCAGCATGGTCTGGTCGCTGTTGGCGATCATCTCGGACAACGGCATCGAATAACGCGCGCGAATTTCGGGCGGCGTATTGTCATCTACCCACTGTAGCAATTTCGCCGCCAGCGTGGAGCCTTCCTGGTAATACAGGCGCGCTGCATCCGAAACTTCAGCCGGGTAACGGCCATTCGGATAAATGTGGAAGAATTCCTTCAGGTCGCGCTTGACGTGACCCTTGGCTGTCTCGGATACGGTCGGCGAAAAATAGCCATCCATCTTTTCCTGCGTGAAAGCGTATTTGTGCTTCGCCTCGGTCTTGTAAAAGGCCAGCCATTCGTCGTAAATCGTTTCGATGCGCGCCTGTGACAGCGGATGATTGGTCAATACGCCGAAGCCGGTGTCGTGCAGGCTTTCGCTGAATTTCCGGGGCGCTTCGGGATCGCGATAATCTACCGGAGTGATATGCATGCGATTCTCCTTATCTGGTCAGCGCCGGCTTGAGCCATGCGCCGTTCAGGGTGTCCATCACCAGCGAAAGGCAGGCGGGCGCATCGACTTCCATGCACACGCGCGTTTCCGGCATTTCCTGCTCCCAGCCCGGCTCCGGGTAGAACAAGCCACCGTGACGATCCATCATGGTTTGCCCGTTGCCGCCGCCGGTCTTTTGCACGCGAATGCGGCCCGCCTGCGTCTTGAACAATTCCGGCGCCACCAGGTACACGAAGGCCAGCACATCGTGACCGTAACAGGCATGGCCCAAATCAGGGCGGATCGCCTGATAGAAGTTACTATAAAAATCGACGGCGTGGCGCAAGGTATCGGTGGCCACATGCTTCTGCTTCGCCGCCAGCTCGACGAACAAGCTCGACGGCATGACCACGCGGTGAGTGACGTCCAGGCCACACATGGTCAAGTCCCAGCCCGCCGTGAATACCAGGTCGGCGGCATCAGGATCGTTCCAGACGTTGGCTTCAGCCACTGGCGATACGTTACCCGGTTCGATCACCGTGCCGGCCATCAGCACGACCTGCTTCAATAACTGCGGCAGCTTCGGTTCCAGCTTCAGCGCCAGGCCCAGATTGCCGAGCGGGGCGACCGCCACCAGCGTGATTTCGCCCGGATGCGCGCGCGCCATGCTGACGATGAATTCGGCGGCGCTGACTTTTTCAGCAGACCCCGTGACCGCCACGCGCGACGGCAGATTGCCGAGGCCGTCCTTGCCATGAATGAAATCCGGCGGCGGGCCGGGCTTCTTGGACAGCGGCACACCTGTACCTTGCGCCACCGGGATTTCCACGCCGGCCAAACGCGTCAGGTAAAGCGCGTTCTCGGTCGCAGTTTCCACCGTCACGTTACCGAAGGTCGTGGTGATGCCGACCAGTTCAATGTCCGGATGGGCCATGGCGAAATACAGGGCCATCGCGTCATCGACGCCGGGATCGGTATCAAAAATCACTTTATGTTTCGTCATTGCTTTTTCTCCAATGCATGTGCCGCCGCGCTGGTTCCCCGAAGCGGGGACAGGAAGTCAGCGCGACTTCACAAACGGTTGGCCGATTGCTTTCGGCGCTACCGATCTGGCCATGAAACCAGCCAAAACTATCACCGTCACCACGTACGGAATCATCTGTATCAACGAGCCGGGTATCTTGCCCACGCCAGGAAAATCCACGCCTTCGATCTGACCCTGCAGCGCCGCAAAGAATCCAAACATCAGACAGCCGAGGAAGGTATGCAGCGGCCGCCAGTTACCGAACACCAGCGCAGTCAGCGCGAGGAAGCCGGCGCCGGCCGACATGTCACGCAGGAAGAAGCCGGTCTGCACGATGGACAGATACGCGCCCGAGAATGCGCACAATACACCAGCGCACAGCATGGCCATGAAGCGCGTGCGCTCGACATTGACGCCTGCCGCATCTGCCGCATGCGGATTTTCGCCGACCGCGCGCAGGCGCAGGCCGAAGCGGCTGTGGAACAGGAGCCAGTGCACCAGCGGCACCAGCGCGAACGCGAGATAAACCAGAATGGTATGCCCGCCGAGCAAGCGGCCCCAGAGCCAGCCGAGCACCGGTATGCCGGCCAGCGCCTGGGTTCCCGGCAGGATGATTTCGGCAAAGCGCGCCGCGCCAAGATCCGGCGTGCGCCCGCCCTGCTGGAAAAAGAATTGCGCCAGCACGAAAGTCAGTCCCGACATGGCGATATTGATGGCGATGCCTCCTACCAGCTGATTGCCTTTCTGCGTAATGCTGACGAAGCCCTGCAGCAAAGCCAGCAGCACGGAGACGGCCATGCCAGCCAATACGCCATACACTGGATTTTGTGTCACGAAGCCGACCGATGCGGCGGCAAATGCGCTGGCCAGGATTTTTCCTTCGAGCGCCAGATCCACGACGCCGCTGCGTTCCGCGAACAAACCGGCCATGGCAGCGAAGATCAGGACCGGCGCACTGCGCACAGTCGCCACGACGATTGCCGCCAGGTTGAAGTCGTCGAACATCAGGCGCTCGCTTTCCGCCGCTGCAGCAGCGCGGCCAGCGCCGGCGCGTACAGATTTTCCATCGCGCCGCAGAACAGGATGATCAGGCCCTGGATGAAGATGAAGGTTTCCGGCGGTATGCCGGGCTTTTCCAGCGACAAATCGAAGCCGCCCTGGATCAGCGCGCCGAACAGGACGGAGGAAAGCAGGATGCCAATCGGATGCTGGCGCCCCATCAGCGCGATGGCGATGCCGATGAAGCCCGCACCGGCGGTGAAGTTCAGCCCGAGATAATGGGTTGAGCCCATCACCGAATTGGCCGCGCCGAGCCCGGCCAGCGCGCCGGAAATCAGCATCGCGACAATAATGGTCCTGCCGATCGAAATGCCGGCATAGTGCGACGCGCGTGGATTGAAGCCGGCCGCGCGCAATTCATAGCCGGCCGCAGTGCGCCAGACGCCAATGCCATACGCCGCCAGCGCCAGCAACGCGAGGATGAAAGTGACATTCAGCGGCGTCTCGCCGAGCGCCGGCAGCCAGCTGTTCAGGCGCGGCAGCCAGGCCGATTCCGCAAACACGCGACTGGCCGGATTTTGCCCGCCGACCGGAATCAGGTAAGTCACAATGAGGAAATTCATCAGGCTGGCGGCGATGAAGTTAAACATGATGGTAGTGACCACGATGTGACTGCCGCGCCGCGCCTGCAGATAGCCGGGCAGGAAAGCCCAGGCCGCGCCAAACACCGCGCCGCCGAGCAGGGCCAGCGGAATCAGCGCCCAGCCGGGCAGCGTGCTGTCGAGCGTGAGCAGCACCAGCGCAAGGCCGAGGCCGCCGATATACATCTGCCCTTCCGAACCGATATTGAACAGGCCGGCCTGCATCGCGATCGAGACGGAGAGTCCGGTGAAGATGAAGGTGGAGGCATAGAACAGCGTGTAGCCAAAGCCTTCCGGATTGAGAAAGGCGCTGTTGATCAGGATGGCCAACGACTCGCGTGGATTTTCACCCATCAGATACAGCAC
>Ga0326735_1000248_pt1 | contig 12691 bp, 9 predicted proteins | sample 37_GP2_1092_FD_207945 | JGI IMG/M metagenome (GOLD analysis project Ga0326735, IMG submission 207945) | Glacier ice microbial communities from Ngari, Tibet, China - 37_GP2_109.2 | ecosystem: Environmental > Aquatic > Freshwater > Ice > Glacier | place: China: Ngari, Tibet | collected 2018-07-31
CCGAAAAAGCACCTGACGTCGGCGACGAAGTCGAACGGCATTTCCATCAGCATGCCGTACTGGGACGAGCGGGTCGAAGCGATGGCGCCATCGTATGGCGACGTGCGCTGGGACAAATATCATATCGATATCCTGTGCGCGCGGTTCGTCCTCTCGCCGGAGCGCTTCGACGTCGTGGTGGCGTCGAACCTGTTTGGCGACATCCTGTCCGATCTCGGCCCCGCCTGCACCGGCACCATCGGCATCGCGCCGTCCGCCAACCTGAATCCGGAGCGCACGTTCCCGTCCTTGTTTGAACCGGTGCACGGCTCGGCTCCCGACATTTTCGGCAAGAACATCGCCAATCCGATCGGCATGATCTGGTCGGGTGCGATGATGCTCGACTTCCTTGGCAACGGCGATGCACACTACACGGCTGCGCACGACGCCATCATGAAGGCGATCGAAACCGTGCTGGTGCAGGGGCCTAATACACCTGACCTCGGTGGCAGCGGCAACACCACCGACGTTGGCAAGGCCATTGCCGCCGCGCTTTAATCTTTAAGTTTTAAGGGCATGGGCGATCACCGGGTTCAGACCCCGGTCTGAGCCTGATGCAGCATCCCGTTGCAGGACGCCAGGTACGTGCTTTGTTGCATTTCGAGCCCCGTATTCAGCCTTGAAAGCGTTGTTCAACCAGGCCGACGACGTCGGTGGCGAAGCTGAACACGCCGCCCGACTTTGGCGCGTCCGCCACCTCGGCCTTTGACAGCCACTGGCGCGCGCTGGTGGCGTAGACGGTGTCGAGCAAGGGCCCGCCGAAGGCCAGGCAGGTCGGCTGCGGCGCGGCCAGCATGATGACCCGTTCGACGTTGCCGGCCGGGGTATAACGCACCAGCCGGCCGGCGCCCCAGCGCGCGTTCCACAGGTGACCTTCGGCATCGACCGTGGAGCCGTCCGGTTCGCCCTGTTCGCCGCTCAGGTCGGCAAACACGCGCTGTTCGCCGATGTCGTCGCCGTAGTCGCAGCTGCGGATCACCCCGGCCTGGGAGTCGCAGTAATACATGGTGGCGCCATCGGGACTGAAACAGATGCTGTTGGCAATCGCCACCTTGCCAAGCGGCAGCTGCTCGAGCGTCAGGTCACGGTTGAGGCGGTAAAAACTGCCGACCGCTTCGCGCGGATCGCTGTCCTGGTTGAACGTGCCGAACACGAACCGGCCCTGGCGGTCGCAGCGGCCGTCGTTGATGCGGGTGCCCGCCAGTTCCGGCTCGACGTCGCAGATGTGCTCGATTTCCCCGGTCGACAAGGTAAAAAAGGCCAGCCCGCTGGCCAGCCCCAGCAGCAATCGGTCGTCGTCGGGCGTCAGCGCGAACGACGCCAGCCGTTCCGGCATCGGCCAGCTGTGGGTGGCGTTGGTGGCCGGCGTGTGCGCCCACAAGGTCGAGGCCGGAATGTCGGTCCACAGCAAGCGTTCGGTACGCTCGCACCACAGGGCGCACTCACCCAGTTCGTTCTTGGCATCGATGGCCAAATTCATCATGCGGTACTCTCCACGGAAAATTTGAAACGCGATTCGGTCAGGTAGCGCTCGCCCGGGCGCAGGATGGTGTCGGGAAAATCGGGCTGGTTGGGCGAATTCGGAAAATGCTGGGGCTCGAGGCAAAAGCCGCTGCGGTGCAGGTAACTGCGGCCCTTGCCGGCCAGGCTGCCGTCGAGGAAGTTGCCGCTGTAAAACTGCACGCCAGGCTCCTCGGTAAACAGTTCGAGCACCCGGCCGGACGCCGGATCGCGCACCCGCGCGGCCAGGCCCATGCGCGCGGGCAGCTTGTCGAGCACGAAATTGTGGTCGTAGCCGGCGCCGTGGCCTAATTGGTCGTCGCTATCACCAATGCGCTCGCCAATCGGCGTCGCCGAGCGAAAATCGAACGGCGTGCCGGCCACGGGCGCCAGCACCCCGGTCGGGATCAGCGCGCTGTCGACCGGGGTAAACATGTCGGCCCGGATCCTCAGTTCATGGGCCAGAATGTCGCCGCCGCCGGCAAGGTTGAAGTAACTGTGCTGGGTCAGGTTGACGGGCGTTGGGCGGTCCGTCACGGCCGAGCAGCGCATCACCAGTTCGTTGTCGTCCGTCAGCTCGTAGCACACCGTCACCTCGAGCGTGCCCGGAAAACCCATTTCGCCGTCGACGCTGGTGTAGTGCAGGGTCAGACCCTGCTGGTCAGGCTGGGCTTGCCATTTGACCTTGTGAAAGCCGGCAACGCCGCCATGCAGGCTATTGGCGCCGTCGTTGGCGTCGAGTTCGAACGTGTCGCCATCAAGCGCAAAGCGGGCGCCGGCAATGCGGTTGCCGTAGCGGCCGATCAGGGCGCCGAAGTACGGATGGTCGGCCAGGTAGGGTTCGAGGGTAGTGAAGCCGAGCACGACGTCGGCGAGCACGCCGTCGCGGTCGGGCACATGCAGTTCGGTGACGATGGCGCCGAAATCGATGATTTTCGCCACCATGCCGTTGGCATTGGTGAGCGTGAACTGGTTGACGACGGCGCCGTCCGGCATCTGGCCGAACGGCGCCTGCAGCATCTTGTCTTGCATGCCAGGCTCCTTCAGTTGATCGATGCGCGGCCAAACAGCGGCATGCCCTGTTCATCCCAGCGCAAACGTTTGACGAACGTATGACGGTCCGGATTCCACAATGGGTCGCCGACGATTGGTGCAGGTGCGCGCATGGTACACCAGCATTACGGTATCGCCATCTTCGGCGAAAGTAAAGCTCTTATGCCCGGGGCCATAAATCCCATGCTCTTAACAGGTGCCCGGCACCGGTTCGGGTGATATGCCGCTTATCAGGCCCGCTCTTTTAGCCGATTGCCATGCAGCGCCTGGCGCGACAGCTTGCGCCGGGCCGCCTGGTCGAAGCGGGCGCGCTGCTCGTCGGTGACCGGCTCGAGCGGTGGCACCGGCACCGGCTTGCGGTCGGCGTCCACCGCCACCATCGTGAAATAACAGCTGTTGGCATGCCGGATCTTGCGCTGCTGGATGTTTTCAGTAACGACGCGGATGCCCACTTCCATCGAGCTGGTGCCGGTATAGTTGACCGACGCCAGGAACGTCACCAGTTCGCCGACGTGGATCGGCTGCAAGAACATGACCTGGTCAACCGACAGCGTGACGACGTAACTGCCCGAATAGCGGCTGGCGCAGGCGTAGGCGACGCTGTCGAGATACTTGAGGATGGTGCCGCCGTGGACGTTGCCGGAAAAATTGGCCATGTCCGGCGTCATCAGGACCGTCATGGTCAACTCGTGGGTGGGCCTGCCTTGTGTATCGTTCATGGAGAAATGGCCGGTGAAGATCGGCGTTGCATGGGTTGTAGTGGAAGAAAATTCGTTATAAGTTGTCAGACAACGTATCTCTGATTATAGCCACCGCTGCTGTAAATAGCAACGCGTTCATGCGGTGCGGGTCCTGGCCGGGTCATCTGACCGATGCGCACAAAACGACAAAACCACCATGCGCGAGCCTGGTGGTTTTTTCATCCGATGTTTTTAACCCCCAATGTAAATCGCGCGGAAGTCGTTGACGTTCGTCAGCGTCGGTCCGCAGATGACCGAGTCGCCCAGCGCCTGGAAAAAACCATGGCCGTCGTTGTCGGCCAGGCGCTCGCGCGGCTTGATGCTTTGCTCCCATGCGCGCGCCAGCGTATCGGGCGCCAGATGCGCCCCGGCGATTTCTTCCTGGCCGTCGACGCCGTCGGTGTCGCAGGCGATGGCGTGAATGCCGGCCTGGCCGTTCAGGGCAACGCCGAGCGCGAGCAGGAATTCGACGTTGCGCCCGCCGCGACCATCGCCGCGCACCGTGACGGTGGTTTCGCCGCCCGACAGCAGGATGCACGGCGGCGTGAACGGCTGGCCGTGGCGCGCCACCTGCAGCGCGATGCCGGCCATGACGATGCCAACGTCGCGCGCCTCGCCTTCGATGCTGTCGCCGAGTATATGGGTCGGCACGCCGGCCGCGCGCGCCACCGCCGCCGCCGCTTCGAGCGCCATTTGCGGCGTTGCGATCATCCGCGTTTCGCTGTTGGCCAGGCGTGCATCGCCCGGCTTGACCGATTCGCCGCGTCCGCTTTCCAGCAGCGCGATCACCTTGTCCGGCACGTCGATGGCGTAGCGGCGCAGGATCGCCAGCGCGTCAGCGCAACTGGTGCGATCGGACGTGGTCGGCCCGCTGGCAATGTCGGCCGGGTCGTCCCCTGGCACGTCGGAAATGAGCAGGGTGACGACCCTGGCCGGGAAACACGCCGCCGCCAGCCGGCCGCCCTTGATCGCCGACAGGTGGCGCCGCACGCAATTCATTTCGCCGATGGTGGCGCCGCTTTTGAGCAGCGCCTTGTTGATCTGCTGCTTGTCGGCCAGTTGCAAGTCGTCACCTGGGAGCACCAGCAGCGACGAGCCGCCGCCCGAAATGAGGCAGATCACCAGGTCGTCGGCGGACAGCCCCGCGACCAGGCCGAGGATGCGGCGCGCCGCAGCCAGCCCCGCTTCGTCAGGCACCGGATGGGCCGCCTCGACGATCTCGATGCGCTCGCACGGCACCGCGTAGCCGTAGCGCGTCACCACCAAGCCGGACAGCTCGCCGGCCCAGTGCTGCTCGAGAACGCGGGCCATTTCAGCCGACGCCTTGCCGGCGCCAATCACCAGCGTGCGCCCGGTTGGGGGCGCCGGCAAGTGCGGCGGCAGGCAGTGCGACGACTGCGCCGCTTCGACAGCGGCGTCGAACATCGCCCGCAGCAAAAGACGGGGTTCAACGCGGGGTTCAAGCATACGCACTCCAAAAGAAAATAATTTGTTGGTGGACCGGCGCGCCGGCGTCGTCAATGGACGTCAACTCGAGCGCGCATCAGCATCGCATGATCCCATGCTTTGCCGCTGTGCGCCGTAGCTGTTCAACAATTTAATTTCAGAGCGCCAATGTTGTCGAACAGCGCCGGCCTGATCGCCGGCGTGCAGATCATCATCTGCGTCCGACGTGACGCAGGCGAATCTTCCGTGCAGCATTGCCAACGGTCAAAGGCCAGCGCTCAGCGCTTGAAGCTTGGGCGCGATGCTACCCTTCGCCTGGCGTGATTCAGAACGCGTGCCGCACCCCCAGGTTGAAGGCGCGGTCGCCGGTGCCCGCCTCGGTATTGTTCGCCACCGTGTAGCCGGCGCCGTTCTTGTTGTCGATCGAACCGTAGGCCGTGTACAGGCTGGTGCGTTTCGACAGCGGATACAGGTAGCCGACACCCCATGCGCGTGCGTCCTGGTTGAACACGGTCTTGTCGTTCTTGCGCATCACCGACGCCATCAAGGTGCCAGTGCCGATCGGCGCGGTCACGCCCAGCAGCACTTCATTGCCGTCGGTCGAGGACGTCACCGGCAAGCGATCGAACGCATTGGTGGCGGTGCCCAGCGGCGCGCTGTTGTTGCCTTTGTCAACGCTGTAAGCGACGTACGCCTTGACCACGCCAAAATCATAATTGGCAGCCAGCAGCTTGTTGGTGCCGACCCCGCGCAGCTCCGGGGTTACACCAAGCGTCGAATTCCTGTTGTTGTACGCCAGCCGCAGGTTCAGCGCTCCCACCGTATAGCCGACCGAGGCGCCAGTCTGGCGCCCTGCCGAGGCGCTGCCGAACTGTTCGCCCGCGCTATACATGAGTTCGCCGGTGATGCCCATGGTTGGCGGCGCCGTGTACATCAAGGTGTTGCTGGCCCGAACGTTGGTGCCCCAGTCCGGGAACAGGTTCTTCGATGTGCCGGCGAAACCGGTGCCGAACGGATCGCCGACCTGCAACAGGGCATTGTGCCAGGGGGTGAACTGGCGCCCGATGGTCAGGGTTCCCATCGGGCTTTTGAGGCCGACATAGGCCTGGCGGTTGAACAGGGTGCCGGTGGAATCGATTTCACCGGTGTCGATCCGAAAGCCCGATTCGAGATTGAAGATGGCGGACACGCCGCCGCCGAGGTCTTCGGTGCCGCGAAAGCCGAGGCGCGAATACGATCCGACGCCGCTGCTCAGTTTGCTGGTGCTGCCCGCGAAGCCGCCGCGTTCATGTACCACGCCGGCATCGACGATGCCGTAGATCGTCACGCCGCTCTGGGCCGATGCTGCGCCTGCGCAGGTGGCCAACACGGCCGCGGCCAAAATGTTCTTGTTCATGTCGCTGTTCCTTTTAATGTGAGTCGATCTTGGAAGAACGGCCCGAATTGCCAACCGCGGGCCGTTGCTGGTTCTTTGACCAACACCGGCCGCAGACAGTTCAGGCGATTTCGCACAGAAAAGGGCATATTGATGCTATTGAAGAGAAACAAGTTGCGCTGCAGTATTGCGCCGTTGCCGTCAACTTTCGTTGAACCTGCTTTTTTGCGACGCAAAAATGTCCCACAGCGCAATGAACAAGGCAGCGACCACGGGGCCGATGACAAAGCCGTTCAGGCCGAAAATGGCCATGCCGCCGATGGTGGAGATGAGGACGAGGTAATCGGGCATCTTGATGTCCTTGCCGACCAAAATGGGACGCAGCACGTTGTCGATCATGCCGATCACCAGCACGCCGAACGCGGTGAGGATCGCCCCTTTCCAGAAAGCGCCGGTGGCGAACAGGTAGAGCGCCACCGGCCCCCAGACGAGGGCGGCGCCAACCGCCGGCAGCAGCGACAAAAACGCCATCACCACCGCCCACAGCAGCGCGCCCTGGATCCCCAGCATCCAGAAGGCAAGTCCGCCCATGGCGCCCTGGGCGGCGGCGACGAGAAAATTGCCTTTTACCGTGGCCCGGATCACGGTGGTGAACTTGTCGAACAATGCCCGCTTGTGCTCGCCGCTGAGCGGCACCGCGCGCTGGATGCTGCCCGTCAGGGCACGGCCGTCCTTGAGCAGGAAAAACAGCAGGTACAGCATGATGAAGAAGCTGACGATGAAGTCGAAGGCGTTGATGCCAAAATTGAACACATTGGTGGCGATGAACCTGCTGCCCTTGACCGCCGCGTCCGACAACCTGGCCTGCAGCGTGCCCATGTCGTCCATGCCGAACTGCCCCATGAGGTCATGCATCCATCCCGGCAGGGCGGCAAAGACGCTCTGCAGGAAGGCAGCAATATCAATTTCCCCCGAGACCATTTTCTGATACAAGGCTGTCCCTTCCTGCGCCAGCGAGATGGCGATTAGGGTCAGCGGCAAGATGACCAGCACCAGGCAAATCGCCAGCGTGCCGAGCGCCGCCAGGCCAGGTCGTCTGGTCATCCTGGCCAGCATGCGCCGGTGAAAAGGCGCAAACAGGATCGCCAGCACGGCGCCCCAGAAGATGGCGCCGAAATACGGCATCAGGATCCAGCCGAAAGCGATGGTGGCAAGGGCCAGCAGCAGCAGGAAGGTTTTTGCCTGGAGTTCGCGATGGTTCATGACAAAAAAAGGAAATTGGAATGGACTCAGGATACCTGAATGCGCTGATGTTTCTCCAATGATAGGGAACAAGGGTGACGCGTCGTACCGGACGCATCATTTTTCAGGGCTGCATTAGAATCGGATCTGATTTATCGGGCCGCTGTTGCCCTTCACGATCGTGGCGCCCGTCTCAAACACAGGCCCGCGCGCAGGACTACATCAGCACAATACGTCAGCAGAGGATGCGAACAAGATGAACGTGAATACCAAGGATACGAATACGAACGACGTCGACACGGAGGTTGCAAACAGGAGCGACGACCCGGGCGACGTCACCATCTCGCGCCGCGACCTGTTGATCATCGGGGCGGCAGGTGCGGTGTCGGCGGCGACTTTGCCGTCGCTCGCGGCGGCCCAGAACGCCGCCCAAAACAGCGCCGGCCCCGCCCCGGCCTTGGCGCCGTCGAAAGTGTCGTTCAAGGTCAACGGCAAGGTCCATGCGCTCGAACTCGATACGCGCACCACCCTGCTTGACGCCTTGCGCGAGCACCTGCAGCTGACCGGCACCAAGAAGGGCTGCGACCATGGCCAGTGCGGCGCCTGTACCGTCATCGCCGATGGCCGGCGCATCAATTCCTGCCTGAGCCTTGCTGTGATGCACGAGGGGTCCAGCATCACCACCATCGAGGGCCTCGGCACGCCCGACAAGCTGCACGCCATGCAGGCGGCCTTCGTCAAGCACGACGGCTACCAGTGCGGTTATTGCACGCCGGGACAGATCTGTTCGGCGGTGGCGGTGCTCGATGAAATCAAGCAGGGAATCCCGAGCCACGTCACGGCCGACCTGAACGCCCGGCCGCCCTTGAACGCCGCCGAAATTCGCGAGCGCATGAGCGGCAACCTGTGCCGCTGCGGCGCCTACTCGAACATTGTCGACGCGATCACCGAGGTGGCCGGGAGGACCGCATGAAGGCATTTACTTACCAGCGCGTACGCACCCCGGCCGAAGCGGCGCAGGCCGCATTGCGCACTCCGGGCGCCAGGTTCATCGCCGGCGGCACCAACCTGCTCGACCTGATGAAGCTCGAGATCGAAACGCCCACCCACCTGATCGACGTCAACGGCTTGGCGCTCGACAAGATCGAGCCGCTGGCCGACGGCGCGCTGCGCATCGGCGCGCTGGTGCGCAACACCGACCTGGCGGCCGACGCCCGCGTGCGGCGCGACTACGGCGTGCTGTCGCGCGCCTTGCTGTCGGGCGCCTCGGCCCAGCTGCGCAACAAGGCCACCACATCGGGCAATCTGCTGCAGCGCACGCGCTGCCCGTATTTTTACGACACCAACCAGCCGTGCAACAAGCGCGCGCCGGGCAGCGGTTGCTCCGCCATCGGCGGCTTCAGCCGCCAGCTGGCGATTATCGGCGTTAGCGACGCCTGCATCGCCACCCATCCGAGCGACATGGCGGTGGCGATGCGGGCACTGGACGCGACAATCGAGACGGTGCGGGCGAACGGATCGGTGCGCACGATTCCAATTGCCGACTTTTATCGCCTGCCCGGCAACACGCCGCACATCGAGACGGCGCTCGAACCCGGCGAACTGATCACCGCGGTAACGCTGCCCAAGCCGGTCGGCGGCAAGCATTTCTATCGCAAGGTGCGCGACCGTTCCTCGTATGCATTCGCGCTGGTGTCGGTGGCGGCAATCATCCAGCCCGACGGCAGCGGACGGGTGGCGCTGGGCGGCGTCGCCCATCGGCCATGGCGCATCGAAGCTGCCGAGCGCAATTTGCCGGGCGGCGCAAAAGCGGTCACCGACCAGTTGCTGGCCGGCGCCAAACCGACCGCCGAAAATGAATTCAAAATCACCCTGATCCAGCGTACCTTGTCAGCGGTGATGGCCGAAGCGAAGAAAGGTTGAAGAGATGAAATTTACCACACCCGCCACCACCAACCCGATTGACCAGCTGAAGATCATCGGCCGCCCGGTCGACCGCATCGACGGACCGCTGAAAACCTGCGGCGCGGCGCCTTATGCCTATGAACAGCATCAGGCCGCGCCGCACGCCGCGTACGGCCACGTGGTCGGTGCGGCCATCGCCAAGGGCCGCATTGCGTCGATCGATCTGACCGAGGCGCGCCGCGCCCCCGGCGTGATCACCATCGTCACCGCCGACACCGCGGGCAAGCTGGGCAAAGGCAAGTACAATACCGCCCAGCTGCTGGGCGGACCTGCCATCCAGCACTATCACCAGGCCATTGCGTTGGTGGTTGCCGACACGTTCGAACAGGCGCGCGCCGCCGCCAGTCTCGTGCGGGTGAAGTACGACACCGAAAAAGGCAAGTTCGACCTGGCCAAGGCCAAGGACGGCGCCGGTAAGCCGAAAGACGAAAAACCCGATTCGAAGACGGGCGACTTTTCTGGCGCCTTCGCCCGCGCGCCGGTGCGACTCGACGCGTACTACACCACGCCCGACCAGTCGCACGCGATGATGGAGCCGCACGCCTCGATCGCCGCCTGGGACGGCGACAAGCTGACGGTATGGACGTCGAACCAGATGATCGACTGGAGCCGTGGCGATCTGGCGACAACGCTCGGCGTGCCGAAAGCAAACGTGCGCCTGGTGTCGCCCTACATCGGCGGCGGCTTCGGCGGCAAACTGTTCTTGCGCGCGGAAGCGCTGCTGGCCGCCTTGGGCGCGCGCGCGGCGAAGCGGCCGGTAAAAGTGGCGCTGTCGCGCCCGCTGATGTTCAACAACACCACCCACCGCCCGGCCACCATCCAGCGCATCCGCATCGGCGCCACGCGCGACGGCAAGATCAGCGCCATTGGTCACGAATCGTGGTCAGGCAACCTGCCGAGCGGCAAGCCCGAATTGGCGGTGATGCAAACACGGCTGCTGTACGCCGGCGCCAACCGCATGACAGCGATGCGCCTCGCCGTGCTCGACCTGCCCGAAGGCAATTCGATGCGCGCCCCGGGTGAAGCGCCCGGCCTCATGGCGCTCGAAATTGCGATGGACGAGATGGCCGAAAAACTCAAGATCGATCCCGTCACCTTCCGCATCCTCAACGACACCAAGGTCGATCCCGAAAAACCCAGCCGGCCGTTTTCCCAGCGCCGCCTGATCGATTGCCTGCGCAGCGGCGCGGAAAAATTCGGTTGGAATGCGCGCAATCCCCAGCCCGGCAAAACCCGCGATGGCCAGTGGCTCGTCGGCATGGGGGTGGCGGCGGCGTTTCGCAACAACACGGTGATGAAATCGGCGGCCCGCGTGCGACTCGACAAGAGCGGCGTCGTCACCGTCGAAACCGACATGACCGACATCGGCACCGGCAGCTACACCATCATCGCCCAGACCGCCGCCGAAATGATGGGCGTGCCGCTGGAGAAAGTCGTGGTGCGGCTGGGCGACTCCAGCTTCCCCGTCTCGGCCGGCTCGGGCGGCCAATGGGGCGCCAACAGCGCCACCGCCGGCGTGTACGCCGCCTGCGTCAAGTTGCGCGAAGCGGTCGCCGGCAAGCTGGGCTTCGCCGCTGCCGACGCCACGTTCGCCGATGGCCAGGTGCACGCGGGCGCGCGCTCGGCGCCGCTGCGCCAGGCCGCCGACGCGGGCGAACTGGTGGTGGAAGACAGCATGGAATATGGCGACCTCGACAAAAAATTTCAGCAATCGACGTTCGGCGCCCATTTCGTCGAAGTCGGCGTCGACATTTACACGGGCGAAACGCGGGTGCGGCGCATGCTTGCCGTCTGCGCCGCCGGGCGCATATTGAACCCGAAATCGGCGCGCAGCCAGGTGATCGGCGCGATGACGATGGGCGTCGGCGCCGCCCTGATGGAGCACCTCGTCGTCGACACCCGCGGCGGCTTCTTCATCAACCACGACCTGGCCGGCTACGAGGTGCCGGTTCACGCCGACATCCCGCACCAGGAAGTCGTTTTTCTCGAGGAAACCGATCCGATGTCGTCGCCGATGAAGGCCAAGGGCGTCGGCGAACTGGGCATCTGCGGGGTCAGTGCGGCGGTGGCGAATGCGATTTATAACGCCACTGGAGTAAGGGTGCGGGATTATCCGGTGACGCTGGACAAGCTGTTGATGAAGATGCCGGTGGTGAGTTAGCTCACAGGGGAGGCAGAGGTCAGGTCAAAGGGCAGGCGAATGTATCAGCTGTTTTCGGTGGCCGCAGTGATGCCATGGCGAGCACCGCCGGGTAGCTGGCATTGCCCCAGCCGCGGCGTGCCTGCTGCACCGGATGCCCCGGGACTGCCGACCTAAAACGTTCTCGTCTACAATGACGAAAACCGCATCGCCGCGACATTTCCCATTCGCGCCTGCGCCCTTTTCTCATTTACCAGGAACAGCATGGATGCCAACAACATGAAGCCGGAAAGTCTCGCCGCCCAAGCCCTCGGCTGGATCGACGACGCCACCAGGGCGATCGCGCCGCCGATTCACACCGCCACCACCTACCTGCGCGACGAGGACAACCAGTATCGGTCTGGCCGCGTCTATTCGCGCGACCAGAACCCGTCGTACGACCAGGCCGAGGCGCTCATCACGGCGCTCGAAGGCGGCCACCAGACGTTGCTGTTCGCCTCCGGCATGGCGGCGGCGACCGCGGTCTTTCTGGCGCTGGCGCCGGGTGACCATGTGGTGGCGCCAAAAGTGATGTACTGGTCGCTGCGCAACTGGCTGAAAAATTTCGCCACCGACTGGGGCCTGGTCATCGAGTTCATCGAGATGGATTCGGCGCAGGCGCTGCAGGCGGCGATTCAGCCCGGCAAGACCAAGCTGGTGTGGATCGAAACCCCGGCCAATCCGCTTTGGACCATCACCGATATCGCCGCCACCTGCCGCGCCGCCCACGCGGCCGGTGCGCTGGTGGCGGTCGACTCGACCGCCGGCACGCCGGTGCTGACCCAGCCGTTGACGCTGGGCGCGGACATTGTCATGCATTCGGCGACGAAATACCTCAACGGCCACTCGGACGTCATTGCCGGCAGCCTCACAGTGCGTGCCGACTCGCCGACCTGGCAACGCATTCGCAGCATCCGCGCGCAACTCGGCGGCGTGCTGGGCCCGTTCGAAGCCTGGCTACTCACGCGCGGCATGCGCACGCTGTATCCGCGCGTGCGCACTGCCTGCGCGTCGGCCCAGCGCATCGCCGAGTATTTCGACACCCACCCGCACGTGGCCGAAGTGCTTTATCCGGGCCTGCCTTCGTTCGCCGGCCACGCCGTGGCCGCCAGCCAGATGCAGGGCGGCTTCGGCGGCATGCTGTCGATTCGG
>Ga0326735_1000249_pt1 | contig 12671 bp, 13 predicted proteins | sample 37_GP2_1092_FD_207945 | JGI IMG/M metagenome (GOLD analysis project Ga0326735, IMG submission 207945) | Glacier ice microbial communities from Ngari, Tibet, China - 37_GP2_109.2 | ecosystem: Environmental > Aquatic > Freshwater > Ice > Glacier | place: China: Ngari, Tibet | collected 2018-07-31
CGCGGTGCGGGCGCCGCCGAGGTGGAGGTAGCCGGTCGGGCTGGGAGCGAAACGGGTGCGGACGACGGTCATGGCGGTCAATGTGCGAAAGTAAAGAAGTCCATTTTACAGCGTTGCTTAGGGATCAGACCGCGGTTGCGCTTGCGCCTGCATTTCCGGGCACTCGACGTCCCCGTTAAACAACCGGGGTCAGACCCTAACAAAACAAAACCGGGGTCTGACCCCTAAGTCACCCTGACGCTGTCGCCGCTTTTCATGATGTCGATGACGCGGCAGTCGCCGCACATGCGGATGCGCTCCAGGTTGCCGGCAAACGCGGGATGTCCACCCAGCCGGCCCAGCATGTTTTCAACCATCTTGAGCGTGCCGAACGGCTTGCCGCAACGGATGCAGCAGAACGGCGCCGATTCGTTCAGCACCACCGGCGCGTTGCGCGTATCGGCGAACGACATGCGCGGCACCAGCACGATGGCATCTTCCGGACAGGTGGTGGCGCACAGGCCGCACTGGACGCAGTTCTTTTCGACAAGGCGCAGCTGCGGCAAGCTCGGGCTGTCCATCAGTGCCATCGCCGGGCAGGCGCCGACACAGGCCATGCACAGGCTGCATTTGGCGCTGTCGACCTCGACTGCGCCGAACGGCGCGCCGGCCGGCAGCGGCACGTGATCGGGCTTGAGCGGCGCATGACGGGCCAGGTGAGTTAAGGCGAGCTCGAGCGTGTTGCGCTTGTCGGCCATCACGTGGAAGCGGGCCGCCTCGGCCACCAACGCGCTTTTCGTCATGCCGGCGCCCGGCAGTGCCTGCATTGCCCGCAACTGCTGCGCATCGCCCGCCGGCAGCAGGCGGCACAGCTCGCGCCCATAGCCGAGAGCGTCGAGGATGGTGTTGGCGATGCGCATCTGCGCGGCGATGGCGGTGCGGTATTGCGGCGCTTCCTCGTCCGTCATCAAGACCAGCACGGCACCAGCGCCATACGCCAGCGCGGCCAGCCAGACGTCCAGGCCGACCGACGCGGTATGCTGCAGTTCGACCGGGATGACGTGGGCCGGTACGCCCGGGGCGCCGGTTTCGAGCGCGCCGATCAGCTCCTTGCCGTGTTCGCCGCTGTGGAACAGCAGCACGGGCGCTCTGCCGTCCATCGTGCCGCCGGTCTCGCGGTAGGTAAAAACCAGCGTGCGCAGGCGCTCGCCGGTATAGGCCGCGCTCGGGTAGGCATACGACAACGCGCCGGTCGGGCACACGGTCGTGCAGGCGCCGCAGCCGGCGCACAGGTTCGGGTTGACCTTGATGCGATCGCCGCTACCGGCGATTGCCTGGGCCGAGCAGATCTCGATGCAGGCATTGCAGCCGAGCTGGCGGTTGCGGCTGTGGGCGCACAGCCGTTCCTTGTAGCTGAAGTATTTTGGCTTTTCGAATTCGCCGATCATGTCGGCCAGTTGCGCCACCGCCTGCGCGCGTTCGGCCAAGCCCGGGCTTGGTGCAAAATAGCCAGGCGGGTTCTGATGGCGGGCCAGGATTGGCGCCGGCGACAGGTCGAGCACCAGGTCGAACTTGCCCGCCCGGGCCAGGCTGGCTTCGCCCTCCTCCCATGTCAGCTCGAAGGCGCCGAGCCAGCCGTCGATGCGGACCTTGTGGCCGTACGCGACCGCATACGGCCGCGCAGGCTTGGGGCCGCCGTGCTGCGGCGGATCGAGCGGCGGATCGGTCAGCAGCACCGTCAATTCGAGCTGGGCGGACAAGCCTTGCGCCCATGGCGTGACGTCGGCTGCGCTGCCGATCATCACCGTCTTGCCGGCGCAGTGGTAGGTGACCACCGGCACCGGGTCGGGAGCGGGCAGCGCGGTGGCCGCCTCCAGCGCTGCAATCTTTGCGCGTTCGTGGCTGGACGGGTCGGGTAAATTCATGCGGATTCCTCGCTTGGCGGTGGCAACTCCGGCATGCCGGTAGCGTCTGCGGCCGGCCCTGCCGTGGTGTTCGAAGGCGCGTGTTCGAGCAGCTCGTCGATGCGCGCGAACACGCTGCGCGCGTGGGACAGCGAGGCCAGCATCTCCGGGCTGACCGGCGAAGGGAGGTTGTAGTCGCCCATGTAGATGTCGAGGCCGTCGATGACGTTGAAGTGGGGATCGGCAAACAGTTTTTTCATGGCCAGCCGACGCACGTCGGCATCGACGCCGCGCGCGACGAAGGCGGAGTAATCGGAGTCGGCATTGAGCACGGCGGCGTCGGCGAGGGTCGGCAGCGGCGTTGCAGGCACAGTTTCGGTTTCGGTTTCTGGTACGGCGCGCAGCGCGCCGGCTGCCGGCACAACCGGCACAGCCGGCACTAATGGCGGCAGCGGCGCTTCGGGCACGGTTTTCAGGCGCGACCAGCGCTGCAGGAATGATTCGTCAGGCATGACGTCCCCTTATAACTTAGCTGCGCGCGCGCTTGCCGTAGCGGCGTTCGCCGCCCGGTTCGCGCGGCTGGTAATGCGCGCGCAGGTAGCGCGCCAGCCAGCTGTGGATTTCGGCAGGCATTGCCACGCCATCGGCCGGATCGCCCGAATCGAACATGCGGGTACCCTCGGCGTAGCTGACCGAAGCTTGCAGCGGCATCGCGCGGCCGCCCTGCATCCGCCACATGATGAACACCTTCGGTTCGGCTGCGATCCAGTTTTCGAAATACCCTTCGTTTTCGTCCGGGTACAGTTGCAGCTCGAGTCCGGACACCAAGTAGGACTCGCCTGCCGCGCTCTGGTTCAGCGGCTGCACCGGCAGCAAGTCCCCGCGGTCGGCCATCACTGCCACCGCGGCCCACACCTCGTCGGCCCAGCGGTGAACGATGACGCGCCGCTGCATGATGACGGCGATAGGCATGCTGGCGAGCCGCGTCACCGCGTCTTCACCGTGGTGGCGGCAGGCGACGGCGCCGGCTTGACATCGGCGCTGGGCGCAGCCGTGCCGGATTTTTCGCTCCTTATCGGCGCGTTTGCCCCGGTCGTGGTCAACACTCCCGCCGGCTGGCCGGACGGCCCGGATTGCGTCGCCGGCGCGCTGATCGCGGCCATGCCGGCTGCCGCAGCACCCCCCGCGTCAGTGCCCACTCCCGGCGCCGCGAGCGCCGTCGGCGGGTTCAGTTTCCACCCATTCGCACCGGCCTTGTCGCGCCAGGCATTGCTCAAGGCATCCATCCTGGCCAGCAGCAGCAGCTTGTCTTTTTTCGATTGCGCATCGGCAGCCGCTTTCTTGGCCGCTTGCGCCTGCGCTTGCGCCGGTGTCGGCGGCGGCAGCACGGCCGACGCCGCGCCGGCCCACGCCGCCAGGGTCGCGAATGTCGCCATTGTTGCTGCCCTCATCACTATATTGGTCATGCCGCCCTCCTCTTATTGGCCGCTCGGGGTCTGCCTCGCCGCCGGCGGCGCCGTGTTGCCAGATGGACCCTGGCCGGATTCCTGCACCGTGCCGCCGGTGGCGGTGCCGCCGGTCGTGCCGCCAGCGCCACCGGCAATGCCCGGCGTGCCGCCCGCATAACTGCCGTCCGTAACCGGCTTCCCGCTGCGCGCGATGACTTCGCCGCTGGTGCCGCCGCCTGCCGTCACCATGCCGGGAAAGCCGGTCTTGCGGATGCCGGCGTCGGCCGGCTCGTCGCGCGTGCAGGCGCTGGCGACAACAAAGGCCGCGCTCACAACCAGTATCCGCAACGATTTATGAAAAAATAACGGGGAAATCATGGGCGCCTCCCGCCGGCGTTGCCTGGCCGCGCAGGCTGCGTCGGTGACGGCGGCGTGATGTTCGCCACCTCGTCATACCAGATTTCATGATGGGCCTTGGCCCAGTTGGCGTCGACCGTGCCTTCGCGCATCCCCCGGTAGGCGTCCGGCGAGCCGAGCGTGCCGAGGTAGATATGCCCCATGGCGGCGACCATGTACAGCGTAGCGCCGACCAGGTGCAGGTAATTGGCAATCTGCAGCGTGTAGCGGGTCTGGCCGAAATTGACGAAGTCGAGTAGCAGGCCGGTAACCGACATCAGCAAGCCGAGCAGCACCACGCCGCCCCAGAACCAGATTTTTTCGCCGGCGTTGAAATAGCCGGCGGGGATTTTCTCGCGCGACAAGAGGCCGCCCGCGCCCTTGATCCATTGCCAGTCCCAGCGCCGGAACACATTGTCCCGCACGAAGGCGACGAACATGATGACCGAGCAGACGATGAACAGCGGCCCGACAAAATTGTGAATCAGTTTCGACAGCATGGCGACAAAGTAAAACACGTCGTGCCCCATCCACGGCAACATCACCTTCTTGCCGAACAGGATGACGACGCCGGTGACGGCCAGCGCCAGGAAGCTGTACGCGGTTGCCCAGTGCACCCAGCGCTTCCAGCGGGTGAAGCGCTCGATGCGCCGCCCCGCGTTGTGTTGGAGCGGCGCCGGCCGGGTACCGAGATAAACGCCGAGGATCAGCAGCGGCGTCGCCAGCAGCAGGAAGCCGCTGACGGTGGCAATCGGGCCATTGCGCAGCAGGCGCCAGGTGTTGCCGCCGCGCTGGAGGATGACCGTGCCTTCGGTGCTGCCGTACTGACCGAGGTAATGGCGGTCGACGTGTACTTTGCCGGACGAGGCCGAACCGAATCCCTGCCCGGGGCTGTTCTTCTCGGCCTGCAGGATGGTTTGCTCTTCGGCGTAGGCCGGCTTGGCGTTTTTGTGCGGCACTTCGGCCAGCACCGGCCCGGCCAGGGCCAACGCGCACAGCAGGGCAAGTGCGTGCCACGCGGTTATCGGCGAGCCGAACAGTGAGCGTAACAAGCTTGACAATGGGCGTGATGATGAGCGCATCGCACAGTCCTTTCAGGGAGAACTCCGGTTGTACTCGTTCTGGCGCAGGCTGCGGTTGCTGATGGCCGCGCTCCACGCCATCTTGTCGTTGTGGAAGCTGACCTGGGACGTGCGGTTGTCCGGTTTGCCCGCGTACTGGCCGTGAAGCCAGGGCGGATGCTGCTCGACTTCGAGGCAACCCGACAGCAGCATGGCCAGCACGGCGCCTAAAGTCGTTTTGAGCATGTTCATGTCGGATGCTTCGCGCCGCCGTTCTGATAGTCGCTCGGCAGCTGGTTGTCGCGCGGGCCATCTCCGCGTGTCTTGATTTCTCCGCCGCGTTTGCTACGGTCGTACGCAATGTCCCAGCCCCACAGCTCGGGGCCGTAGCCGCGGGTTTCGACCCGCTGTTTGTAGATGTCGGCGATGACGTCGGCATCGCCCCCGAGCAGCGCCTTGGTGCCGCACATTTCGGCGCAGGCCGGCAGTTTGCCTTCGGAAATGCGGTTGCGGCCGTATTTCTTGAATTCGGTCTCGGACTGGTCCGGCTCCGGCCCGCCGGCGCAGAAGGTGCACTTGTCCATCTTGCCGCGGTGGTTGAACAGTCCGCTGGAGGGAAACTGCGGTGCACCGAACGGGCAGGCCATCGAGCAGTAGCCGCAGCCGATGCACTGGTCCTTGTCGTGCAGCACGATGCCGTCTTCGGTGTGATAGATGCAGTTGGTCGGGCACACCGCCAGGCACGGCGCATCGGTGCAATGCATGCAGGCCACCGAGATCGAATGTTCGCCGGGCACGCCGTCGTCGATGGTGACGACGCGGCGGCGGCTGACGCCCCACGGCGTCTCGTTCTCGTTCTTGCAGGCTGTCACGCAGCCGTTGCAATCGATGCAGCGTTCGGTGTCGCAAATGAATTTCATCCGGGCTGGCATGGCATTCCCCTCGTTGCTGGTAAAGATCGTGGCCGGCTCATGCGCGCACCAGGCGGCACAGCGACACCTTGGTTTCCTGCATCATCGTCACGGCGTCGTAACCGTAGGTCCAGCCGGTGTTGACCGCTTCGCCGCGCACCAGCGGCGCCGCGCCTTCCGGATAGTTGTCGAGCTGGTCGTCGCCCATCCACCAGCCGCCGAAATGGTAGGGCATCCATACCAGCCCGACCGGCACCCGCGCCGTCACCATCGCCATCACCTTCAGGCGCGCGCCGGTCGGCGTTTCGACATGGATGTAATGGCCTGTCACGGCACCCACCTGTTGCGCGTCCTGCGGGTTGATTTCGCAAAACATGTTCTGCTGCAGCTCGGCCAGCCACGGATTCGAGCGCGTTTCGTCGCCGCCGCCCTCGTACTCGACCAGCCGGCCGGACGTCATGATCAAGGGATAATCCTTGGCGAAGTCGATCGCCTGCACCGACTTGTACAAGGTCGGCAAGCGCCAGAAATTGGCCTTGTCGTCGTAGGTCGGGTAACGCGCCACCAGGTCGCGCCGCGATGACATCAACGGTTCGCGGTGCACCGGCACCGGGTCGGGAAAATTCCACACGTTGCAGCGCGCGCGGGCGTTGCCATACGGCGCGCAGCCATGGCCGACGACGACGCGGATGATGCCGCCGGACAGGTCGGTCTTCCAGTTCTTGCCTTCGGCCTGGGCCTGCTCGGCCACGCTCAGTTCCGACCACCAGCCGAGTTTTTTCAGGAACACGTGGTCAAATTCCGGGTATCCAGCGTCGAGCTCGCTCTCTTTGGGAAACGAGTCGTCGGCGGCCAGCAGCGACACGCCGTTGTGCTCGACACCCCAGTTGGCGCGGAACGGCAAGCCGCCGCGGGCCACGCTTTTCGACAGGTCGTACAGGATCGGCGTGCCCGGGTGCTTCATTTCAGGCGTGCCCCAGCAAGGCCACGGCAAGCCGTAATAGTCGCCCTTGCACGGCCCCGACTCGGCCAGCAAGGTGGTCGGGTTGAAGGTGTGCTTGTTGTTCATGTGCAGCTTGAGCCGCTCTGGCGAGCAGCCGCTGTAGCCGATGCTCCAGCAGGTGCGGTTAATCTCACGCAGGATGTCTTCGATCACCGGCTCGTTGTGGACCACCGCGATGTTTTTGCACAGTTCGCTGGCGAAGCCGAACTTTTTCGCGAACAGGTACATGATTTCCTGGTCCGTCTTGCACTCGAACAGCGGCTTGATCACCCGCTCGCGCCACTGGATGCTGCGGTTCGACGCCGTCACCGAGCCCGAACTCTCGAACTGGGTGGTGGCCGGCAGCAGGTAGACGCCGTCCTGGCGCCCGTGCATCGCCGCCGTCATGGTCGGATAGGGATCGATCACCACCAGCAGGTCGAGCAGCTTCATCGCCGCCTTCATGTCGGGCAGCCGGGTCTGGCTGTTGGGCGCGTGGCCCCAATACAGCACGGCGCGCAGGTTGACCGGCTGGTCGATGTACTGGTTTTTTTCGAGAACGCCGTCGAACCAGCGCGACACCACCATGCCCGGCTTTTCCATCAGCTCCTTCGAGCTGAAGCGCCCTTTCAGCCATTCGTAATCGACGCCCCAGGCGGTGGCGAAATACTTCCACGCGCCCTCGGCCAGGCCATAGTAGCCGGGCAGTGAATCGGGATTCGGGCCGACGTCGGTGGCCCCTTGCACGTTGTCGTGGCCGCGGTAGATGTTGGCGCCGCCGCCGGCCATGCCGATATTGCCCAGGGCCAGCTGCAGGATCGCCAGCGCGCGCACGTTGGCGGTGCCGACGTGGTGCTGGGTGATGCCCATGCACCACACCACCGACGACGGTTTGTTGGTCGCCAGCATTTCGGCGGTCTGGCGCACGGATGCCTCCGGCACGCCGGTAACATCCGACACCTTGTCGGGTGTCCATTTCGCCACTTCCTTGCGCACGTCGTCCATGCCGTAGGTACGCCGCTCGATGAAAGCCTTGTCCTCCCAGCCGTTTTCGAAGACGTGCCACAGGATGCCCCACACCAGCGCGATATCGGTGCCGGGGCGGACGCGCACATAATGGTGGGCGAAGCGCGCGGTGCGGGTAAAGCGCGGATCGATGACGATCATCTTGGCGCCGAGTTCCTTGGCGTGCAAAAAGTGCAGCATCGAGATCGGGTGGGCCTCGGCCGGATTGGAGCCGATGAACAACACCGCCTTGCTGAAGTGCAGGTCGTTGAACGAATTCGTCATCGCCCCGTAGCCGAAGGTCTGGGCCACGCCCGCCACTGTCGTCGAGTGGCAGATGCGGGCCTGGTGGTCGCAATTGTTGGTGCCCCACATCGAGGCGAACTTGCGCATCAGGTAGGATTGCTCGTTGCTGTGCTTGCTGCCGCCGATCATGATCATCGAATCAGGCCCCGATTCCTTGCGCAGCAGCAGCAGCTTGTCGCCGATCTCGTTGATCGCCTGTTCCCACGAAATGCGCTGGTATTTGCCGGCCACCAGCTTCATCGGATAGCGCAGCCGGTGTTCGCCGTGCCCGTGTTCGCGCACCGATGCGCCCTTGGCGCAATGGGCGCCCATGTTGAGCGGCGAATCGAAGGCCGGCTCCTGGCGGATCCACACGCCGTTGCTGACCACCGCCTCGACCGAACAGCCGACCGAGCAGTGGCTGCAGATGGTGTGCTTGACTTCCGTCACCCCGGGCGCGGCCGCCTTGGGGTCGGCCGCCTGGGCCGGCTCCATCACATTGAACGGCAGGTGGCGCGCCATGCCGGCTGCGCCCGCGGTGAGGCCGGCGCGCAGCAGGAAGGAGCGGCGCTTGACAGTGGCGGACGCCGCCCTCGCCAAGCCCTGCTGCAAGGCGGACGCGGCGCCCATGGCTTCATTAACGGCAACGCCCACGGCAGGCTTTTTAACGACTGACATGTGATTTGCTCCTGTCGGGTGGCTACCAGTATCGCGCGCTGCGGTAGTATTGTCGGATGTGCTCGGTCTCGTGGTAGCCGACGTAGGCCGCTGGTTCGACAGCGACCGGTGCCGCCACTGGCGGCGCCGCCGCCTGGCCGGCCGCCGCAGCGAGCGCGCCGAGCGCGCCGGCGCCGCCGGCGGCGCGCAGAAAGCCGCGCCGCCTCAAGTCGACCGGCTGGCCTTTGTCTCTATCCCTGACCTTGCTTATTTGCGTATCTGTCTGCGTGTCTATCTGCGTATCCATCTGCTTGTCCATGTCGTTTTCCACTTCAGGCTTTGCGCGAGGGTTGATCAGTCGGGGGCGAAGTCGCTCGCCACGTCGAACGCTGCGCGCTCGATATCGAAATACGCCACGACGAAGTCCGCCAGCACGCCGTAAAACCGGGCGCCGTCGGCCTGACGCAGGTGCTCGAGGCAAGCGCCCGACCAGGTCGCGATGTGGACTTCGAAGAACTCCTGCTGGCGCGCCAAAGGCTGGCGCGGCGCGCCCTGGCCGCCCAGGATCATGCGGCGCATGGTTTCGCACAAGGCGCCAAGATGGTCTTCCGTTTCGAGCGCGCCGGCGCGGCGCGCAAGACCCAGGTGCGCCAGGTCGGTGCGCAGCGCCGCCAGCGGCTTTTCGTGCAAAAAGCCGGCCAGGTACAGCGAACCGTAGGGATTGATTTTGGGGATGCTGGTGCTGATGAACAGCTCGGTAAATTCGTCGCGCACGGCCGCGCCCGGGATCTGGCGCGCGGCAAGCGACAAGCCAAGCCAGGCGCGCTCGAGCGGCTGGTCGGAATCGGGCGATTCACTTGCGCCAAAGCTGGCGTCGGCACCGGCCAGGCTGGCCAGCAGCGCGTCGTCGGGCGGCACCAGCAGCAGCCGCGCGATCAGGCCGTACGTGTCGGCGCGCGCCTGCTCTTCCTGCGCCAAGGGCAGAGGCGCGGCAACAAAGCTGCGGATACCGCTCTTTGTCTCCAAATCCTCCGATTGCATGAGGTTTTCCTGTTCTTAAAATAGCGTTAAGTCTATGCGCCGATTAAACGATTGTCGAGACGAACACGATTGAGAATTCAATCGTGCGCGCGTCAATATGAAGTGCAGCAGTTGCAATTGATGTTATTTCTTAAGACGGCCTCGGCAGACCGCAGCACCGGCAGAGCATCGGTTTTCCGGGCACAATACCGCACTCCCCTATTGCCGCGATCGGAAAAAGCATGCTGTCCCAACGATTGCCAGAATCCCTGCCTGCCCCGGCCGATGCCGACGGACTGCCCCCGGCAGCACGCCAATGGGCGATCATGTCGCTCGCCATCGGCGTCGGCATGGCCTCTCTCGACACGGCGATCGCCAACACCGCCTTGCCGGCGATCGCCAGGCAGTTGCAAACGACGCCTGCCGCATCGGTGTGGATCGTCAATGCCTACCATCTGGCGATGGTGGCGACCTTGCTGCCGTTTGCCGCCCTGGGCGAGACGATCGGCTACCGGCGTGTATGTATCGCCGGCCTGGCGCTGTTTACGCTCGCGTCCCTGTTTTGCGCCCTGGCCTGGTCGCTGCCGTCACTGGTGGCCGCGCGGCTGATCCAGGGCGTCGGCGCCAGCGCCATCATGTCCGTCAACACGGCCATGCTGCGCTCGATCTATCCGGCTCACTTGCAGGGACGCGCGTTCGGCATCAATTCGCTGGTGGTGGCAGTGGCGTTCGCCATCGGCCCGACCGCCGCCTCGCTGATCCTGTCCGTCGCGCCCTGGCCGTGGCTGTTCGCCATCAACGTGCCGCTCGGCGTCGTTGCTTTCTTTTTTGGCCGGCGCGTCCTGCCGGCGACAAAACGCGCCAGCCACCAGGTCGACGCGCTGACTGCCGTCTACAACGTCGGCGCATTCGGCTTGTTGATACTGGCCCTGGGCGACGCCGCCCACCAGGCCAGCATGACCACCCTGCTGCCCGAAATACTCGGCGCGGCGCTCTGCTTTGCTTTGCTGCTGCACCGCCAAGCGGCGCATGCGGCGCCGATGCTGCCGGTCGACCTGCTGCGCCGGCCCATGTTCGCATTGGCTACGCTGACCGCCGTCTGCACGTTTTCGGCACAAAGCCTGGCTTTCGTCGCGCTGCCGTTTTATTTCGAAACGACGCTGGGCCGCTCGCCGATCGACACCGGTTTTTTGATGGCGCCGTGGGCGGTCCTGGTCGGCGTCATGGCGCCGATTGCCGGGCGCCTGTGCGAGCGTTATTCGCCCGGCGTACTGGGCGGCATCGGGCTGGCCGCGTTAGCGCTCGGGCTGGTCACCTTGCTGCTGATGCCGGATGCGCCCTCGGCGTGGGACATCGGCTGGCGCATGGGCTTGTGCGGCATCGGTTTTGGATTCTTCCAGGCGCCCAATTTAAAAGCCTTCATGGTTAGCGCGCCGCCCGAGCGCGGCGGCAGTGCCAGCGGCATGGTGGCAATGTCGCGGCTGATCGGGCAGGCGACCGGGGCTGCGCTGGTGGCTTACTGCTTTATCTTGTCGGGCCAGTACGGTGCGCGCTACGCGCTGGCGTTGGCGGCGGGCTTTGCGGCGGTGGCGAGTGTGGCGAGTTTTTTGCGGATGGTGGTGGTGCGGGTGAAATAACCAACCTTCTATATCCGGCACTGGGGGCGACGATCTGCAACGGGACATCAGCACGCAAAGCTGGCGTCCGGGTGTGGACGTCCTTGCCTCAGGCACAGCCGCGCGCGGCACAGCAAGGATTAATTTGTGTCAGCATCGCTGCACTGAATCTATTTTCGCCACTTCAAGAAAGTCCTGATGGCGAACCGAAAACCGCCTTGACAGTCGCGTTCCGTCTCAAAAAGCAACTAAGGTTGTCGGGGCAGATCGCGTTGCAATGACGCCGATTACGAAACGCGACGGATTGGAATGCTGCGCGAACTAGCAGCCCGCGCCCGCAACTGCCCACACCCCCCGTCGACATCCTGCCCCGCCGAATCACGCAGCTTGGTCAGTACGCCGCGCTGATGCAATTTTGCCGCCAGCGCCCTTGCCCGCTCCCAGCTCGGGCGCTTAAACGCAAGATCCGGAATCGTGTTGTACGGAATCATGTTGAGCACCGCGTGCTTGCCCTTTAATAACTCGACGATGCCGTCCATCTCATCGATCCCGTCGTTGACGCCCTCTAACAGGGTCCACTGGAACTGCACCGGATAGCCTGTCAGCCGGGCATAGCGCTCGCCATGCTCGACCAGTTCGCGCGGGGTGAGGCGCGGTGCGCGTGGCAGCAGCACTTCGCGCAGGCTGGCCTTGGTGGTGTGCAGCGACAAGGCCAGCGCGGGTTTTACCGGGCCTGCGGCCAGGCGCTCAAAGGCGCGGACGTCGCCGACGGTCGAAAACACCAGGTTCTTGTGGCCGATATCTCCCTCGGTGCCGAGCAGCTCGATCGCTTCCATCACATTGTCCAGATTGTGCGCGGGTTCGCCCATGCCCATGAAGACGACTTTTTTGACCAGCCGCTGACTGCGCGCCAGCACCACCTGGGCGACGATTTCGCCACTCGTCACCTGCCGGATCAGGCCGTCGCGCCCGGTCATGCAGAACTGGCAGCCGACCGCGCAGCCAACCTGGCTCGACACGCACACGCCGTCGCGCGGCAGCAGCACGGTTTCGACCGATTGGCCGTCAAGCAGGCCGACCAGCAGGCGCGCCGCGCCGTCGTCGCTTGGGTGTTGGCTGATCAGTTGCGCCATGGCGTGCAGCTCCACATCAAACGCCGGCAGTGCTTCGCGCACGCTTTTGGGAAGAAAGTCGACGGCGCGGCGGCGGCCCTGGTCGTGGGGTTGCAGCCTGACCCAGTCGCGCAGTACGCGCTGTTCGTGCAGGGGCTGGGCGCCGAAGGCGCGCAGGCGCTGGCGGATGGTGTCGATTTTCATGATGTTGGGTCGGGCGGGTGAAGGTGCGCAAAAAGCGCAAGTGCGCGGTTGCTTGGCAACGGCTGCCGTCGAACCACGCTAACGAGGGGGC
>Ga0326735_1000250_pt1 | contig 12662 bp, 11 predicted proteins | sample 37_GP2_1092_FD_207945 | JGI IMG/M metagenome (GOLD analysis project Ga0326735, IMG submission 207945) | Glacier ice microbial communities from Ngari, Tibet, China - 37_GP2_109.2 | ecosystem: Environmental > Aquatic > Freshwater > Ice > Glacier | place: China: Ngari, Tibet | collected 2018-07-31
ACGTCGGCATCAAGATCACCAAGGGCCAGATCTACGGCCTGATCGGGCCGAACGGCGCCGGCAAGACGACGTTTTTCAACGTCATCACCGGTTTGTACCAACCCGATTCCGGCACGTTTGAACTGGCCGGCAAGCCCTACTCGCCGTCGGCGCCGCATGAAGTGGCCAAGGCCGGCATCGCCCGCACGTTCCAGAACATCCGCCTGTTCGGCGAGATGACGGCGCTGGAAAACGTCATGGTCGGGCGCCACGTGCGCTCGCACCAGGGCGTCTTCGGCGCGGTGTTCCGCCACAAGGCGGCGCGGCTGGAAGAAGCGTCGATCCGCGCCCGCGCGCAAGAGCTGCTCGACTTTGTCGGCATCGGCAAGTACGCCAGCCGCACCTCGAAATTCCTGTCGTATGGCGACCAGCGCCGCCTCGAGATCGCCCGCGCGCTGGCCACCGACCCGCAACTGCTGGCGCTGGACGAACCGGCGGCCGGCATGAACGCCACCGAAAAACTGGCGCTGCGCGAGCTGCTGGTCAAAATCAAGGCCGACGGCAAGACGGTGCTGTTGATCGAGCACGACGTCAAGCTGATGATGGGCCTGTGCGACCGCATCACCGTGCTCGAGTACGGCAAACCGATTGCCGAGGGCATCCCGGCCGACATTCAAAAAAATCCGGCTGTGATTGAAGCCTATCTGGGAGGCGGGCATAAATGAGCGACACCATCCTTAAAGTTTCAGGGCTGAAGGTCGCGTACGGCGGCATCAAGGCGGTCAAGGGCATCGACCTTGAAGTAGGCAAGGGCGAACTGGTGACCCTGATCGGCGCCAATGGCGCCGGCAAGACCACCACGCTCAAGGCCATCACCGGCACCTTGCCGGCGTGTAGCGTCGAGGGCGTCATCAGCTACATGGGCACGCCGTTGACCGGGGTGCACTCGTTCCAGATGGTCGAGAAAAAACTGGCGATGGTACCGGAAGGGCGGGGCGTGTTCACCCGCATGACGATCCACGAAAACCTGTTGATGGGCGCATACACGCGCAACGACAAGGCCGGCATTGACGCCGATATCGAAAAATGGTTCAGCGTGTTCCCGCGCCTGAAGGAACGGGCGGCGGCCATGGCCGGCACCCTGTCGGGCGGCGAGCAGCAGATGCTGGCCATGGCGCGCGCTTTGATGAGTCACCCGAACCTGCTGCTGCTCGACGAGCCGTCGATGGGGCTGTCGCCGATCATGGTCGAGAAGATTTTTGAAGTCATTCGCGACGTTTCGAAGCAGGGCATCACTATCTTGCTGGTCGAGCAGAACGCCAAGCTCGCGCTGGAAGCGGCGCACCGCGGCTATGTGATGGATTCGGGCGCCATCATCATGACCGGCAACGCCAGCGACATGCTGCATGACCCACGCGTCCAGGCCGCTTACCTCGGCGAATAAGCCGAGGTCAGTTGGTGCAAAAAAAATGCCTCGACGAATCGAGGCATTTTTTTTCCGGCGAACCGGATGAGGTATCGCTTACTTGCCAATTAGGCTTTGGTGGCGACCTTCTGGGCAGCGGTGGTGAACTGATTGACGGCGGCGCTCATGTTGGTTTCGATCGCTTCCACTGCTTGCTTGGTGGTCTTGGTCAATTGCTCGTAGCCAGCGTTGGCGTTGCCGATCGACGATTTGAACGCTGCAACGACATTTTCCGTGCCGGCTGGCGCATTCTTGCTCACTTCGTCGACCAGGCTGATGACTTTGCGATTGGTTTCGGCGATCTGGGTTTCGGCGGCCTTAGTGAACTCGGCCTGGGTGCCGGCGGCGATGGCAGCGACTTGCTTGCTGTACGACATCGCTTTTTCAGCGGTCGGCTGAATTTGCGCGGCCGTCAGCGAGAAAAATTCTTGTGGGTCCTTGGCTGCCAGCAGTTGACGCGTTGCAACCGACGACTCTTCGAGCGACGCCTTGGCGGCGGTGATGTTCAGTTCGACGAGCTTTTCGATGCCTTCGAAGGCTTTGGCGGTCAGCGACGAGAAGACGGCGAATTGCGATTCGAAGCTGGCTTTGGTGGCATTCGAAAACTGCTCAGGGATTGCAAACATGTAATTCTCCAATAGTAGTTGAATAAGCGTTTATTAAGCGTTGATAACGATGTTGCTGTGTACCGGTGAAGCAGGTGAATCCTAGAAATCTTATCGCTGACGTCGTATTGTGCAGCGCAACAAAGTCTATTCTACGTAAATTTAAACGTGCGTCAAGTGTTTTTGGTGCGGCGCACAAATTAAAATTAAATCAAGCCTGATTACATAAAAATCAACTATGCACAGTGCATGAAATTCCGTGTTCTTAGGCAATTAAAGCGTGGAAACCTTTTGAGATGCCCATGGTAGACTTGCCAAATTAAAATTTCTACTTGCGCTTCCTGCCTGCCGGTTCGGCGCATCGGCTGTGTTTTCCTTATCAACGCGCTCTAGATCCATGTCAAATAATTTACCTGACGCCGCAGCGCAAGCAAGCGCGCCCTGGCTGTCGCCGATTCCGATTTTTTTCGTGTTGCTCTGGAGTACCGGCTTCATCGTCGCCAAGTTCGGCCTGCCGTTCGCGCCGCCGCTGACGTTCCTGATCCTGCGCTGCTGCGGCGTGCTGCTGTTGCTGGTTCCCTGCGTGTTGATCTGGAAAGCCCCGTGGCCGCGGGGCAGCGCGATCGGCCACATCGCTGTCGCCGGCTTGCTGATGCAGGCCGGCTACCTCTCCGGCGTCTGGTGCGCGATCAAGCTGGGCATGCCGGCCGGCTTGGCGGCCCTGATCGTCGGCATGCAGCCGATCCTGACCGCCGCATTCGCGCCACTGATCGGCGAGAAGGTCAGGCCGCGCCAATGGCTGGGATTGTTGTTCGGCCTGGCCGGCGTGACGCTGGTGGTCGCCGCGAAAGTCACGCTGGTGGGCCTGTCGGCGCTGTCGATCGGGTTTTGCCTGATGGCTTTGTTTTCGATTACTGCCGGCACCATGTACCAGAAGCGGTTTTGCCCGCGCTTTGACTTGCGCACCGGCACTATCGTCCAGTTCGCCGTTACCGTGCTGGTGCTGCTGCCGCCGGCCGTGCTGTTTGAAAGCTTCAGCTTGCCCTTGACCAGCGTGGCGTGGACGCCGCGTTTTGTCGGCGCCTTGCTGTGGTCGGTGATGGCCTTGTCGATCGGCGCGATTTTCCTGCTGTTCAAGTTGCTGCGGCGCAGCGACGCCACCCAGGTCACCAGCCTGTTGTACCTGACTCCGCCGACCACGGCGGTGATGGCGTGGATCATGTTTGGCGAGGTGTTCAACCTGGTCGGCATGCTCGGCATGGCGGTCGCGGTGATCGGCGTAATATTCGTTGTAAAGAAATAGTTGAAAAAACTGGAGACCTGATGATGTCGAACCCGCAACAGCAAATCGTCGACGCCGCCATCGTATCGCGCCGCTCGATCCGCGCCTTCCTGCCGACCCCGGTCGCACGCGAGGACATCGAGGCGATCCTCGAGGTGAGCGCCCGCGCGCCGTCCGGCACCAACACCCAACCATGGAAGGTGACGGTGCTGACCGGCAGCGCAAAGCAGCGCCTGTCGGATGCAATCATGGCGGTGTATCAGGACAAGGAAGCAGTCGGCGCCCACACCGAGGAATACGCTTATTATCCGCGCCAGTGGAAGTCGCCCTTCATCGAGCGCCGTCGCAAGGTCGGCTGGGATCTGTACGCGCTGCTTGGCCTGACGCGCGAGGATAAGGCTGGCATGGCGTCTCAACACGGCCGCAATTACCAGTTTTTCGACGCGCCTGTCGGCCTGATCTTCACCATCGACCGCGTGCTGGAGCAGGGTTCCTGGCTCGACTACGGCATGTTCTTGCAAAATATTATGGTGGCGGCACGCGGGCGCGGCCTCGATACTTGCCCGCAGGCAGCGTTTACCCAATTTCACCGGATCATCGCCGAAGAGCTGGGCTTGCCTGAAAACGAGACCGTAGTGTGTGGCATGGCGCTCGGGTTTGCCGACCTGGAAAAAATCGAAAATTCGTTGGTGACGGAGCGCGCACCTTTGACCGACTTCGTACGGTTCGCCGAATAAGCCGTACACTATTGACGAGGACGTCACGATGTAGATGCGGCCGTTGCACAGGTGCATAACGATGGTTTGCCGTAAAATTTGCAAACTATTGTAAGAGTGCCACCGTGGCGACACAGCCGTTGCGCCAACGCATAACTACGGTCCTGAATGTTAAATTCGCTTGCGATTGCTGAGTGATTTGCTACACTGCAACACACGTTTTTAGTTCGCTTCAAAAGGATTTACAGATGGTTAAGCTTGCGCTGGGTGCCCTTATTTCCCTGCTGTTCATCCTGACGCCGGCTTCCGCAGCCAAAGTGGAAGGCGGTGCGCAGGCGGCGAAAGTGAAAAAGCACATAGTCAAGAAAGCTGGCGTCAAGCGCCGTTTGCAAGCGCACGTCGCCAAGGTCCATCATCCGCGCGTGGTACGGCAAGTCGGGGTGGTGCGCGGCAAGCGCGTTGTAACGTATCGCAATGTACGCAACGCCCACGCGCTGGTGGCAGCGCGCAGCGCCGGCGATGTCGCCGGACTGAACCTGACGCGCGACCCGCTGGCGCTCGCTTCCAGCGTCGCGCTGGTGCTCGACCAGTCCAGTTCCGAAATCCTGTTCGAAAAAAACGCCAACGTCGCCTTGCCGATCGCCTCGATCACCAAGCTGATGACCGGCCTGGTGGTCGTGCTGGCGCAGCAGGACATGCATGAAGTGCTGGCGGTAACGGAGGCCGACGTCGACTATGAAAAACACACGTCGTCGCGCCTGCGCGTGGGCGCCCGCATGAGCCGGGGCGATTTGCTGCACATCGCCCTGATGAGTTCCGAGAATCGCGCCGCCTCCGCGCTGGGCCGCAATTATCCGGGCGGTATCGCTGCCTTTGTAGCGGCGATGAATGCCAAGGCGCTCGCGCTGGGCATGCTGGACACCCATTTTGTCGATTCAAGCGGCTTGTCTCGCCGCAATGTGGCGAGCGCGCGCGACCTGGCCAAGCTGGCCATGGTGGCCCACCAGGAACCGCTGCTGCGGGAGTATTCGACCGATCCGAATTATCAGGTCGACGCCGGCGGGCGCGTCATGCGTTACTCGAACACAAACTACCTGGTGGCCAGCCCGGATTGGCAAATCGGCCTGCAAAAAACCGGATTCATCAACGAAGCCGGGCGCTGCCTCGTCATGCAAGCCATGATCCAGGGCCGCGCGGTGATCATGGTGTTCCTCGATTCAAAGGGCAAGCAGTCGCGCACCGCCGACGCCGGCCGCATGCGCCGCTGGCTCGAAGCGCTCAAGCCGCCCGGCGTCGGCTGACCCGGGCGTTTTTGGGCTCCCGGCCCCGAAACGCCTTGCGTTTTTCCTAAATTTCCCCAATTACCTGAACCACCGGCGCCTAGCCGAGGGTTGCTAAAATCCGGCCGGCGGTCAGCTTGCCGATGTCGTCATCGATCCCGGCGGCCATGCCAGGCCATGGCAATGCGACCTGCTGTATTTCGACAAGACCGGATTCAGTGCCATCCCGCCGCTGCAGTACGGATGGACCCCGATCGGCCAAACCCGTTGCGCCGAAACCGGAGTGCACCGGCAACGGGTCAATGTCCTGGGCGCGACGACGTGATCACGGTGCTGAATTCACAATAAATTTCCGGTAACTACTTAATAACTTGACCTAATTTGATCAGTTTCGGCTTGATCGGTTTTACTCGGCATTTAGTTGTAGCCTATGATAGTAAGATAGGATAATCAATCCTGCTTTAAAACTGTCGTGTCAATATTATTTCAAGTTTGCATTTGATCAGCGCGATTCAATCCGAGTCGTTTTTTTCATTGACTGAAATTATTATTTCCAGACATGAATCTTTTCCATCTTCTTATTCTTGTTGCGACACTGTTGATCATGGAATTTGCCGTTACGCTTTTCCACAAATATGTCATGCATGGCATCGGCTGGGGCTGGCATCGGTCGCATCACACACCCCATGAATCGGCGGCATGGCAGACAAACGACTGGTATGCCGTCGTATTCATTTTATTCACGATCTTGTTGTTTGCGCTCGGCGGCATGCACGCTCCGCTGTGGTGGATCGCTCTCGGCATCAGCCTTTATGGCTTACTGTACGGCATTCTTCACGACGTGCTGATACACCGGAGAGTGCGCGTCAAATGGCGGCCCACAAACCGGTATATCCAACGGCTGACAAAAGCCCACTATTTGCATCACGCGGTCAAAACACGCCATGGCGGCGTGTCGTTCGGCTTTTTGTACACGCCTCCGGTGGAAGCCATACGCAGGCAATTGCGTAGCAAGCTCCAAAAAACATGAGCGCGGTCAAGCAGAGCTGGATCGGCCTGTCTTTGGCTGCGTTGATCGTGGCCGCATGGGTTTGCCTGCATGTGTTCGGCGTATTTTTTATTGACCTGAAGCATCCGCTGCTGTCGATGCTATTGATTGCGTGTTTGACCTGGCTTTCAGCAGGGATGTACATCATTGCACACGATGCCATGCACGGTTCCTTGTGGCCAGCCAACCCCAAGGCGGGTGAAAAGATCGGCGCGCTGGCGGTGTGGCTGTACGCCGGATTTTCTTTTCAGCGTTTGCTGCCCCAGCATCATTTGCATCATCGTAATCCCGGGTCCGTCAATGACCCCGACTTTGCACCCAACACCCCAAGCCAGGCGCTGGCTTGGTACGGCCGCTTCCTGAAAACCTATGTTGGACTGCGGGAAATAGTCATCATGTTGTTGCGGGTAAGCCTCTATATGCTGCTTGGCGCGAAGGTAGAAAACATCGTGCTGTTTTTCGCCTTGCCCGGCATTCTGTCTTCTTTTCAATTGTTTTATTTCGGAACGTTTTTACCGCACCGGCATTTGCCCGCCCCGTGCCAAGCCCATTTTCCCGATCGCCACAATGCGCGCAGCAACGAGTTCGGTTATCTCCTTTCATTGCTGACCTGTTTTCACTTCGGTTATCACCATGAGCATCATGTGCAACCGGGGATGCCGTGGTGGCGCTTGCCTGCGGCAAGGAAACGATAATGCTCCTAGGCATAAAACAGCGGCATATCGTCTTTGCCACCGCGGGTTCCCTGGGCGATCTGCATCCCTTCCTCGCGTTGGGCCTGGAATTGAAACAAAGAGGCCATCGCGTGACCGTGGCCAGTAGTGCGATTCATCAACCCATTATCTTGAAAGCAGGCTTGGGGTTTCGCCATATGCGCCCCGATCCCGACAACACGCCGGCCTTTCACGCCCGCTACATGCACCCCAAAACTGGCGGGCAATTCGTCTACAGAGACTATTTGGGACCATCGATACGTACAAGTTACGCTGACCTGGCGCAGGCGACGCAAGACGCCGACATGCTGGTGAGCCAATCGCTGATGGCGCTCGCAGCCCCGCTGGTTGCCGCCCGGATCGGGATTCCCTGGGTATCTGCGGTACTGCAACCGATGTCTTTTTTTTCGACGCATGAGCGCCCTCATTACCTGCCGTTTCCGTGGTTGTCGTGGCTGTGCGGACGTTCGCCCCAATTGCACGGAAAAGTAATTCATTCTGTAAAAATTCACACGGCAAAGTGGCTCAGGCCTGTTCTGGAATTGAAGCAGGAACTCGGGATTGTGCATCATCAGCATCCGATGTACGAAGGACAGCATTCTCCGCTGTGCGTATTGGCCATGTTCTCACCGTTGCTGGGTGGCCGGCAGCCGGACTGGCCGGCGTCAGTCGTACAAACAGGGACGGCGCTGTATCTGTCCGATAGCGGCCCCGTTCCCGCAAAGCTAAAGCAGTTTCTTGAGCAAAATTCAAAGCCGTTGGTAATTTTTACCTTGTCTTCGGCGGCAAGCAACGACGCCGGAGACTTCTACCGCGACAGCCTGAACGCGGCAGCGTCGTTGGGCCTGCGGGCCTTGCTGGTGATGGGCGGGCTTGCCGCTTCGTCGGCGTTGCCGGCGCCGCTTCCGGATGGTGCTTTCCGTATCGACTACGCAGCCTTCGAGGATGTATTTCCCCATGCCGCCATGATCGTGCATTCGGGCGGCGCAGCCACTTCATTCAAGGCGCTGCAGTCGGGAAAGCCGCAGATTGTTGTGCCGCATGCGCATGATCAACTCGACAACGCGATGCGGCTGAGCTTGCTGGGAGTGGCGATCGTCATCAAAAAGCGGCGTCCCGGCAAACGAGCGCTGCGCAAGGCATTGCAAACCGTCCTGGCAAACGCGGACATGCAGGACAAGGCAGTCGCACTGGGTTTGCAAACCCGGCAGGAAAACGGCGTTCAGCAGGCATGCGATGCGATTGAAAGGCACCTTGTTTATGCATGACATGATTTTGGTCGGCGGCGGCTTGGCCAATGGCTTGATTGCATGGCGCCTCCACGTGCTGCAACCCGCATTGCGCATCTTGCTGGTGGAAAAAGAAGCCACACTCGGCGGCAACCATACTTGGTCTTTTTATCGGCAGGATCTGACTGCGGCGCAGCATGCCTGGATAGCGCCCTTGATCGTCAGGCAGTGGCCGGCCTACGAAGTGCGCTTTCCAGGCCACCGCCGGATTCTCGATACCACCTGTTTCAGCATCGACTCGGCGCGTTTTCATGACGTGCTGATGCGGGCGCTGAACAGTGCGGTGGTGCTCAATGCATCGGTGACCGATGTCACCCGGTGCAGCGTTCGCATCAATGGCGAGCTCTGCAACGCGCATGCGGTCATCGACGGGCGCGGGCATGCTCCGTCCGAGCACATGCGCTATGCCTACCAGAAATTCGTCGGTCAAGAAGTCAGGCTGCGCCAGCCGCACGGCCAGGCATTGCCCATCATCATGGATGCCACCGTGGCGCAGAGCGACGGCTATCGGTTTGTGTACACGCTGCCGTTCGATGAAAAGCGCATCCTGGTCGAAGACACCTATTACAGTACGACGCCCGATCTCGATCTTGCGACCATCCGAAACAATATTCGCGCCTACATTGAAAGCCGAGGCTGGCAGGTGGCCGGCGTGGCGCGAGAAGAAACAGGCGTTCTGCCCATTGCCCTGTCCGGCGACATCGAACGTTTCTGGCAAGACAAGCAAGGCGCGCTGGCTTGCAGCGGCATGCGGGCGGGTCTGTTTCATGCCACAACCGGATACTCATTGCTGTACGCCGTGCGCCTGGCGGACGAACTCGCGGTGTTGAAAACGCTCGAAGCAGACGCTGTCTATCGTCATGTCCGGGCGTTTTCGGTGCGTCAGTGGCGCAGCCAGGGGTTTATGCGATTGCTGAACCGAATGCTGTTTTTCGCCGGCGCGCCAACGCAGCGCTATCGTCTTTTGCAGCGCTTTTACACGCTGCCGCACCAGCTCATCGAGCGTTTCTATGCGGCGCAGCCGACGCTGTTCGATAAGCTTCGCATTTTGTCCGGCAAGCCACCTGTGCCCGTATTGGGCGCAGTGAAAGCCATGTGTAAAACAGGAAAGGAAATATCATCAAAGCCATCGTGATAGGAAGCGGTTTCGGCGGGCTGGCATTGGCCATCCGGCTGCAGTCGGCCGGCATCGACACGCTTATCCTGGAAAAGCGCGACAAGCCAGGAGGCCGGGCCTACGTCTATGAGGATCAGGGTTTTACGTTCGACGCCGGACCCACGGTCATTACCGATCCCACCGCGCTGGAAGAACTGTTTGCGCTGTCGGGAAATCGGCTCGAAGACTATGTCAGGATGCTGCCTGTCAATCCGTTCTACCGGCTTTGCTGGGAAGACGGCTATCGCTTCAATTATGTAAACGACCAGGACGAACTTGACCGGCAGATTGGGTTGAAGTCGCCTTCGGACGTGGCTGGATACGGGAAATTCCTGGCGTATTCCAAAGCCGTGTTGCAGGAAGGGTACATCAAGCTTGGGCATGTTCCGTTTCCCGATTTTCGCAGCATGATCCGGGTTGCGCCCCAGCTCATCAAGCTTGAAAGCTACCGCAGCGTCTACGGCATCGTTTCGCGTTTCATCAAGGATCCGCACCTGCGGCAGGCCTTCAGTTTTCATTCGCTGCTGGTTGGCGGCAATCCGTTTGAAACCTCCTCCATCTATGCGTTGATCCATGCGCTGGAAAGGCAATGGGGGGTCTTCTTTCCAGAGGGCGGCACGGGTGCGCTGATCCGGGGCATGCTGAAACTGTTCGGAGAGCTCGGCGGAGAAATCCGGCTCAACGTCGAGGTCGATGAAATCGTCGTCGAACAGGGGCGTGTTGCCGCGGTGCGGCTGAAATCCGGTGAACAGATTGCCTGCCTTTTGACCGCCAGCAATGCCGATGTCGTGCACACCTACGACAGGCTGATGCGCAACGACAGCGTGGCGAAACGCAAAGCGGTCAGCCTCAAGAAGATGCGCTTCAGCATGTCGTTATTCGTCATCTACTTTGGATTGAAAGGCGTGCGCAACGACCTTGAGCACCATACCGTTTTGTTTGGGCCGCGCTACCGCGAACTGCTCAAGGACATTTTTCACGGTGACGAGCTGGCGGAAGATTTTTCGCTTTACCTGCATGCGCCCACGGTGACCGATCCTTCGCTCGCCCCCCCCGGGCACAGCGCGTACTACGTCCTTGCGCCGGTGCCGCATCTGGGCCATGCCGACATCGACTGGAACACGGAAGGGCCGCGCTATCGCGACCGCATCCTTGCTTATCTGGAGCAGCATTACATTCCCGATCTCAAGCGCGACCTGGTGACTTCGCGCATTTTCACCCCTTACGATTTCAGGGAAGAGCTCAATGCGCACGTGGGCTCGGCCTTTTCGCTGGAACCTGTGCTGTGGCAAAGCGCATATTTCCGTACGCACAACAAGGACCAGCAAATCAAGGGGCTGTATTTCGTCGGTGCCGGCACGCATCCCGGCGCCGGTATCCCAGGCGTTGTCGGCTCGGCCAAAGCGACGGCGCGCATCATTGTCGATGAGCACCTCGTGCAAAGGGTTTCCTGATGCAAGATCTTGCCGCTTACAGTGAAATGACCATCAAGCAAGGCTCCAAGAGCTTTGCCAAGGCCGCCATGCTGTTCGACAGAAAAACACGCCAGAGCGTGACGATGCTGTATGCCTGGTGCCGCTATTGCGACGACGTGATTGACGGCCAGACGCTGGGCCACGGCTTGCAGACGCTCAGCCTGGTACAGAAAGTCGAGCGGCTTCAACTGCTGCAACAAGAAACCGGGCGGATCGTTGAAGGCCAGTCGAGCGACATACCGGCTTTCGCCGCGCTTGGGCACGTCGTGCGCAAGCACGGCATCGCCAAGCGTTATTTGTTTGAACTGCTGGAAGGCTTTGCGCTGGACGCTACGGAAGCCAGATTCGTGACGTTGAATGACACGCTCCATTATTGTTATCACGTGGCAGGCGTCGTCGGCGTCATGATGGCCCAGATCATGGGCGTCAAGGACCAGGAAACCGTGCACCGCGCAACCGACTTGGGCATCGCTTTTCAGCTCACCAATATTGCGCGCGATGTCGTTGATGACATGCGCGTTGGACGTTGCTATCTGCCTCAAGAATGGCTGCTTGAAAGGAATATTCCGCGCGATGAGATCCATCTTCTCCAACATCGGGCCGGTCTGCATGCGCTCGCCTGCGAACTGGTCGAGCTCGCGGAACAGTACTATGCCTCGGCCAGAATAGGCATGTCACAGCTTCCGTGGCGCTGTGCCTGGGCCGTCGCCGGCGCATTGCTGATTTATCGCGACATAGGGTTGCAGGTGCGTTCCGCCGACGCGAGCGCGTGGGACCGGCGATCGGAGGTGTCAAGCCGACAGAAAATTTGGCGGCTGTGCCAGGGAGGGTTTGTTGCAGTGAATGCGGTAAGGCGCAAAGCCAGAGTCGGGCTTGTCCCCAGAGCGGGCTTGTGGACCAAAACCGGCGTCCAAGTACTCGTCAAGAAATAAATGTGAGGTTTTGGCAAACATAGCCGGATGCGATGCAAGGCGGTCGTTGCGCCGCAGTGCGAGCACTGCAAGCATCGGCCAACACAGCAGCGCGCTGACTATGGCAGCCAAAATGCACATTTATTTTTTGGCGGGTACTTAAACCTGTTTGAAAAAATTCCCGGCAAAGTCATGCAGGACCGCAGCATTTTCTTCCCCTTCAATGGCAAGGTTGGCGGCCTGAAAATACTCGCGAACTTTGTGCCTGGCACCGGTGACGCCTATCCTCGTCACCAAGTTCGCACCCACGGTGTCCGAGTCCTTGATGTCGTCGAGAAGTTGGAAAGACAAACCGAGATTAGTGGCAAAGCGTATTACCTGCTCTTCTTGCTTTGGCAATGCATTGCCGATCAGAGCGCCTGCTTTTGCGGCAGCAATAAACAGGATGCCGGTCTTGAGGTGATGAATGTCGGTGATGGCCGCCGGGGTGGCAACATCGGATTCGGTGTGCAGATCGATGTATTGGCCTAATGAAAGACCATCGGGTCCAACAGTTTCGCACAGCAAGTAAATCAATTTTAGTCTAAGGTCCTGCGACAGCGTTTCGTGGGAGGCGATCATGCAATAACTTTGCGTAAGCAAAGAAACCGCGGCAAGGATCGCCAGACTTTCCCCGAATTTTACGTGGGTCGATAGCCGATTGCGCCTTTCCCGATCGTTGTCCATGCAGGGCAAATCATCCA
>Ga0326735_1000251_pt1 | contig 12653 bp, 11 predicted proteins | sample 37_GP2_1092_FD_207945 | JGI IMG/M metagenome (GOLD analysis project Ga0326735, IMG submission 207945) | Glacier ice microbial communities from Ngari, Tibet, China - 37_GP2_109.2 | ecosystem: Environmental > Aquatic > Freshwater > Ice > Glacier | place: China: Ngari, Tibet | collected 2018-07-31
ATACGGCGCTCAGGCAGCGCGCTCCTCCCGCTGGCGGAACCATTGCTCCATCATCATCAATACCCACACCATGGTGCCATGGTAGCCGGCATGTTCGTTCAGGTGCTTGCCGACCAGCGTGTCGATGAAATCGGGACGCACGATGTTGCGTTTCTTCAGGTCGGACAGGCTGTCGCTGGCCAATTGCTGCAGCGGCTTGTGCTGTTGCAGCCACACGCCGAACGGCAGGCCGAAGCCATGCTTTTGCTTGGTAATGATCTCGTCGGGCAGAAAACCACGCAAGGCTTCCTTGAAGAAGTAGCGCAACTTGGTGCCATTGAGCTTCTGCCTAGCGGTCAGGCCGGCTGAAAACGCCACCATGTCCTCGGACAGGAAAGGGAACGCCACTTCCATGCCGGCCAGTTCGCACGCCTTGACCACCTTGGGCAGGTCATTGTCGGCCAGCGTGACTTTCAGGTCCAGGGCGAGCATGCGGTTGATCAGTGCCGATGCCTGGTTTTCGGCGTAAGTCTGGCGCAGGCTTTTGATCGGACCGTCGACATCGGCGCCGGCCAGGAAATCCCGCGTAAACACCTGGTCGTGGCCATAATGGCCCAGCAGGTTGTAGGTTTCGAGCCGGTCCGGCATCGGAACATTGGCCTGTTCGATGTAGCTGCGCGCCTTACGGATGAACTTGATGTATTCGCCCCCCGGGAAGTTCCCGATCAGCGGCTCCAGCAGTGCGGCGCGCAGCGCCGCCGGCACTTGCTGGTACCGCGCAAAGACATGCTGCTTCGAATAGCGTTCGTTACCGCCGAACAGTTCATCGCCGCCGTCGCCGCCGAACATGCGCGTCACGCCGTCCTTGCGCGCAAGCTGGGCGCAATAGAAGGCCGGCACCGCCGAGGCGTTGCCGAACGGCTGGTCGAACACGCCGGCAATGCGAGGAATCGCTGCCACGACGTCGTCCGGCGTTACGTAATATTCATGGTGGGCGGTACCGAAATGGCGCGACGCCAGGCGCGCGTACTCCATCTCGTCGTACCCTTCCGCCTTGAAGCCGATCGAATAGGTGTTCGCGCTCTTGCCGCCGACTTCGCACAGGATGCCGGCGATCGTTGAACTGTCGGTGCCGCCGGACAGGAAAGCGCCGACTTCGGCGCCGGCGCTGGCATCGCGCACGCTGTCGCGCAGCGTCTGGATGAACTGCTCTTTGAGATCGCCAAACTGGCGCGCGTGGTTCTCTTCGAACGTAATCTGCCAGTAGCGCTGCTTGTCGAGCGCGCCGTTTTTGAATCGTAAGGCTTCACCCGGCAACAGGCGCTGCTGGCCCTGGTACACGGTGCCAGGCGCTGGAATCATATGAAAGGACACATAATTAAACAAGCCCTGGTGGTCGATTTTTCCGGGCGTGAGCGGATGACGCACGATGGAGTCAGCCGACGAGCCGAACACGAGAGCGCCGCCAATGCTCTGGTAGGCCATCGGCTGGGTACCCATGCGGTCGACCGCCAGCAACGCTTCGCCGCTGTTTTCATCAAGGATGCACAGCGAAAAAGCGCCGCGCAGCTGCGCACATACCGAACCAGGGTCGCGCCGCCAGGCCTGTGCCAGCGCTTGCGCCAGCCCTTCGGCCTGCGCCTGCGCGGCCAGCACGCCGTCACCCGCCCTGGCGTTTCCCCACAGGGCGACGATCAGGCCACCGCGCTGATAGACATGAGTACTGGCGGCGCTGGCCGCCACCGCCACCGCGCTGCGGCTGCCCTGCACGCTCGTGACGGCGCTTGCATCGAATCGCGCCATCGGCGTCGCCATCGATTCGACCAACATCCGATTGTCGCCAACACTGGCGCCATCGCCGAACCAGCCGCACAGGCCGCTCACCGATGCACTCCGGAAAATCCTGTCATCGTCATCCTCTTAAACCATCTTGTTGTTCAGTCATTTTGTTCAGACCAGCGCTTCGAGCGCGGCCGGATGGCTCAGGAACCCGCCCGGGCTAGCCGACAGGCCGTAGGCGCCCGACTGCAGCACCACAATCAGGTCGCCGACGTCGGCGCGCGCCAGGTCCATCTGGTCGGCCAGCAGGTCCAGCGGGGTGCACAGCGGGCCAACTACCGACGCCGTCTCGCGCTCGCCATCGGCAACACGGTTGCCGATCACTACCGGATAATTCTTGCGAATCACCTGGCCGAAATTGCCGGACGCCGCCAGGTGATGGTGCAAGCCGCCGTCGGTGACCAGGTAGACCTGGCCGCGCGACACCTTGCGTTCGATGACCCGGCTGACGTATACGCCGGCCTCGGCCACCAGAAAACGTCCCAGCTCGATGTCGATCCGCACTCCCGGCAGTTGGTCTTGTACCGCCGGCAGCAAGCGCTTCAGGTTGGCGCCGACGGCGGCCAAGTCGAGCCGTTCCTCGCCAGGGAAATAGGGAATCCCGAAACCGCCGCCGATGTTGAGTGTCAGTACCGGGCTCGGGGCGTGCTGGGCCAGCCGGATTGCCAGCGCAAAGGTTTTCTCGTGGGCGTCCTGGAGCGACGACGCCTTTAAATTTTGCGAGCCGCTGTAGATGTGAAAACCCTGGAACGCCAATTCGAGCTCGCCGATGCGCGCGAGCATTTCCGGCACCCGCTCGGCATCGACGCCGAACTGCTTCGGTCCGCCACCCATCTTCATGCCCGACGACTTCAGTTCGAAGTCCGGATTGACTCGGATGGCGACTTTCGGCGTGATCCCGAGCCGCTGCCCAACCAGCGCCAGCCGCTCCATCTCCGACTCCGATTCCATGTTCAGCACTACGCCAGCGGCCACTGCGCAGGACAGGTCGGCATCGCTCTTGCCGGGACCGGCGAAACTAATCAGGCCAGGGTCCATTGGGGTGTCGAGCGCGACGCGCAGTTCGCCGCCGGAGGCGATGTCGATGCCGTCGACCAGTGACGCCATGTGCTGGACAACGGCCGGCATTGGATTGGCCTTCATGGCGTAATGCAGGTGAATCTCCGGCGGCAGGTGCTCGCGCAGCAGCGCCACCCGCGCGCTGAGGCAAGCGCGGTCGTAAGCGTAAAACGGCGTGCGGCCAATCCGCTCGGCCAGCCGCTTCAGTGGCATGCCGCCGACCTGCAGCATGTCGTCGACCACCGGAAACTGGGTCAGCGCCGCATGCTTGGGGCGCGGCGCGTTCATGCTGCGCTCCCGTTGAAGCTCGCTTCGAGCTGGACGCTGAGCAGCTTGCGGTCGATCTTGCCGTTCGGATTGCGCGGCAGGCTGGCTGGCGCGACGATGATCCTGGCCGGCAGCATGTAGCCAGGCAAGTGCGGCTTGCAGGCAGCCATCAGGCCGGCTGCGTCGATCTCACAGCCTTTTTTAAGGTGCGCCACCACGATGATGGCCTGGCCCAGCGACGGGTGCGGCACGCCGAGCGCTGCCGCTTCAGCCACCGCGTCGCAGCCGTACACGACCGCTTCGACCTCGGACGGGCTGACCCGGTAGCCTGACGTCTTGATCATCTCGTCGTTGCGGCTGATGAAATACAGGAAGCCTTCCTCGTCCTTGCGCACGGTGTCGCCCGACCACACCGCCATCTCGGTCAGCGGCAGACCTTGGTGCACCGACACGACGGGCTTAAAGCGCTCGGCGGTCTTGGCGGCGTCGTTCCAGTAGCCCAGCGACACCAGCGCGCCGCGGTGCACCAGTTCGCCCGGCTCGCCTGGCGCGCATGCGCTGCCGTCCGGGCGCAACACCATCACTTCGGCGTTCGGGATCGCCTTGCCCATCGAATCGGGACGCCGGTCGAGTTCAAACGGCGGCAGGTAGGTCGAGCGGAACGCTTCGGTCAGTCCGTACATCAGGAACGGCTGGGCGTTCGGCAATGCCGCGCGCAACGCGTCCAGGGTTGGGCGCTGCATCGCGCCGCCGGAATTGGTGATATAGCGCAGCGTGCAATCGGCTGGCCAGTCGAGCGGGGCCAGCTGGATCCACAGCGGCGGCACCGCCGCCAGGCCGGTGATGCGTTCAGCCACCACGGCGCGCAGCACGTCGCGCGCCATCAGGTGGTTGATCAGCACGGCGGCGGCGCCGACACTGAAAGCAGTCGTCAGTTGGCTCAGGCCATAATCGAAGCTGAGCGGCAGGACCGCCAGAATGCGGTCGGCGGCGGTGTTGTTCAGATAGCCGGCAACGCTCTCGGCGCCCGCCACCATGTTGCGGTGTGACAACACCACCCCTTTCGGCTTGCCGGTACTGCCGGAGGTGTACAGGATCGCTGCCATGTCGGCATCGATGCTGCGGTGCGGCACCGGCATGTCGCCGTCCGCGCCATGCATCGCCGCATCCCAGGCCAGTACCTGGATGCGGCCTGGCGCGGGAAAGGTCGCAGCGGCGGCATCGACCACCACCACGGTGTGCAGGTCATGGCATTGCTGCAGCGCTTCCCCGAGCAGCTTGAGGCGGTCGGCTGATGTCACCAGCACCCGCACGTTGCAATCAGCCAGGATATAGCTGACCTGTTCCGGTTTGAGCAGCGGGTTAACCGGTACGAACACCGCGCCGGCGGCAACGGCGCCGAACATGGCGGTAACGTTTTCGATCCGTTTTTCGAGATAAACAGCAACCCGTTCGCCGCGCCCGATGCCGGCGCCGAGCAACCCCGCGGCCGCATTGCGAACGTTTGCTGCCAGCGTGTCGTAATCGAGGCGGTGCTTGCCGTATACAAGTGCATCCGCGTACGGCGTGCGCCGCGCGGACTGATAGATGAAGTCGTAGATCAGGGCGCTCATGGAGACCTTGTTTGTTGCTGGTTGGGTAGTCAGTACGGCAAAAAGCAGCATGCAAAATGACCCGCGGGACGGAGCGCTTTACTGTCCAACCAGCAACATACCATATTGGAGGAAACTGCAACACAATCTTAACACTTGAGGAATAACAATATCAATTATGTGTTGCCAAACATTTCGTTATCCATGGACAATGGATGACACCCAATAAAACCCATTTCCACTACTACTTCGCCGAATCGCCGATCCCATGAGAGACATCATTATCACGCTGATCGTGTTCGGCTCCCTGCCCGTTATCTTCAAGCGGCCCTGGTTTGGCATCGTCATGTGGGTTTGGATCAGCGTAATGAACCCGCACCGCCTCAGCTGGGGCTTTGCCTATTCCTACCCGTTCGCCGCGATCATTGGCGCGGTCACGCTGGTCACTCTTGTGCTTACCAAGGATGACAAAAAACTGCCGCGCTCACCCATCATCTGGGCATTGATCGCCTTCAGTTTCTGGATGTGTGTGACTACCCTGTTCGCCTTTTTCCCTGAAGCCTCGTTCGAAATGCTCAAGGTAGCCCTGAAGACCATAATGATGACCATCGTCACCATCATGCTGATCAAAAAGAAAGAGCACATCTTCGCGGTCGCCTGGACCCTCGTCGGCTCGCTGGCATATTACGGTGTCAAGGGAGGAATTTTCACGATTAGCAGCGGCGGTTCGAGCATGGTATGGGGGCCGGAGGGCAGCTACATCGAGGGCAACAACGAAGTTGCCCTGGCCTTCATCACGATCATCCCGATCATGTATTTCCTGGCGTTGTCTTATAACCACAAGTGGTTCAAGCGCGGCATGTACATGGCGATGGCGCTGTGCGGGTTGGCGGCACTAGGCTCTTACTCGCGTGGTGCCCTGGTGGGCATGGTCGCCATGTTGTGCTTCATGTGGTGGAAGAGCCCGAAAAAAGTCCTGACCGGCACAATTATGCTGCTGTTGGTGCCGGCGGGGATTGTCTTCATGCCTGCCAAATGGTCGCAGCGCATGGACACGATCAATACCTATCAACAAGATGATTCGGCGATGGGCCGCATCAACGCATGGAAAATGGCTACCAACCTGGCGCTCGACCGCCCGCTGGTCGGCGGCGGCTATGAGGTCTGGAACGGCGCCACCTTCCGGCGCTACTCGGATAACCCGGAAGATATGCACGCGGCCCACAGCATTTATTTCCAGGCGCTTGGCGAGCACGGCTTCGTGGGGCTGGGGCTGTACCTGGCACTGGCCTTCCTGACAATGCGCCGCTGTGCGTGGATCGTCAAAGCGACCGCCGGGCGCGACGACTTGAAATGGGCCGGCAATTTGGCCACGATGGTGCAGGTCAGCATGCTCGGCTTCGGGGTCGGCGGCGCCTTCCTCAGCCTGGTCTATTACGATGTTCCCTATTACCTGATGGCGCTGGTGGTGTGCACCGGTTACATCGTGGAAAACACGCTGAAGGCGGAAGCGGGCCAAGGCAAAACGCGCCAGCGCGAGCAAAAGCGCATGCCAATTGTTCAGCCTGCTTCAACGATGCCCACATGAATACATTTTACCCACTACCAAAAAATGCCCAAGAGGCAGCAAACGGACTCGGCAGCATGCTGCCGTCGCTGGCCTGTGGCGCGCTCAAACAACTGGGCTCGCTTGGCAGCCTGCGCAAGCGCCTGTCGATCTTGATCTACCACCGCGTCCTGGCCCGGCCCGACCCCCTGTTCCCCGGCGAAATCGACGCGCCGCGCTTCGAGCAGCATCTTGGATATTTGAAAGCGAACTTCAACCTCATTTCGCTGCGGGCGGCGGTCGACGGCTTGCGTAACAACACCTTGCCGCCGCGTGCCGCGTGCCTGACTTTCGACGACGGCTACGCCGACAATGCCGAGATTGCGTTGCCCCTGCTGCAAAAGCATAAGGTGCACGCGACCGTGTTCGTGGCCACCGGCTTTCTCAGTGGCGGGCGGATGTGGAACGACACGATCATCGAGCTGATCCGTCATGCTCCGGCGGCCATCGACCTGTCCGCCGCGGGCTTCGGCGAGTTCACGCTCGATACGACCAGGCAACGCCGCGAAGCTATCACGACCCTGCTGGGCAAACTGAAATATGTGCCGATGGAGCAGCGCCGGCAGCAGGTCGACGCGATCGCCGAACTGGTGCCGGTGAAGCTGCGGCGCGACCTGATGATGACGCCGGAGCAGGTGCGCCAGTTGCACCAGGCCGGCATCGAGATTGGCGGCCACACCGTCAATCACCCGATCATCGCCCGCCTGCCAGCGGCGGTTGCACGGCAGGAGATCGCCGACGGCAAGCACGCGCTCGAAGCCATTATCGGCGCGCCGGTACGGCTGTTCGCCTACCCGAACGGCAAGCCGGGCCGGGACTACCATGCCGAGCATGTCGCCATGGTCAGGCAGCTTGGCTTCGAGGCGGCGGTGTCGACCTCGTGGGGTGCGGCACGGCCCGGCAGCGACCTGTTCCAGCTGCCGCGGTTCACCCCCTGGGACCGCGACCGCCTGCGCTTCACCTTGCGAATGATGAAAAATCTAGCTTCGCGCGGTGACACTGTTTGATCATTTCGTCAACACCGCGTGTGGACTGACCAGCTCGCGCCGGTGTACCATGGTGGCCAACAAATCACGGAGTCAGCATGTACCTTGAAGAAGTCAAAAATATCGTCGCCGATGTGCTCAGCCTGGGCGACGCGCGCAACGCGATGGATGCCGGATCCGGCCTGCTCGGCAGTATTCCCGAACTCGATTCGATGGCGGTCGTCACCCTGATCACCGCGCTGGAAGAGCATTTCGGCATTGCCATCGATGACGACGAAATCAGCGCCAGCACTTTCGAAACGCTGGGCAGCCTGGCCGCCTTCGTGCAGCAAAAGCTGGACCAATGAAACCGGCGCCGGCTGCGGGCGCGGAGCCGTTTTTCCTCGACGGCGAGCCGGGACAGCGCTTCTGCCTGTTTCATCCGCCCGCGCCCGGCCCCTGCCGCGGTGCGCTGTTGTACGTTCACCCGTTTGCCGACGAAATGAACAAGTCGCGCCGCGTGGCCGCGCTGCAGGCGCGCGACCTTGCCGCGGCCGGCTTTGGCGTGCTGCAGATCGACCTGTATGGCTGCGGCGACAGCAGCGGCGACTTCAGCGATGCCCGCTGGGAGCTGTGGAAGCAGGATCTGGCGGCCGGCCACACATGGCTCGCGGCCCGGCTCGGCCAGCCTGTCAGCCTGCTCGGACTGCGCCTCGGCGCGCTGCTCGCGCTCGACTATGCGAAAATTCCCGCGTTGCCGCTGGCGCGCTTGGTGATGTGGCAGCCGGTGCAAAGCGGCGCCATCTTCCTCAAGCAGTTCCTGCGCCTGCTGACGGCCAACGACATTCTTTCGAATGACGAGGACACGAAAAAAGCCGCCGACGGCGTTTCGCTGCGCGACACCCTGATCGGCGGCCAGGCACTCGAGGTGGGCGGTTACGAGATCGCCCCTGCACTGGGCGCCGCTATCGATGCGCAAGAAGCCGCAAACCTGGCCGTGACGTGCTGCCCGGTCGACTGGTTCGAGGTGGTATCTGCGCTGAGCCGCCCGGAAAGCATGGCGGTGTCTCGGCTGAGCGCACGCTGGCGCGAACAAGGCGTCACGCTCCAGATGCACCGGGTGGTGTGCCTGCCATTCTGGGCCACCCAAGAAATTGCCGAGGCGCCCGGCCTGGTTGCCGCAACCACGCAAGTCTTACTGCAAAATAGCCATGAATTATCAAGAACTTGCGCTTAAGTTCGGGTGCCTCGGCGACGCCTTGTACGGCATCGCCAGCGTACCGGAACGGCCTTCGTCGCGCGGCGTGCTGGTAGTCGTCGGCGGGCCGCAGTACCGGGCCGGCAGCCATCGCCAGTTCACGCTACTGGCGCGCTCGCTCGCCGAGCAGGGCTTCGCCGTGCTGCGTTTCGACTACCGCGGCATGGGCGACAGCGGCGGCAGCATGCGCGACTTCGAGCAGGTCGACGACGACCTGCTCGCCGCCATCGACCAGTTCTTTGCCGCCGTGCCGGCGCTCAAGGAAGTGGTGATCTGGGGACTGTGCGACGGTGCCTCGGCGGCGCTGTTCTATGCCGAAAAAGACCGGCGCGTCAGCGGCCTGGTGCTGCTCAACCCCTGGGCGCGCAGCGAGCAAGGCCTGGCCAGGGCCACCCTCAAGCACTACTACCGTGCGCGCCTGCTGGACCCGGCCATGTGGAAAAAAATTGTTTTGCTGCGTTTTGACTACGGCGCCACCGCGCGCTCGTTCTGCGCCCAGCTTGCCGCGGTGTTCGCCAGCAAACCAGCTGCCCCGACCAAGGAGATTACACAAGATCAGCTGTCGTTCCACAGCCGGATGCGCACTGGGCTGGCGCGCTTCGAAGGCAAAGTGCTGCTGATTATCAGCGGCGCTGATCTGACAGCCAAGGAATTCCTTGACATGGCCAATGGCGCCAACGAATGGCGCGCGCTGCTCGGTGCGCCGCGCATGTCGCGCCAGACGCTAGGGCCGGCCGACCATACATTCTCGCGGCGACCGTGGCGCGACCAGGTAGCGAACTGGACGGGCGCATGGTTGGCATCATGGTAAGCTTTAACCGCCGGGAACGTTTCTCTATAAATAGCGCACGCTTGTGCGATACCATCACGGGTAGTCCATGAAAAGAACTGTTTGCTACGTCTTTGCCTGCGCCTTACTGGGTGTGTCCGGCCCTCTGCTCGCCGCCGAGATAAATTTTTGCGGTGAATTGAAAAACCACTACGGCCCTTACGATTTTATCCGCGACCGTGCTTCTGGCAAGATGGAAATCGTCGAAGGTGCGCACTTCACGGCCGATGTTGAGAACGGCAATCCCCGCGGCAGCACTGGCACCCTCGGCGCCGACCTCGACTATACCCTGCGGGCGATACCGAATCATCACCGTGCGCTGGAGACGATCGGCAGGGTCTCGCTGCGTGCCAAAACCTTTCAATTGCCAAGCGCACGCTTTCCGACCGAATGCTATTTTGACCGGGCGATCCGGTTCGCGCCCACCGATGCCATGGTGCGTGCCGCCTACGGAAATTATCTGTCAGCGCTCGGGCGTACCGCCGAAGCGCTCGCCATGTTCCAGGCAGCGGCCGACCTGGCGCCGGAGAACCCGACCATCAGCTACAATCTCGGCTTGTTGTACATGAAGACCAAGAAGTACGACAAGGCGGCGGAGTACGCCGACAGGGCCTATGCACAAGGGTTTCCGCTGCAGGGCTTGCGCAACCAGCTGGCGCAGGTGCGCAAGGGCTCGGGCGACGCCAGGTAAGCTGTTTCAACGTCCTGCGGGAATGCTCCGGCAGCGGGCTACATCTTCGAACGCACCCAGCGCCGCGATGGCGGGTCGCTCGCTTGCGCATAGGTCTGGCAGCGCCGGCGTCGGCGCGGCGCGGCGCGGCGGCGACCCATTCCATGCAAGGGGGACTGCGCCGTCGCCGGCGAACATTCGCCGCACCGGGTGCAGGCCGACGTAAAGCGCCGCGGCCGCAGTCGCCCGGTTCTCACTCAGGCGCAGCAGCGCGCCCTTCCTTTCAACGATCTGACCGTCGACCAGGTTGCCCTCCACGTCGGCACTGGTTTCAGCGAAGCGCGCCTCGATCCCCGCAGTGTCAAGCAGGGTGTTATGCAAGACTTTGCTGCGGGACGCACTGTTGAGGTAAATTCCGGCATCGGAACAGGCCGCCACCAGGTTCGACTGGATGACTCCCTGGTCCTGCTCGGTAATACACTTGCGGTCCCGGCAAAACTCCTTGCTGCTACCGCCGCCGCCAAGCGACAGGCCGACCCGCTGCCCGCCAAGGCCGCGCAGCCGTGCTTCGCACAGCACCACGTTTTGCTCGAATACGTTACGCGCGCCTCCCCCCTTGACGAAGCCGCCGTAACTGATGCGGTCGCCGCCGCCCTTGACGAAGTCGCTGATCAGGTTGCGCCGAATAGTCCAGTCGCTTACTCCCACCATGTCGATTACCGTCACTGCGGCGCTGGTCTCGCGTGCGCTGCCATTGGTCAGGGTATTGCCTTCGATCAGGCCGCCGTCGGGGAAGCGTCCTTGCTCGCCATTGACCTTGAAATGCGCATTGAAGTCGCTAATAGTATTGTTGAGCGCGGCGAAGCGCGCGGCCGCGCCGACAACATGAAAGGCATGCTCGCACTCCGGCTGGCTCGCGCACGTGCCGCGGATCGTCAGGTTTTCCACTCGCCAGTCGGGGGCAGTGACGACGAAGCCCTGCACTGTATCGAAGTCGATGAATACAGAATCGGCCCGCAGCGCACGCAAGGTGATCTTGCTGTCGGCCCGGCCCGGCTGGGCCAGCGAAAGCGTCTGGCCGAAGCGGTAGCGGCCCGGCAGCATGGTCAGCACGTCGCCAGGACGCGCCTGCTCAATGGCGCTACGCACTTCGGCGGCGCTGCCTAGCAACACCTCGCGGCCGCTCTGCTGAATGGCGATGGCGTGCGGAAGCGCCCCCACGCCGGGTATCGCCAGCGCAAGGCGAGCGCCGTCGTCGCGGTCGAGCAAGGTCAGCAGCCGTGCCACCGAGCCCACGCCGTCGACCACAAGCGGACGATGGCCTTCAGCGCGGCGCTCGATATATCGAGCCAGCGTACGCGGCGCTACGCCAGCCGACTGCAGGAACCAGGCAGCCGCCCCGCCGGCGCTGAGGAAACCCAGCAAGGCCAGGATCGACAGGTTGCGAATGGTGCTGCGACGGCGGGGATGCATGGGTGGCCTGTTCGGTTAGTGGTCGGTGAGGGCGTACCAGCCCAGCCCCAGCCATTCGTACAGCGCGGCATGCGAGCGGCGCAGGCTTTCCACTGACGGCCACAGCCGCAGTGGATCGAAGTCACCGGGTTCCTGGTAAAAAATCGGTCCGGGCGTGACGGCAATGCCCTGGCGTTCGAACGCCAACCGCGCGCGCCGCATGTGTACGGCGTCGGTCAGCAGAATGATGTGACCGATTCCGGCCTGCTTGAGCATGGCCGCCGAAAAGCGTGCATTTTCCGACGTGTTGCGGGCGGCAGCCTCGGTCCATTTTACGGGAATCTGGAATTGTTCCTCGAACACCCGCTTCATGCCGATTGCAAGCGGCTCTTCGTAACTATGGCCTGTGGCCATGCCGCCGGTTACTAGCAACGGCAGCTGGCGGCTGCGGTAGAGATAGGCGGCATAGCTGATGCGTTTGAGCGCGGTAAAGTCAGGCACGGGCAGCCGCCCGTATTCGGGACTGTTCCGCACCCGCCCCGCAGTCAGCACCACGATCGCTTCCGCCGGCGCCGGCCCGGCGCGCAGCGGCGGCTCGAGCGACTCCAGCGGATGCGCCAGCAACCAGCTGGCGGCACCGGTGCTCAACACGTACAGCAGCCCCAGCGACATGCCGCACAGCGCATTGCCCAACCGCGGACGGCGTTTCCAGGCGAGCAGGCCGAGCACTGCCAGTACGATGATGGCCCCCGGCGGCAGCACCAGCAGCTTGATCACCGGCACTAGCGTCGTCGACAATTCCATGCGATTCTCGGCCAGGCTCAGCTGGCCGACTTGATTGCATGCCGCGCCAGCAAGTCATACATGGTCGGCCGGCTGACCCCCAGCAATTCCGAGGCCTTGACGATGTTGCCGTCGACCCGGGCCAGCGCCTTGACGATCGCCTTGTACTCGGCTTCGTCGCGCACCTGGCGCAAGTTGAGCGGCTCGTCTTCGGCGGCCGGGCTTGATAAGCCGAGGTCGTCGGCGGCGATGGTCTGGCCGTCCGTCATGATCACGGCGCGCTTGATGCAGTTTTCCATTTCGCGCACATTGCCCGGCCAGCCGTGCGCTTCGATCGCGACAATTGCCTCGTTG
>Ga0326735_1000252_pt1 | contig 12586 bp, 11 predicted proteins | sample 37_GP2_1092_FD_207945 | JGI IMG/M metagenome (GOLD analysis project Ga0326735, IMG submission 207945) | Glacier ice microbial communities from Ngari, Tibet, China - 37_GP2_109.2 | ecosystem: Environmental > Aquatic > Freshwater > Ice > Glacier | place: China: Ngari, Tibet | collected 2018-07-31
GATCCAACTAGTTACCAAACAATCATAAGATGTTTGTTGGATCCACGAATTATTGGTGGATATCCTAGTGGAATTGAAGAAGATGGCGTTGATTTCCAAGGAACTTCTGATGTTAATTGTCCTTTTGTAGATAACCGACAAGCCTTTTTCCCCATTCTGAGTAATCACTTAAAATCAATTAGTGGTTGGCCTGATGTGCGCTCACCAATACTGACCAGCAAAGAAGGTGCTTACCAGGAGACACATTCAATGGTTGACGGTATTGCTCTTAACTACACCGCTTACGACATTGACGCTACGTTTAGAAGCTCACGGGGCGACCCTATAATGTCCCTGTTTTACTACTGGGTGCATTACATGTCAGCTGTGTTTGAAGGAACGCTTCTTCCCTACCCAGACATGATTGTTGAAAACGAGATTGACTACCAGTGTAGAATCTACAGGTTAGTGCTAGACTCCGAAAAACGCTTTGTCCAAAAAATTGCTGCGACTGGTGTTTGTATTCCGTCGAATATTCCCATTGGTGGTGCTTTTGACTTCTCAACAGAAAAGCCTTACAACAACATTGACGGTGATATTACTATTCAGTTCAAATGCAATGGCGCTATCTACCAAGACGACATCTTGATTCAAGAGTTCAACAAGACAGTAGCTATTTTTAACCCTTCAATGGACGACAACCAGTTTGGTAGAAACAACGGTACAAGTGACTCTAGTGATGGCTCAGCGATCAAACGAGACATGATGAAGATAGATAGGGATCATCTAGCATTGTTCAACAACAGAGGCTATCCTTATATTAATCCTGATACATACGAGCTAGGCTGGTATGTCAGTAAAGACCTTTACGCTAAGAAACTTCAAGCCTTGCAAGATTTCCAAAGATCTTTTTCTTAAATATTTTTTTAGTCAACCAAAGAAACAAAATTTATGGCTACCAACTCAACAGATGTCAGCACCATTACAGGTGTTCTAAATAACGTAGTAAAATACAAGTTCAACCCTTCTGGTATTCAAAGAGTTGTTTTGCAACACCTCAGAGATGTCAGTGCGGGACAAATTGAAATTGTTGACCCTACCAATCCTTTTGTGTTTTGCGTGGAAGCCAGTGCTGTCAACGTGGCAGCCTTCATGATCGAAAGTGAAGCTAACACAAGAAAGCAATATCCTTCTGTCTCACAGACACCTGAGGATTTGTACATTCACATGTCGGACAAAGACTTCATCGATAGGTTTGCATCACCGTCGAGTACAACATTTTCAATCATGATTGAGAAAGAAAATTTGTTGTCCAAAATGGTTTATGATCCTGTCACACAAGGCCATAAAGTTACCATTCCTCGCAACAGCGAGTTCGTGGTGGCTGATACTACTTTTAGTTTACAGTACGCTATTGATATTGAAAAGTTAATCCACGGTGGTTTGAGTATTACTTACGACACTGATGAAGTATCTCCCTTGCAGGACTTAACTACCAATGCGATTGCAATTGAGACCCGAAGTGATGCCAACGGACAAGAGTGGATTTACTTTGAGTTCTTGGTGCAGCAGTTTAAAATAAACTCTGTCAAAGCAAGTGTATCTGAAGCTACTGGTTTTAAAGAAAAAATCGACTTAACGGATAGTTTTTATTACGCTCGTGTTTACTTCAAAAATTCGGAAAACAATGCTTGGCAGGAGATCCACACGACACACACCGATCAGGTGTATGATCCTAATAAACCTACAGCAGTGTTAACTCTAATTGAAAAGAATCTTTCTGTTGAAATTCCTCAAATTTATTTGAGCACAAACCAAATCAGAGGCACTGTTCGAATTGATGTTTATGAGACTAAAGGTCCACTAAACATCAACTTAGATAGTTTTCGAGTTGATGCTTTTACAGCTGTATTTAAAAACATTGACAAAGCTAACGATACTGAGTACACAGCTGTTGTCCCTACATTAAATATCTTGACGTATTCTTTCAAGAAGATAGTAGGGGGCTCACCTGCTTTGAGTTACGATCAGCTACGCCAACGTGTCATTACAAACGCTATTGGTGACAGAAATATTCCTATCACCAATATTCAGATTGAAAGCAGTTTGGAGAAAAAAGGCTATAGTGTTGTTAAGAACATTGATGTTGTCACTAACCGCGTGTTCTTAGCTTCTAGAGCTTTGCCTTTACCGAATGATCCTAAACTGATTACGGCTGGCGCTTCAAGTATTGAAACAGTAACTACATCAATTGAAAAATCTATTACATTTGCAGGTGTAAAAAACAATGGGTTGCGGATTACTTTAACACCTGATGTAATTTATAAAAACAAAAACGGTATTGTAGAGATGGTCTCTAAGCAACAAGTTGATTTGTTGTTAGCAAAGTCTCCTGATGATATTGCTTTCATTGTAACTAATGGTAATTTTCTCTATACGCCTTTTCACTATGTTCTGGACACTACACAGACTGAGTTCAAGGTGCGTCCTTATTTCTTAGACAAACCCGTTGCTCAAACTGTTAAGTTTGTGACTCAAAACGATACAAGCGGTATTCAGGTCAATACGAACAACTACGCTTTGGTACGCACACCCACTGGATACAAGTTGACTGTTTCGACAAAGTCTAACGATGCGTATAAAGATTTGTTAGACAGTATTGTCTTTACACAACTAACCTATGTTCCTGTTGGTGAGCAGTCACGTGCTTATCTTAACGGCACGTTAGTCGGTGTGACTGAAGATCGTGAAAGAATTTGGGAATTTGATTTATCAACCAATTTTGATATTGACTTAAAAGATGACTTGACTCTGCAGAAGTTTGCTATCTTAGTGGCTGGACCAAAGTTACTTAAGACGCCTTTACTCAATGAGTTTGATATCATCTATGCAACGAATGTAGTGCCGCAAGCACTCTACACTCGCTCGTCTGTTGATGACATCTTAGGTGACTTCATATTGCCTGACTTTACGTTTGGTATCACACAAGAGAAAATTAGATTGCTCTTTGGGTACTCACTGAAAACTTTGTGGGCAAGGTCACGCTCGATTGTCACGTCAGCTAACTTCACGCTTCACCAAACAAACATTCCTTGGCTTTACGAGAAAGACGTTTATCAAACAAACAGTGTAACTGGCTCGAACTTCTCGTTTGATGCTGGTGGAAATATCGTCTACACTAAGTTGCATTCAGCAGGTGATCCTATTTTAGACCAGAACGGACAACCAACGTTTCGTTATAGAATCGGTGATGTGATGTTGGACAACTCAGGAAAACCTATCGCGTTAGACACAGCCAAGGTTAACCGTCAGGTAGACATGATGTTCATTGAAGGGGCTTATTACTTTGCCACTGACGCTGCTGCTGCTAACTACAGAGATGACATTGTCGACACAGTAGTGGACTGGCTTACTGTGGAACTTAGTCAAATGGGTAAAAGTCTTTTGGAAAAAACATCTCTGTTTTTCTATCCAAAAACGACAATGGGAAGTATTAAAGCTTTAACAGATGATGGACTTATCACTGATGTAGAAGCAAACCAGTTTTTCAAAGTCAAACTTTTTGTGTCAAACCCTGTGTACCAAAACACAGAACTCAGAGAAAATTTGACTAAGTCAACTATTGCAACTATTGATCAGCTACTCAAAGAGCAAACAATTTCTATCAGTACAATCAGCTCGCAACTCAGACAAGTCTATGGTAACGATGTGATAAGTCTGACAGTCACTGGTTTAGGTGGTAGTGCAAACTTAGCTGCTTTAACAGTGATCAACAGTGGTGAGCGTTGTAACATAAGAAAAAGGTTGATCAAACTTCCTGATGATAAGCTCATCGTTACTGAAGACGTAACTGTTGACTTTGTTCTCTACGATTCTTTTGTCATTTAAAAGAAAAAAAAATAAAAGCATAAGTCACTTACAAAGGAGTCAAACCCTTTGTAAGTGCTATGCCGTTAATAATTAAATACCTGAATTACACAAACTGACAAGAGAGCCTAACAATTGATACGTCTTTCTATGACATCCGACCAAGTCGTTGATGATTACAGAAACATCGATCAAAGCTTTTGACTCACGTTTGAGTGTTTGTAAAGGTTCTGGATCTTTTCCGATGTCGTTGGCTTCTTTGTCAGTTACGGCAAAGGAAGCTTCTTTGATGTAAGCCACTGAAGAAATCAAGATACCTTGTAAGTGCTCAATTGTTTTAGTCAAGGATGACTGAGTCAGTTTTTCTGCTAAATCACAAACACTTAAGGTGATTGTTTTTTCCGCATGGATATCTGGATCTTTTAGATGAGCAAAAACTTCTTCTTGATCTAAAACATCATTTGAAATCAACAGTTTATTTAAAGCTGTCGACTTCTCAAGTAGATCAACGATTGCTTGAGCAGGAATGGATAGTTCTTTAAAACTACTTTGACTCAACTCTGTAACAGGGTTGTTCCAAGCTGCTTTTAAGGCTTCCTTAGTTTGTGTTAAACTACCTTCGATAAACTGTTCGTTAACTCCGATGATTGAGTCTCTCAAAGTACTACAGACTTTTTCACGATCATTGAGTAAGTGTTCTTGAATGTAAACAATTGTATTTTCAACAGATGCTTGGAGCCTGTCGAAAATATCAACGGCTAGCTTATCGTGCTCGATTTGCTGTTTGGCAATTTGGTAGCCGATTTGATTAGTTGCTGTTTCGTACCTAGTCAGCGTAGGCGTTTTCGTGTAGTACTCAATGATTTCGTTTTCATTTAAGTACCCTGGAAGAATAGAGTCAATCTCTAAAATGCTTTCTTGACTGATGGCACGAGCAGATGTAATGTCTTGATAAACTCCAGACGCGTCTGTGATCTTGTTGGCTATTTCATCAACAAAAATAATTTCTGCATTCAGGTCAGGCAACTCATTGGGGACAATGTCTTGTCCGAATAAATCTCTTGCTGTAGGCTTTACAGGATCGCCGTTGTCATCTACCGGGGGTTGGTCTACAACGATATTGATTTTTGGCGCTACGGGCTGATTGGAGCCCGTAGCAAGCTCTTCCGGGTGGGGCACAAAGAATTCACCTGCCCTGACAGGATTCTTAGGACTACCCGGAAGCTCGTTTTCAATATCGTCGTCAGCGTCAATATCGTCGTTGAGTCCGGCCATATCAAACAACCTTTAAGTCTTGAGCTTGCTTGTATTCGCAGACTTCGCAAAGCACTTTTGAGAAATGATTAAAAGCACACACAAGCGCAACTGTATTGTCTTGTATCAGTTTAACTTCTGAAGCAGTGATCACAGAGCCATAGCCTAGAAACGTTGACTCAGAGCAGCAACCAATAGAGTCATGAATCATGTCTGAAGGATAAGCCGCCTTATAACGAATCATCCAAAACAGTTTGACAGAAGCCATCAACTCGTCGGTGTTAAATGTTAGCGCATCGCTTAAGGAAGAAACAAGTGAACGCGCTTTGGACACACACATTGTGTTAAAAAAGTCAGTAGCACTTTTAACTTCTTCACCAGGGATAGACAACCTAGCAGCAACAGCACGTGCCATTGCCATAATCAACAGTTGCGGGTTTGTACCGCACTGCTCTTTAGCTCGCTGAATGCAAGATAAGGTTTCGGGTTTGAGGATTGTCGTGAGGTAATTCATGATAAAAAGATTCCAGTCAAAAAAGTTTTAAGTGAGGGTTTTAAGTTTGGCAGCGGAGACAAATAAGTTGTTCGAAGCTAGCTCTTCGAGTCTTCTGTTTAGAAGAATGTTAGCGGCAATACCTCTAGCAGAAGGACGAATAAAGTCAGCAATAGTTCTGAGCAAGTAATCCTTATCAACAGAATATTTAATTAAAATGTCAATATCTTCAATTTGATTTAAGATATTTGAAATCTCTAAAGGCTTCTTGTTCTTAACTCTCGTTTGTTGCACCATCTGCTCTTTCATTTTCTTGAGTCGAGTTGGAAAGGCGTCGTACCTGTTCCACATAGTGTCAGTAGTGTTAGGAATAATTCCTTTCAACGTTATCAAACCAAACGCTGCAATACCAACAACGACACCAGCGGCTAGAGCACCAGTGGAGGAAGCTGCAATAATACCGCCGATCGTTGACACAACACCTGCCTTGAAGATCAAGTTTACTGTCTGGCTTGCATACACAGCAGCTCTGTCCAGCGCGGAGTCTTTCCTGCTTTCTGGTGAGATTTTGTAGAGTGCAGAAACCAAAGGAAGTGCATATTGATGACGCGCTGTAAACTGGTCTGCCAGTGTTTCGCAGCTGGACTCGTCATACTTAGCCGAGCCTGTCTCAGACATTGTAGTGGCGTACCTCATCAGCTTAACAGCTATCTTGCGAGAGTCCGTTTCTTCAAGCAACTCTTTCGGTAGATCTTGTCTGTAACTAACAGCTACTGCTGCATTTTGAATTAAATTTTGACGAATACCTTTGTCATTTTCCAGCTCTAAGTGCTCACACAAGTTAGACAAAACTTGATTGGTACTGACAGTTCTGCTGAAGTATTCAAAGTAAGTAAATAGGTGACCAATTTCGTGGAGCATGACTGCTACCAATTCTTTAGGTGTAAAGTAGTTATGTACTACGATACCAGCGTTTAAAAGCATCGTTGTCTGAATGTCTTCAAATACACCAAATACTTTTGACGTTTTAAGGTTAACGCCATTGCGACCTTGGTTGGTCTCTAAGCTTTTGATGAATGACTCGCTGGTCGTTTTATCAACATACGGCTTAAGGTAGTTCTCAGAAAACAAATGGTTGGCAGACAAGGAAGGCAAAAATACTGATGGGCCTGGACTAACATAAACGGATAGGTAATTCACGTCAATGTTAACAAGCATGTTGGTGTGCTTTTTGATGATCTGAGAGATTTTTGTTGATACTCTGCTCTCAGTGAAATCTTTAGGTGTTGCGTACTTACTTCTTGCGTCAACAATAAACTCTTCTAAATCAAGGCCGAACTTTCCCGATTGGAAATCAATTGTCTCGGTTGCTAAGCAAAGCGTTCGAATGTGGTCTGCAATATCTGTTTTTTTCATATTCAACATCCATAGGTAAAACTTACCCGCCAAGGTAATCAATTGATAGGCTTGTGTTTAACAACTAGAACAAGGAGTATTAGTGTCTCAAAATATTACACCAACGATTGTCAGCAAAGAATGTAGATTCGTTGTACACATTCCGCCACCTCAACAAGGAATGCCTGATTTACATGTGGTCAAAGAAGTTCAACATATGTCCGATGGTTCAGTAAAAACCAATCTTGCAAAAATTAGTAATTTTCAAAGACCTTATTGGATTACTAAAAAAGGATGCAGGAATCATGAACAGAAAAAAGAATGGGAACTCAAAGAAAAACTCATTGAGGGTAGGTGCTCTCAAACAGATTTGGTGGACTCTGTTGCAAGATCTTTAGATCAAATGAATTTTAGGGGTAACTTAAGAAAGTTATGCAAATCGCCTTACGTTTATGGTTCTGATATTTTAGCCACAGCTATTATCAAAAAGACTTATCAAGACAAGTATCCTGTTGTTCCGACAAAATACTCAGTAGCTGTCTTTGATACAGAAACCGATGTACTGCATGGTACGGGTGAGATAATCATGGCGACTATTACATACAAAAGCACTGTGTTTACTGCTGTTGTTAAAAGCTTTGTAGAAGGTCACGCAGACGTTGCTAATCGTGTTGATCGTTTGATGGATAAGTACTTGGGTAAGTATGTCGAAAAGCGCAAACTTAAGTGTGAACTTGTGTTATGCGACAGTCCTATTGAAGCTATCAAAGCTTGCTTTATTAAAGCACACCAACTCAAACCAGACTTCTTGGCAATATGGAATTTATCTTTTGACATTGAAAAAGTAATTGATGCTTGTCATAAGTCAGGCGTAGATATTGCTGATATCTTCAGTGATCCATCTATTCCTAAAGAATATCGTTATTTCAAATATGCTAAAGGTCCTACTCAAAAGGTCACAGCCAGTGGTCAGGCTACACCTATCAAACCTGCTGCTCAGTGGCATACGGTTATTTGCCCCAGTAGTTTCTATGTGATTGATGCCATGTGCTCTTTCAAGCACATCCGTATTGGTCAGCCAGAAAAACAGTCTTACTCACTGGACTTTATTTTAAACGACACACTAGGTATTCGCAAACTGAACTTTAAAGAAGCTGACAGCTACGTTAAACTACAGTGGCATGAGTTCATGCAGTCTAGACATCCGTTAGAGTACATCATCTACAACAGGTTTGATTGTATTTCAATTGAAGAGCTGGATGAGAAAACTTGTGACCTGTCGCTGACGCTTCCTTTGTTCTCTGGGTTTTCTGACTTCACCAACTTCAAGTCACAGCCTAGAAGAACTGTTGATAACCTTCATTATTTTTGCTTGACAAAAGGACAAGTCATTGGTAGTACAGGCTCAGACACAGCGACTGATATGGATTTAGAGACTGTCGGGAACGACGGCTGGATTATTACACTGCCTGCTCATTTGGTAGCTGACAATGGTTTAAAGATCATTGAAGAGTATCCTCAGATATCTACAAACATTCGTGTACATATTGGCGACCTTGACGTATCAGCGGCTTACCCCAATAATCAATGCGTCTTCAATGTCTCTAAAGAAACGACTAAGGGAGAAATTGTAAGCATAGAGGGTATTGATTTGTACACCCAAAAAATGGAAGGCATTAACTTAAGTGGTGGTGTTACCAATGCTGTTGGATTCTGTCAGAAAATGTTTAACTTCCCTAGCCTAGACGATTTGCATTTGCAGATGATTGGTCTAGATAAATAAACAAAAAAAAATACTTATTCATAAACTCCGCTAGCAAACCCTTGATAGGTTGCTAGCGGAGTTTATGCTTTATTTTTTTATTCTTTGATAAAGATTCTTTTAACCATTGCTAACCGAGCCCTACAAACAGTTGCTTGTAGACAAGGAGTGCTTGACTTCGTGAAGATCTCGTGCTTTCTGAAAACGTAACTTTTCTCAAAAGAATCCAAAATAGTCTGAATTCTTTCAATGTTAGAATTGATGACTGACTTCATTCTTACTACTTTAAAAGAGTAATTTGGATCAGACTCCATGTGTTGGACAAAATGATTCTTGAGACCCTCTGCTGTTGTTAGGCATTCAGTGATTTCATTAAGCAAATCTCTGTATGTTCTTGTCTCATTTTTCATTACTAGGGCTTCACTTATTGTATTAAACATTTAGATCAAACCTTTTTAGTTACTGTACATGCACGTAACCAACTCAACACAGAGAGCAAGTGCTCTCTGTAATGAATAGGTTACGCTACTTTAAGATACACGAACTTAGCGTCGAGACTCACCCAGTCTTTGAACTGCAGGTGCATATTGTTGCAACGGCTCCTGACAACACCGGGTGCTAAACCGAGGGCTCGACCTGCATCTGAAAAGCTACGGTAGTTCACATTGTTAATTCGGACGGGTTGACCCATAATAGAAGGAGTTCTTCTATTAAGATGACTCAAGCTCAGATTTTTGCGATGCTCCTGAGTCTTCTTCCTACCTTTGAGTGCTACTGAAAGTTTCATACAGGCATCATCAGTTCGTTTCAAAAACGAACTGCCATGAAAATCTTTACTTTCATTCAGTCTGTTTTTGACACACACCTTAATTTTCTTTTGTAAAATTTGTTCAGGCGTCAAATCAAACAATACCATTTGTTTTTTAATCCAAATAATGGCTTCAGCTTTTTCAAACTTAAAAGCTTCATTTGCAATTGCCTGCATTCTGTGTGCAATTGCTTGCAATTCAAGGTATTGTGATTTCATCTAAAATATCCCTTTCTAAGGATGTTAAAAACTAAGGCATAAAAAAATATTAAATAACACAACTGCTGAACTCCTTTTACAGAGTTCAGCAGTTTATGTTATTCAGAATCTTCAAGATCTAAATCATCGTCACCATCAACAAACTCATCTGGAAACACAGAATCGGTTTCAGGATTATTGTGTTCCAATTCTTCGAGGGCTGCTTCGTTTTGAGTAGTTATACATGTTTCACAAACATTGTACACTGGTCCATTAGAGCCTTCTTCAGGGTCTCTATGATGTTTCAGGTCTGAAGACACACTACCACACCACTCACATCGACCCTCACGGGGTTTAGTGTTTGACACGAAGTTGTCGTAGCAGACTTGACACATGTCAATTTCCTCCGATCCATAGCTGTCTGTCTCGCCTTGGATACGCGCTATTGCAGGTGCGTCTGGATGTTCATCACAGACAGTACCACCAGGCAGGTAACACTTCTGGCCAGGAAGTCTGTTGTTAGGCCCAGATACATTAGCCATTTTTGTAGATGTAGTAAAATAACGGACCGAATATCATGATCATGACAAACACGCCAGCGGTATACTCTTTCAAGTATTCCATTTTTTGTGTCTTTGTCGGGATATTGTGCAGTTGTGCATTTTGGCGATATTGGTGAAATTTGTTCATAGAGAATGTTCCTTTCAAGAACGTAAAAAAGTTAACACAAATAGCTAGGCTTGTACTGAAAGCCTAAGAGTTTGGGTTCTTAATAACCGCGATCCGAGTAAGAGCTATCCTCATCTGCGAGGTATTCAATTTCTTTCTGCTTATTTTCTGCTCTCATACATGGGCGGCAAATTTCGTACCCCTCAGTGTTAATATCCAATTCTTCCTGAGCTACAAGCTTTTTACAAAACTCACAATGAGGAACCAAAATAGTTGACATTAACTTCTCCTTAGGAATGACATAAAGCATTAGACTTTTGTAAGAGTCTATTTGGTTGAATTTTACATTTTTGATATTTTGACGTACTTCACAATTTCACCCACGTTAAAATTAGATTCTTTACCTGAGTAAATACCCTTGTTGATGTGTGGGTAAAACTTATATGTAAAACTTTCTTCATGATCCTTGTTACCATCATGAAAATACGAGTACGTAAATTCGTATTCTTCCGGTGTATTCAAATCCAACGCACTCGTATTAACAATACCAGATGCTATTGAGTTATTTTGAAGCGCCTCTAAAACGAAGACAAATTGCATTGCGTGTTTCTTAACAAACTGAAACATAAATAAATCGGACATGATGGAGTTCCTTTCAAGAACATAATCTGGCAAATAAAAAATTAAGTTACATTACTGTTTCTTATACACATTTGCTATATGTGACTGAAATATTCTACAATATATTTTTAATAGAGCATAGATCTTACGGATAAATACACCGTAAGATCTATTTTTTATTAAGCCTTTTTCAAAGCCAGTTTATACTCAGTATCGAGTTTGATGTCATACTTGTTTCTCTGGTAAGCAGGACCGTTGTACTCTCGTGCAAAGGCTGCCCAATCTTTACTTTTCAAAGATTTTAAAAGAGATCCGTCTTTATCGTTCTTAATGTAATTGCAAAAAGCTTTAAGATGAGCCTGTTCCGATACAAACATGTCTGCTACATAAGCTTCTACACTAATGTAGCCAGCCGCCTGATAATTGAATCCCATAATCTGAAACAAACCCCAAGATGTTGAAAGCATTGCAGCTTCAGCGTTGATTAGTTTTGCTTTAGAGTATCGTTTAATTTCAGAAATTCCACCTAAGTAACCACCAGCGTCCGGATTACAAACATCACCATCACTAGTCACTAGCTTTAGTACTTCAGGACGTGGTAGCTTTTTCAACAAACTTGCATAGAACTTGTGACGCTCAAACAAGATAACTGGAAAGCCTGTACGCAGAAAACCAAACTGCTTGGCTTCTACTTTGGTCACCGCAATAACAACAGCCGTTTCAACACCAATTAATTCGGCAGCTTGTTCATAGGCTTTTTTATTTAAGTACTTTGCATCGGTAATGGGTGTCACCAAAGCTTGAGTAGCAGGACCGTAGCAAGGACCATACTCATCTTTCTCAGACATACCACACGTGCCTTGAAACCTAAAAATAGCTTGCTGTGTGATCTTACCGATGTTGCCATCAGTAATTAGATCTAGACCTAACTTCTCATTAAGAAAACGTTGCAAAGGAATGATATCGGGATGTGTGTCGTGAAGACCATAAACAGCTGACATATAAAGAATCTTTCGTGAATTAAGATAGACGAGCATAATCGAACTATCATCCACAATGACTTTAGCCAGTGCAGATAATAGTTCAATTATGTATTTTTTTATTACATTCCGTAGAAATCGAGCAGTTTTTGGCGAGCTGGCTCTGAGAACACTTTTGACAAAGTCCTGGACATGTCAATGTTTTGTTTTAAAGCTACCTGACGACCTTGTACAGGCGCTGTAACTTTGATCAAGTTGATCAGTGCTTGAAAAGCATACAGATCATCAGGTGGCAGTGGAACGTCAGACATCAAACGAAAAATGTAGCGTTCATTGAACACGCCATCTTTGTGCTTTTCAAACAGACCCAGCACCACGCTGTAGCTTTGACGGAAATTACCTTCACATTTTTCAATGAGGGTAACAAGAGTTTTCCACAGAGCAATTTGATTGGAGACGATCTCCGCCTTCTCAAGCGGTTTACCTGGTTGCATATTGTCGATGTAGCGCTCAAGGTTAAACATCGTTGACATTGACACTGAGTCACCAGATGTTTTGAT
>Ga0326735_1000253_pt1 | contig 12585 bp, 10 predicted proteins | sample 37_GP2_1092_FD_207945 | JGI IMG/M metagenome (GOLD analysis project Ga0326735, IMG submission 207945) | Glacier ice microbial communities from Ngari, Tibet, China - 37_GP2_109.2 | ecosystem: Environmental > Aquatic > Freshwater > Ice > Glacier | place: China: Ngari, Tibet | collected 2018-07-31
ACAACGGTCCGGGCAATGTACAACCATAACGATACCCGCGGCACCTGGTTTTACATGTACGCCGGCGCGCGCGGATCCGCCTACTCGCTTCTGCTGCCCGGCCAGGACGACGAAGTGGTGGCGTATCACAGCTCGGGCGGGGTAGCGGGCAGCTCGGGCGGCTCTTACTGCAATCCGCGCGACTGGTGGTGCAACGACCTGACACTGGGCGCTGCCGTCAACGAGGGCGGACGGCCGAAGTGGAACAATCATTACGTGCATTACCGCGACGACGCCGAACAGTTCAAACACTACCTCAATAACAACTGGGAAGGCATCACCATCCCCCTGCGCGCCGATATGGAGGCGTTTGCTAGGTAGCGCGGCCCCGCTTGGCGGCGCCGTCAGCTACCCGTTCGCGCCTTTGTCGCGGGCGGCAGTGTCGGCGCCGCTCAACTCGCGTTTTTCCAGCGCGCTCAAGCGCTTGCCCTTGATCACGACCACCGGCATGCGTGCTGCCACCGCCTCGGACCGCGCGTGCGCGCCGATGTTGCCGGGCAGTGCGGCGGCCACGCATATGGCCACTGCCGCCACGCCAAAAGTAAGTTCCATGTGCTTGAGCGCGTTCATGACTGACCCTTTCGAAAATGTGGGTCTATTGTTGGCCTTTCCTTGCGTCAACTTATTGCGGCGAATCAAAATTCACTGTCGATAGCGTGGGCGGTGCAAACCAATTCGTGCCCGCTTTTTTGCGAACCCGGTGCGAACCCGTAAAATAGCGCCATTCTTCGAGATTTTGAAAGCTACGCATGTCGATACAATGGTACCCGGGCCACATGAACGCCGCCCGCAAGAAGGCGGCGGAACAGATGGAAAATATCGACATGGTCATCGAGGTGCTCGACGCGCGCCTGCCCGAGGCCAGTTGCAACCCGATGGTCGAAGAGCTGCGCCTGTTTCGCCAGCGGCCGTGCCTCAAAATCCTCAACAAGGTCGACCTGGCCGACCCGGCCGTCACCGCCGCCTGGAGCGCCTATTACGACGCCCAGCAGGGCGTCACCGCCTATCCGATGACGACCAAGAAGCCGGCCGACGTCGCGCGCATCCCGGACCTGTGCCTGTCGCTGGCGCCGCATCGCGGCGTGCCGACCAAGCCTTTGCGGATCATGATCATGGGGATCCCGAACGTCGGCAAGTCGACCTTGATGAACGCGCTGCTGAAAAAGAAGGTGGCCAAGGTGGGCGACGAGCCGGCCGTCACCAAGATGCAGCAAAAGCTCTACCTCGGCAAAAACACCATTCTGGTCGATACCCCCGGCATGCTGTGGCCGAAGATCGCCCTTGCCAGCGACGGCTTGATGCTCGCCGCCAGCCACGCGATCGGCTCGAATGCGCTGATCGAAGATGAAGTCGCGGTGTTCCTGGCCGAGGTCCTGCTCGAGCGCTACCCGCAGCTATTGGCGGCGCGCTACGGCTTCAAGACCGACGGCATCGACGGCATTTCCGTCATCGAGGGCGTCGCCGCGCGGCGCGGCTACCGGCAAAAAGGCGGCGACCTCGATTTCGACAAGGCGGCGCACACATTTCTGCAGGACTACCGCACGGGCGTGCTGGGCCGGATCAGCCTGGAGACGCCGGAAACGCGCGCGAACGCCCTGGCCACGCACGCGCAGGCGATGGCGGAGAAGGCGGCCAAGGCTGCTGCGATTGCCGCCGAAAAGGCTGCCAACTCGGCACGCGGCAAGCGCGGCAGCTAAAGATTGACGAGGTTGACGAGGTTGACGACGCGAGCGCTACGCCGCCGCCCCGAACCGAAAACTCGACACCGCCAGGCTGCCGAAAAAATCGTCTTCGTGATACACGCAGCTGGCCGGCTCGTTCTCTGCCGCGCCGAGCGCCACCATCAGCGGCATCAGGTGGTCTTCGCGCGGATGGGCCAGGCGCGCGTACGGCGCCTCGCTCCAGTGCAGCATGGCGGCGCCGCGTTCGGCCGGCGGCAACTTGCGCAGCACGTGTTGCAGCCAGGCGTCGAAGCCGTGCGACGCCTTCTGGCCGCCCGGCCCGAACTGGCGCAGGTTGTGGTAACTCAGGCCGCTGCCGATGATCAAGACGCCTTCGCTGCGCAGCGGCGCGAGCGCGCGGCCGATATCCATGTGCGTCTGCGGATCGTAACCAAGCTTGATCGACAGCTGCACCACCGGCATGTCGGCCTGCGGGTACACCGGATAGAGCATCGAGAACGTGCCGTGATCGAACCCGCGCAGTGGATCGGGACTGACCGCGTGGCCGGCTTGCCCGAGCAGGTCCGCCACCTGGCGCGCCAGCTCCGGCGAGCCGGGAGCCGGATAGCTTACATGGTAGGTATGTGGCGGGAAGCCGCCGTAATCGTAGATCATCCCCGGCGCGGCGCTCGAGGAGACCATCAGCCCGGCTTGCTCCCAGTGGCTGCTGACCACCAGCACTGCTTTCGGGCGCACGCCGACTTGGCGCCGCATATCGATGAGCGACGCTTCCAGCTTGTCGTAGGTAGAACCGTACTGGTCCTTCATGAACGGCCAAGGACCGCCGCCATGGGAGACGAAAAAAGTGGGCAGGGCATTTGGCATGGTGACTCCTCAAGAAACGATCTACCGAGAAGGGTTGAAAACAAATTGTACTAGTTAGGACTAATGTGCGCGCGCGGGTAAAGCGCAAAAAAATCCATTGGGCCGGCGGTGGCAATGCCAATTCGGTACGACGCCTTGTTGCGTTTATAATGTCCTGGTTTTGGTGCCCGCACGCGTGATCACGCGTGCAGTTAAACGGGAAACACCACGCTGCCGCGCCACCATCCGGCGCAGCGGTCCAGGGTGTGCTGCCCCCGCAACGGTAAACAAGCGTTGCCGCGATTGGCGACTGGCTGTCTCAATGACCACTGTGCGTTGCATTGCACAGGAAGGTGGGGCGGTCCGACTTGCGAGCCCGGATACCGGCCAGGACAGGTGGAAGCGCCGGCGCCTTGGCGCCGGTATCTTCCGTTGAATCCGGCTTGCGGGGACGCATGGCCGGAGACTCTTTCGAAGACCGACACCATGATTTTTCCAGCTGCACTGCGCCACGCGCGGGCCACCCGACCGCTCGCCCTTGTTTCCTCTTTTTCCGCCGCTTCGGTCGCTTCGGCCATTTCTCTCCTTTTTTGCGTCCAGCCGGTTTACGCCCAGGACGCCGCCATGCCGTCGGTGCTGATCAGCGGCGCGCGCTTTGCCAGCGTCCCTGAACTGGCGCCGATCGGCGCCACCGTCATCACCGCCGACGAGATCCGGCGCGCCGGCGTGTCCGACGTCAACCAGGCGATCCGCAAGATCGGCGGCGTGTACGGCCGCCAGAGCCTCGACGCAAGCCCTGATTTTGCGCTCGATTTGCGCGGTTTCGGTTCGAACAGCAGCCAGAATATGGTCGTCGTGCTCGACGGCGTGCGCATGAGCGAAAACGAGTTGGCCAGCCCGGTGTTGTCGACCATTCCGATCGAGACGGTGGAACGGATCGAGATTATCCGCGGCGGCAGCTCGGTGCTGTACGGCGAAGGCGCCACCGGCGGCGTGATCCGGATTGTCACCAAGCGGTCTGCCAAGCGCGCGCGCCAAGGTTCGGTGTTTGCCGAGGCCGGCCAGTTCCGCCAGCACGACGTGCGCGCCTCGGTGGCGCAAAGCTGGGATGCGGTATCGCTCGACGCGTCGATCGGCAACCAGGCCAGCGACAACTACCGCGCCAACAGCCGCTTTCGCCAGAGCGCCTTCAGCGGCGGCGCGCAGTGGGCATTAGGCGCAGGCCGCATCGGCGTGCGCATCGACAGCGCGCGCCAGGATTCGCGCCTGCCGGGATCATTGTCCCTGGCGCAGTTCCTGGCCAACCCGCGGATAAGCCGCACGCCAGACGATTTCGGCTCGCTCGACTCCAATCGGATCAGCGCGTTCGTCGAGCAGCGCATCGGCGCCATCGACCTGGCGGCGGAACTGTCGCACCGCGAAAAAACCGTCAAGGGCCATTATGTGTCCAGTTTCGGCATCACCGACGTCGCCTACGACAGCGAGCAGATCCAGTTCTCGCCGCGCCTGCGTCACCTCGCAAAGTTTGGCGGCGTCCTCAATGAACTCGTCGCCGGCGTCGACCTGATTCGCTGGAACCGGGTCACGAAGTCGGATTTTTCAAAGGCCGACGCCAGCCAGGATTCGAAGGCGATCTACCTGCGTAACGAGATCCGCTGGGACCCGGCCCACAACGGCCGCTTGGCACTGGGTGTGCGGCGCGAGGTGTTCGACAAGGATTACACCGATCCACTGGCGCCGGTTGCGGAAACCAGCGCGCAGGCGCAGAACGCCTGGGAGGCGCAGGCCAGCTACAGCGTGCTGCCGCAGGTGAACCTGCATGCAAAAGCCGGCCAGAGCTACCGCATGGCGAATGCCGACGAAAACAGCTTCCGTTCGTCGTCGACGGTGCTCAAGGCGCAAACCTCGCACGACCTCGAGCTGGGCGTGACGTTCGGTACGGCAGGCGCCGGCCATACCATCAGCGCGCGCGTCTTCCGCCATCGCCTGGTCAACGAGATCTTCTACAACCCGACGCTGAACTACGGCACCAACACCAACCTCGACCCGACCCGTCGCCAGGGTGTCGAAATCGACGCCGAAGCGCGCCTGGCCACGGACTGGCGCCTTACGGGCCACCTGCAGCACGTCGACGCCAGCTTCACGGGCGGTGCCAACGCCGGCCGCGAGATGGTGCTGGTGCCGAAAAACCTGGTGTCGGCGCGGCTGACGTGGGCACCGGCCAACGGTCACAGCGTTGACGTCGGCGCGCAATGGGTCGACAGCCAGCGTTACGGCAGCGATTTTACCAACGCCTGCGCAGCCCGCATCCCGTCCTACACCACGCTCGATGCGCGCTATGCCCGCACCATTGGCCGGTGGGAGCTGGCGGTATCAGGCCTGAACCTGGCCGACAAGCGCTACTTCAGCAATGCGTTCGCCTGCCAGGACGCGATTTACCCGTCCGACGGGCGCCAGCTCAAGCTTTCGGCGCGCTACGCTTTTTAAGCGCTGATACGACAGTGACGCTGGCGGCGGCGAACGCATGGTCGGCGCGATCAACTTCAGCGACTACCCGGAGGCGGCGAAAAAATCCTCCTGGTCGGCGCAGTTCCGCGCCAGCATCGTAGACCTCCAGCGGCGCTATGGCAAGCGCGCGCTGGTGCCGGTGTTTTGCCAGGTATGGGACAAGCCGATCTATACCCTTAGCAGCAAGCACATCATCAACGACGCGGTGCTGCAGGCCAACCTGTTCCGGATCGACGGCGAACTGCTGACCCGGCCCGGGCCGCGCATTGCCCGGGGCGCGGCGCAATTGTGCGAAAAAATTGAACTGGCGCGTCAACGGCGCAAGTAAGCCCACGTTAAAGTAGTAAGCATTTGCAATATCCGGCCCATGCGCCGGAGAAATCGTCGAAAAAGTGGTATCTTGCGATCGTTCGTCAACAAACATGATAAGGATTTCCATGCGTTTCCTGCGTTTTGCCATTGCCGCCATCGGGCTGGTCGCCTCTACCGCGTTCGCCTCGCCTGCCGATCCGAAGCTGGGTGCCGAATATGTTCAGTTGGGAAGTCCCCAGCCGGCCCAGGTCGTCGGCAAGAAGGTTGAAGTCATCGAATTTTTCATGTACCACTGCCCGCATTGCAACGTGCTGGAACCTTACCTGGCCGAATGGGTCAAAAAGCAGGGTGCCAACATTAACTTCCGGCGCGTACACATGCCGCAGACGGGTCCGAAAGATCCGGAAGCGCATTTGTACCTGACGCTTGAAGCGATGGGCAAGCTCGACGACATGCATGTCAAGGTCTTCAAGGCGATTCACGTCGACCGCGTCCGCATGAACACGGATGCGGTCGTGCTTGACTGGGCCGTCAAGAATGGTCTCGACAAAACAAAATTCCTCGACGCCTGGAATTCTTTCGGCGTCATGACCAAGCTGAACCGCTTGCCGAGTGTCCTTAACGCCTACAAGGTCAACTCGGTGCCGACACTGGTCGTCGATGGCCGCTTCATGACGTCGCCGTCGGTGGTCGATGCGGCAAACAAGGGCATGAACGAGGCCGCGCTGTCGAAGGCGACCGTACAAGTACTCGATGGCATGGTGGCGAAAGTGGCCAAGACAAAATGAGCGATGTCGAACGGGAAGTCCTGAAGATGTACGACCGGTCCAAGCCGGTCGACGAGGACTTGTTTGAAACCAGCAACGTAAACCAGCTGGCGTGGACCCTGGTGGCGCTGCTTGCCGGCCTCGTCATGTGGCTATGCATCGCGCTGGTGAACGCCGAAAACCAGCGCCATGCACTGATGACAAACAAGTGCGCCGATCCGCTGTTCAAGGGCGAACTGGACCAGCAATGCCTGGTGATGGTGCGCTCGCGCGACCATTGGTGGCAGCACCTGGGCTACGCGCTGACACACGTGACGCCTGCGGCGGCGCCGAAGTAAAGGAGAACATTAAAAACTTCGCTGCGGCGAAGTTTTTTTTCGCCCCCTTACGCCGGCCAGCGCAGCACAAACCGTGCCCCGCCGAGGGTGGATGGCTCGGCGGCGACCGCGCCGCCATGCTGCTCGAGCGCCTTGCGCGCAATCGACAGCCCCAGGCCGAAGCCGCCGGTCGCGCGGTCGCGGCTGCGGTCGAGCCGGTAAAGCGGCTCGAAAATGCGCTCCCGTTCCTCCTGCGCAATACCGGGACCATCGTCCTCCACCACGATCTCGACCATGTCGACCTTGCGCGCCGCCATGGCGATGCGCGAGTGCGCATATTTGCGGGCATTGCGCAGCACGTTGCCGATCGCCCGCATCAGCAGTCGCTGCTCGCCGCCGACGTTGCGCAGGGCGGGATCGATGTCGACTTCGACTTCGATCCCAGCCCCGGCCCCGGCCTGCCCATCGAGTAAGGCAAGGCATTCGGCCAGCGCCGGCGCCAGCGCGAACGGCGTCGACTGCACGGTTCGCTCGCTGCCGATCCTGGCCATTCCGAGCAGTTCTGCCACCAGCGCGTCGAACTCGGCCAAGTCGCCTTGCATGGCGTCGATACGCGCCGCCAGCGCGGCGTCGGGCGCGGCCAAGCGCAGCAGTTCGATCGCGAATTCAAGCCGCGCGATCGGCGTGCGCAGCTCGTGCGATACCGAATGGAGCAGGCTGGCCTGCGACGCGACCAGGCTTTCGATGCGCCCGGCCATGTGATTGATGCATTGCGCCAGCGGGTAGATGCTGGCGCCGCTGTTGACGTTGGTGCGCGAGGACAGCTTGCCGGCGCCGATCTCGTCCGCTACCGTCGACAAAGCCTGCAAGCCCTGCCAATGGGCGCGCGACCATAGCGCAATCGGAATCAGCAAGGCCAGCGCGACGATCGCGTAACACAAAGCTTCCATCTGCAGCGCCACGGCAATGTCGATCGGCAGGTCGCGCGCGTGGATGACTTCATCCATGCTGCCGATGTACTTGTCGCCCTTGACGTCGACGCGCCGGAAGAACGCCTTGTTGGTGGCGTCGAGCACGACGTCGCCGCGCTCGAGGGCGCCCTGCTGGCGCGCTGGTGAGCGGCATCAGTTCGAGGCGAACCCGCGACACTTCGCGCACCTTGTTCAGGCGCACCAGCCATTCGTCGGCCGGGGCCTGGTCGACATAGTGTTCGAGCAGGAAAATTTGCGCCGCCGCCTGGCGCCGCGCGATCTCGGCCAAAGGGTCGCCGAACAGGCGGCTGATGGCAAAGTAAATGGCGAAGGTCGCCACGGTGATCGACAACATCACCAGCACGAAAAAACGGAAAAACAGGCGGTTCACGCCGCCATTCCGGCAGCGCACAAGGTCAACGACATAGTTTTCTCTATGGCCGCATTGGAGCGGAGCCAAGGCGGCACCGCGGGATTACATATTGATGACAATTGGGGGACAAATCGTAGGGGATTTTTCATTGGCAACCGGATAAGGTAACTATTCAGCCGCAGTGAGCCCCGCGATTAGTAGTTGTAAACAATGCTGGTTTGCCGCATCATTCCGCCATGCCACCGAAGCCACCCCGGCCCGATTTGACTCAACTGTCCGATACCGACAAGGATCGGCTCATCGATGCGCTGTTCGCGCGCCTGGACGCGGTCGAAGCGAAGCTGGGCATGAACAGCGACAATTCGAGCAAGCCGCCATCGTCCGACGGGCTGGCCAAGAAGACGAGCTCGTTGCGCGAGTCGTCGGGCAAGAAGGTCGGAGGCCAGAAGGGCCGCAAGGGTACGACGCTCAGGCAAGCAGAGCAGCCCGATGAGGTCGTGAAGCATCCGTTGCCGGGACAGTGTGAACGCTGCCATGCAGCCTTGCCGACGCAGCACGCGCGGGTATGGGCTCGCCGCCAAGTAGTCGATGTGCCAACCGTCGCTTTCAATGTCGTCGAGCATCACGCTTTGGCCCTTACCTGCGCTTGCGGGCAATTTCATACGAGCTCTTTTCCAGGCGGCGTGAGCGAATCGGTCCAATATGGTCCCAACGTGCGTGCACTGGGCGTGCATCTGACGCAAGGCCAGATGCTGCCGTATGCGCGTGCGGCCGAACTGATCCATGACGTGTACGGCCTTGCGGTGTCGCCGGGTACGCTGGTGGCATGGGTGGCCGAGGTGAGCGCTGCCCTGCAGGAAACGGCGAACTTGATCGCCAGCCAACTGAGCGCGGCACAGCTGGTCCACGCCGACGAATCAGGTCTGCGCGTGGCCGGCAAACTCCATTGGCTGCACATCGCCGCCAATGAGACGCACACCTGGTACGGCATGCACGGCAAGCGCGGCATGGCCGCGATCGAAGAGCACGGCATTCTCGCCGGGCGCACTGGCGTACTCGTGCACGATTGCTGGGCCCCATATTGGCGCCTCGACGACAGTACCCATGCCCTGTGCAATGCTCACCTCCTGCGCGAATTGTTGTACGCGAAAGAAACCACCGGCCAGCCGTGGGCGCAGGCGATGACCGACTTCCTGCTCAACGCAAACAAGTTATGCACGGCGGCGCGTGAGCGGCAAATCGTCTTCAGCGCCGACGACGTGCGCGCCTTGCGCACCGTCTACGACAACATCGTGCGGGAAGGCGAAAGGGCCAATCGCGTCGCCAGCGGGCGCGTCAAGCAATCCACCACGGTCAATCTGCTGCGCCGCTTCCGCCAGTACGGCGACGCCGTCTTGCGCTTCGTCGGCAACTTCGTCGTCCGATTTACCAACAACGCGGCCGAACGTGTAGTCCGAATGCCCAAGGTGAAACAGAAGGTTTCTGGCTGCTTCCGCACGCTCGATGGCGCCGAGTATTTCTGCGTCATCCGCTCCTGCCTCGATACCCTGCGCAAGCAAGGCCACAACATGCTTGCCGTGCTGCAGCAGGCCTTCGCCGGCACTCCTATTCAATCAGCTGCATAGCGGCTGAATAGTTACCAGCAGTTTTTCGTTCGGTTTTCCGCATCGGTATTTCCGAACGTTCTGCCCAAGGAAGTCGAATCCTTCCGAGATATGCGTCACGCGGGTTTTTTCTGTTGAGACGCTGCGCAGGCGGGGCACTTGCCGGCATTGAGCTCATCCACAGGATACCCCAGGGCGAGTTTGCAATCGACAGTGCGTCGATTTTTCTGCTTCAGCCTGGCTTAAAACGATGCGGATGCGAATATATTACATGCTTGTTTGCACGCACGAAGCCGGCCAAAGACACACCTGCCTGGTCGGCCATGCGAACCGCAAGTGCGGTCGGCGCAGAAACGGCAGCCAAAACACTAATTCCAGCACGCGATACCTTCTGTACCATCTCAAAACTTGCACGGCTGGTAATGACTGCAAAGCCCGAAGCGGGGCAGGTGCCGGCCCGGCTGAGCGCACCGATCAATTTATCAAGCGCGTTATGGCGACCGACATCTTCCCGTGCCAGCGCCACCCTTCCATCCCACGTAGCCCAGCCGGCAGCGTGCGCCCCGCCGGTTGCCGTGTGAATTAACTGAAGCTGGCACAAGCCGGCCATGGCCGTGTGCAACGCGCCAGCGTCGAGCATGCCGCCGGCGGGCACGGTCATTGGGTCGGGACTGAACTGCTCCAGGCTTTCGATGCCGCACAAACCGCAGCCGGTTTTACCAGTGCGCATGCGCCGCGCTTGCTTGATCCGGAACATGGCTGAAGCGGCGATGCGCATTTGAATTTCGATGCCGCTAAGATGGCTAACGATGTCGATCTCGTAAATATCACTGGCACAGGCAACGAGCCGTTCGCTCACGCTAAATCCTATCGCAAAATCTTCCAGATCCTGCGGCGTGGCGAGCATAACTGCCTGTGAAATACCATTGTAGACGAGTGCAACCGGTGTCTCTTCCACTACTTCTTCGCTGGTGACGTCCTGCACGCAAGTGCGTGGGCCGACGCACCAGCGCTGCACTGGCACGCGCCGCAGCGCTGGCGGCAATTCACGATCGTCTTGCACGGCGTCGTTCGGCGCCATGTTCGTCCGCTCGGGGAATGCATCGAAAGCATCTTCACGCACACCCGGCTCCGGTTCAGACCCTAGCGGCAGCTGCCGCCGCAACGGATCGGCTATCGAGCCGCAACTGCACTTCAATGGCTTTTGCGGCTGGCACCATGCTCGTTTCGGCATGGTGCCAAAGCGGAATCAAGGGATTGCATTCGGGGTAATAACCGGCAATGCAACCGAGCGGAATATCGTACGGCGTAATACGCAAACCAGAAACGCTTCGCGCGACGCCGTCGTCAGACGGCGTGCTGACTGTTACCAAGTCGCCTTCAGCCAAGGCCAGGCGGGTCATGTCATGACGCGATATGAACAGCACCATGCGCGTGCCGTAGACGCCGCGAAAACGATCATCGTTATTATAGATGGTAGTGTTGAACTGACCATCGGTGCGCACGGTAAACAGACGCAAGGTGTCGGGCGCGGGGCGCATGTCCGGGTTTGCGTCCAGCGCGGTTGGGACGATGAAGTTTGCTTTGCCAGTGTCGGTTTTCCAAATCCGTTCGGACGCGGCAACTGGCTTGCGAAAACCGCCAGGCTGCCACATTCTCGCATTAAAGTCGCGAAAAATTTCGGGATAAGTGGCTTCAATTGCCGTACGTACCAGGCCATAGTCGGCGCACCAGGCGTCCCAATCGACACGCGGATTAGGGTCCAGCGTCGCTTTGGCAATGCCGGCAATAATTGCCGGCTCTGATAGCAGCTGCTTGCTGGCAGGCTCGGCTCTTCCGCGCGAGCCATGGATGCAGGCGGTGCTATCCTCGATCGACACCGATTGCTCGATGCCGTTCTGGCGATCAATCTCGATGCGGCCAAGGCAGGGTAATATAAAGGACACTTGGCCATGGATCAAGTGACTGCGGTTGAGCTTGGTTGATATCTGCACCGTCAGGCGCATGTCGCGCCAGGCTTTTTCCATTAGAACGGTCTCAGGCACTGCGCGTATGAAGTTACCACCCAGGCTGACAAACGCTTTTACCTTTTTCTCGAGAATGCCCTGACAAGCTTCGACCGTATTCATGCCTTTTTTACGCGGCGGCGCAAAATTGTATAATTCGGCCAGTTTGTCCAGCGGCGCCAGTTCTGGTTTTTCGGTAATGCCGACAGTGCGTTGGCCTTGAACGTTCGAATGTCCACGCACCGGACAGATGCCTGCCCCGCTCTTGCCGATATTGCCACGCAAGAGCAATAGATTCGACAGCATCTGCACATTCTGCACGCCGTTTCGATGCTGCGTCAGGCCCATACCGTAGACGCCGATTACGGCATCCGCTTTTGCGTAGATGGCGGCAGCTTCCTCAAGCGATGCGCGTGCGAGACCAGACTCGCGTTCGATGTCATCCCAGCGATAGGACCGGGTAGCCGCCGCAAAAGCGTCGAAGCCATGGGTGTGCTGCGTTAAAAATGCCTGGTCCAATAAGCGCGCGGTACCTGCTGCAAGCGCTGCATCATCGGCCTCAATCAAACTTTTGCAGATGCCCATGATGGCTGCGATGTCGCCGCCTGCCTTCAGTTGATGGTAATGGGTGCTGATAATGGTTTCATCGCCACTCAGCATTTCGCCTGGCGACTGTGGATTGACGAAGCTGACCAAGCCACGTTCGCGCAGTGGATTGAATGTAATAATCGGCACACCGCGCTTGCGCGCCTCCTGAAGCTGATGCAACATGCGCGGACTGTTGGTACCGACATTTTGGCCGAAAAATAAAACACAGTCGGTCTTTTCGAAATCTTCAATGAGGACAGTGCCAACACCACTCCCAATTGTCGTCGGCAAGGCAACCGACGTGCTCTCATGGCACATATTGGAACTGTCGGGCAGATTGTTCGAGCCGTACATACGCACCATCAGCTGATACAGATACGATGTTTCAAGCGAGGCGCGCCCGGAGCTGTAGAACACGACCTCCTGCGCATTCAAGCGCTTTAGCTCGGCGCCGATTTCCGCGAACGCCGCACCCCAGGTAATTTCCAGATATTTGTTGCTATCAGCATCCCAGCGCATCGGCGCGGTTAACCGGCCAGCGGCCTCCAGCGCATGGTCGCTCCAGCGTTCCAGTT
>Ga0326735_1000254_pt1 | contig 12584 bp, 9 predicted proteins | sample 37_GP2_1092_FD_207945 | JGI IMG/M metagenome (GOLD analysis project Ga0326735, IMG submission 207945) | Glacier ice microbial communities from Ngari, Tibet, China - 37_GP2_109.2 | ecosystem: Environmental > Aquatic > Freshwater > Ice > Glacier | place: China: Ngari, Tibet | collected 2018-07-31
GTGCGCACCTCTTCGCCAAGCTCGCCGAAATACTGCACCAGGTTATAGGTGAAGGAGTCGTAGTTATCAATCATCAGTAGCATGACGTGGCCTAACCTATTGAATTTACTAAGTTATATTAAATAAATTTGGAGTAAAACCGATATTTGCCACCATTTTGCCACCATATCAATTTGCGGCTATTGATGGCGCGGGGGCGCAGTGGTCAGGCGGATTGACGCCACCGCCAGCTGAGGGAGGAGAACGGAGGAAGGGTGGTAGGTCGATGCATGTGCCGAATATTACACGATTCTGTCACCACGCCGCTCCCCCGCCTGCCGGTGATTTCCACGTCGCACTCAGGTGCAGTGGTGGTTCACGCAAGCTTTCCTCGGGCCCAGCGCGGCTGCAATTAATTGCAAAGTTACGAAACATGCAGGCAATAAACATTGCCTGTTAAACGAAACCACGGAGGCAGTTGTGTACAACGAAGTCGGAGACAGATCGCTGGGCGATCAAGGCAACTGCCAGAATGAGGATCTCAAGGCTGCGCTCGTTGAAGGCACGTGGAGGTTTGTTCACCCAGATGGGACCTCCAACGTTTGATGAAATGGACGGTAACTTCTCTACCGTTCAATGCGATGTAATTACTCTGCTGCACCGCCATAAGGTACGTTTTTTTGCCCATAGCGTCGCACCCGGATATTTGCCTGTTCGCCATGTCCCGCAAAGCCTTCAAGAGCACACAGTCGCGAGCAGTATTCGCCGATTTTTACAGAGGCTTCGTCGGTCAACACTTTTTGATAAGTGCAGGTCTTGAGAAATTTTCCGACCCATAATCCCCCGGTGTAGCGAGCGGCCTTCAGTGTCGGCAAGGTATGGTTCGTGCCGATTACTTTGTCGCCGTATGCAACATTGGTGCGCGGGCCAAGAAATAGAGCGCCAAAGTTAGTCATGTTTTGAAGAAAATAATCGTCGTCATGAGTCATGACTTGTACATGCTCGGAAGCGATCTCATTGGCAATTTTCAGCATTTCCTCGTTGCTCTCAGCAACAATGACTTGTCCGTATTTCGCCCAAGCTGCGCCGGCTATCGCGGCAGTCGGCAGGATTTTTAACAATCGCTCCACTTCCGCAATTGTTTCGCGCGCGAGTTTTTCGGAGGTCGTCAACAGTATCGCGGGTGAGTCCGGGCCATGTTCGGCCTGGCCTAACAAATCGGTGGCGCACAGTTCTCCATCCACCGTTTCATCGGCAATGATCAGCGTTTCAGTCGGACCAGCAAACAGATCAATGCCAACGCGGCCAAACAACTGCCGCTTTGCTTCGGCAACAAACGCATTGCCCGGGCCGACCAGCATGTCAACTGCGGCAATACTTTGGGTGCCCAACGCCATCGCGCCAATCGCTTGAATGCCACCCAAACAATAAATTTCATTTGCGCCAGCAAGATATTGTGCGGCAACAATTGCTGGGGCCAGTTTTCCATTGAATGGCGGGGCGCAAGTGATGATCCGAGGCACTCCCGCGACTTTCGCTGTAATGACCGACATGTGAGCCGAAGCAAGCAAAGGATATTTTCCACCTGGCACATAGCAGCCGGCGGCGTTCACCGGAATATGTTTGTGTCCCAAGATGATGCCGGGCAGCGTTTCAACTTCAATATCCTGCATTGAATTTCGCTGATGCTGGGCAAAATTCCGCACTTGTGTTTGGGCGAATTCAATATCGGATAAATTTTTGTCCGAGAGTTGCAATAAGCAATCCTGAATTTCGGCGTCCGTTAATCGATAGTCGGCGCGATCGAATTTGTCGAAACGTACGGAGAGCTCTCTTACTGCGGCGTCGCCCCGCGTTTCGATATCGGCGAGAATTGTTTCAACCGTATCCCGTACTGCGCGCGCGGCACTTTTGATGGCCTCAGTCTCAGCCCCTTTTTTTAACCATATAGCCATGAGAAGTCTCCTTGAACCTGATTTTGCATACGTATGCAAAATCAAGTGTAGACATCAAATTCAAGGATAGCAAGGGATTTTGAATTTTCACTTGCATAAATCAAATCGTGCAAAATTGGCCAAGCGTTATGAGATGCCAGCGGCTTTGCTGCTTCCCTTGCAACGTGTCACTCTAAGACGCAGGAGGCAATTCAAACGGAAGACCAGATTCTTACGCCGTCTATTAACTTCATTCCGATGGCGGGTATTCGGGCCGACTCTCTTACTACCAACTGTCCGGGCACCACTTCCTGTATGGAAGGCATTTCTTTATTAAGCAAGGTATCGATAACGATGCGAACAACGCGATCGACCATCGTGCGAATCGGTTGCGAGTAGGTAGTAAGGCTGAACGTTGGCCATGCTGCGAGCTCGGTGTCGTCAAAGCCGACGATTGAAATATTGTGGCCAACGGTCAAGTTGAATTCACTGCGCGCAACATTGATCGCCGCTAACGCCATGTAATCGTTGGCGCAAAAAATTGCGTCAGGGGGCGCTTTGCGGGAAAGCAATTCTCTGGTCGCTGCCGCAGCGCTTTCGTACGAGTAGTTGCCCACAGCGCGCATTGGCGCAGCGAAGCCTTTGGCCGCTAAATAACTGGAGAATCCCTTTTCACGGTCACGGCTGGTGGAAGAACTCTCAAGCCCGGCAATGTACGCCAGGCGCTGGTGTCCCCCCGCAACAAGGAACGCACCGATTGCCTTTGCGCCATTTCGATTATCGCCTGTCACGCTGGAAGCGATTTTGCTATTTGTTTTACGATTCAGCAGCACAACGGGCAAGCCGATTTGCTGGCATTCATCAGCGAAATGCGAGGACAAGCTCGAAGAAACGAGGACCAATGCGTCTACCCGGTAACGCAAAACTTCTTCCAGAATCGGATCAGACGTTTCATCCGGCATGGTTGAAAACAGCATGATTCGGTAACCCGCTTCGGAAAAAATGGTTGAGAGCGAATCAAGTGCCGCAGAATAAAATTGATTGGATAAGCCCGGAATTGTGACGCCAATTATTTTTGATCGGCCGGTAATCAGGGACCTGGCAAGAAAGTTAGGTCGATAACCCAATTCCTTGGCCGCTCGGGTAACTTTTTGTCGCGTTTCATCGGAGACGCTGGCTCCTTTAGTGAAAGTGCGCGAAACCGCCGACTGGGAGACGCCTGCAAGTTTCGCTACATCGTGCGCAGTTACCGGGCGTCGCTCGCCGTCGATAGATTGAGCGGCAATTTTTTTTACTCTTTGTGTGTTCATGGAAGGCCAGGCTTTAATCGACGTAATCAGTTCAGAAGTCTCAATTGAAGTGTCAGAGACTAGCATGTGCATGAATGCGGGTTGAACCTAATACTACCTGCCCTTCTTACCGACACCTTACCTTCGCGGCAGCAGCAGATTGACGCCAAGACCACGTTTTATGGCAATCGCCGAATTGCTTCTGCTGGTCGTCACTCCAGGCTTGGCGGTCCTGCGCTTAATTCCTTCGTCAATACCCGTCGTAATACTTAGAGACAGCTCAAAATCTTAGCGGCAAGGTAGGTTATTTTGCATTGCGCCATTTTGTTAGCCCAGGGAAGGCTAGCGCGACCTAAACCTGCAGGAGATTTTTCATACATATTGACATTGAAAAAAATACCATTTACTTTATTAGTACTAACCAATGAAATGGATTGTTCTAATGAATGGAACGCTTAAGCTGCCTGACGATTTTGAAAAGTCGCCTGTCATTAAGGCGCTTCGGCTGTTGACGCATCTCGCCAATAGCAGTCATTCAGTGCCTCTGACAGACCTCAGCCGGGCTTTGAAATTACCTAAGTCGACAAGCCATCGGCTTGCAAACATGCTTGAACGGGCCGGATTCGTTCACAAGGATTTGCTTACCTCGAATTACTCTTTAGGAATGGCCTTCGACGATGTCGCATTAAGCGGACTGCGCAATGGAGCGGGCAGCAACAAACGCCGACAATTGATGGACGAACTGTCCGCTCGTTTAGGGATATGCACCAACTTTGCAGTGTTAAAAGCCGGCAAGGTGCTGCACATTGAGTGGGTCGAGTCGACCGCAGTTTTGCGGGTCGATCTGAAACCCGGAACCATCGTGCCGGTTCACTGCAGCGCGAGTGGCAAGCTGCTGTTGGCTTTTGGGCCTGACGCTCTGCGGGAGAGCGTCTTGAGTTCCGCGCCATTCGAAGCGTTGACAAAATCTACCATCACGTCTGCTGAAGAGTTTGAGCGGGAGCTCGCATTGATCCGCCATCGCGGCTACTCCGAAGACAACGAAGAATTTCTGCCAGGCGTGTGCTGCATTTCAGTACCCGTACGCGATCGGCATGGGGTTGTCGTGGCTGGCCTTGCCATGATGGCGCCTCAGGCAAGTTTTCCGCTGGTAAAGGCAAGACAACATTTGTCTGATTTTAAAGATTGCGCAAATGCAATCTCTGCTGAGCTTGGCTGGAATCCGCAGCCAGAAGCGGCTTAGAGGTGGCAGAGAGTCAATTAAACGGCATGTGCGAACCACGAGCGTGATGAGATGGCAAATGACGGAAACCGAGAATATTCAATGGATTTCTGCAGGGAACTTGAATCTGCGAATGTGAAGTTTTCGTTTCAATGGTTCATTGGCCAGTCAGTATTTTTGTATATTTTTTAATCAGCAAGGAACCCATCAAGATGGAACTTACGCACAAAGAAGTAAAAAATATTATCGAGATCATCGACGGCGCAGAGCATCTTGATGAAGTTGAGCTGGTGTTTGGCGGTTTTCGATTGCACGTTCGCCGTGGCGGTTCGGCCGATAGCGGCGGATCCCGCACGATTCAATCCGGCATTTCAAGCGTTTCTCCAGTGGCGAAGTCTATATCGACGCAAAGCGTTCCCGCCGCCCAGGCCAGAATTGCTGATGTCTCTGTGGCGGACGATGAGGTTGCCATAAGAGCGCCCATGCTGGGCACTTTCTATCGCTCGCCATCCCCAGGAGAGAAGCCATTTGTGGAAGTCGGACAGCAGGTTAAAGCGCACGATAACGTGTGCGTAATCGAAGTCATGAAGCTGTTCAACACCATTTCCGCTGGTGTTGACGGAACGGTCGTAAGCATTGCAGTAGAAAACTCCAGCCTAGTGCAATACAACCAGGTCATGATTGTCATTGCTCCCGCAAAGAAAGTGTAACGCGCCATGGCAAAAGCTCTTTTCAAGCGGGTGTTTGTCGCCAACCGCGGCGAAATAGCGGTAAGAGTCATACGCGCCTGCGATGCGCTCGGTATTGAAAGCGTCGTGGCAGTGTCTGACGCAGATCGCGACAGTCTGGCCGCACGAATGGCGACTTTAGCTGTTTGCATTGGCCCGGCTTCCGCCGCGCAAAGCTATTTAAAAGCGGACACACTTATTATGGCCGCGCTCGGGACCGGCTGCGAAGCCATTCACCCGGGGTATGGTTTTCTTTCAGAGCGTGCCGCATTTTCCCGTCTGTGCGCGGAATCCGGCCTCGTATTCATCGGGCCTTCGCCGGAGGCAATCGAATCAATGGGAGACAAGCTTACTGCAGTGAGACTTGCCGACGCTGCGGGCGTCGCGCGAGTGCCAGGATCCGACCGCATTGATAGTGTGGAGGAAGCGCAGCGGGAAGCGCGTCGAATCGGTTTCCCAATTCTTTTTAAAGCAAGTGCGGGCGGCGGCGGCCGCGGGATGCGCCTCGTACGCACTGAAAATGAACTTGCCGCAGCGATGAAGGAAGCATCCAATGAAGCGCAGGCGGCGTTCGGCGATTCGACTTTGTACATCGAGAAATTCATTGATCGCGCACGTCACATTGAGATTCAGATTCTGGCCGACGCGCATGGAAATGTCGTGCATCTCGGCGAGCGTGATTGTTCAACACAGAGGCGCCATCAGAAGTTGATCGAAGAAGCGCCCTCTCCATTCATCACCAGCGAAATACGTCAGCAGCTCGCGGAATCAGCGGTGCGCTTGGCGCGACGCGTCAATTATCAAAGTGCCGGGACGGTTGAATTCGTGTACGACGAGTTGACACAAAAAGCCTATTTTCTGGAAATGAATACCCGCATCCAGGTTGAGCATCCGGTGACCGAAATGGTGACAGGGCGCGACCTGGTGGTTGAGCAAATCCGAATTGCTGCCGGTGAGCCGATCTCTTTCACGCAAGACGAAGTACAGATCAACGGGCATTCCATTGAATGCCGCATCAATGCCGAAGATGTGGAGCGCAATTTTGCCCCCGGACCGGGCTGCCTGCGGGTGTGGAGTCCTCCGGAAGGCAACGGCGTGCGCGTCGATTCCCATTGCTATCCCGGATACCAGGTGCCGCCGTTTTACGACTCATTGCTCGCCAAGGTAATCGTTCACGGCAAGGATCGAGCGGATGCCATTGCGCGCATGCGCCAGAGTCTTGATCAATTCGAGGTCGCGGGTGTGCCAACGACAATTCAATTTCATCGTGACGTATTGGCGCACGATGATTTCCGAACGGGCAAAGTTAACACTCGCTGGGTGGAGGAAAGTTTTCTTGCCTCCGCGCCCGCATAAATTTGGAGCGCATGCAATGAATGAAACATTGAAAGAACGCGAATCAAGTGATCCCGGCATCAAGCTGGTTGAAGGCGTTAAGTCCTCGGTCAATATTGCCGTCGTTGATACGACGTTGCGGGATGCGCATCAGTGTCTTTGGGCTACGCGCATGACAACGGCGCACATGCTGCCCGTCGCCGACATGATGGACAATATTGGCTTTGAGCGCATCGACCTTGCAGGCACGATTCAATTTGACGTCTGCGTCCGCTACCTCAAGGAAAATCCATGGGAGCGTTTACGACTGATGCGCGAGCGCATTACCAAAACGCCAATGAGTTCGTTTACGCGCTCCAAAAGCATCATGAGTTTCGATGTACTGCCCGACGACATTGTAGAACTTTGGGTCGAGCGCCTGGTCGCCAACGGCATCCGTGAAGTAGGTACGTTTGATGGACTCAATGACGTCGACAATATGTTGGTGACAATCGACGCCGCACGGAAATTGGGCGTTCGAACGATCGGCGCGCTTGCCTATGGACTCTCTCCTGTCCACACAGATGAGGTATTCGTGAAGACAGCCGCTGCGCTGGTCCAGCGCGGCAAGATCGATGCCCTTTGGTTAAAGGATGCGGGCGGTCTTCTTACGGTAGATCGTATTCGTACGCTGGTACCAGCCTTGAAAAAGGCGATCGGTAACGTGTCCTTGGAACTGCACAGCCATTGCATGACAGGCGTTGCGCCCCTGGTGTATTTGGAGGGCATTAAAGCCGGCGCAGATTGCGTTCATACGTCAATCGCACCATTGGCAAATGGTGCGGCACAGCCAGCCACGCAATCGACTGTCAAAAACTTGCGTGCTCTCGGCTTTCGCGTGGATCTGGATGATGCCTTGGTGGAAAGAGTTGGCGAGCATTTTCGCCGTGTCGCCGAGCAGGAAGGCAAGCCACTGGGCATAGTCCAGGAATACGATGCTTTTCACTACGAGCATCAACTCCCCGGCGGGATGCTGAGCAACTTCAGGTCGCAACTTGCCGAGCTGGGAATGATGCACAAGTTCCAGGAAGTGCTTGAGGAATGCGCACGGGTGCGCAAGGAGCTCGGCTACCCGATTTTGATTACGCCGTTCGCGCAGTTCGTTGGTACGCAGGCAGTGTTCAACGTTTTGCACGGCGAACGCTATCGCACTGTTCCCGATGAAGTAAAAAAATATGCGCTTGGTTATTTTGGAAAACTGCTGGCGCCGGTGGAACCGGACGTACTCGATCGCATCGTGTCAAACGGCTCCCAGCAGATCGCCCTGAAACCCCGGCCATTGGAGCCGGCGGTCGCCAGATTGCGCAAGCAGTATCCGAACATGAGTGACGACGAACGCGTTCTGCGATTCATGTACGCCGGAGGACAGGTCGATGGGATGCTCGCTGCTGGTGCGATGAAAACAGATTATGTTTTCGAGAAGCCGCTAGTGCGCTTGATGCGCGAGCTGGCAGAACGGAAAATCACGCGTGTTTATTTCGGCGGAACCAGAACATGAAGGGACGATAGCGTCGTGTAACAAGCACACATATAAAAATAAGATCGGAGACAAGCATGACCAAAAACGACAAATTGTTCCAAGGATCGATAGGCGCGACGTACCGCGATTCGACACCTTGGTGGCCGGAGCCGCCGTCTGCACCAAAAGACGCGCCCAACATTATTTTTATCGTGCTGGACGATGTCGGATTTTCCGATCTCGGTTGCTATGGCTCCGAGATCGCGACACCGCATATCGACGGGTTGGCGAAAAAGGGTTTGCAATACACAAATTTCCATGTGACGTCGATGTGTTCGCCCACCCGGGCATGTCTGCTGACAGGCCGAAACTCTCATGCAGTGGGAGTCGGCATCATTGCGGAATGGTCAAGCGGCTACCCGGGTTATCAAGGGCAGGTCGCACGCTCTGCGGCAACGATTCCCGAGGTGCTGAGCAATTATGCCTACGGCAGCTATGCCGTCGGCAAATGGCATCTGACCAACATCGCCGATTATGGATCCGCTGGCCCGCACGATAACTGGCCGATAGGCAAAGGCTTTAGCCGTTGGTACGGCTTCCATGGTGCGCTGACCGATCAGTGGAACCCTGAACTATGTCAAGACAATCGACCGATCCGGCTGACCAAAGGCGATGACTATCATCTCAGCACCGATCTGGTGGAGCATGCGATTACCGATATCCGCGATCACATAACATCGGCGCCGCATCGGCCCTTCTTTCACTATCTTGCTTTCGGCGCGTGTCATTGGCCGCATCATGTTCCGCGTGAGTACATCGATCGCTATCGCGGTCGTTACGATGCCGGCTGGGACGTGATACGGGCTCAGCGATTGGAAAAGCAGCTGGCGCTGGGCGTGGTTCCACCCAATACACGCATAGCGCCACTTAATCCGGGTGTAGAGCCTTGGGCCGACCTCACCGACGATGTGCGTAAGGTTTCCGTGCGCCTCCAGGAAACGTACGCCGGTTTTCTGGAGCATACCGATGCGGAGATCGGCAGGTTGGTAGATTACCTGGAATCGATTGGGCAACTCGACAACACGATGATTGTTTTATTGTCCGACAACGGCGCCAGCGCGGAAGGGGGCCCGACTGGCGCAATCAATCTGCGCAAGCATATGGTGTACGAAAAGGAATCGCCAGAAGTCGGACTCGCCTATCTGGAGGATATCGGTGGCGAGCGATCCTATAACCACTATCCAACGGGCTGGGCCCAGGTCTCCAACACACCGCTCAAATGGTACAAAAAAGGCACGCACGGCGGTGGCGTACGTGCGCCGCTTATCATGCATTGGCCGAAGCAACTTGCCTCGGTCGGGTCGATCCGACCGCAGTTTCATCACGTAATCGATGTGGCCCCGACGCTTTACGAAATTCTTGGCGTCGAAGCGCCGTCACAGTATGCAGGCGTGGCGCAAGTGCCCATTCACGGCACAAGCATGGCCTATACCTTCAACCAGCCGGATTCACCGACACGAAAAGAAACGCAATTGTTCGAACTGCTGGGGGATCGCGCCATCTGGCATCGCGGCTGGAAGGCGGTCGCACGGCATCCGAAAGGAGGAGATTTCAATACGGATCAGTGGGAGCTTTACCATCTTGATAGCGACTATGCGGAGATAGACGATCTTTCCTTGCAGCAGCCGGACAAGTTGCGCGAGCTGGTGGATCTATGGTGGGTCGAAGCTAAAAATTATGGCGTATTGCCGCTTGACGATCGCGACTGGGAGCGTGCGGCAGAACGACTCAAAATGAGTACGACAAAACGTTATAGCTACTTTCCTGGCATGGCGCGAATTGATCGACTCTCCGCTCCGGACATCAGTGACCGCAGCTATACGGTTACTGCGGAATTCAATGTTGCTTCAGCATTTCCGCCGGAAGGAATTATTTTGGCATGGGGCAGCCTCTTTGGAGGATTCGTCCTCTATCTGAAAGACGGGCAACTTTGCTATGAGTACGTTTATTCCGAATCGGTAAAGTACACGTTGCGCGCTGTATTTCGCCAGCCCGACGGCAAAGCGTCGGTCCAGTTGAAATTTGAACGGAGCAGCAAAAATGCCGGACGGGCAACGCTTTTGATCGGCAATCGCGAGGTCGATGCCGTAGACATTCCACGCACGTGGCCTACGCATGGAACGACGGCAGGGCTTAACTGCGGCCAGGATGCAGGCGCGCCAGTCAGCGATTCTTATGCGCGCCCGTTTCACTTTACAGGTCAATCGCTTAACGTCACCATCGAACTCGGTAACGACTCCGAAAGCAATCCGGGCGCGGCGTATAACACGGCTCTCAAAGAACAATAATCAACAGCTTTTTCGAGCCTTGTGTTTATGGCGAATCAACTGCGATTCGAGAGTTCGGATTACAAAAGGAATGTAATTTTATGAGCAATACGCCGTTGAACGGAAAAGTAGCAGTTGTAACGGGCGCAGGGCGCGGCATTGGCCGCGCTATCGCCCGTGGGTATGCGCTTTCAGGCGCGGCAGTATGTTGCTCTGCGCGCTCTGCAAACGAGATTGACGAAACCGTTCGGCTCATCGTGGCAGCAGGAGGGCGGGCCATTGGTGTTTGCGCGGATGTCACCGATTACGCGTCAGTCGAAACGCTATTCAATCGAGCCGTTTCGGCATATGGCGGCGTCGATATTGTTGTCGCCAGCGCCGGTGGGTCCATAGAGAACAAGTCGGTAGAAGAATCTGATCCTGCAAGCTGGAAACATGCGATTGACGTCAATCTGATTGGCGCTTATCACACGGCTAAAGCTGCAATTCCACATCTTCGCAAATGCGGTGCAGGAAAATTGATTTTCATTGGTTCCGGAATGGGGCATCGCAGTGCGCCGACACGCTCGGCGTATGCCGCATCCAAATCAGGCTTGTGGATGCTGACTCGGGTATTGGCGCAGGAACTGGTCATGCATAACATTTCGGTCAACGAACTTATACCAGGGCCGGTGCGGACGGCATTCATCGCTGGACGCGAAGAAGCGGTACGTGCTGCGGGAGGCGGAGTTGAATGGATGAAAGACCCGGAAGACGTGGTTCCGTTGGCGCTTTTTCTTGCAACCCAGCCGGATACCGGGCCGACTGGACAGACCTTCAGCCTTGCGCGGCGCGAGCTATGATTTTGTGAGGCAGCGGCAACACGGTAGCTTGGCGAAAAACTTTAAATTGCTGGATGGCGCTTCAACTGCTTGCTTCAAGCAATCACACTGAAAGGTAGACATGGCAACTCGTGTTGATGACGTAATCAAAACCCAAACCGCTGTTTCGGTTCCAAAGCCCAAAGGTGCGCTGAGGGCTAGGGTTGGTCCGATTGGGTACAATTTACTGTCGCTGGCTATCGTCATTGGCCTGTGGCAAATTTTGACGATTGCCGTCAATTCGCCTTTTTTTCCGGCGCCGTTAAAAATTGTGACGGCATTTATACAGCTCGCAGAAAATGGTGACACATTGGGAAATTCCCTTTGGGCGCATTCCTGGGCGAGTTTGTACCGGGTTCTTGTCGGCTTCAGCCTTGCCGTTCTTTTCGGAGTTCCATTAGGATTGCTGATGGGCCTTTACCGGCCGCTATACGCATCCACGCGCGCCATCATCGAGCCTTTTCGGTTCATTCCGCCTATTGCATGGATTCCACTAGCGATTATTTTCTTTTCCGGACTGACGCGTTTTGCGTTTCTCATTTTTCTTGGCGCATTCTTTCCGATTTTTACCGCGACGCAAGTTGGCGTTTCCCGCGTTGAGCCGATTCACCGAAAAGTTTTCCTGATTCATGGCGCAAGCAAGTTTCAAATATTGACGCGCGTGGTGATTCCAACTGTGCTGCCCGACATTTTCGGCGGCATGCGCGTGGGAATGGGCGCAGCTTGGCTGACGATTGTTGCTGCCGAGTTGACCGGCGGTACGCCGATTGGGCTCGGCCGGATGATGGTGGATTACTCCGAGCTCTTGAAAATTCCTGAGGTAATTGTCGGCATGCTGATCATCGGTGCTATCGGGTTCGCTCTGAACGAAAGCTTGCTACTTGTGGAGAAACGCTTGTTTCGGTGGCGGTGGCAGGTGACTCTTTAAACGGATTGCCAGCAATTAAATCTGCAGCAGAAAAAAACCAAGCGTTTATAGGGATCTTCAAATGATAACTAAACAAAACATCAAGGTTAGCGTTAAGGAATCGCATCGGTACGGCGATCTTCTTGTACACGACGGAGTCGAATTTTCAGTCAGGGAAAACGAGTTTCTTTGCATCTGCGGGCAAAGCGGCTGCGGCAAGAGCACGTTACTGGATATTTTGGCAGGGCTGATCAAGCCAACCAATGGCCATGTACTAATCGATGGCAAGCCCGCCGATCCTAAAAAGCAAAACATCTCATTCGTGTTTCAGGAGCCATCGAATTTGCCTTGGCTTACAGTTTGGGAAAACATTGCTACCGGCCTCAAGATAAAAAAATATCCAAAGGCGGAGATCCACCGAATCGTTGAAGACATCATCGACGTAGTGGGTTTGCGCGGATTTGAGAAATATTATCCGCATCAAATATCAGGGGGAATGAAGCAC
>Ga0326735_1000255_pt1 | contig 12577 bp, 8 predicted proteins | sample 37_GP2_1092_FD_207945 | JGI IMG/M metagenome (GOLD analysis project Ga0326735, IMG submission 207945) | Glacier ice microbial communities from Ngari, Tibet, China - 37_GP2_109.2 | ecosystem: Environmental > Aquatic > Freshwater > Ice > Glacier | place: China: Ngari, Tibet | collected 2018-07-31
AACTGACCTCGGCCATTAAAACCAAATGTGTAGAGTTCACCGAGTAAGTTCAATGCAGCTGAGTGATCAAAACCTGCAGAGACATTGACCCAGTTCGTTTTAGTACCAACCTGAGTTGCTTCCAATCTTGAGGCACCAGCAATACCGTATCCTAATTGACCGCTATCATTAATTCCCCAACTCCATAGGGTTCCGTCTGTCTTCACGCCTAAACAATGATTTCCTGACGATACCATACTAACCCATGGACCAGGAGCTGCCAAACGAAACGGGAAGTAATCATTAAAATCCCAGGGAACTACACCCGCGAGAAAAGGCTGGCCTGCAAAATAAAGATCACCATTTGATTTTAAAAGTAGTATGCTACTAGCATTTAATTCATTGTGAACTATCTTTGCCCAGTTTGTAGCTCTTGTAGTTTCTTGAACGAAGGTTGTTTGATTATTGTAGTTACCGATACCAAACTTACCATCTCTGTTACGACCTGTACTCCAAAAGGTTCCATCACTTTTGATACCCATCGATGAGTCAAAACCAGCACCAATGTCAACCCAGGTACCTGACGCAATGATGCGGGGTGATAACCCAGGAAAACCAGCTAAACTGCTGTCATCGTCATTTCCCCATCCCCAAAAGGTTCCATCTTCTTTTAAAGCCAAAGAAAACAATTGACCCGTTGATACCATCTTCCAATCATTATCTGTTCCAACTCGAACAGGAGTAGCTTGAACATCGACGCTATCATTTGCAAAACCAAGTCCAAGCTGACCGAAACGGTTATTACCCCAAGCCCACAAAGAGCCATCTTCCTTAATAGCTAATACATGTCGGTAAGACAGAGCTAAAGTTTTATAACCTACCTTCCAACCTGGTGAGAAATACATAGGCGATAATATATCATTTTCGTCGATTGAAAAAACCACTGGCGCGCCGGAACGATCTGCTCCCCAAGTATACAGCTTTATTCCAATCGATACGATTGGAATTCCAATCGCATTAGTTTGCCTTATAAAAGTTGTTGTCTGTAATTGTGGGTTAAATAACTTAACGTTGACAGACACGGCAACGACTGAATCGTCAGCAGCAGTCAACGGAAGGTCAAACACTGAACCGAGTGCAAAAGAATATTCCCCATTTGCATCAGAGACAACTTGCTGAAAGACTTCATAAACAATTATTGCTGTCTCACCCGTACTTGAATCTAGATAACTGAATACAAAATCAAAAGAGTATATCGTTAAAGGTTTAAGTACTCGGATGACTCCAGCTACACCAAACGGTGTTTGCTTAGTGATTGTGTTAGGTTCTGTTTTTCCGTAATCATTTGTGAAATAAAGCAAATCATCAACGGTTGCCATACTCAAAGATATCAAGTTAAAACCTTTAAAAACAACCGATCGATTGATAAACTCGAATCTAAATGTATCCATTGAATCGATAGACATCTGAGAATTAATAATTTCTGAAGGCTGAATATCAATTCCAAAACGTTCGTTGACTAAAGGCAATAAATCAGCAGCAACGCTGCCAATAGGCATACTAAACGAAAGTTTACCAAACTGCTGAGCATCGATACGATTATAAAAAATGAGTCTAGCGTCCTTATCACCTTTGGTGGTAGATCTAATGAGTTTAACAACAGAGTTAGTACTAAGGCCTGTTTTGGCATCTGTTCTTAAAAAATGTGCAGGAATTAATAGAGTAAAATCAGAAGCACTGAACTTACTCGCACTTTTCTGAGCTACCAAAGCAAGTAAAATAGTTTTACCGTCTGGCCCTAAATCAAAAGTGCCTTTTTTATTGGACATAAAAATATACCTTTTTACTATGGAAAAATTAACAATCATAAAATTAGAAGCATATCTACTTAATGAAACTTGATTGTTTCATTAAGTAGTATGTTACTGTTTTTTTAATGTTTAAGTCACTAGCCCGACTCGCACTCTGTTTATTTTAGTTTGGAAGTCAATGCTTTCAAGTCTAACGTTCTTAAGGTTAGGTCCAAAGTTAAACGGTGTATAAGGAAACGTGTAATCTACTCCGTTGAGGTTAACCACTAGATTGTTAGCAGTCAGGACTGCACTAATGTTAAAGAGTACTATCCCGTAGGGAACAGTAATGACTTCAGACAGAGAAAAGGCATTAACCATTACATCACCAAGCGAGACATTAAGATAACAGACATTGCCGAATTGCCTGACATTTAAAATCAAGTAAGAGTCTGTGTCTGACAATAATGAAAAACCGACTAAGTCTTGCGTATTTTCTTGTCTGTGAAACGCAACCGCACTGATCTGTGCTTTGATATTTAACGCCGCAGGTGCTTGTAATACGTAAGGAACTGCGAAATCTATAAAGAACGGACTTGTTGAAGTATTGCCTTTTACAAAGTAGCCATTTCCGTCCAGCTTTGCTAATGCATTCGTAGCAGAGTAAACATAACCTGGTGGAGCAATATCAGGTACATGAAGTGCCAAATCTGCGTCAACCAAACCATTGAACTCGTCTCTGTAGAACTCAGTGTATAAATCAAGAGCGTAGTTCGGCTCTATCACTGTGATAAAACCTGTTTTTGTTTTAGTAACATTGTTACCTCCACCAGAAGCAGTCAGAGAAACTGAATGAGTTCCCTGTATAACGTAATTGAATACTGGGTCAGTTGTAATAGAGATCGTCTCCACGTTGTCTGCTTGTTCAACGTGATAATCCCAAAGGGCAAAAGGATAATTGGGAAGTGTCGTTTTGTTGATAAAAGTTACAACCAAAGGAACAGAACCATTTCTAGGGGAGGCTGCGAAATCTACGGAAATTCCACTTGTTTGAAATACCTCGTAATACGAAGGAAAACCTGGAGCGGACATGTCAAACTCTATATCCCACTGCATGAACTCTGAAATTGTCCCGGTCTCTACAGGTAAGGGTATATTTACAAAAATATCAGTTAATGTTTCAAGGTTTCGAAGAGAAAACAATATTTGTCTTACATTAGTCGGCCACAGAGCAGGTGATTTCAATAAAGTGCCACTAGGTGCACTATTGCCCATATTGGAAAATCCTGCTTTCATATCAACAGAGTCGATATTGTAGAAAGTTAATGAAGCTTCGTCTTGTGGATCGGTAAAGTATTTATAGATGTACTCAGGTGCAACACCAGCGTTGTTAGACACCTCAAAAGACATAGCTAACTTAGTACTTTTAGATAGTCTAGAATTAGGCCTATTTTTGATAGCTTTCGTTTTTAAATTATAAGTTAGTGTGACTGGGTCAAACTTTGCGTACAGTCTGATTATTAACGAATCAACGTCGGTTCGCTTGTCAACAGAAATTTCTGAAATGCTTTCAATTGATGATACTTGGTTGACTGTGTCAAAGACGCTGGCTATGTAGTTGACAACTGAAGTAGTATCAATGTTGTCTACCACAATGAACGTTAATAAACTAGTTGTTGGTTTAACAACCATTGCAATATCAGCTACGCCTACACGTCTGGCGTAAACTCTCAATTCCTCACCAGCTAAGAGATTAGTGGTTAGCTTAACAATTACTTTTACTTTACCTGTTTCTGATATAAAAGCAGATGTCACATTAATGTCTGGTTTAGGGGTAAACATTTTTTTAAAACCTTGTTATGAATTTTCTTTAGACGAGTTGTTCAATAGTCAGGAAAGTACCTTTGGTGAATCCACCAATGTCCAGCTTTACTCTCTCGAAACCCAATGGACTATTAAACGGGACAGCTACTTGTAGGGTCAAACCAAGGATCATAAACTTTTGAAGACCATTAGCAACCTCTACTACACCTTCGTAGTAAGTGTTGGGTTTTATTTGATTAGTGACAACCTGGAAGGCTCCACCACCGTTGATGTTAGCGTACCACTCGAGGACATTACCATTATGAAATCCCCACACACGGAAACTAGTATCAGTAGAGCCTATCCGGAATGTATACTGAATACCAGTATGATTATTAGTTCCAATTGCAGAAACGTTTCCGCCGGTCATGAAACCAAATTTAGCTCTGATAGACTGAGGTTTACCACCGCTTCTGCCCTGAACACCGTAGTAAGCAGTTGCTAAAGAATTGGAGATATTATCCTCAGTTGTTTTGACGAAATTAAATTCATCAATAAATGCTTTTGCCTCAGGAAGCGAATAAATTTCCACACCATTTGTGTCATAGTCACCACTTGTCCAAGCCAAGCCACCAAAACCCACTTCCGGGAAAGTTCCGTAAAGGCTGGTAGGACCACCACTGTAATCATCGCTGAAAATCAAATTAATAGCAGGAACAGTATCTACTTCAATTCGAGTTATTGTTGCATTGTTAGTGGGTCCTGTTGGTGCAGGAGCAGGTGGTTTGGGAGCAGGCGCGGGAGCAGGTTCAGGCGCAGGTACAGGCGCGGGAGCAGGTTCAGGCGCAGGTACAGGCGCGGGAGCAGGTACAGGCGCTGGCGCGGGAGCAGGTACAGGCGCTGGCGCGGGAGCAGGTACAGGAGCGGGAGCAGGAGCTGGGGCTGTAGCAGAGACAATGATAGTAAAAGTAGGTTCGGTTTTTGTACTAGCAACTCCGTCTCTGATAGTCAAAGCAGAAATTATAATTTGTGATAACTCAGCAGGAATATTAAAAGTTCCTGTCCAGTTGTTAGTCCCTGTATTTTGAATACATTCAGCTAGGACTTCATCAGTTTGAAAGTTTATAATCTTAACGATGTCGCCAGGAAGAGTATCTTGAACACTGACCAATGCTACAACACCTCGATTAATAACTCTTGCTGAGCCTTGTGAGGCTGATATGATGGCTCTTGTCATAGATAACTTTCTATATTTGACTTCTTCATTGAAATTAACTTATTTGTGCAACCATAAAATTAAAGGCATAATACCAACCAGACCTACATTGGATTTCTGGTTGGTATTATTTTTTATTTAAGGTGTCGGAGCCTGATAAGTTACCGCAAACGTCGGTGTTGCTTTTGAGCTAAACTCAGTGCCTCGTTTCGTCCTTGCTGAAATGTTGACGGATACCGTATCAGCGGGAAGCAAAATAGCTGCCCTCCAATTGTTGGTGTTCGGCGTTTTTGTTGCAGTACCTAAAATAGCATCTGTGGCATTATTGATAATCTCAACAATGTCTCCAGACAGTGTGTTAGCTACTGTTAAATTAACAACGATATTCAAATCTGAAAATGTTGCTGCGCCTTGTGCTGCGGGAACTGTGCTAATTGCCATAATACTTTACCTTAAAAATAGAAACAAGAAATAGATAAATGTTTTTTGTAAATATTTTTTAAACCAAGAACTCTCTATATTGGTCTGGTACCCAACCACTTTGTATGTTACTACGAGTCAGGATATTGACTTGCTCGCCAGCAAACTGACCTGTCAAGCTACCCTCAATCTTAAAGTCAACAATGGAGTAGCCTCCACCGATATTAACAGCACCATCTGGGGCAATTAAAAATCTATGAGGTTTCAGATACCTTCTACTACCTATGTCTAACTGAATCCATTGTTCTCCGCCCGAAGTGGACGAAATCCATCGACTAGCATCAGAGAGTTGTCCATCAAATGCGCGATAGACTTCAAAGGTAGTACTTGCTTCACTAGAAGCATTAGCAACGAAAGGAAATGGTGTACTTTTACCAGTAAGGAAAGAGATAGCCGGATCTCCGACGGTGATGCTTTCAATCTTGAAATCTGTAATCCTTACATCGGTTCCTGGAGCGATACCATCAACACCGTTGTATTTGTATTTTGTTGCTGTTAACCTGAAGAATCTAAATGACTTGGAAGGTGCAACTACCCCTTCAATGCTTTCTATGGTTGGTTCAGCTAAAAAGTTATATTCCTGTCTGTCGGAGAAACGAGATTTAGGAGTAGCAAAGTTAGCTACATGAAGTGCCACACCTTTATACACTCGGAGATCGTCAATGTATCCCGAGAAATTCTGGGAGACGGTTCCGAGCTCTTCTAAGCCACCGATTACTAAAGGAACTGTTTCATTTATGTCAACAGCACTGGTACCTGTTCCTACTAATTCACCGCCTACAAAGGCGTACAATGTTGTTCCTCTACGCCCGACAGCAATATGTTGCATTTCGTTTATTAGAAGAGTTCCACCCTTAACAGAAACTAAACCTGTGGTTTGTTGATTACCGATTAAAAACTCTAAATTCTGGGCATTTTGTCCTACCCTAATTTGTATTGCGGTTACCGTAGTTTGCCGTGAAATAATCGTGTCGAATCCTCTGAGAATTGTTGGTGATATAAACGCGTCAATCCAAAAGTCACCTGTTCTGAAATTGAAGTCTTCAGATGAAGGAACGATTACACTACTGTTAATGTCTTTTGACAGGAATAAAGACACACCGCCAAACTTGCTATTTGCTTTACTGAGTACCGCGCCATTGCGAGCAGTAACTACCTTAGGCGAGAATGATGTATCTTCAAAAATTGTTGATCCATCTATACCATCGAAATGAAGGCCTAATGACATCATTTTGAAGTTAGGGTCTGATACCAAATTATCTGTTGACCCTTCAAAGCTTACAAATGTTGGTGACCCAATAACTAGGTTACCTTCTAAGCTAACAAACACGGGTCTATTGACAACAATATCTGCACCATCAAAACTTGTCAAAAAAGGTTGAGAAATATCGTAGGTGTTGCCTACTAAACTTTGTAGTTGAGGAGCATTCAAGGAAACAGATTGACCTTCAATTGACTGTAAAACTGGTATTGTCGAGAGAACAAACAAAATTCCTTCAACTGTTACGAAGCGAGGCACTGATAAAGGAGACGGTGGTGGTGATATGAAATCAGTTCCTAATTCAAACTGAAGTCTATTTTTAACTGTCTGACCGACACGAATCAATAGTTTATTTGTCTGTCCAACTATAGACTCTATGCTGTATCTATCTCTTTGTTTTCTGTAAGCAAGGTTACCGTTTTGTGTGTAAGAAAATATAACATCTGAGCTGGAAAGGTAAAAATCCCTAGCATCATCAACACATACTCTGCAACTATCTACGCCTGGGAAGAATCTAGTTACGTATTGACCTATTTGTGAGTCGAAGTAATAAAGATTGGCACCAGTAGGAACCGTGTAGGCTATTACCGGACCCATGTTGTTTTCGAACGCTAGACTTACACTAGTTACCTGACTTACATCTACGTCGGTTAAAGTAAATGCTACGGCACCATTAACGGGCCTGATAATAATGCCTGATGTGTCAAGGTAGATTTCCCAGTATTTGACTAGTCTTCCTTTAGTGCCGTCACCGATAGTTTGCCCACCCCAAACAACTTGCCTTAACGGGGTATAAGGTAAATCATTAGGAGGCAGGAAGCCACCGGTAATTGCAGCAGCAGTAAAGGCATTACTCGGTATCACACTCTGCCCCACGAAAAACCAAATTTTATTTTTAGCTCGTTGCTACTGGTTTTAGGGATAGCTGTATCTAAAACTATCTGATATTGGTTATTGCCATCTGAGAAAAAGATGTAAAAACCTTTAATTGGCGTATTGTAGCCAGCTGTAGCAGGATATAAAACTTGTTGTGCACAAGTGTGCGAGCCTGGAGTGTACACGTCTCTTTCTGAAAATAAAGTAGGGTTAGAGCCTTGAGTACCTAATAGCGATTCGGTAATGGGACCTAGCGATGCGTTATTTGTGTAATAGATAGCTTGGCTCATTAAGGAAAATGAGCTATTAAAACCAGCAGCGATATTGGAAAACGTCGACTCAATGCGTGCTTTTCTACCTGTGTAATTATGGGTTACTCCGTTAATAACAAAACTACCAACGAAGTCGGCGGTAGACGTAATCACAGTCATTTTATAATAAACTGTAAGTTGATCTATTGCGGTGACTGTTAAAGCTGTGGGAGTATTGGTGTTATCAACAATCAAAGATCTACTAAAACATTCACCGATAGAGCCTGAATTAGGAGACGTTGCCAACTCAGTGACGTTTCCGATGACTGCTCCTTGCGGGAATGCATAACCTATAGTGCTAACAGAATGAAAGTTAGGAGCCCCCAAATTGACGTGGGAGTTTGGTATGTTATTACCTACGGTTGCTAAAAAAGATTCGACATTGGTTTGCGTCACACTAGGTGCAGAAGTACCAGTACCTAGCCTCAAAAAACCCATTGCAAAACCAGTAGTGCGTGAGCCAAGTATATCCAGACCTGTGTTTAAAATGATGTTATCAAACCAGGGGGACTCAACAACAGTTCCGTCCCCTTTTGTTAACACAGTCTTGTACTGTCCTTTTAAACCGTTGTGTGGTAAGCCGATGTTTTTCATTGCAATGTTACTCCAGAAATAGTTAGCGATCCAATGCTCATGGCATCTAAGTTTTGAGCATCTTTAGTCAAGTAATTAATAGTGGTTTCTAAACTAACACCTACTATTGATAAAGTTCCAATAGAAACTTTGCTTTCTTCCGTTTGAGTGTTTGTTTTATAAACAATAGTTTCTTCTAAGGTAGCGTTACCGACGGTGAGATTAGATATACTTATCTTATCTTGTTCTTCTTGAGTATTTGTTTTATAAACAATAGTTTCTTCAAGTGAAACACTAGTCAACGATAACTGACCAATACCCATTGAGTCCACTACTTCACCTAAGAAACTTCCACCAATTATTTTTGGGTGATTAATTTCAAAAGTTTCTTCAGTTAAAATACCATAGATTGTACTGGTGAAATAAATGTTGGGTTCAATAAATGGCGGGTCAGTAACTAAACAAACGGATGGTGGTAAAACTTCTTGGTATGACGATAGATTTGTACCGCTGGTTGTTTTGTCTAAGAACGCACCACCAAAGCCTGAGTTACTTCCATTGAACAGACCCATCTTGTTTGATAATGGATCGTAAAGCGTACCATCGGTATCGTCCAAAGCGAAGACTCTATTCTTCCTAGAAATAACGAAGTAAAGTCGTGAACCTCTACCTAACATGAGATCAGTAGTTGATAAGAAACAGTTAAAGCCTGACAACTGTTGTTTTATAGAAGAGATTACCAGCTTAAACGTTTTAGCTGTGGAAGGAATCGTCACAACAGTTGGTGGACCCAGGTCTATAGCTGTCGCATCTTTGTAGACTCTGAATGAATACGATTTTTCATTTTTGAGATTCAAATCTGTATTTTCATTGAAACCTAATTGATCTGAAAATTCATACAAGAAGTTCGAACAGAAATCTATTACTACTACTGGCGCAGGAGATATGTCTAAATCAAAGCTAATGAAGTCGGGTGCTTTAGCAGTCAAAGCAAAGTTATCAACTCTAGCTACACCAATAAACAAATAAGAGTTTGGATTGGTTTGTAGAAAAAAGCCATTAGTATCGAAGGGTGTTAAAGCTCTATCAATAATGTCGGCTTCTCTCAAGGGAGGAGAAGTAAAATTAACTACTCTTTCTTTTTCACTAAAACTCACTGACAAATCAAAAGCAGCAGCATCATTAAAGTCTCCCAACAAGTCTTTAACTCTTACTGCTGACTTGTTGTTCACTGCAATAGGTGAAAACTCACCTATGTCTATTCTGTTGTATTTAAAACTATGTCTAACATAATGCTTTCCTTTGAGTTTAGGGTAGAGCATCACTTCAGTGTTGTAGTCTCCGAGCCTGGCAATAGGCTCAGAGACTTCATACTCGTCAGCGGTTACTAGTTTTCCCGTCTCTAAAAAGATCAAATCAAGGACAGTTCTAAGGGGATTAATCGTAACCATTTTAGAGCCTTAAAGAAAAATTACTTGACGTGTACTAACACTTTTTCCAATGTTAGAACAGTTCCAAGTGTAGTGCCTGCAGGCTGCTTGTAGATCAGTTTGTCCACCGAGCCATCCTTGTTGTATCTTGCGACACAAAGACTGACTGGACCAAACCCACCATCAATCAACTGAGGTGCAAGACGACCATAAGTTACAAACCGACCATCAGGCTCAGAGATGACATTTTTAACACTCTCCCAGCGGTACTGTTGTGCGTATTCATCACCACTTAGTAGTTTGATCTTACCTGCACTATCAAAACTAATGGGTTGTCTGTGTGTAAAGCCTGTGATTGGATTGTCTTTATAGCTCAAGAAAGTGGCGTCGACTTGATCGCAGCTTAAAACATCATCGCCTATTTTGAAACTAGATCCAGAGTAGAGAAAAATACTCTTGTCCAGATTGTTTTTCAAAAGTTGCTTGTAGTTAGGACTAACCTGACCTGACTGAGAAACTCGAAACACTGGGTTCCAAGAGTAAGCATCAACCACTCCACCAGGTACAGTAGCAATACCATTAACCACAGGCGAGACAGACGTGACAGACACGCCGTACAAAGGCACCAGAGCCATCCAGAAGCCGTTAGTAGCGAATGGTACTATCTGTGCCACAGGAAGTGGATTATCACCGCCATTGGCTGAAATAATCACAGGGCTAAAATCAACGTCTAACTGTCCAGAAGCAAGTAGTCTGTCAATTCTAATTTGCTTGCTAGGGGTGTTGTTGTTAAAAGCCAGAGGTGCTGTAAAAATTGGACTGACTGTGTACAAAGACCCGTCGCTAACAACAGACAAGAGTGTCGGTTTGTAAGCAATCGCTGAGGGGTTATAAGTTGTGTCTTGAGCACCACTTTCGTCATACCTGCAAATAGCGTTTTCGTTGTTAGTGCTGGTAGGATCAATAACGTACTTGAAGGCGACGGATTGATGCTCGTAGAGTTTAATCAAAGGTGTTTTGTTAAACAACCTTGTAGGGCTGGTTTCTTTGACTGATCCATCTTCACGAACCACTACTGCTTGCGAAGTAACGACAGTAGCTACAGCAGCGTTGCCTAAACGGACGCTGAATGTAAAGTTTCCGTTGAGAATTAATTCACCGTTATTTTTCAAAACGATGTCATCAATTTCAGCCGTTATACCAGTTGCATTTCTGAACAATGAAAAAGCCGTATTAACGCTCCCGTCACCATTCATACTTGTGATACTTTTGAAGTATTCAGAGTTCGAAAAACCTTTGGTGTAAACGTAATATGCTAAGCTAAAAGGAAAGTTCTCAACCAGTGTAGGTAAAGGACCTAGCAACAAATCGTAGTTGCCTCGAAACAGATAAGACTCCGGGCGGGTTACTATGGCAACTCTGACCGTCCCAGCAATAGAGTTAAAGCTATAGTCAGGTAGCGTCTGCTCGTAGATATCATCGGGTTTCAAATTCAAACCGAACACAATGTTTATCTGAGGAAGCAGTTCGGAGAGTTTGGTAAAGTTACCAGGCATTATCTCACCGACGGGATTAGTCAAGATCTCCGCAAGGTCCATACGCTTGTAGAAAATCGTTTGTGTTTTATAGAAAGGGCTGATCAACTTAGGGATGACTATGATTTTTGTGTTAACATCAGAGCCGTAGATTTCAGCTACTTCTGGCGGAGACAGATCAAACTGCTTGTAGTCCAAAGCTGTGTTGTTCTTAAAGTTAATTTTATCAAACAAGATCTCGATAGGAGTCCTGAGTTGATTAAGAAGAGTATCTGGCATTTGATTGAGCTTTCTTTAAAAAGTAAACTATGTTCTTTGTAATGGTTCTTTAAATAATACACTCTTTTGGTGTGGGTGTCTCACAAAAGAGATACTCGAATAAATCAAAATCCATACTGTGTTCATTGTCTGTGCAAATCTCAGTGATTCTGACTGTCCGAGTATCGGTGTTAACAGATACCACTTCAAAATGAACCATCTCTTTGTTAAATTCGATAAACTTACCTACGCGAATTAAGGGACTCGCTGGCATGTCTTTTAAGCTAACAGTTTCGTCAGTTGATAAACCAATTCTTGGTTTGGTCTTAAAAGAGAAAACCTTTGACAAAACCTGCACTAATTTTCCAGATGAAGACATGATAAAAATACTTTCTTTTTAGTTATCAACTACACGGTTGACAAACACACTTAGTAGTGTTGTGCTCACGTGTCTGCTGCTAGTCAGGCCAATTCCAGCGAGCTGGGTCAGCGTCTCTACACAAAGCAAAACACCGTTAAGCTCCACAATATTGTCGCCACTCAAATACAAAACACGTACCATCATTCCAGGAAAAAGAAGCGTAGGTAGTGAGTTTTCCCAAACAAATTGATAGATACCGCCTTGTCTGGCGCTAAGTCTTGAGTAGTCATTGAAAGAGTTAGCGCTAATTTTATCTACGCTTCTTTGTGTGTTGTTAGAGTTATCTTCTTTTTCAGTAATCACAAATTCAGAATTGATTTTGCCTCTACTGATCACTGCCTTGTTGTCAAGTACTTTAGCAATCAGCCCCATAAATTGATCAGCATCAGCAAGCCTGACACCGTTGCCACGATTCATGAACTCAGTGTTGCCGTCGTCTTTAAAGTTAGTCTGGTCTGTACCAATGACAAACACACTACCGCCTTCTTCCCTGTAGGTTCTTTCGATAGAAGAAAATCTATTCTTAGGAACTTTAATAAGTGTTAAAGACCTTTCTACTTTCTTAAGACGTGTAGTATCAAAGAGTGGGTAAACGTACCAGATACGGTCTTGTAAGTAGGTGCCTATTCCAGTAGGGTAGACAC
>Ga0326735_1000256_pt1 | contig 12564 bp, 12 predicted proteins | sample 37_GP2_1092_FD_207945 | JGI IMG/M metagenome (GOLD analysis project Ga0326735, IMG submission 207945) | Glacier ice microbial communities from Ngari, Tibet, China - 37_GP2_109.2 | ecosystem: Environmental > Aquatic > Freshwater > Ice > Glacier | place: China: Ngari, Tibet | collected 2018-07-31
TTTGGCGAGCGCCGCCCCATCCTTGTCGGGCACAGTTGCGTTGGCGGCCTTCGGTGCCACCTTCGGCGCTTTTGCCACCTCCGGTGCGGCGCTCGGTGCTTCGGCGGCCTTCGGTGCCACCTTCGGCACTTTTGCCACCTCCGGTGCGGCGCTCGGTGCTTCGGCGGCCTTCGGTGCCACCTTCGGCGCTTTTACCACCTCCGGCGCTGGCTCGGACTGCGGGCCCTGCGCTGCGCCAATTGGTGCAGCCGGCGGGATCAAGACAGGCGCATGCGGCGCACGCCATAGCAGCAGCGCCAGCAGCAGCAACAGCAGCGCCAACGCCCCCAGCGCCAGCCACAACGGCTTGTTCAGCGGCGCCGGGCCGGCGCTGCCGTAGATGGGCGCCGCATCGATGGTCGGCACGGCGCCCAACTGGCGCTCGGCTTGCGATTTTTTCAGCGCTTCGAGAATATAAGACATGTTATTTTTTTGCCCCGATGGTGTTCACGTTCGGGCTGTTCAGATTCAATAGCCGGGGTTCCGCAGCGCCGCCCTGGCGCACCAGGCGGATCAAGGTCTTGGGACCGGCCACGCCGTCGACGTTCAGTTGCTGGCTCGATTGGAATGCGCGCAAGCGCGCTTGCAGCGCGGCGTCGAACCTGTGATTTTGCGCCACGGCAGCCATGCCATCCCAGTGCGCCAGCCGGCCAGCCAGTGCATCGACGTCGGGGCCGCGCTCGCCGAGTGCCATGGTATTGCGCCAAGACGACGGTGCGCGCCACAGGGTCACGAATTCGTCAGCGTAGCGTGCGCTCAAGTCCGCCAGGGCGATGCGTTGCTGCTTGCCGGCGATGCGCAGCGTCGCTTGCGTAGCGCTCAAGCCGGTCAGCAGCGCTGCGCCCTCAGAGGAGGTGCTGTCTGCACGCCCGGTGAGCAGGGCCGGCCGGTCCAGCAAGCGCAACTCCGCGAGGCCGCCCTTGCCCAGATGACAGCGCAAATCCAGCTTGATCGCTTGCTGGCACGGTTCGCCTGCCGGCAATGTAGCGCCCCATAATGCCGCCAGCGCGTGCAAGTCGGCGCTGCCTTGCGTGCTGTGCTGCGCGATGGCCGCTATCGGCGCCGGGCCGGACGCGCCGCGCACCAACATCGGCGCGGCGAACCAGAATGCGGCGCCGCCGATCAAGGCGCCCGCCATTACGCCGAGCAGCGCCCGCGGCCAGCGCGCGCCGGATTTTGAGGCCGCATGGTCGAATACCTCGGCCCCAGCCTGGCGCAAGATGTTGCGCGTCACCTGATGCTTGTTTTCAACATACGCGCCCAGCAGCGCACGGTCGCACAGCAAATTGATGCGGCGCGGCACGCCCTTGCTGATGCGGTGGATTTGGGCCAGCAAACGCTGCGGAAAAGGCGTTTGCGCACCGCCGCCGGCCACGGCCAGCCGGTGCGCGATGTAATTGCCAACCTCGCGCTGCGCCAGCGCGCCCAGGTGGTAGCGCGCAATCACCCTTTGCGCCAATTGCTCCAGCTCCGGACGCGCCAGCATCGTGCGCAATTCGGGTTGACCGATCAGGATGATTTGCAGCAGCTTGCGCTCGCTCGTTTCCAGATTGGTCAACAAGCGCAGTTGCTCCAGCACTTCGCCCGACAAGTTCTGCGCCTCATCGATGATCAGCACATTGTTGCAAGCTTGGGCATGGCTGGCCAGCAGATAGCCGTTGATCGCGTCGACGTGGGTCTTCACGCTGGCCGGACCGTCTTGCGCGATGCCGAATTCGTCGCAGATCGACGACAACAACTCTTCCACCGACAGCTTTGGATTGAAAATGTAAGCCAGCTTGCAATGCTTGGGAACCTGCTCCATGAAGCAGCGGCAAACGGTGGTTTTGCCGGCGCCGATTTCACCGGTCAGCAGCACGAAACCGCCGCCGCTGCCGACGCCATACAACAGGTGCGCGAGCGCCTCGCGGTGGCGTTCGCTCATGTACAGATAGCGCGGGTCGGGAGCGATCGAAAAAGGTGATTGCGTCAGATTGAAAAATTGGGTGTACATGGAGCCCTTATCAAGCCTGCGGCGTCACCGGCGCGGCAGCGGCTTGTATCTGGCGCAGTAAATCTTCGATTTTGTGTTGAAGTAGACGATCTTGCTGCCCAGCCTCGCCTGGCGCACGGGAAATGCGGACTGGTCGGCCTTGATGTGCCGCACGCCAGCCGTCGCCGCGATGGCCTCGTCGAGCTGCTCGGGCGCCGCGTCCGCCACTGCGGCCACGAACACCAATTCACTGCTGTCGTCGCTGACAATGACATCGCTGATGTCGGTGCCCCACAACCGGGCATCGGCCTTGAACCAGTAAGCGCCGCCTTCGCGCTTGTAGGCTGGCCCGAACGAGGCCGACAGATAATCGTAGAAATAAACGTTATCGACATCGTCGCGGCACAACACGGCGCTGCCGAAGACCGTGCCAAAGGTCGACGGTGCGGCCAGCGCACCGGATGCAGGCAGAACGCCGGCGAACAATGCAACGAATGCAACGAATGCAACCCGGGCACGGCAAGCAGCGCCAGACAAGTTTCGTCGCGCCATGCAGTGCTTGCTCAACGATGCTTGCGAAGCTGCCAGCTTATTGGTGCTTGCGCTCTTCCTTCTTGACTTTCTTGGCTTCCTTTTTTTCTTTCAAGGTCTTGACCGGTTCTTTCTTGCCTTCTTTTTTACTGTCTTGTGCTTTGCTCATGATGCCTGACTCCATGGTTGAATCGCCGCGCACCGGCGCGGCTTGATGATGCAGTAACCCACAACGGGGCCGCCATTCATTATGACATCCCGGCAGTCTGCTGGGAAATCAATCCAGGAAGAGGCGGGCCCGGGTCGCCTCGATCAGCGCGCTATCGTAGGGATACAGGTTTTCGATGAAAAACAACTCGGTCTCATCCGGCTCTTCCAAGCACATCGTCAGCATGTGCGGGCCATCATCCTCGCGCCCGAGAAATTCCGCCGGCCAGCGGTTCTTGCGATGCGCGCGCAACACTTCCATGCCCAGTTTGGCCAGCGGCGTTTTGACGCCGGCGGCCAGCGCCTCGCGTTGCCAATCGTCCCAATACGAATTCTGCACTGCCTTGTCATTCATCGATATACTTCCAACAGAGGTGTAAAGGGCGGACTGTACTCCCGATGGGCGCTGCCAGCAAGGAGAGCGTGCAAAGTCCGGCGCCAGGCCGTGCGACAGCTTGACTAACCATGGCGACGAGCAATTCATTAATGACCCACGAAATCCAGGGCAACATCCTGACTCCGAACGGCTGGCTGCGCGGCGCGATCCGCTTCGGCCGGCGCATCGCATCGATCGAAGGCAAGCCGACCGACCCGGTCGATAATGGCGACGATTACGTGATCCCCGGCTTCATCGACTTGCATGTGCATGGCGGCGGCGGGCGCGATGTGATGCAAGGCGGGGATGCGCTGCACACCATCGCGGCGCTGCATGCGCGCCATGGCACGACAAGCTTGCTGGCGACGACGATGACGGCGCCGCTGGACGACATCACCGCTGCGCTGCAGGCGATCGCTGCGGCGATGGCGGCGCCCAGGCCGGGCGCTGCGCGGGTGCTGGGCGTCCATCTGGAAGGCCCCTGGATCAACCCGGGCAAACTGGGCGCACAACCGGATTGCGCACGCAGCGGGGCGCTGGCCGAGGTGCTGCGCCTGGCCGCCTGCGCGCCGTTGAAGCTGATTACGCTGGCGCCTGAAATGGAGGGCCATCTGGCGTTGATCCAAGCGTTGTCCGAGGCGGGATTGACAGTCCAGGTCGGCCACACCTTGGGTTCGTATGAAGATGGCGTGGCGGCGCTCGCGCACGGCGCCAGCGGCTTCACCCACCTGTTCAACGCGATGACCGGCATGCATCACCGCGCGCCCGGCATGGCGGGCGCGGCGCTGGCGCACGCAACCTACGCCGAGCTGATCCCCGACCTGCTGCACGTGCATCCGGGCGCGATCAAGGTCGCGCTGCGCGCGATCCCGCGCCTGTATTGCGTCACCGATTCGACGGCAGCGACCGGCATGCCGGACGGCCCTTATCTGCTGGGCAGCCAGACGGTGCACAAATGCCTGGGCGGCGTGCGCCTGCCAGATGGCACGCTGGCCGGCAGCACGCTGACGATGGATCAAGCGCTGCGCAACCTGGTCGGACTCGGCCTGACGCTGGCCGATGCATCGGCCAGGGTCGCCACCTACGCAGCCGATTACCTGGGTTTGCCCGAACGCGGCCGCCTGGCAATCGGCTGCCACGCGGACCTGGTCGTGCTTGACCGGGATCTGCAACTGAAGGCGGTGCATGTCGAGGGCGCCTGCGTCGACCTTGCGGCCCGCTGCGCCTGAAGCAGGCGCGGGCGCCAATCTGGCGCAAGAGGCAACAATGCTGCGCGCTTTTAAGGGACAATGGCAGACTCCAGAACCGGCAGAAAGACAACACCATGACATCAGCATACGAAGAAAACCCGAACGACAGCGCGCGCCGCATCGCCGGCAACCTGATCATGATCCGCATGCCGGGCACCAGCCTCGATGCGGACAGCGCCCGTTTCCTGCGCGACAACCATATCCGCGCGATCTGCCTGTTCCGGCAAAACATGGAAAACCCCGAACAAGTGAAAAAATTCACCGCCGACTTGCGCGCCGCGATGGGGCCGCATGCGTTGATCGCACTGGACCAGGAAGGCGGCGCCGTGGTGCGTGCCACATGGCTGCCGGCGCCGCCGGCGGCAATGGTGCTGGGCGCGGTCAACGACATCGACCTGGCGCGCGAAGTCGGCGCAGCCGTGGCGCGCGGCGTCAAATCGCTCGGCTTCAACTGGAACTTCGCGCCGGTGCTGGACTTGAACAACAACCTCGACAATCCGGTCATCGCGGAACGCTCGTTCGGCGCCGACCCGAAGCAGGCCACCGCGCTGGCGCTGGCCTGGATGGAAGGCAGCCTGGCCGAGGGCGTCGCCTGCTGCGTCAAGCATGCGCCCGGCCATGGCGACACGCATGTCGATTCGCATCTGGCGCTGCCGCAAGTCGACAAGCCGCGCGGCGCACTGGAACAGCTGGAATTTTCGCCGTTCCGGCAAGCTTGCGCGAGCGCACCGGCGATGATGACGGCGCACATCATCTACCCGGCGCTGGACCCGGTCTACCCGGCCTCGCTGTCGCACGCCATCTTGACCGACCTGATGCGCACCGAGTGGCAGTATGACGGCGTGATCATCACCGACGGCCTCGACATGCAGGCGATTGCGGCGCGCTACAAAGCCGGCGATGCGGCCGTGCGCGCGCTGCTGGCCGGCGCCGACATGGTAATGACGCTGGGCGACCGGCAAGCACAGCAGACATCGCTGGACGCGCTGGCCGGCGCCATCGCTAGCGGGCGCATCACGAGCGCCGAACTGGCGCTGCGCCGCGCCAGGCTGGATGCGCTGGCCGAACGCTATCCGTGCGCGCAACCGGCTTACAGCACCGAAACCATGGATCTGGCCTTGATGGCCAGCGCCTGGCGGCGCGGCCTGACCAGCTACCGCGCGCCGCAGCCTCTTGAGCGCGGCGCACGCCTGCGCCTGGTGGTGCGCGCCGATGTCGTCAGCGACGGCGTCTCCGAAGCGGGCGTGCCGGCCGAGCAATTGGCGCTGCTCCTCGGGCGCGAATTCGACGTCGCCTTGACCACTTTTCAAGATGCCGAGCAATTCGACTGGAGCAACCTGCCGCAGGATGGGCGCTGCGTGATCCTGGCGTCGACATCGCGCCTGCGCTACGGACCGAAGGCAAGAGCGCTGTTCCAGCCCGACCTGCATCTGGCGCTGTGGAATCCCTTCCAGGCGCTCGACATCGATGCGCCGGCGCTGATGTCGTATGGCTTCGCGCCGGCGGCGCTGGAGGCCGTGCTGGCGTGGCTGTGCGGCCAACAAGATGCGACCGGCAACAATCCCTGCCTGCCCGCCCAATTACAGCCTGCGCGCCGCCCGACCTGAGGCTACCATTACCTGGCAGGTGCGCCAGCCTTGCTGGCGTCCCCGGCCGTCACCACGCTCAGCCTGGACGGGTCGATCGCCTTGCGAAAGGCGGCATTGACCTCGGCCACGGTCAACGCCTTCAGACGGTCCTCAAACTGGCGGCTCCACGCGAAAGTGCGATCCAGATACAGGAAACCGGACCAGCCGCTGGCGACGATGCCATCTTGCGCACGGTTGCTGCTGCGCTGCTGCAACAATCCCGATTTCGCGCCCGCCACTTCCTCGGCGCTGAAGCCATCCTTCAGCGCGCGCGCCAATTCCTCGCGGATCGCCGCTTCCAGCTTTTTCAGGTTTTGCGGCGCGCTAATCGCACTGATGCCGAACGAGCCGGCGCGGTCAAGCTCGCCGGCCGTCAGATTGGAGCCGCCGCCGTAGGACAAGCCATCCTTTTGCCGTATCCGGTCCATCAGGCGCGACTTCAAGCCGCCATCGCCGAAGATCGCATTAGCCAGCGTCAAGGCCGGATAGTCGGCATCATCGCTGTGCAAGTCCAGATTCATGCGCGCGGCAAAAAAGGCGCCCTCCTTGTCCGGCGTATCGATGCTGGTACGCAGCGGCGCGACGTCGAAATTGCTGGTCGTGATGCGCGCATAGGCGGCCGGACTTTTCCAGGGCGCCAGGGTAGTGGCCAGCACCGCCTTGATGGCGGCGGCATCGAAGTCGCCGACGATCGCCAGTTCGCCTTGCGAGGCGCCGAAGTAATCCCGATGAAACTGTCGCACCTGATCGAGCGTAATGCTGCTGGCATCGGCGATTTGCTCGTCGATGGTCGAACTGGCGCGCACATCGCCTTTCGGATAGCGATTGAAATGCTGCTCCAGCATGCGCCCCGCCAGGTCTTGCGGATCGTTACGGCCGGACTCGATGCCAAGGATGGTTTGCTGGCGCAGCTGCTCGAACTCGGCCGCTGGAAAGTTCGCCTCCTGCAGCACATGCGACGCCAGGCGCAGCGCGTCGGCCAGATGGGTGCGCGTGGTCGTGAAATGGTAGACGCTGCCCGCCATCTTCAGCTTGTCGAACGCGTCCGATAATTGGGTGCGGTTGTATCGGGTGGTGCCGCGCATCAGCATCGCGCCCGTCAGGGCCGGGATCATGTTCTTGCCAAACAAATTATCCTGATTGCCCCAATGCAAGCGCAGATCGACCGCGACCGTCTCGCCGCGGTTCTTTTTCGGCAGCAGTGCCACCTTCAAGCCGCCTATCGTCGTGCGCTCGGTGCGGGCCATGATATTGGCCTGGCTGGGATCGAAACTCTCGGCCGCCAGCGTCGATGGCTTGCCCTTGAAATTCTTCAGCACCTCAGCCGCCCCCGGCGCGGCCGGGATCTCGGCACGCTCTGGTGCAGCGTCGGGCAGAAAGCGACCCACGGTGCGATTGTCACGCCGCAGGTAGCGCGCCGCTGCGGCGCTGACCTGCTGCGACGTGACATTGGGCAAGTTGTCGCGGCCCTGGAACAGCAGGCGCCAGTCGCCCAGCGCGATCGGTTCGGACAGCGCGACGCCGACCCGCTGCGGATCGTTCAATGCCTTTTCGATGCTGTTGGCGTAATTGCGCCGCACCCGCTCCATCTCATCTTGCGTGGGCGGCGTTTGCGCAAAACTCTCGACTGCAGTGATCAAGGCGTCCCGCACCGGTTCGACCGGCGCGCCCTTCTTGACGACGGCGCCGATCATTTGCAGGCCGGGCGCATGGCCGGTCTGACCGAAACTGAAGACCTGAACTGCCATGCCGGTATCGACCAGCAGTTTGCGCAAGCGTCCGGTGGTGCTATCGCCCAAAATATCGGACATGAAACTCAAGGGATCGCTGTCGCCATGCAGCGCGCCCGGAATCTTGTAACCCAGCGCGACGATATCGATATCGCCGCTGCGCCGCACGGTGAAACTGCGCTCGCCATCCTGAGTCGGCTCCACCGTCCAGAATTGCGGCAGCTTGCGGGTCGGCTTCGGTATCACGCCAAAAGACTTGCTGATCCAGGCCAGCGTTTGCGCCGCGTCGAATTTTCCGGCCACCAGCAGCACCGCATTGTCGGGCTGGTAGTACGTCTTGTAGAACGCCTTCAAATTTTCTATCTTGACGTTTTCAATATCGCTGCGGTTGCCGATCGGCGAGCGACCGTAGCTGTGCCAGTCGTAAGCCACGCTGTGCATGCGCTTTTGCAGCACCGAAAATGGCGAATTCTCGCCGCTTTCAAATTCATTGCGCACCACCGTCATTTCAGAGTCGAGATCGGTCCTGGCAATCGATGAATTGACCATCCGCGCCGCTTCCATGTCGAGCGCCCATTTCAAGTTGTCGTTGCCAGCCTGGAATACCTCGTAATAATTGGTCCGGTCGAACGACGTGGTGCCGTTGAAATCCATGCCGCGCTCGGCAAATTGCTTGGGGATATTGGGATGTTTTGGCGTGCCCTTGAACATCAGGTGCTCCAGCAAATGCGCCATCCCGGTCTCGCCGTAATTCTCGTGGCGCGAACCGACCAGATAAGTCACGTTGACGGTCACGGTCGGCTTGCCGGCATCCGGAAACAACAATACTTTCAAGCCGTTGGGCAAGCGATATTCGGTGATGCCTTCGACCGACGGCCCCTTGCTGACGCCGGCCGGCAGGGTTTGCGCACTGGCGTTGAACGATATGAACGGCACGAAGAAGATGCACAGAAGGCGCACGATCGGCGCGGCGGCGCGATGTTTCGGATTGCTTGATGTCATGCGGGTCTCGTAAGCTAGGGGGGAAGGCGGCGCCGGACGCTCAGGCGCGGACCCATCATGCTACCCGCTTATCGGAAAATGCGTCGGAAACCCGCTACTCGGGCGCATGCGATCAAGCACCCATGAGCCACCTTAATGACAACCTCAATAAGCAAACTTAAGAATTAAACTCAAGGCGGCGCTTCGCCCGGATACGGCAGGAAGCAGGCGTCGACCACTTGCATGTCGTTGTCCTTGGCAAACTCGACGACAAAATGGTAAGCCATCGGTTCGACCTCGCGCAACGCGCAATTGACGACGACCGCTTTCATGCCGTTGACGACGATCGGACGCACGAAATGGGAAAATTGCAGATGCGAATTGCGCCCGCCCGGACTGGCCGGATTGAAGCATGACATGACGCCACACAGGCGTTCGGCCCAATCGCTGGGACGAAACTGCTTGCCATTGCTGGTGATGCCAAGGATGAAGAATTCCTTGTCCAGTTCTTTCTTGTTTTGAGCTAACTCGGCCATAGGCGACTTGTCGGAACCCGTGTGCGTGGAAGACCCCGGCAGCGGCGCCGGGCTGAAATATTTTTACTCATCAGTATTATATCTTATAGAAGACCCGTACTACAGGAACAGACTCGATCAGGCTCGCGTCAACCGGGGCCAGGCCTCTGATACGACGTCACCCCAGCCAGACTGCGCTCGACAACAGCAGCAGCACCATCATCCATAACAGCAATGCGCGCCAGACCAGGCCGACGGTGCTTTGCAGCGCCCGCACGCCGGGCTCTTCGCCGGGCAAGCTTTCCGTTTCGGCTTCGGTGGTGTCGACCATACCCGCATCGACCGGCAATACCGCTCCCGCATTCTCCAGCGGCGTGCCCAGGCGCACGCCCATCGCGCCGCCGCCCGCCGACAAGATGATGCCGATGGCCGGATCATGCCAGCGCATCGCGAAGTTGCGCCACGCGTAGATCGCATCCTCGAAGTTGCCGACGATGGCGAATGCCGCTGCAGTCAGGCGCACCGGAATCCAGTCTATCCAGTAGAAAGCGCGCGCGGCGAATTTGCCGAAGGCTTCATTTTGCATGTGCTCGGGTTCATTCCACGCACGCGCCAGGTATTCGGCCACCCGGTACATGACGGCGCAAGCTGGCCCGAGCGGCATCAAAAACCAGAAAAATACGCCAAACACGTTGCGATGCGTGGCCACCAACGCCTTTTCAACGGCGATGCGGGCGATTTCCGACGCTTCCATGCCGGTGGTATCTTGCTTCGTCCATTCGGCCAACAACTGGCGCGCAGTCGGCTCGTCGCCGCCATTCAACGCCAACTGGATCGACGTGAAATAATGGCTGTAGTGGCGAAAGCCCAGCGTCAGATACACGATCAGGATATTCCACGCAAAAGCGAGCAAGCCCAGCTTGTAATGGATCAAGATCCAATATACCAGACCGGTTGGCGCCATCAGCGCCAGCATCATCAGGCACCAGCCCAGGCGGCCATGACGCACGCTGCCGGCGTTGAACCAGGTTTCCATGCGCCGCGCGAAACCCTTGATTTCGGCATAAATCGGATTGTCGGCGCGCAGCGGCCTGAGCTGCTCGATCAACAGCGCACACAGTATGGAAAGAAATGTCATGAAACGTCCTTTTGGTTCAACAATGCCGCAATGCGCACTACGATAGCGTAGTGCAGTGCGGGAATCAAACTTATCTACGCGCGCAGCAAATGAAACAGGTTGCGCAGCATGCCGGCAGTGGCGCCCCAGATGTAGCAATGCTGGTATGGCATCGCGTAAAACGAACTGCGTCCGCTTCCGATCGGCGCCGACAGCCGCTGGTGATTCAAGCCATCCATCAGGAACGCCAGCGGCACCTCGAACATCTCGGCCACTTCCGACGGATCGGCGCGCAGTTCGAACGGCGGCGTGACCAGGCCGATTACCGGCGTGATCAGGTAGCCGGTGCCGGTCGCATAGTCGGGCAAGGTGCCGATCACGTCCACATGGCGACGGTCCAGGCCAACCTCTTCCTCGGTCTCGCGCAGCGCGGTGTCGATCGGGGAGGCATCGCCAGGTTCGCAGCGCCCGCCGGGAAAGGCGATTTGACCTGCGTGATCGGTCAAATGCAGCGTGCGCTGGGTCAGCAGCAGGCGCATGCCATCGCTACGCACAATCAACGGCACCAGCACGGCGGCCCGGGTCGGCACTGCGCGCAGCAGTATCGATGGATCAAAGAGTTCGGGACACCATTCGGGCGGCGCGGCGAAGCGGCTGCGCAGCCACTGCGGCGTCAGGCGCTCGATCGCTAGCGCGGCTTCGCCGGCGATGGCATCGATGGGGAGTTGTTGTGGATCGAACGTGGCCAACGCAAATACCTCCAGGTTGCAACAGGGCGGCGCGGACGAAAAAAAGGGGCGCCCGCAGGCGCCCCCTCTTTCCAAACACAAGACGCGAAATTATGCGCTTGCTTTCGCTGCGACGCGACGGTTTGGCAATTTTTCCTTGATACGCGCCGATTTACCCGAACGCTCACGCAGATAATACAGCTTGGCGCGGCGAACATCACCACGACGCTTGACTTCGATCGACGCGATCAAAGGGGAATACAGCTGAAACGTACGCTCGACGCCTTCGCCGGACGACATCTTGCGAACGATGAAGTTCGAGTTCAGACCGCGATTGCGACGGGAAATGACGACGCCTTCGTAAGCCTGGGCGCGCTTGCGCGTACCTTCGACGACGTTGACGTTGACGATGACGGTGTCGCCAGGAGCGAAATCGGGAATGGTTTTATCCAGACGAACGATTTCTTCTTGTTCCAATTGTTGAATCAGGTTCATTCTTGTTACTCCGAAAACCATCTTGCCGGCGCATCGAACTGCAACAACAGCGAGCCCGGTAGAGGATGGGGTTAAACATGCGGGCAAGATCGCCCGCGCGGCACTGCGGCACTGGTACTACTTCACTACCAGCCTGCAAATAACTTACAGGCCAGCTAAAAACTGTTCATCGGCGCGCGTCAGCAAGCCGCTCGCGCGCGCCGCCTGCAACAAATCAGGACGCTTGGTTGCGGTCGCTTCCAGCATGCGCTGGCGGCGCCATTTTTCAATCTCGGCATGATTGCCACCCATTAACACCGGCGGCACCTTGACACCTTCGTAGACGTCGGGCCGCGTGTAATGGGGCGAATCGAGCAAACCGTTGACGAAACTGTCTTCGACAGCGGAAGCATCGTCGTGCAACACGCCCGGCAATTGCCGGATCACCGCATCCATCAGCGCCATCGCCGGCAATTCGCCGCCCGACAGCACGAAATCGCCGAGGCTGATTTCCTCGTCGACGCAACGCTCGATCAGGCGCTGGTCAACCGCTTCATAACGCCCGCACAAGATCACCAGGCCGGCTTCCGCCTTCAGCTGCATGACTCTTTGATGCGTTAGAGCACGTCCCTGCGGCGACATGAACACGACCCGCGGCTTTGCCAGACCGGCCTCTTGCTGGCGTTCCTTGGCGGCGGCGATCGCCGCTGCCAGCGGTTTGGCCAGCATCACCATGCCGGGGCCGCCGCCATAGGGGCGATCATCCACGGTGCGGTGATTATCAATGGTAAAGTCGCGCGGATTCCACAGCGACAAGGCGCATTTCTTTTGTTCGAACGCACGCCGGGTCACGCCCGACTGCGTCAGTCCGTCGAACATCTCCGGGAACAGCGTGATGACATCAAATTGCATCGTTGATTCCGAACATGCCGCGCAAGGCCCGTGGTAACGGCTTAATAATCCAGGCCCCAGTCGACCGTGATTTTTCGGGCGACCTTGTCAACCCGGATCACATA
>Ga0326735_1000257_pt1 | contig 12562 bp, 14 predicted proteins | sample 37_GP2_1092_FD_207945 | JGI IMG/M metagenome (GOLD analysis project Ga0326735, IMG submission 207945) | Glacier ice microbial communities from Ngari, Tibet, China - 37_GP2_109.2 | ecosystem: Environmental > Aquatic > Freshwater > Ice > Glacier | place: China: Ngari, Tibet | collected 2018-07-31
TCGATCAACGGAGCGGCCTGGGCCGGCGCCGACGGCTGCGCTGGCGCTGACAACGTCGGCAACGGCGAGTTCAAGCGCATGCTGATTACCGCCTGCGGCCGATCGACGCGCAATGGCCCCCTGTCGGTCACCACCCAGCCCAGCAGCAAGCAATGGAGCAAGATGGTAGCAAAGCACAGCAGCAGCATGCGGCGGCGTGGCAAAAAAAAGGAGGCGATCGTCATAGGGCCAGTTTAACGCGTTCGCCGCCCCCCATGGCGGCCGGCTCCGGCTTGCGCCGACAAGAATGTTTGAAGGACGCCGTTTTATCTGATACGCTAAACAATAATTTAAACAACTATTTCAATGGAGACACACAATGGCCAATCCACAAATGCCCAACATGCCAGGCGCCGCAGCGATGACAGACACGCTCGATTTCGTAAAAAACTTGTGGGGCAGCATGAGCGTGCCGGGCATGAACATCCCCGGCATTACCACGCCGACGATGTCGGTCGATGAGCTCGACAAAAAAATTCATGACTTGAAGGCCGTCGAAGCATGGCTCAATGTCAACATGAGCATGCTGCGCGGCACCGTGCAAGCGCTCGAAGTGCAACGCGCCACGATCGCGACGCTGAAATCGATGGGCGCCTCGCTCGCCGCCGCCGTGCAGAAACCCGGCGCCAATGATAAATCGCTGTTCGAGTCGGTGCCGTACGCATCGGCCTTTTTCCAGCAGCCTGCGGCGGCAGCGAAACCGGAAGCGGCCAAGCCGGCGCCAGCGCCAGCCAAACCTGAAGCCTTGGCCGCATCGGCCGAGCAGCCGGAAACTGCGACCCAGATGACCAATCCGGCGGCCTGGTGGAATCTGTTGCAAGACCAGTTCAAGCAAGCGGTGACGACGACGATGGCCTCGGATGCGATCGCTGGCGCTTCAGCGATGGCAACCGAAGCGGCGACCAAATTCGTGACGCCAGCCAAACCGGCTGCAGCTGCGCCAGCAGCGCCAGCCAGTGTAGCGGCCAAGCCGGCTGCCGCCAAACCGAAAGTCACGAAAGCGGGCAAGCCGTAATCGCAACGAGGCAACGGGGCAACGGGGCTCCTCCCCGCCCCTGACAGCTTCACGGCCTCGGCAACGCTTCCTGCAACACTGTCCGCAGCACTTCCCGCAAGCGGCGCCCACCGCCACATCGCGCCGCATGTCCCTCGCTTTTGCCCCCCTGTCCCGAAAACCAGTCATCTGTAGAAATAAATTTGACCATAGCCCCAGAATACGATCTTGTTTTAGTTTTCAATAATTTAGTAAGCCTTAGCACCATGCATGACTTTTTTTCAGAAGCAAATGGATTGGAGTGCATTCCCATCAAGGGTGGAGAGCTGCATTACAAAAAATACCTTCCTTTAGGAATCACTTCCGAAAAAGCATTGCATGAATTGATAGAAGAGACTCCGTGGCAATCTGAAACAATTGTCATGTGGGGCAAGAATTTTCAGCAACCTAGACTGGTAGCCTGGTACGGCGACGCCGGCCTGGATTACACTTATTCAGGCATTCGGTTGAACCCCATACCGTGGACCAAGCTATTGCTGGACATTAAAGCAGCGGTTGAATTAATTTCTGGAACTTCATTCAATAGCGTTTTGCTTAATTATTATCGTGATAACCGTGACAGCATGGGCTTTCACAGTGATGATGAGCGCGAACTTGGCGAGCAACCGGTTATTGCATCGCTTAGTTTAGGCTGCGAGCGTACATTTTTATTAAAACATAAAGTTGATAAAAATCTTAAGCCTCTTCGGATAAAGCTGGGATCGGGCAGTTTTTTACTCATGAAAGGCGAAACGCAACGCAACTGGAAACACGGAATCAATAAAGAAACTCAAGCTTGTGGCCCACGTGTCAATTTAACGTTTCGAAACATAAAAAAATAGATGCATCATTGCTTTTTTCATTTTGCCTATTCCATTTTGGGCAGTCTATCTGACGTTTTGCAGTCTTGATCGCAATCCGACCGAGATCCTGTGGAAGCAGGCCACATTGAAGTGGTGAAGATTTATCACCCAGGCAAACGAATATCTGCCGGATGAAGCCGGTGAAATTTTTGATGGGCATGGCAATAAATTGGGAATACATTACGCATGCTTACTTGATTATTTTTGATTGTTTCAATCTTCGCGCGCACGTTATTGCTTTGGCCACGAGCCGATGTACAAAGTTTTCTTTTTGCTCCGACGCAAGAAGTAATCGATTTAATTTACCATAGTAAATTCGTAATTGAATCTTCAATACTCTACGGACATTAAGCAGGAATTGCATTCTGGAGCGGTACACAGAGAGGCTGTCGAACATCAGCGGTGCGGCCAAAAATTTTGCTTTATATTTATGCCCACCCCCCATTAAGCGACATTCTCGTCCCCCGCGCACGATGCTGTCGCAAATGCTGAAATAATTACAAATAATGCCAAGCTTGTAATCATTGTACTGAGGATCATGTCCTATTATATGCATGAAATACTTGGTCCCGATACAGTAGCAAATATGACCGGCACAGATGCGACCATCAATTGTAATGACCCCGACCAGTCCGTAGATTTTGACGAGAAGAATGATTCGTTTAGTTTCGTCATCGCAAATATAGGAAGGCTTCCCTTTGAAGGCCATCCTGGCTTCAGTCAAGCTGATAATTTCCCGGATGTGGTGCTCGCTTATATCTTCTTTTAAATATGTTTCAAATTTAAATGACGGAAATTTTTGCTCAAAGTTTTTTATGTATTTTTTTACGTCACATCGCGTATTCGATCTGAGACTGGCCAGGTATTTCTCCGGAGTTTCTGGCAGAATCAGTACGATATCTTCCAAGCAGTTATATTGCTGATGCGGGAATGTGAGTCTGTTAATATTGCTTTCAATTGCATAGAACGATATGATATTAATCGAACCAAATCTGGAAAAAATTGCATTGGCAAACCGAATAATTTCTTCCTCGTCGATTTTTATTTGCTTATTTAAAACTTTTACTTCATTTTTCTCCATTTGAAACAAAAAAATCGTGACAATCTGGATTCCTTTTTGAACAATATAAGTGCTCGCATTTTCGACTTCTGCATAAATTTTGTATCTGGCAAGCGATGTGTAGACGTTTTCATAGAGCCGTTCCAACTCCACCTCAACGAATGACGGCAATTCGTTTTCATAGAATGAGATGGTGAAGTCCATCTCGCTATCGTTGCTGGGAACGCACCTTGCTTTATCGTTTTCAGTTGCTGCTATTGATTTCATTTTTCACTCCAAAAAAATAATAATCAATCAATTGAAACGGACTAAATAAGTGTAACCAATTGCACACCTTCAGGGACACTTCCGGTGGTAAAAAATCAAGAAAGACAACGTGGCGCAAAAGCGCATATTGCCACTGGCGGCGAAAGAGTTGACCGCACCCAACGTGCAGCGTGCATGGTCGCCGCTGAGGTGCTCCATTGCGCCGCCGCCAGCAGGTGAACATGCTTGGCGCGCTCAACTATGTCGCCAACGCGCTCATGCATGTCGTGCATGAAAGCTCGGTCAAACGGCCCCAGATCGTCGATTTCATCGATCGATTGGCAATGCAGCACACCGACGGCAAGCACATCGTCATCGTCTTCGACAATGCATCGATACATCACCTTATCGGCAAAAAAAATCAGGGAGTGGCTTTCCAATCATCGGCCTATCCTTGCCTATCTGACGCCTTACAGTCCCGTGCGCAATCCAATCGGAATATTGTAGAAACAGGCAAAATACCACTGGCAGAAATTTACCACTTGAGCAAAGTAAAATTTACCGCATGAAGTGAGCGAAATTTGTAAAGGGTATGGCAATAAATTTAAATACGTTACGCATGACGACTTAATTTAATTACCCAAAGCACGGCTCGACCATGCGCCTGCGTACTTGCCGGAAAAAAATCTCGTGAGCATCGGTCAATCGAAGGCAATTTGGCAAGCACTGTGCAGCACCGCAGCACACCATCCCTTTGCAACTTGATTCAAAGGATACGCCGCGCACCAGTGAATGCAATCCAAAATCACACGGTTCAACAGAAATCGCATTTTTTGCATTCTACATTTCGCTTGTATCCAGCCCATGCAATTAACCGGCCTCGGCATGTATGGGGAAAAAATAGAAAAGAATTTCCTTGTGAAAAAAAGATTATTCTCTGAGTGAAACTGGGAGGGGAATGGAGATAGAAGGGGGATATTTTGAAGGTGTGCGCATGCCATCTGAAATTTGATGGCAGCTTTCATGCGTATTAACAATTCATTTTTACGATCTTATTTACAACTCTTATTTACAACACTCATTTACAATACTCATATACAACACTTATGTGGCACGCACCCCGATAAAAAACCGCCCTTGGGTAGCGAGACGGGTGGCGTTTGGGGCGGAGCATCAGTTGTAAAGAATTCAACGGAAAATTGAATCATCGGGCATCTGCATCGGGCATCTGCGCCCGGCCTTTCAGGCCGGGCGCCAGATCGGGCAAACTCAAAACGCGTTGCAAGCTGCCCCGGGGCACTCTCCGGGGCTGGACTTAAGCCAGTCGCTGGATGCGAATCGCTTCGATCAAGCCATCGGCTTGGCGCCGCACTTCGCCGATCGTGATCAAGCCTTCTTCGGCCAATTGTTTGGCGCTTGCATGGGCGTTTTGAAATTCTGGCAAGGTATCGCCCTTGGCCACTACCGGACGCACCCAGGCAGCGCTGCCGACCTTCATCTTTTCATACACTTCATTGACTACATCACGCATGTTTTTTCCTCATTGTTGTACTCCAGCCCAGAAGCCTGTCGGACTCCTGACATCAAGCCGAGCCGCGGGCCACCCCGCGCTATGCCGCTAGTTTATCACCCGGGGCGCCAGAAACAAGGTTAAATCGTTGCCGCCGCCCTTGCCTGCTACGACAAGGAGCTGCGACAAGGGGCTGCGGCATTCAGGCGCGACGGCGCGCCTTCAGCAGGAAACGGCCAGGATCGAGCGCTTGCGCGAGGCTGGACTCGATCGGCAACGGCTCGCCGCCCAGTTGTGCGGCGAGCAATTCAGCCGCCAGCGGCGCCCAGATCAAGCCGCGCGACGCATAGCCCAGCAAGCCGTAAAGGCCGGGCCAGCGCGGCACGTCGAGCAGGCGCTCCATACGTTCGCCATGCCCGCCCTGCCCGTAATCGGGCAAGGCGCCGACCAGCGGCAAGCGGTCGGGCGCGACCGCGCGAAAACCGACGCGCCCCGCCAGCGGCGCATCGACGACACCAGGCAATCCGAGCAGCGCTGCGATCTTTTGCAGATTGCCACGCTGGCTGCTGGCGCGCAGCGCGCACCCGGCGTCAAGGTCGTAGGTCGCGCCGACGCTGACGATGGCGTCGGCGCCAGAAATAGATGGCGGCGTCGCGGGTGGCGTCGCGGGTGGCGTCATGTAGGCATCGCGGCACACGACCAGCGGCAATTCGGGCAGCATGCCGCGCGTCAGATGCGTGACCTGGCCACGCACCGCCGCCAAGGGCAAATCGGCCGCTTGCGAAAACGCTGTCGCACCGCAGCCGTTGGCCAGCACCAGCGTCGGCGCACTGGCGACCCTGCCGCTGCTGGCGTGATCGCCAGTAGCAAAATGCACCTGCCACTCGCCGCCGACTCTGCGCAACTGCAACGCTTCGGCTGAAAACAGTCGTTCCAGGTGCGCGCCGCACGCGTCCAGCATGACTTGGCATACGCTGGCCGGGTTGGCCCAGCCGCCCTGGGGAAACAGCCAGCCGCCATCGGGCGCAGATGCGCCTAGCAGCGCCGTGGCGGCTTCCGCTTCCAGCCATTGGGCAAACTGCGGCGGATAATTCCAGCGCGCTGCGATCCGGCGCTGCACCAGCGCATGCGCCGGGTCGCGCGCCAGTTGCAACACGCCGCAGCGCGCAACCGGCACGCCCAGGCGCTCCCATTGCCGCAGCGCAAACAGATAAGCGGCCCGGGTCAGGCGCGTCGCCGGATTGTCGTCAAACGACACCTGCGGCATGAAGATGCCGGCTACGTTGCCGGAGGCTTCACTGGCGAGTTGCGGGTGACGCTCGATCAGCGTGACCCGCCAGCCGCGCGCACAGAGGCGCTCGCACGCGCAGGCACCGGCCAGACCCGCGCCGATGACGATTGCATGGCGCTGCCCGGGCGACGCCCTTTGCGGCTGAGACGGTCGCGGCTGGCGGCCGGCGAAGACGCCGTGCACAGCAGCGGCGCCTGGCGCCGCTGCAAAAACGAAGCCGGCGGCGGCCAGCGCCTGGGCCTGCGCGCAGGGCGCGACCAGCGCGGCGCCGGGCGCCGCCAGCCGCGCCAGCCGGGTTGCACGATGAGTCGAAGCCGCAGCGGTTTCATCTAGCCAGAAAAAATCGATGGCGGCGTCGACCTGGTCCAGGCAGGCATCCGGCGCGCCGAACATCAAGTCCAGCGTGATTCCCCCATGCTCCAGCGTGATCCGATGCCATCCCGGCACGCCAGGCGGCCACGCGGCGCGCAACGCCGACGGCACCGCATCCAGGGCCGGCGCAGCCCCGACGATGGCCAGATAATGCAGCTGCAGCGGACGCTGTGGGTCGGCTTTCCAGGCTTGCCAAAGCGCGACAAAATGCGCTGCGGCGCCGGCGCCCATGCCCAGCATCACGCAACGCGGCTGGCCGGCCCAGCGCAACAACGATGGCGCCTCTAGCATGCGCGAAAGCAGGCGGCGGCATGGTCGTCGACCAGGCCGATCGCCTGCATGTAGGCGTAGACGATGGTTGAACCGATGAATTTGAAACCGCGGCTGCGCAAGTGTTTCGATATCCGGTCCGACAGCGCCGTCGTGGCCGGCGGCGCATCGCCCGGCCAGCGCGTCGCCAAGGGCTTGCCGTCGACAAAAGCCCACAGCAATTGGTCGAGGCTGCCGCCTTCGGCGCGCAGGCGCAGATAGGCTTGCGCATTCGTGATCGTCGCCGCCACCTTCAGGCGGTTGCGCACGATGCCGGCATCCATCAGCAGCGAGGCCACCTTGGCGTCATCATAGGCGGCGATTTTTTCGGCGTCCCAATCATCGAAAACGATGCGGTAATGGGCGCGTTTGTTCAAAATGGTTTGCCAGCTCAAGCCGGCCTGCGCACCTTCCAGGTTCAGCATCTCGAACAGGCGGTTCTCGTCGTGGCAAGCCACGCCCCACTCGGTATCGTGATAGGCGACGTAACGCGCATTGGCCGGATTGGCCCAGGCACAACGGATAAGAGTCATGAAATTGAACCGTGAGAAATCAAGTTGCAGTATAAGTCACGCACCGGTCACCCGCCGCGCGCGTTGGTGACCAGCCTGGCTTCGCCATCTTGCAGCATGGGTTCCAGCTGCCAGATCAGGCGCGCGAAAAATGATGCCTCGTCATCATGCAAGGGCGCTAAATGCTTGTGATAGACGACCCAGACCAAAAACGCCCCCATCATACCGCCCAGCATTTGCATCGCGATGCTGCCTGGCACATAGGCCCACGGGAATTTGCCGGCCACCGCCAGCGCCACCGTGACCACCGGATTGACATGGCCGCAGCTGGTCGCTGAAGTGCACAACACGGCGACAAAGACCGCCATGCCTCAGCCGAGGGCGATCACGACCAGGCCGCTGCCGTGGCCCTTGGTTTTTTGCAAGATGACGTTGGCGACGACGCCATTGCCCAGCAATACCAGCAGTGCCGTGCCGACGAATTCGGCAAGCCAGGCACTCATGTCACGCTGCCATTGCTTGCCCCGGCATCAGCCCAGGCTTTGCCGGCATTGATGGCGCGCTGCCAGCCTTGCACATGGGTCTTCACGGCGTCAGCATCGAGCGTCGGCGTGAAGCGCCGCTCCAGCTTCCATTGATCCTGTATCTCGCCGACATCCTTCCAATAACCGACCGCCAGGCCGGCCAGGTAAGCCGCGCCCAACGCCGTCGTTTCGGTGATCTGCGGGCGTACCACGTCGACGCCCAGGATATCGGACTGGAATTGCATCAGCAGATCGTTTGCGACCGCGCCGCCGTCAACCCGCAGTTCGGTGATCTTGCTGCCAAGGTCGGCTTCCATCGCGCGCAGCACATCGAGCGACTGATAGGCGATGCTGTCGAGCGCGGCGCGTGCGATATGGGCCGAGGTGGTGCCGCGCGTCATGCCGAACAGCGTGCCGCGAGCGCGCGCATTCCAGTGCGGCGCGCCGAGCCCGGCGAAGGCCGGCACCATGTAGACGCCGTCGCAATGCGGCACCGAGCGCGCCAGCGCTTCGATTTCGTCCGCGCTCTTGATGATGCCGAGCCCGTCGCGCAGCCATTGCACGATTGCGCCGCCGATGAAGATGCTGCCTTCGAGCGCGTAACTGACCTGGTCGCCGATCTGCCATGCGATCGTCGTGATCAGGTTGTTCTTCGATTCGATCGGCTTGGCGCCGGTGTTCATCACCAGGAAGCAGCCGGTGCCGTAGGTATTCTTGACCATGCCGGGCTGCGTGCACATCTGGCCGAACAGCGCCGCGTGCTGGTCGCCGGCGATGCCAGCGAGCGCAATCGGCGTCGAAAACAAGGTAGTTTTGGTCTCGCCATAAACGCCGGACGACGAGCGAACGTGCGGCAGCATGCTGCGCGGAATCTCCAGCGCCGCCAGCAATTCTTCATCCCATTCCAATGTGTGGATGTTGAACAGCATCGTGCGCGAAGCGTTGGTGACATCGGTGACGTGCAGTTTTTCCTTGGTCCGGTTCCAGATCAGCCAGCTGTCGACGGTGCCGAAGGCCAGCTTGCCCAAATTGGCCCGTTCGCGCGCGCCGGCGACATGGTCGAGTATCCAGCGGATCTTGGTCGCCGAAAAATACGCATCGACCGGCAAGCCGGTCTTGGCGCGTATCGTGTCGGCCAGTCCGCGCTGCTTCAGCTCGTCGCAAAAATCGGCGGTGCGGCGGTCTTACCAGACGATCGCGTTGTAGACCGGGCGGCCGGTTTCGCGGTCCCACACGATCGTGGTTTCGCGCTGGTTGGTAATGCCGATGGCGGCAATCGACAAGCCGTTCACGCCGGCGTGCGCGATTGCCTCGGCGGCGACGCCGGCCTGGGTCGACCAGATGTCGTAGGGATCGTGCTCGACCCAGCCCGGCTGCGTATAAATTTGGCGAAATTCCTTTTGCGCCAGGGATACGATGTTGCCGCCCCGATCGAACAGCATTGCGCGCGAACTGGTCGTGCCCTGATCGAGCGCCAGTATGTATTGTCCGTCCATCGCTGTCTTCTCCATGTCTTCTCTGCATCTGAAGGGTTATTTACCAGTCTGTTTGTCAGTGATTTTGCTGCTGCAGCCATTGCTGCAAACGGGCGATATGATGCGGCTGGCAATGCAAGCCGCATTTAGTCCTGCGCCAAAGGATGTCTTCGGCGCTGCGCGCCCATTCGACGTCGAACAGATAGCGCGCCTCGCGCTCGAACACGCCGGGCGCCAGTTCCTCGCCCAAGTCCCTCATGTTGTTTGCGCCATCCAGCATGCGCGCGGCGCGGGTGCCGTAGCAGCGCGCATAGCGTTGCGCCAGCTTGGTAGGCAGCCATCCGTAGCGCGCGCAGAACTGGCTGGAAAAAGTATCGAAATCGTAGGTCGCCACCAGCTTGCCGGCTTGCTGCAGGTCGCCGCCGGGCAGCGCTTCGCCTGCGGTCCAATCCGGCTCGTTGCGACCAAGACGCGGCAACAATAGCGCCAGCGCTTCCTCCGACAGCTTGCGGTAAGTGGTGATCTTGCCGCCCCAGACGTTCAGAAAGGGCGCTGCCTTGTCGTCGCATTCGAGCAGGTAATCGCGGGTCACGGCGGATGCGCTTTGGGCGCTGTCGTCAAGCAGCGGACGCACCCCGGAATAGGTCCAGACTACATCAACGGCTGCGATCTGTTTCGTGAAATAGCGGTTCGCCATGTCGCACAGATAATTCACTTCATCGGCGCTGATGGCGACCTTGCCGGGCTCGCCGGTGTAATCGAGGTCGGTGGTGCCGATCAGCGTGAATTCATCCTGGTACGGAATCGCGAAGATGATGCGCTTGTCGGGGTTCTGGAAAATGTAAGCGTACGGATGATCGAACAGGCGCGGCACGATGATGTGGCTGCCCTTGACCAGGCGCAGCCCGTGCGTGTTGTTGACGCCGGAAGCGGCGTTCGCGAATTGCGCGGTCCACGGGCCGGCGGCGTTGACGATCGCGCGCGCCTTGACCTCGATGCGGCCATGCCGTTCGCTCGCCAAAGTCGCGCGCCAGGCGCCCGCTTCCTGCTTGACGTCCGTGCATTTGGTGCGGGTCAAGATGTTGGCGCCGCGCTCGCTGGCGTCGAGCGCATTGAGCACCACCAGGCGTGCATCGTCGACCCAGCCGTCCGAATACACGAAGCCCTTGCGGTAATTGCCCTTGATCGGCGCACCTGCAACGTGCTTGCGCAGCGCCACCCCTTGCGATGCAGGCAGAAATTCACGGCGCGCCAGATGGTCATACAGGAACAGTCCGGCGCGGATCATCCAGGCCGGACGCTGAGCGCTATCGTACGGCATCACGAAGCGCAGCGGCCACATGATGTGCGGCGCCGAGCGCAACAGCACTTCGCGCTCCTGTAAAGCTTTGCGCACCAGCTTGAATTCGTAATATTCCAGATAGCGCAAGCCGCCGTGGATCAACTTGGTGCTGGCCGACGACGTATGCTGGGCCAGATCGTGCTGTTCGCACAAAATCACGCGCAAGCCGCGCCCGGCCGCATCGCGGGCGATGCCGACGCCGTTGATGCCGCCGCCGACGACTAGAAGATCGCAATCCTGTTGCGCCAGTTGCTGTTGCGTTGATTGCATCGTCATCGCCCCGTTAGCGGCCCCGGGCCGCAAGTGAGTGTCGTTCAAGATTGACAGTGGTTGCCGCCTGCGTGCACAGTGCGCACATGCGGTCTTGAATGCGCGAAAAATGAACATTTAAAGTACATTAATGCGCTTTTTTTATTTATTTTACGCATAATCAAAAATATTACACCACAAGCGCATTCTTTTTTATTCATTTATGTTCGAAAGAGGACCATGATTCCACGCCATCGCCAATTGCTAGACTATCTGCGCCAGCACGGCGACACCTCGGTCGAGGTGCTCGCCAGGCTGCTGGGCGTGACCGCCCAAACCATACGGCGCGATATCCGCGAGCTGGGCGATGCGGGCTCGCTGGCGCGCTACCATGGCGGAGTCGGCATGACCGCGCCATCGACGGTTGAAAACATCGATTACGCCGAACGGCGCGTGATGAACAGCGACGCCAAGCGGCGCATCGGCGAACTGGCTGCGACCTGCGTCGAACACGGGCGTTCATTGATCATCAATATCGGCACCACGACGGAAGAAGTGTCGAGAGCCTTGTTGCAGCACAAAGGAATACGGGTCGTGACCAACAATTTGAACGTGGCGTCCATCCTGTCCAACAATGCCGAAGCCGAGGTGATCGTGGCCGGCGGCCTGGTGCGCAAGCGCGACCGCGGCATCGTCGGCGAGGCGACCATCGATTTCATGCGCCAGTTCAAGGTTGATGTGGGCATCATCGGCGTGTCCGGCATCGAGGATGACGGAACGCTGCTCGATGACGATTACCGCGAAGTGCGCGTCACGCAAGCGATCATCGAGCAATCGAGGGAAGTATGGCTGGTGGCGGATGGCACCAAGTTCGGCCGCCATGCGCTGGTGCGGGTCGGAAATATAGCGCAGATCGACAAATTCTTCACCGATCAACCGGTGCCGCAGCCGGCGCTGGAAGCGTTCGTCAGCGCCGGCGTCGAGATCAAGGTCGCGGGCGCAGGCTGAGAACGGGCCATCGGGGAGACGATGTCGCGTCAGGGGCCAGGCTTAGTCGGGGGCGATGTCGCGGCTACTCGCCAAACGCCTGTCCCCGATTGAACCTGGCCCCTTAAGGTCAAAATGGCTTACTTAGGGCTCAGCTGAACCCGGATTTCACCGCCTGGATAGGCTTTGCTGTGCACGTTGATATACAACTTGCCGGCCAGATAGCTCGCATATTGGGCATTCGTCAATGTCGCATTCGCCGGCGCCTCGAACAGTGCGTCGGAGACCTGGGTCAGCGTGACGATGACCGGGCCATTTGCACCAAGGGCCGCTTCGTGGATATGGGCAGCGGTCGGCGTCATGCCGGAAATGCTGACCTTGCCGCTGACGGACTTGTTGGCCGCCACCCAGATCGTGCTGCTGCCGGTCGCCTTGCTCGCATTGGCGGGCACTTCTTGCGCCGCGCTCAGGTTGGCGCCAGCCCCCATCGACATCGACGCAGGCACGTCATCGCTCTTCATGCCCATCGACGAACAAGCTGCCATCAATAACGCTGCGCCGACGATGGCGGAAAATCGACAAACCTTGGTTAATTTTTTCATATCAGTATCTTCCTTTGGTAATGTTTCAGTGGCATTTCATTGACTTAATTTTAATTCTGTACTGCAACCAACTATACACACTTTACGCAAAATGAAATGGAAGCAGTGACTGAAAGTGGCGCAGATCAAAGACTTGAGCCAATTTTTT
>Ga0326735_1000258_pt1 | contig 12551 bp, 12 predicted proteins | sample 37_GP2_1092_FD_207945 | JGI IMG/M metagenome (GOLD analysis project Ga0326735, IMG submission 207945) | Glacier ice microbial communities from Ngari, Tibet, China - 37_GP2_109.2 | ecosystem: Environmental > Aquatic > Freshwater > Ice > Glacier | place: China: Ngari, Tibet | collected 2018-07-31
TGCCCGAACCACGGACTCAGCCGAAAAAGCGCGGATGGGTATTGCCGACACCGTAGGGCAACAATGCCGTTAAATGGGACTGGATGGCTTCAGAACCAATGCCTTTGCTGGGCAAAGGTGCTTGGTAATCGGCTTGAATATACGGTGGCAGCGGTGTCCAGACCGGGCCTTCGCTATAGCGCTCCATACGGTCAATAGAGGCGTCGAGCAAGCGGTGGGCCTGGGCACGAAAGGCGTTCCAGTCGGCGGGGTCCAGCGTTTGTTCCAGCGGAACGCTGGCGTATTGCGAAGAATTCATGGCTTGTCTTTCGGATGTTCGTCGACCGGTTGGGCGGCTGCGATGGTGGTGGCGATTTGTACGATCTCACCGATCAACTGGCAGTCTTCTGGGGTCAACGACAGCGGCGTGCGCAGGTCAAGCAACTGGCGGAGCACCGCTTGGGACTGCGGCATCGGCGCTTGCTCGGGCAGGTAATGCCAGTGTCCAAAATTGCTGGTGAACGCGGTAGGAACGGTCAAGCCGAACCACTTGACGTAAAGGCCTCGGGCTTCGCATTCATGCAAAAAGTGCTGAATTTGCGAGGGCGACAAATCCAGTAAAAACTGGATCGAACTGGGTACAAAGTCTTCGCGCTCATCGCGCACCGGCAGTGAAACATGCGGAACGCTGGCGAACGCATCGGCCAAGTCATCATAGATGTGTCGCCAGCGCTCGCCTCGTTCAGCCAGAAGCGCCAGTTGCGGGCGCAACAACGCGGCGGCCAGGTTGGACATGCGCATGCTGAAGTTGGGCGTAACGTAGCGCCAGCGCTCGAACACCTCGGGTCCGGGGCGCAGAATATGCTGGTCGTACATCATGTAGCACCCCGACATCAGGATGGCTTGGGCGGCGATGTCGTCGTCGTCGGTGACCAGCAGACCGCCTTCGCCAGAGTTGATGTGTTTGTAGGTCTGGCTGCTGAAGCAACCGATACGGCCAAAGGTTCCGGTGTACTGACCGTCCCAGCGCGCACCCATGGTGTGGGCGCAGTCCTCCACCAGCGCGATGCCATGGCGGTCGCAGATCTCGCGCACCGCGCGCAGATCGGTGATATGACCCCGCATGTGCGAGAGCAGAAAAACCTTGGCACCACTGGCGGCCGCCTTGCGTTCCAGGTCCGGCAGGTCGGTGGTGTAGTCGTCACGCGTCTCGACCAGCACCGCCAATGCAGCCGCGTGGGCGATGGCGCCTGGCACGGGGGCCAGTGTGAAGCTGCTGGTCAGCACCTTGTCACCCGGTTTGACGCCAAGTGACTTGAGAGCGAGAAACATGGCAGCGCCGCAAGAGTTCACGGCCACGCAGTATTTGCTGCCCACATAGGCCGCATATTCCTGCTCCAGCAACGAAGGCTCGGGCGTGCCAGCCCCCTGTTCTCCATAACGGTGCAGCCTGCCGCTGCGCATGAGTGCCACAGCCTGTTCAATGGCTGCCTCAGGGATGGGCTCGGACTGGCTCAGGTCTTTGCCGAACCAGAGGCCGTCTGCGGCGCGGGTGGGGGTTTTGGTGCTGTTCATGTCAGTGCTGGTGGCCTTGCAGCGTGCCCAGTTCAAACTGTTCTTCGGGAAAATATTTCTTCAGTCGAATATCCCCAGTGCGCGCGTGGCCCTCCATGCCTTCCAGCCGCGAGATGCGGGCGGCCACTTGGCCAACCTCGCGGCTGGCGGCGCGGTTCAGGCGCTGGTAAGTCACGGTCTTGATGAACTTGCCCACGCTCAGACCGCCGGAATACCGCGCTGCGCCGCGCGTGGGCAGGATGTGGTTGGGGCCTGCGCACTTGTCGCCATAGGCCACGGTGGTTTCTTCGCCAAGGAACAGCGAGCCGTAGTTGGTCAGGCGGTCCGTCCACCAGTCAAGGTCGTCTGCCAGCACCTGCAGGTGTTCGGGCGCATAGCGGTCGCTGATCTCGCAGATTTCTTCGCGGCTGGAGGCCCACACCACCTCGCCGTAATCGCGCCATGCTGCCGTGGCAGCCGAACGAGCCGGCTCTGGCAGGGCGGCAATGACACGCGGCATGATCTCGATCACTTTATGGCCCAGCTCACGCGACGTGGTGTACAGCCACACAGGCGATTCCGGTCCGTGCTCGGCCTGGCCGGCCAGGTCGGCAGCCACGATTTCTGCATCGGCGTTGTGATCGGCAATCACGGCCGATTCGGTGGGGCCTGCCACCACATCAATGCCAATACTGCCAAACAGAGTGCGCTTGGCTTCAGCCACAAAGCGGTTGCCCGGGCCCACAATGATGTCGGCAGCCTGGGCCGTGTACAGCCCATAGGCCATGGCTGCAATGCCTTGCACGCCGCCCAGCGCCAGCACGGTGTGTGCACCGCAGAGCTGCATGGTGTAGAGAATGGCGGGGTTCATGCCGGCTTCTTTGTGAGCCGGGGACGTAGCAATGATGTTGGGCACGCCGGCCACCTTGGCCGTACAGACGCTCATGATGGCCGAGGCGGCATGGGCGTATCGTCCTCCGGGCACATAGCAGCCTGCGGTGTTAGCCGGGATGAGTTTTTGTCCGGCCACCAGGCCACTCATCAGCTCCACTTCAAACTCGCTCAGCGATTCACGTTGGCGCCGGGCGAAATCACGTACACGGGTGTGAGCGAAAGTGATGTCGTCGCGCACACCTTGTGGAACGGCTTTGGCTGCCGCTGCGAAGTCGCTTTCGTCGAGCACGATCTTGCCGTTGTAACCATCCAGATCGCGTGCATAGCGCTCCACGGCTTCTCGCCCTTCGCGCTTGATTTCAGCCAGCATACGCTGAACGATCTCGCCGGTGGCTGTATCAATTGTCTCGACAGGCGGGGTGGCTTTCTTCAGGTATTCGGTGCTCATGTGGTGCCTTGGTGGTGGTGTGGAGGAATGTTGCTGATGCTAGGCCTGCACCTTCTTTATTGTTAGATCCATAATTACATTTGTTTGGTGCCAGAATTCAATTTCAATCGAATCGATCACAAGGAAAATTCATGCGCCCAGCGCAAGACATTGCGGATATATGGGCCGGCCTCTTACCCCGCTTCGCAGGTAGCAGCGCCACACTGCAAGGGCGAATCAAAGAAATGATGGTCCACAGTATCCTGACGGGGTTGATCCCTGCCGCTGCAGCCATTCCTCCCAGCCGCTCGCTCGCGGTGGTGTTGGGTGTGTCACGCAACACGGTCACACTCGCTTTGCAGATGCTGGTAGACAAAGGCTTTCTGGTGGCGCGCGAGCGCAGTGGCCTCTTCGTCAATCCTGAGATTGTTATGGGACAGGCGCGCCAAGCACAGGTCCCTGGCGGCGTTGCTGACCCGCTGTCCTGGGCAAGCCGCTTGAAAAGCGACGTCGCCAGTCAGCGCAACATCGCCAAGCCTACCCACTGGCAGGACTTTGCTTATCCCTTTGTATATGGGCAGTTCGATGCCAGCCTCATGCCTTTGGCCGACTGGCGTGCGTGCTCTCAACAGTCCTTGCTGACGCCAGCGGTCAGAACATGGTCCCAAGACCATGTGGACCGCGATCACGAAGGCCTGGTGAGCCAGATCCAGCATCGCTTGCTGCCTGCGCGCGGTATCGTGGCCCAGCGTGACGAGATCCTGGTAACTGCTGGCGCGCAAATGGCTTGTTTTTTGCTCGCCCAAGTGCTCATCGGGCATAAAACGGTGGTGGGCATGGAGGACCCGGGTTACTCTGATGCGCGTAATAATTTTGAAGCACGCAGTTCGCGTGTAACGCCGTTGGCGGTGGACGAGCAGGGGTTGGTGCCGTCTCGCAAATTGGGCCAGTGCGATTACGTCTATGTGACGCCCAGCCACCAATGTCCCACCAGTGTGACGATGCCGTTGTCGCGCCGCCAGGTTCTACTCGATTTGGCGCGAAAGAAAAATTTGGTGCTGTTTGAAGACGACCATGAGAGCGAGCTCAATTTTTCAGGGCGCCCACTGCCTGCACTCAAAAGCATGGATACCGAAGGGCGAGTGATCTACCTGGGCAGCCTGTCCAAAACATTGGCCCATGGCCTTCGACTGGGCTTCATCGTGGCTCCTGCGGAATTGATTCGCGAACTGCGGGCGGTGCGGCGGTTGATGATGCGACATGTGCCCTCTAACAATGCCCACATTGCCAGCTTGTTCATTGCGCAAGGGCACCACGATGCATTTATTCGCAAGTTGAATGTCACCTACCGGGACCGGCGCCTGGTGTTGCTCACGGCCATGCAGCGCTGGATGCCGGACTGTTTTGTGAGCAAAGCCCAGGGAGGATCAGGCGCATGGGTTCAGGGACCGGCTGGTTTTGATTCGCTGGCGGTGACACGGCAGGCACAGGCACGCGGTGTGCTGATTGAATCAGGGCAGGTGTTTTTCGCGCAGCCCAACGTTGCCAGCCGTCGATTCTTTCGCATGGGTTACTCGGCGATTGGCAGTGCTGCTATTGAAGCGGGCGTGCGTGAACTGTGCGAAGCGCGAAAGCATGCAGGCGTTTAGCTCTTTATCAACGGAGACTCTCGCCTTTGGCATTGCCTTTTGAGGGTGTCGAATGCAACCAGAATCAACAGGCCGTGATGACCCTTGGCGCACAATTCGTTCTTTGATTTTTTCGACTTACAACAGTTTTAGGATTTTCTGACATGGCCCAACCGCTCCAAGGCGCAATGTGGAAACAGCTGCTGCAACACAGCGCGCGTGAAAACCTTACCTTGCAAGGTCAAATCCGGGAAATGCTGGTTTCTGCGATTCTGGACGCACAGCTCAAACCAGGCACGCCAGTACCCTCCAGCCGCGAGTTGGCCATCGAGTTGGGCGTGGGACGCATCACCGTCGTACTCGCTTATCAACAACTCGTGGACGACGGCTATCTGGTCTCTCGCGAACGCAAAGGCCACTTCGTGTGCTCAGCCTTGCTGGGTGAACGTGTGCAGGCCCGCAACCCAGCCGACAGTGAACGGCGTGCCCCTTCCATCACCTGGGCGCAACGCCTGCACCAGCGACCCAGTGCGCAGCGCAGCATTGTCAAACCTGCGAACTGGCAGAAAAGCGCCTACCCGTTTCTCTATGGCCAGTTTGATGAATCCCTTTTTCCCACCGCTGCCTGGCGTGAGTGCTGCCTCAAGGCATTGAGCGTGCTTGACATACGCGATTGGGCACCCGATCAGATCACTCGCGACGACGAATCTTTGGTAGAGCAAATATGCACCCGTGTGCTGCCCCGGCGTGGCGTCTGGGCCACTGCAGACCAGCTCATGATCACGGTGGGTGCGCAGCATGCGCTTTACATGGTGGCTGATCTGTTGATGCGCGAACGCACCAAGGTAGGCATTGAAGACCCTTGCTACCCCGATGCACGCAATATCTTCAGTCGACGCACCACACAGATTGCGCCTTTGCCTGTGGACGACAATGGCCTGATTGTGGACGACCGGCTGCGCGAACTCGACTATCTCTACACCACACCCAGCCACCAGTGTCCGACCGGCGTAACAATGCCGCTTCACCGACGCGAGGAACTGCTGCGTCTGGCCGATGCATCAGACTTGGTCATTATTGAAGACGATTTTGAAAGCGAGAACAATTTCGCAGGCAATCCGATTCCAGCGCTCAAAAGCCTGGACCGCAACGACCGCGTGATTTACATCGGCAGCCTTTCGAAAAGCATGGCACCGGGCCTGCGCGTTGGCTACATCGTGGCAACGCCCGAATTGATCACCGAACTCCGTGCGCTGCGGCGCCTCATGATCCGCCACCCGTCATCGTTCATACAGCGCAGCCTCTCGCTGTTCATCTCACTGGGCTATAACGATGCACACCTCAAACGTCTGGCGCACGCGCAAAAGGAACGCGGAGCCCTGATGCTCGACGCCCTGGCGCGCCATATCCCTCAGTGCACGGTGACGCCGTTCAATGGCGGCGGCTCCTGCTGGGTGCAATTGCCCAATAATGTTTCAGCCACCGAGCTTGCTGAACGTGCTGCCCATTACGGTGTGCTGATCGAGCCGGGCGATGTATTTTTTCAGGCCGAACATCCCGCAGGCAACTTTGTCAGACTGGGTTTTCAATCGATCAATGCACGCGTAATCGATAAAGGCATCGCAACCCTGTCGGTTGTGATCGAAGCCCTGCAAAAACGCTGTCCGCCAACATTAACCAGCTTGAGAGTCTGTTGAAGTGACTGGTTTTAGTCAATATCCCATCAGCGATGGCAGCCAGAGCGAAATTTGCGGCACATAGGCAATGATGAACGTCGCAATGGTGGTCACAAGCACGAAGGGCAACACCTTGACGATGATCTTTTCCACAGGCTCCCCGCCAATGCCAGAGGCGACGAACAAATTTTCGCCCAAGGGAGGCGTCATGAAGCCGATCGACAAGGTGCAGATCACGACGATGCCCACATGGGTAGGGTCGGCGCCGGTCATATACATCACTGGCAGCAGCACCGGCACGAGAATCAGGATGGCCGCCAGCGTTTCCATGAACATGCCGACAAAGAGCAGGAATACGATCACCAGCGCCCAGATGATGTAAGGGTTGGATGTCATGTTGAGCATCGCCTCGGCAATATCGCTGGGGATACGCTGTTCCACCAGTAGCCGGCCGAACGCCGTGGCGGTGAACAGGATCAACAACACACGCCCGGTGATCCAGGTGGTGGTGCGCAGCGCCGTCTTGATCGCCGTCCAGCGCATCTCGCTGTGCACGAAACAACCAACGAACAGCGTGTAGAAGATCGCAACGATGGCGGACTCGGTCGGCGTGAAAATGCCTGCGTAAATACCACCCAGAATAATCACCGGAGCCAAAATGGACCAGACGCCCCGTTTGAGCGCAGCGCGCAGTTCACCGCCCGACCAGTTATCCGACTGGCCGCGATAACCGCTCTTCTTCGAAATAAAGTAGTTCATCAGCAGCAGGCTGGCCGCCATCAACAGCCCTGGCATCACGCCAGCGACAAACAGCTTGGGGATGGACAGAGAAGCGAACGTGCCGAACTTTTCCACCGCTTCGGGCGGCGGAGCCATCCCCAGCGCAGCGATGCCAAAGATCACCATCGGGATTGAGGGCGGGATGATAATGCCCAGCCCTCCCGAGGCGGCAGTTACCGCCGAGGCGTAAGCGCAGTCGTAGTTGCGCTTGGTCATTGCAGGAATCATCAACATGCCTACCGCTGCGGTAGTCGCCGGGCCCGAGCCGGAAATGGCTCCGAAAAACAGGCATGCCAGCACCGTGGCAACACCCAGGCCACCGGTAATGGGACCGGCCATTGCTTCAGCGATGTCGACCAGGCGCCGTGAAATGCCAGCGGCTTCCATCAACGCGCCAGCCAGCACGAAAGCAGGCAGAGCCATTAGCGGAAAGCTGCCGACCGAATTGAACGCGATCTGCACCAATGCAATCGGGTCTTTGTCGAGCACTATGTAGGCGGCCATGGCGGCACCGCCCAGCGCCACCGTGATCGGCGCGCCCAGAAGCAGGAGCAGCATAAAGCCGCCAAACAAAATCTCAGGTAAGTACATTTCCATGGTGTTGTCTCCGGTGCGGGTTCAGCTTGTGGCCCGCGCGTCATTGTTCTTCTGCATTTTCTTGATCTCGGCCGTTTCCGGGTCCAGCAACTCCTCGCCTTTGACGACGCGCAGGTAAATGGTCCACAGCACGCGGATCGACATAAGGGTGAAAGCGATCGGCAAAATCATGTAGATGTATTTCATCGGTACCCCTAGCGTCTGCGACTTCCAGAACAGGTTCATGCGGTTGAACACGAAGTCATAGCTGAGCCAGACGAAATACAGGTTGAAGGCGACCCAAAGAAGATCGCCCACAGTCAACAGCGTCGTGGCCAGCCACTTGGGCATGAACTGAAAATGCACCGTGACCCGGTTGTGCGCCGACATCTTGGCCGCTACCACGGCGCCAAGATAGGCAAACCAGACGAACATGTATGTAGACAGTTCCTCCGACCAGGCGAGCGAGTGGTTGAACACTTGGCGCGAAACGATTTGCGCGAACAGCAGGACCACAAACAGTGCAAGCAACCACTCGCACACCAGTGTCTCGATATCGTTTAACCAGGCCAGCGAGTTGCGCAGGAGCGTCATGGTATTTTCCTCAACAAACAGCGAGCAAAGAGCGCCAAGGCAGGCACATTCATGACGTGCACTGCAACACAAATTCATAAAAAAAGCAGCCACACCGGGTGGCCGCTGCTCTCAAGCTATCAACGTCCCAAAGTTTTCAGAACTTTGTCGAGCTTGTCTTTGCCGCCAATGCTTTTATAGAACTGCGGCCACACTGTCGTCGTGGCCTTGGCAATCCACTCCTTTTCGCCATCGGCCGGGTCGGTAATCTGCATTCCCTTGGCTGTCAGCTCTTTCTTGATCTTGTCTTCGGTCTCAGCCAGCCACTTGTAGCTGTGTTCGGTGGCTTCGGCACCGGCATCCAGAATCGCCTTCTGCACATCGGCCGGCTGCTTCTTGAACAAGCCCTCGCCAACGATGATGGGTTCGAGCGAGAACACATAGCGGACGTTGGTGATGTACTTCTGCACTTCGTTAAATTTCATCGAACTCACCGTGATGTACGGGTTGTCCTGGCCATCGACGACGCCTTGCTGTAAAGCAGTGAACGTTTCTGACCATGCCATGGGCGTCGGATTGATACCCCATGCCTGGTAGGACGCGATCATGATTTCATTCTTGGGCACACGAATCTTCAGGCCCTTGAGATCAGCCAGGGTCTTCACCGGCTTCTTGGAGTTGGTCAACACACGAAAACCAGTGAAGGTCCAGCCGACGATACGCACACCCGCGTCGCGTACGGTGTTGGCAGTGAGTTCCTTGCCGATATCGCCAGTCACCAGCTTCTTGGCTTCCTCGGCGCTCTGGATCACATAAGGCAGCGTGAGCACGCCCACGGTAGGAGAAAACGGCGTCACGTTGTTGATCGCCAAAACGGAAAAGTCCAGCGTGCCCATCGAAGCGCTGTTGATGGTGGTTTCTTCGCTGCCCAGCTGGCCATTGGGGAACAGGTCGATCTTGTGCTTGCCAGCGGTCTTGGCTTCAAAGGACGACTTGAACTTGTTGGCCATTTCCCATTGGGCGCTGCCCTGAGCATCGCCCACGGCGACCTTGAAAGTGGTGGCCAACGCACTGCCACCCACTAAGACGAAAGAGGCTGCCAGCAACGATACCAGGGTGGTGGTTTTGAATTTCATGAAAATCTCCAAAGATGATTAAGGCAAAAAACCGTCGACTTAATGCCGATCTTGAAATGCAAGAATCAGACCAAATTTTGGAGATTGCGCTCCGCTTCGGTCCAACTCAAAACTGTGCTGAACGATAAATGCGGACTAACTCAAGCTGCCAGTGCCGGACGGTCTTTGCGGTAGGCGTTCTTCACCAGAATCTTGCCATCCTTGAAAGTGAACACATCGACCATGCGGGCCTCAATGCGCGAGCCGTCGGCCTTGGTACCCTTGAAAGTGCATTCCGACACGCCCCGATCGCCCACCACGAAGTGTTCGCCATCAAGCCAGGACGCATCGGGGAAGTTGGTCCAGGCAGCCTTGAATCCGTCGCTGACTTCAGTACGGCCACTGAAAGTGCGACCCAGAAAATCCGGGCCCGCCACGGCATGAAACAAGCAGTCGTCGTGCATGAAGCTCATCAGGGCGTCAAGGTCGTGACGATTCCAGGCGTCTGCAAAAGCGGCGAGGGTTTGCGGTGTGATGGTCATTTGTGGCGCTGTCATCTTGTCTCCTGCGGTTTGTGTCAAAGTCTTCGCATGTCGCGTCATCGAGATTCGACGTTTGTCGCCAGTGCGACCTGTTTGCGAGCGGACTGTATTGTTGAATCCAAACCATATCGGGCTGTAGAACCAGCCTCGCAGAATCGTTAGAGCCAAGCACACGGGTTAACCCTAGACAGTCTTTTTTTGGGTTATACGCGAAGCCATTGCTGGTTCCATGGAATGGTTGCAACTGGTCCTAACCAGAGTTCGCCTCTCCTACCTATCCTACGCTTCGGTCTGGTCAAAAGAACATGATTTTCAAGACCTGCACGCTGTCGGCCACCAGCTCTTGCCGACAGCCATGCGCACTCGCTACAAACTCTGGAGACAATTCATGATCTCGACAACAACTGGCGGCCACCTGATGCGGCCCTACGAACCCACCTACGATCCGCTGGTGAACGCCACACCCGGCCAAGGCACCGGATATGCGCCCAGCTACTGGGTCGCCTCGGCGGGCAGCCCGCCACCGGACGATGGTCCGATCCGCAGCGACGTCGATGCCGACGTGGTCGTGATCGGCTCGGGCTCCACCGGCATGTCCACCGCGCTTTACCTGGCACGTGAACACGGCATTGTCGCGACCGTGCTCGAAGCGGCCCAGACCTCGTGGGGCTGCTCCAGCCGCAGCGGCGGCCAGGGGCAGAATGCCAATGGCCGCCTGAGTCGCTCGCAGTGGATCGAGCGCTGGGGCATGGACGTGGCCAAGCGGCTGGACACCGAAGTGCGTACCGGCTTTGAAAACTTCAAGGTGCTGACCCAAGAAATCGAGTGTGAGGCCTTTGACGGCGGACACCTTTACATGGCGCATCGCCCGAAAAAACTCGACTACCTGCGCGAGATGATGCGCGTGCGCAACGAGGTGTTTGGCTACAAGACGCGCATGCTGACGCCGCAGGAAGTGCGCGAACAACACTGCGACGAGCGCGAGCACCTGGGCGCCATGTTTGAAGAAGAAGGCGTGGGAATCCACCCCTTGAAATTCACCTTCGGCTTGATCCGCAAAGCGCGTGAGCTGGGTGTAAAAGTGCACCCGGCCAGCCCGGTCCAAGGCTGGAAAACGGTCAACGGCGTGCACCACCTGCAAACGCCCGGCGGTATTGTGCGTGCCAAGCGTGTGGTGGTGTGTACCGGCGGCTATACCGGGCAAAACCTTACGCCCACGCTGAAGAACAAGATCCTGCCCATCCTCTCCAATTCGGTGGTGACGCGCCGATTGACTGACGCCGAGATAACGGCATGCCAGTTCCACTCCAAGACCTTCATGACGGATACGCGCACCTTGCGCTTTTATTACCGTCTGCTCGAAGGCAACCGTCTGCAGCTGGGCAGCCGCAGCTCGATCACAGGCGCCGATGCCGAAGACCCGGCTCATTTGAAGTTGCTCACCGACGCGATCGCGCGGAAATTCCCCCCGCTGGCCGGCATCCCGATTGACTACTCGTGGTGGGGCTGGGTCGACGTGAGCCACGACATGATGCCGCGCATTGCCCGCCCGGACCCTAAAGAGACCGTATGGCACGCGCTTGGCTATGGCGGCAACGGTGTCGCGGCCTCCACCTGGGCGGGAAAACGAATTGCCGAGCGCGTTGCAGGCAAGGACGCCGGGCGCGAGGTGTTCAACCTGCCGATTTACAACTCGCCACTCGAATACCCGAATGTGTTGAACATGGTGCGTTCGGAAGCTTTCGCGCCTTTTCGCCGCTTCGGCCAGTTTTTCCTCTACAAGTGGTACTGGCTGCGCGACGAAAAAATCTGAACACGCATTTCACAAAGCAGAGACACCCGCATGTCCAGGACACTCAGGTGATCTGCTTCCAGCGCAACGAGGGCCAACACGACACCCCACGCATGAACGAGCCGCCCGATTGCGTGCTTCAGGGCTATTTTTGGAGGCCGGACTCGGTGGTGATGCGCGTCAAGCAGAAACTGCACTTCAAATTCAGTGGCGAGATGTGAATGAGATTTTCCTTATATTGAATTTCGCCTTCGCGCGGTCAAGCCGCGAAAAACCGGAGGCAACAAGTCAAGTTTCAGCAGGAGTTCAAAAAATCCTGTGTTCCCGTTATCCATGGGCGTGTTGGTTGGCCCCGGCACCAGCGTGTTGACGCGAATGCCCTGCGGCGCCAGTTCCGCGCGTCAGGCCCATCAGCGCGGCTTTTCATGCACAGTAATGTGCCGGGCCGTCGCCACTCGCCGCCGTCGTGCTGGCCACGTTGATGACGGTGCCGCCCATGCCGGTCTTTTGCATGGTGCACACAGCCTGACGGGCGCAATAAAAGCGCCGTTCAGGTTCACATTGATGACGCGCGCCCAGGTTTCGTAGGGAATCTCGGCAAAGGCATCGACCGAGCCGATGCCGGCGTTGTTGACCAGCACATCGAGCCGGCCAAAGGTGGCGACGACTTCATCGACCACGGCAGCGAGGGTGGCACCGTCGGCCACATTCAGGCTGCGCGCGATGCTGCGACCATCCAGCCCAGCCACCATCTCCTGTGCGGCTTGGAAGTTAAGGTCAAGCGTCACGACGATGGCGCCCTCCTGGGCAAAACAGCGTGCAATGGCATGCCCCATCTCCCGCCCTGCACTGCTCACCAATGCCGTTTTTTTCTTAAGTCTCCTCTGTTCTTGCTTTACGAATCATCTGGATCGATCTGCTGCGCAAAGCTTGGACACCCCATGACCAGGCGCCATCGTCTGATGACGACTATTGAGGAGCCCTGGATTTTTCCAGTGTTGTTTCGGTTCGCGAC
>Ga0326735_1000259_pt1 | contig 12541 bp, 4 predicted proteins | sample 37_GP2_1092_FD_207945 | JGI IMG/M metagenome (GOLD analysis project Ga0326735, IMG submission 207945) | Glacier ice microbial communities from Ngari, Tibet, China - 37_GP2_109.2 | ecosystem: Environmental > Aquatic > Freshwater > Ice > Glacier | place: China: Ngari, Tibet | collected 2018-07-31
AGAACGGCGTGAGCCGCAAGTTCGTCTACCAACAGAAAAGTATGGCCAGTGCCGCTTTGGACGAAGTTTTCGCGTCAAGCGCACCTGACGACGAAGTGTTGTTCGCGCTGCCGGTTACCAGGACGTGGCTGCGCCAGTTGACGCTGGGCGTTACCTTGATCGGACACGGCTCTTACCGCGGCGTGGTGGAATTGATGCGCGACTTGCTGGGCGTGCGCATCAGCGAGGGCACCGTCCACAACGTCCATCAAGCAGCGGCACGGCACGCCGGCGCCATCAACCGCGGCATCGACCTGTCGCCAATCCGCGTCGGCCTGCACGACGAAATTTATCAGGGCTCCCAGCCCGTGCTCGCCGGTGTCGACGCCAGGTCGACCTACTGCTATCTGCTGGCCGCAGCCGAACATCGCGATGCCGACACATGGGGCATTCATCTGCTCGACGCTTCTCGGCAGGGTTTGAATCCCGATTACACCATCGCCGATGCGGGCCAGGGGTTGCGCGCCGGACAGAAGGCCGCTTGGGGTGACAAACCCTGTCATGGTGACGTCTTCCACATCCAGCATCAGTGCGAAGTCCTGGCCAACACCTTGGCCAGCATCGCCAAGGGAGCCCGGTCGCGCCGTAAAAAGCTGCAAGCGAAGAGCGGGAAAGTACGCCAGGATCCGGACCTTGCTGAATGGATCGCGCTCGCCTGCCAGTCCGAAGCGGGAGCGCATGTCTTGGCCGGCGACATCCGAACGCTCACCGCCTGGCTCGCCCACGACGTCCTCGCGTTGGCCGGTCCAAGCCTGGACATCCGCAACGAGATTTTCGATTTCATCGTCGCAGAGATTGGCCGGCGCGAGCACGTCGATCCGCGTCGCATCCGACCGGTACGCGTCGCGCTGCAAAACCAGCGTGATGACCTGCTCGCGTTCGCCGGAGCTCTCGACGACAAGCTGGCCGTGATCGCGCACACTCACCAGTTACCGGAACATGTCGTGCGCGCCGCCTGCGTACTGCACCGCAAGCCGAGTACTTCGCCCTCGTACTGGCAAGGCTGGAACCGCCTGCGCGCCGGGATGGGCGGCAAGTTCCACGCCGTCTTCGACGCCGTGGCGCTGGCCATGGCACAGACGCCCCGAAGCAGCGCCCTAGCCCGGATATTTCATAAAAAAGCAAAATTTTCTGTAAGTTGTTGAATATATTAAATATTATTGAAAATAATGCTGTACAAAAAAATTTACTGATATTTAATATATTCTCTTTATAAATCAATCATTTACACAATATTCCCACAAGTTTGTGCAATATCCAGGCTAGTCGAGAACCTAAATTCGAGACTGCGCAACTACTTCACGCTGCGCCGCCAGCTCGGCGGCTCGTACCTGAACCTGCTTCAGTTCTTCTTGAATTACCGACGTTTTCTGCGCAGCCGGGTCCCGGAGCGAGTCGGTAAAAGTCCGACCCAACTGATGACCGGTCAAGACCATCCTCACTGGCTCACGCTCCTCGGCTTGGGGCCGCTTCAGCCGCTGCGCGCCTGAGCAACCGGGGCGCTTCGCCTCCGTAAATCACAGCTGGAACACTGGAATTCCATTGCTCATGTGGAAGTAATCTGCTCGCCTGTGTTACCCAAAAAAGCTCCTTTTTGAACCACGCCTACAAATGCCGAAGCCTAACCGTGGCCAAAGGCCAAAACCCTCGCTTCGCATGTTCGCAGTCTCCCGAATGATTATTAATATTTTGGTAAATTATTTACCTGAGTTGACTGGAGGCTATATGATTTGACCATGCGCAAACAAACATGGCTCATCTCTTGGATCGGAAAAGCTGATCACAACGCATCCGAAGGTAAAACCGGCGCAGATGCCGGGCCGGTCGCGACAGCCCTGCTCGGTGACAAAAGGTATGACAAGGTCTATCTGCTCACCAATTATGACTTTGCGCGTGGGCAACAGTTTTGCGCATGGCTGGAGGGCACCAGCAGTTACCCGGAAAGTGCAGTCGATCTGTTCTCGATTGAATTGCGAAGTCCTATCGACTATGCAGCCATTTATACCGGAGTAAGTGAAAATCTGAAGGCTGCGCGCCTGCCCCGCGACGACATTGAATTGACGTTTCATCTCAGCCCCGGCACACCAGCAATGGCGGCGGTCTGGATCATGCTGGCCAAGACGCGTTTTCCGGCAAGCTTGATCCAGACATCGCGCGAAGGCGGCCTCGAATCGGTCGACTTTGCATTCGATCTCGCCGGCGACTTTCTGCCTGAGTATTTGCGGCGTAGTGATGAACGGATCGAACGGCTGGTTAAAGGCCCCACGGAAATCCGACCACACTTCAGCAAAATACTTCACCGCAGCGAAGTCGTGCGCAAGCAAATCGAATTGGCGCAGCGCATCGCCGTGCACGACGTTCCTGTTCTGATCCTCGGGGAAACCGGTACTGGCAAGGAACTCTTCGCCGAAGCCATCCACGCATCGAGCGAACGCGCAGCAAAGCCGTTCATCGCCGTCAACTGCGGAGCCATCGCCTCGGAACTGGCCAGTTCCGAGTTGTTTGGCCATAAAAAAGGCGCTTTCACCGGCGCAATTGTCGATCGCAAAGGCCATTTCCAGGAGGCCAGCGGGGGGACTCTGTTCCTTGATGAAGTCGGCGATTTGCCTTTGGAAACTCAAGTCCGGCTGCTGCGCGTATTGCAGGCCAAGGAAGTGACGCCGCTCGGTTCATCCGGCCCCATCAAAGTGGATGTGCGCGTCATTGCCGCGACCCACCGCGACCTTGCAGCGGACGTTGCGACCGGCCGTTTCCGCGAAGACCTGTTTCACCGTCTTGCGGTGGCGATCCTCCGCCTTCCTCCGCTGCGCGAGCGCGAGGACGATGTTGACATGCTGCTCGATGTCTTTCTGGAGCAGATCAATGCGGACGCGCGCGGCAAGCCTGAAGCGCAAGAGAAGAAAATTTCCGTCGGCGCAAAAAAACTTCTCTTATCCTATACATGGCCCGGCAATATCAGGGAGCTTTATCACACGTTGCTCCGGGCCTCGTTATGGTCTGTCAACGCCGAAATTCTGCCTGACGACATCAATTCAGCGCTGCTGCAGATTCGGCGCCAAGGTGACGACGTTCTCGGTCGACCGGTCACGCAAGACTTTGATTTACAAAAGATTTTGGATGATGTTTCGCGCCACTACGTGGATCGGGCATTGAAACAAACAGGGGGCCGCAAGGCAGTGGCAGCCAAGTTGCTTGGGCTTTCGAACCATCAAACCTTGGGCAACTGGATCAAGCGTCTCGGCTTGGCAGCGGACGAATCAAACAAATAATGGAGGCTGGCACGGTTCTCGCGATAGTAGAAGAATGAACGATCACGAGAGCTGACCAAATGATAATGCAAGACATACGATCACTGAACTTCGAGCCAAAAAAGATTAAATTTTTTTAAAAAGTAAAATATTTTACTTTTCAATCGATTGCATTGAATAGTAAGTCATTGTATTAAAAAGGGAAAATAATCTGGCACTGTATTTGCTAAATAGGAGGTATTCACAAAAAAGGGATTTTCATGCAATCAGTATTGAATACCGCTTCAACTATGTCGATTTCAACAATGCCAGTTGGCGGCCAACATCAGGCTGCTGCCAAGACGAGTCTGCTGTTTCCGCAATTTGCGTCATCTATTTCTCGCCTGTCCGACTCCCAGCTTGCGGGCCGCCTGTCGCTTGACCCTGCGCTGCGCCTTTTCAAAAACGGCGATCTCGAATCCTGGTACACCCCATTTGAACACGTCAATGAATCGGCAAAAATTGTCGTCGTCGGGATTACCCCGGGCGAGACGCAGCTGCTTAATGCCTTGCGTGAAGCGAGGGTACAGCTCCGCGCTGGCGCCAGCTTTGACGATGCGCTGAAAGCGGCAAAACATGTGGGCGCATTCAGCGGGCCTCTCAGGCAGCATCTGGTGTCGCTTCTTGATCACGTTGGCTTCCATGCTTGGCTGGGTATCTCCAGCACGCAAGACCTTTTTGGCGCATCCCGTCATCTTCTGCATTCCACGTCCGTATTGCCCCATGCCGTGTTCATCAAAGGCAAAAACTACAACGGCACGCCTGACATGTTGCGCCATCCTGTGCTGCGCCAAAGTCTTATCGAGCATTTTTCGGAAAAAATTGCCCCCCTCAAGCAGGCAGTGTTCGTACCGCTAGGCGACAAAGTGGCCAAAGCCCTCGATTTTTTAGCAAGCGAAGGTTTGCTGTCCCGCGACCAGATCCTCGATGGCTTGCCGCATCCGTCGCCCGCCAATGTAGAGCGCATCCGATTTTTCATCGGCAAAAAATCAGCATCGGAACTCTCGGCAAAGACCAATGCAGAGAAGCTTGTTAATGCGCGCAATAGCCTAATGCTTCGCGTTCAAAACCTTGCAAAAATCGAGCGTTCAAATGGCTGACGCTAGTCCAGTCTGCGCTGCAGTTTTAACAACTATGGATCAGTTTTTATCAATATTATCTTGATCTGAAAATATTTTTTTGGAGTAAGCATGACCAGTCTGTCCCTGTACTTGTCGTCGATATTGGCGCGCCGTGAAATGACGACTCCGGATGGCCGCATGCTGTTCGAATACCGGTTGGATGTTGCCGAGTTTGAAAAGCTGCGGAACTTGCTCCGCCAATTCGTCGAGGCCCAGCAGCGATCTTACCTGCACTTTTCCAATCGGTCCGAATGTGCGGCATTTATTTTTTATGCCGCTGAATGGTGGCGTAGAAAATATGCTGGCGGGGCATGGCGCTGGGACCAGATCTATGCGTCGCTGTCGGATAAAAATATCCAATTTGCACCGAATGAGCGGACTCAGACGGTCGAGCGCGGATTGCACTTCTGGGGATTGCGGACAGGCTCTGTCGGCAAAAAATTCTTCGGGGCGCTGGTAGTGCAAGGTGGCTTGCCGCTGCAAATGATCGCACAAGGCGATGGCGCAGTTGCCGGATTGCTGGTCCGCGCTCTCCGGTTCGCCCAGCAGTTCAATTGGGATGATGCTAGCCTGGTGCGCTTCTTTGATGAAAATAACAAAGCGTTGATCCAGCATATTCGTGAGCCGGAAATTTACCGCTTGCTGGCATCGATCGTGGTGACGGTGATGGGTCTGCGCCGCGACTATGTGCTGGCGGGTTCGTCCGATCCGGTCGGGGAATTGGACCGAAAAGAGCCCGATTGGCAAAGTCGGTTTCCCATCGCTTTGGATGATGGCAGCGCAGGACCATTGTTGGTCGCCTTGATCAAGGAAGCGGCGCGCGAAGTCCATCGCCATGGCGGATCCCCGTTCATGGTGAGTCGTTATCTTGAGAGCACTGGCAATGAGCGCTTTCAGTTGACTTCCGTTGTACGCGTCCCGAATGCGGTTGCACTGGATGAACTTGCCAGCGTCTGTCGGCTGCCAAGTGATAATTTTCCGAGGTATTTTCGCTTCGACTTGATGGTCAGCAAGCGTTCAACATTGTGCGAGGCGCGAACGGTGCTGAGCGCCGGCTCTTCAATTGTGGCACTCAATGGGCGTGGCAAATCGATCATGGGCGCAGCAGCGGCGTTCGAGCACATGCTGGTCTGCAGGAGCGACGGTGTCGACCTTCACGACCCGGTCGGGTTGCCCGGAGGTGCGTCGCTGGATGACGAGATGCCATGGATCTTTGCCAATCGAAATGATGTCCTGGTCTTGGTTGCAGTAGGGTCATGCCGTCTCCCCGATGAAAAAATTCTCGTCGTTTTGGATGAAAACTGCGCATTGACATGCGTGAACGATAATTCATCTGTAATGCACCTTGGTGTTCTGGAACTGGACGGACACCAGCGTGTGGTCTATGAAGTGACAGGTGCGGCGCAAGCGACACTTGGCAGCGATGGCAGTGTGCTTCGCTTCCAGACCAAACAAGGTGTGGTGCCGCCAGACCAGTTGGTGTGGCACGGCAAACGCATTCCCTATCCGACCAGGCCATGGACTATTTTCCTGGACACGCCGCGTCTGTACAGTTACGCGGCTACGGGCGAGATCTCGGCTGTTCCTGCGAAAAATATGGAATGGCGTGACATAGAGGGCAAGGTCATCAATGACCTTCGAACTCATCGGGGGCCGCTGGTAGTCTGGGTCTTGCAGGATGGTGTACGCAGCTCGCGGTTCCGGATGGTGATTGAAGACGCAAATGCCACGATCAGCTTGTTGGCGGGGGCGAACGAATCGACTGGAAATATTTGCCTTCGAAATTGGGCCATAAGTGATTTCGCAGCCGATCCCGATCTTGAGCAGCTACCCAGCCGACAGGGCAAGGATGTGACGCTGAAGGTGAGCGCCGTTGGTAATCCGCCGCCTTACTTGAACGTCCAATTATTGTGGCGCTCGAATTGGCCAGGCGTTACCTTGACCATACCGTTTCCAGCGTCGGGGGGCCGCTTCATCGATTCGGATGGTCAGACGCTTCAAAATAACGCCAGCGTTGCGCTGAGTAAAATTTTCGGAGTAAGAATCAACGTCTTTGATCGCAACCAGCATCAGGCCAAGGCGTATCGCATCGAACTTGAATTGAAAAGCACGACGCACAGTTCGCGCCAAGCTCCGCTGAATACAAGGCTGCAATTTCCTATCGACGTGCAGGGGTTTGGCGAGCTCCGGCTGGTCGATATCCGATCGAACATTGAATCGCTGTTTTGTCAGAGTGACCAGCTCGACTCCGTTGTCACAGTCCGCCTGGCCAACCATGCAAGAACAATCGCATCAGTTCAGGTGACGCGCTATGACTGCGAACTGCTCAAGATCGGAACCCGCTTTGGCCTGTCGCCGGCTGCAATTTTGCGCGCGGGGGCGGAGGCAGTCGGATCGGCTGCGATGTTGGCGTTGCCTTTGTTTGACACTACAGGTAAGCCAACCTGTATTGAATACACGAACACCGGGGATGATCCCGGATACTGGGATGTGGAGGCGCTTGGGCACCAGATGAACTCGTGGTTGCTCTATCCGTCGCCAGAATCGTCGATACAGTTCAGGCCTATCTTCTATCGCCCGATTATTTTGCTAAAAGTCAGCAAGCATGGCCCGGACGATGAAGCGAAGCGATGCCCGCTGGGAGCTGCGATGGAGCTGGGTGATTCGACTGTGCGACAGGAATACATTTCGCGCATCGTTGACGAGATGGCGCTCGACATCGCGCACCCGTCGTGGAAATTCCTGGATCGGCACTATCGCTTGCTCGGACACCTGCCGTTGAGCACATTGGACAGCTGGCGGTTATTGGCACGTAATCCCAGGGCTTGCCTCATGTGCCTGATCAAATTCCCACTTGATGTTGTGCCTGCGCTGTCGCGTCGCCTTGCCAGCGAACTTGGCGTCGTGTGGGAGCTGATGCCAAGACAAGCAGTTATCGACAGCGTCACCGCGCTGAAAAACGATTGGAAATCCCAGCTTGGTGAAGGTGCTACGCCGGAGATCTTGCGCCTGGTGACAGAGCAGCAGTTGAAATCGATCGTCGCGGAAATTCCTACGTTGGCGACGTCTATTTCATTGGCCCGATTTCATGCCGACCTGTGCGGACCTGAGAATGTCGCACCGATCGAGCGCGAGATGTCAAAGGGCATTGATGGCTTGTTGGCGCTCCTTTGGACTGGCTCGGAATGTTTGCTTCAGCGATTACTGCTGCGAGGCCATGCCGACGATGCTGATTGGCCAAATTTTGGCATCATGTTTAATGCTATTGAAGAATTCGAAACGTTCCTCGATGAATCCACCAAAGCCGTTATTAAAATGCATATGACAGCGCTGTTTTGGATACCGCGTGGCACTTCAGGTCAGCAGGCACAGGCCAACTCCGACAAACTCGACGTCGCCAATTTACCCGTGATATGTGCATTGTGGACGTACTTCGGCGGAGCACCAGACTGGTGGCAGGAGGGGAACCGTTTGCTTGAGTTGCGATCGATCCGGGACTTTGATCCGGTCTGGTTTGAAGAAACCTACAAAAACGCAATCATGGTGTGTGCTGCAATCGAACGCGAAGCGATGAAACCGAAAAAGACAGCAAAGCCACTCCCGCCATCCGGTACCGCTGAAGTCGCCGGGCGACATGGCACAGGGCCGGATTTTTCGAAAGCACGGCGTGTTAACCGATATTGAGGATGGCATGGACAATCAGTTTTTTTCGGCATTATTAGGTGAACTTAGTGTTCGCGCGTCACGTGCAACCGTCAATCGCCTGGGATTTTCTTCACCGCAATTGAGGGAGCATTTGATGAACATCTTCACGCAGGAATTTGGCCAACCGGGCAGCTTTCTTGGTGATCCTGTATTCGAGGCTACATTTGGCTGGCAGACCGATCAATCAACCATGGCCGACCTTGCGCCCGAACTGCTGTCTGCGGACCTGGTTAAAGCGATGGACATGCCGCTCGATGGAAAAAATAGCCCTCATCGCTTCCCGAAGACCGCCAAACCGTATCGCCACCAAGTTGCCGCATGGCGTGCCTTGCTTCAAAAGGAGCCGCAGTCAGTCGTCGTGACCAGTGGCACAGGCTCGGGCAAGACGGAATGTTTCATGGTGCCCATCCTGAGCAAGTTGGCAACGGAGCGCAGTGAAGGAACAACGCTTGTCGGAGTGCGGGCGCTGTTTCTTTACCCCCTGAATGCCTTGATTCAAAGCCAGCGCGAACGTCTGAGGGCATGGACCGGGCCGTTCGGCAAGGACATTCGTTTCTGTCTTTATAACGGCATGACACCAGACAAGGCAAAGGCTGATCGGCAACACGAGTCGCCGAATGAAGTTCTGGACAGAACTACACTGCGCGCATCGCCACCACCCATCCTGGTGACCAATCCGACGATGCTCGAGTATATGTTGGTGCGCGCCCAAGATGCGCCGATTCTGGAAAAGTCCCAGGGCAAATTGCAATGGGTCGTGCTCGACGAAGCCCACAATTACATAGGCTCGCAAGCGGCAGAATTGGCATTGCTGCTGCGCCGCGTATTGCATGCATTTGGCGTGAGTGCAGACCAGGTCCGGTTCGTCGCTACATCGGCGACGATTGGCGGGGATAAGGAATCGGGGACGGAGCAACTGAAAATTTATCTGTCCAAATTGGCGGGCGTATCGCCAGACCGGGTCTGCGTCATCGAAGGGCATCGCCATATCGCCGAACTGCAAGAGTCGATTGCACAGGGAGATCCGATTTTGCCGGCGGCGCTGCAAGATGGACTTACAGCTGCTCAGCTATACGCCCGCCTTGCGACGGACCCGGTGGCGCGAAAACTGAGAAACATGTTTGTGCCCGCCAACGGTGGACGTCCATTTCAATTGTTAAGTGACGTGCGGAAAAGACTGTCACCGGAGATCGCGCTTTGGACCAATAACGAAGCTTTGGAATGGCTCGATCTGGCGACTGCGGCCAAGACAGTGGAAGCTGGCGAAGCGAAAAACTTCCTTCCTTTACGCGTGCACGCGTTTCATAATACTTTAAACGGTATCTGGGCTTGTGCGGACCGGGCGTGCAGCGAAAAGAACGGCAGCGCACTCGATCACGCGGACTGGGTGTACGGCGCGGTTTACTTGGAGGAGCGGCAACACTGCAAGTGTGGCGCTCCCGTCTATCCGATCATCTCTTGCAACGACTGTAATTCAGCGTTTCTTAGTGCCGATATTGCCTCTGCCGACGGTGTGGCAAGGTTGCTGCCCCCGGCCAGCGATGATCCGGATGAGTTCTTGCTGGATGTCGAGCTAGGAGACGGTGACGATCAGGGAAAGGAGGATGAGACGCAACCGGAAGAGGACGAGACCCAAGGCGCGCGTTCGCCGGTGCTGGTTGCCAATGGAAGGCTAGCGGGTGTTTCGCAATACAGGATCGATAAGGCAAGCCGGAAGGTGCTCACCAAGGCCGATGATGAGGGCCTGGCGATCGATATCTGTGATCGCGTGTTAGAAAACAAAGAGTGGGTGTTGCATTGTCCTGACTGCAAAGGCGGGGCAGCACACGATATTCAATTCCGCCCTCCAAAATTGGGCGCACCTTTCCTGTTGGGCACCATCGTTCCGACCTTGCTCGAATTCTGCCCGGATGGAGACTCGCCGCTGGATTCGCCGCTGCGCGGACGGCGCATGATTACATTTACCGACAGCAGGCAAGGCACGGCGCGACTTGCCGTCAAGCTTCAACAAGATTCGGAGCGCAACACGATTCGAAGCGCGGTCTACCAGCGCGTCGCCCGTGCGATCAACGGAGCTGATTCACCGGAGGCCGCGAAAATTCGCGAAGACATCAAGAATTTGGAATTGACTGAGGCATTATTGAAAGGCAACCTTGTCGCAACGTCGATCAGGGAGCAGCGAATTGCGAAGGAGAAGGAACTCGCATTGCAATCCATGCCCAAGAGCTATGGATTCAATGACATGGCGCAATGGCTGGCATCCCAAGTACCCGACGTCAGCCGTTGGATGCACGACTATTATTCGCATCAAGATGCTCATTTCAACGTAAGCCGCGGCAAGGAGCTGCTGGCAGAAATCCTGCTGATGCGCGAATTTGCCAGACGACCAAAGCGCGTCAATAGCCTGGAAACGCTCGGTCTGGTGTCCGTGCAATATACAAAGCTCGAAAAAATAGCTTCGCGCAGCCCAGCGATTGAATCAGCCGGATTCACGCTAGACGAGTGGCGAGCGTTTTTGAAGTTGACGCTTGATTTTTTTGTGCGTGAAAACACCTTTATTAATCTACCGGACAGCTGGAAAAAATGGGGTGGCAACCGCATTTTTCCAAAGCAATTACTGCCATCGACTTCGGTCGAAAAGAATACATCTCGTGTTAAGAAGTGGCCAAGATGTAGTCCCACTAAGGTGCAGCATCGCCTAGTCAGAATACTCGCCTATGTTCTAAAAATAGATCCTCTGTCCACAACGGGGCGCGATCGCATCGATGGCCTTCTGGCTACAGCATGGGACGATTTGACGATACGCAGCGGTCTATTGCAGCAAGGCACTGACGGACGCTATCTGGCCCTCGAAGACATGTCATTTCAGATCATGACCAAGGGCTGGGTATGCCCCGTAACGCGGCGCATCCTCGACGTCACGCTGCGTGGAGTTACCCCCTATTTGCCAAGGGAGGATGTACACGAAGGAGTTGCCCTTTGCCGTGAGATTGCGATTCCTACCTGCGAATTATTGCGCCAGGATTTCGACTCCGTAGATGAAAAACTTTCGGCAGTTCGCACATGGGTCAATGCCCAGACGGAAATTGCACATGCACGCCTGGAGGGATTGTGGTCCGATCTGAACGATCGGATTCTTGAGGGGGGCGCGTTCTTCCGCTCGGTCGAGCATTCGGCGCAGCAAGCCGGATCGAAGTTGGCGTTGTATGAACGTCTTTTCCGAGAAGGAAAGATCAATTTGATGAGCTGTTCGACCACGATGGAGATGGGCGTCGACATTGGCGGTATCAATACGGTTGCGATGAACAATGTTCCACCCCATCCTGCGAACTATCTGCAGCGGGCCGGGCGCGCGGGACGTCGCAGCGAATCGCGCTCGGTTGCTCTGACCGTATGCAAGAACAATCCTCATGATCAGCATGTCTTTCACAACACCTTATGGCCATTCGTGACCCGGTTGCCAGCGCCAAGCATTACGCTGTCCAGCCCTTTGATTGTTCAACGCCATATCAATGCGCTCTTGTTATCGGATTTTTTGCGCCGACTCGACAAAGGTGGCGATTTGAACAAGCTCACGTTGGATTGGTGGATGTTGCCCAGAGGAGATAGTAGGCAGGAAAAATTTGTTGCATGGTCCGAGTGTTTTGACCCGGTGAAGGAGCCGCGACTAAACAACGGACTGCGTGCCCTGATCAAGCACACGCCCTTTGATGGAAGACCTTCGCTGACGTCTCTGGCGAACGAGGTTGCAACTCATTCCAAGAGCCACACCGATTCCTGGATGCTGGAACTCCAGGCGATTGACGAGCAAATCAAGGAATTCACAGGCAAGAAGGTTGAATCTGATCCAGCGATGCGCGCGCTCCAGATTCAACGCACTAGGCTGACAAGCGAATACCTGTTGCGCGAACTTGCCAGCAGTGGATTTTTGCCTGGTTATGGTTTTCCTACCGATATTACTTCGTTCGAAACTTTGAATCGGGAAGCGCTCGAAGTCATGCCAAAAGGTGATGGAACCGTATCTGGTCGCGAAGATAATCGCTTCCAGCGCCGCGAACTCCCGAGCCGTGACAGCGTGACCGCATTGCGCGAGTATGCGCCAGGCGCCAGCGTCGTGATCGATGGCTTGGTCTATGAATCGGCGGGGATCACACTGAACTGGCATGCGCCGGCAACGGTGCAAGATATTACCGAAATCCAAAATATTCGCCAGGCATGGCGCTGTGGACATTGTGGGTCGAGCGGAACCAGCGTCACTGCAACCGGAACGTGTCAATCGATTTGAAACACCTGAGTTAAATTGGTGAGAGTCTCAATCTCAGTATCAAGCGGCTTTTTTCTCCATGATGGGCGGGTTAATCCAGGCGGCGGTGGGCAGCTTGTGTGGCT
>Ga0326735_1000260_pt1 | contig 12533 bp, 11 predicted proteins | sample 37_GP2_1092_FD_207945 | JGI IMG/M metagenome (GOLD analysis project Ga0326735, IMG submission 207945) | Glacier ice microbial communities from Ngari, Tibet, China - 37_GP2_109.2 | ecosystem: Environmental > Aquatic > Freshwater > Ice > Glacier | place: China: Ngari, Tibet | collected 2018-07-31
TCGTCGCCGATGTAGCCGCATTGCTGCGCGCTGGCGCCGGTGCAGGCCAACAGGTCGGCAAAGGCGATGCGCTTGTCGTGGGTGCCCTGGTAGACGTGTTGAATTTTCAGGTCGGCTGCGCGCCGCACCACCACCGGCGACGTGCGCGCGCTGATGATGGCCACCGCGACACCGGTCTTTTGCAGCAGTTCGATGCCAAGGCCGTCGAGCACATTGAACGTTTTGGTCACTTCGCCGTCGGCGCCGTAGGTCAGGCTGCCGTCGGTCAGCACGCCGTCGACGTCTAGGATCAAAATCTTGACGGCGGCGGCCCGGCGCAGGTGCTCGAGCGGCGGATTGGTGCTGGTCTGAGCGTTCGTTAAAGCTGTCATCAGATCACCTTGGCGCGCGTCAAATCGTGGATGTGGAGTGCGCCCACCAGCTTGTCGTCGCAATCGACCACCAGCATCTGGTTGATGCGGCACTGCTCCATGACGGCGACGGCGTCGACCGCCAGCTGCTGCGGATGGATGCGGCGCGGATTGGCGTGCATGACGTCGCGGATGACGACCTTGCTGAAGTCCTGCACCCGCTCGATCAGGCGCCGCAGGTCGCCGTCGGTAAACACGCCGACCGGGCGGCCATCAAGGTCGACAATCGCCGTCATGCCCATGCCCTTTTGGGTGATTTCAAGCAGCGCTTGCGACAGGCTGGCGTCGGCGCCGACCCGCGGCACCGCTTCGCCGCTGCGCATGACGTCGAACACGTGGGTCAGCAGGCGCCGCCCCAGCGCCCCACCCGGATGCGAGCGGGCAAAGTCTTCTTCCTTGAAGCCGCGTGCGTCCAACAACGCCACGGCCAGCGCGTCGCCCAGCGCCAACGTAACGGTGGTGCTGGCGGTTGGCGCCAGGTTCAGCGGGCAGGCTTCCTTGGCCACCGAGACGTCGAGGTGGACATCAGCCAGCAGCGCCAGGCTGGAACCGGGTTTGCCGGTCATGGCGATCAGCGGTGCGCCCATGCGCTTGACGATCGGCAAAATCGACATCAGCTCGGCCGTCTCGCCGGAATTGGAAATGGCGATGAAGGCGTCCTGCGCGGTGACCATGCCAAGGTCGCCGTGGGCAGCTTCGGCCGGATGGACGAACATCGCCGGCGTGCCGGTCGACGACAGGGTGGCGGCGATCTTGCGCGCGATGTGGCCGGACTTGCCGATGCCCGACACCACCACGCGGCCAGTGCAGCCGAGCAGCAGGCCGACCGCGTGGCCGACGCTGTCGTCGGTGGCGAGGCGCTCGTGCAGCGCGCGGATGGCGTCGGCCTCGATGGCCAGCGTTTCGCGCGCCAGCAGCATGGAACGCCGGATCAGGTTTTCGTCAAAAGCTTTCAACATTGTTTTTTCATGGGTTACACTCGTTCCCGGAAGTATAAACGAATTGGGAAAGCAAAAAACTTGCCAGTCACAGTAAATCACCATTTCGCCGTCACGGCAGATCGCCGCCCATGGTTTCAGGATTAGAACTGACGTTGCTGTTACTGGGCAGCGCCGTGCTGGGCGTGGTCGCTTTTCGCATGCTGCACCTGCCGCCGATGCTCGGCTACCTGGCGGTCGGCATCCTGATCGGGCCGCACGCGCTGGGACTGGCCGAAGACGACGCCACCACCCACGCGCTGGCCGAATTCGGCGTGGTGTTCCTGATGTTTTCGATCGGCCTGGAGTTTTCGCTGTCGCAGCTGCTGGCGATGCGGCGCGTCGTGTTTGGCTTGGGGCTGGCGCAGGTGCTGCTCACCATCGTCGCCACCATGCTGTTCGGCTGGCTGATCGCCACCGCGCTGCCGCCATCGCTGCGCATCGGCTGGCAGGGCGCGTTCGCGCTGGGCGGCGCGCTGGCGATGTCGTCGACCGCGATCGTCTCCAAGATGCTGACCGAACGGCTCGAACTGGAAAGCCCGCACGGACGCAAGATCATCGGCATTTTGCTGTTCCAGGACCTGGCGGTGGTGCCGCTGCTGATTCTGATCCCCGCGCTGGGCAAGAACCCGGAGCAGTTGGCGCCGACCCTGGCCTGGGCCGCCCTGAAAGCGGTCGTCGTGCTGGTGCTGCTGCTGTTCTTCGGCCAGAAGCTGATGCGCAAATGGTTCACGCTGGTGGTCAAGCGCCGCTCGCAGGAACTGTTCATGCTCAATCTGCTCCTGATCACTCTGGGGGCGGCGTGGATCACCGAAAAGGCCGGCCTGTCGATGGCGCTCGGTGCCTTTGTCGCCGGCATGCTGGTCTCCGAAACCCAGTACAAGCACCAGGTGGAAGAAGACATCAAGCCGTTTCGCGACGTGCTGCTCGGACTGTTCTTCATCACCGTCGGCATGCTGCTCAACGTTCACGTGGTGATCGAGCACTGGGCCCTCGTGCTGCTGTTGCTGGTGGGGCCAGTGCTGCTCAAGTTCGCCCTGATCGCGCTGCTGGCCAAGCTGTTCGGCGCGTCCGACGGCGTCGCCATGCGCACCGGCCTGGCGCTGGCGCAAGCGGGCGAATTCGGCTTCGTGCTGCTGACCCTGACCGCCAACGCGGCGCTGATCGACCCGTTCGTCATCCAGTTGGTGCTGGCGTCGATGGTGCTGTCGATGCTGGCGGCGCCTTTCATCATCGCCAAATCCGACCGGATCGTCATGAAGATCGCCGCCAACGAATGGATGATGCAGTCGCTGCAGCTGACTCAGCTTGCCAGCCGCACGATGGCGCTGCAAAAGCACGTCATCGTCGCCGGCTTCGGGCGCAGCGGGCAAAGCCTGGCGACCTTGCTGGGCGAGGAAAAAGTGGCCTACCAGGCGCTCGACCTGGACCCCGAGCGGGTGCAGGAAGCGCAGGCGGCGGGCGCCAACGTCGCCTACGGCGACGCCGCGCGGCGCGAAAGCCTGATCGCCGCCGGCATCTATCGCGCCAGCGCGCTGGTGATCACCTATGCCGACACGCCGTCGGCGCTGAAGGTGCTCGCCCTGGTGCACGAACTGGCGCCGACCTTGCCGGTGATCGTGCGCAGCCATGACGACAGCGACCTCGACCTGCTCAAGCAAGCTGGCGCCGCCGAAGTGGTGCCGGAAGCGCTCGAGGGCAGCCTGATGCTCGCTTCGCACGCGCTGGTGATGATGGGGGTACCGCTGCGGCGCGTGGTGCACCGGGTGCAAAGCGCGCGCGACGAGCGCTACGCTGCGCTGCGCGGCTACTTCCACGGCGCCAGCGACGCCGCCGACGATCCCGAACATTTGTACGTGCGGCTGCACTCGGTGATTTTGCGCGACGACGCCGGCGCCGTCGGCAAGCGCATCGACCAGCTTGCGCTGGGCGAACTCGGCGCTGAAATAACGACCATCCGGCGCGGCAAGCAGCGCCTCGACGTCACCACGCACACGCAGCTGGAAGCGGGCGACGTGGTGGTGCTGCGCGGCGCCGCCGACGCCGTCACGCGCGCCGAGGGACGGCTGCTGCAATGACGGCTGCTGCATCAACTGCTGCCGGTCACAATGCCAGCGTCGCCACCACGTCCTGGCCAACGACCAGGCGTTCGCCGGCACCCAGAGCGACGATGCAGTTCATGCCGAAGCAGACGGCGCCGTCCAGCCGCGCGTGGCGCCGGTAGGTCTGCAACACGTCGAGCGGGTCCGGTCCCGGCAGTCCGGTGGCCTGGTCAATTCGTGGAATCGGGCAGCGCGGGCACGGCTTGACGGGCGTGATCACGGCAGCGCCAAGCGCAAACGTGGCAACATAATCCTCTTCGTACGGGTCGAGACCGGCAATGACGATGTTGGGGCGGAAGCGATTCATCGGCAGCGCGGGGCGGCCGGCAGCAAGCAACTTGTCGTTAAGGTCGTCGAGCGAAGCGGCACCGATTGCCAGCAGCGGATAGCCGTCGGCAAACAGGGTCGGCTGCGGCACGCCGCCGGTCCAGCGGCCGCTTGTTGCGCGCATGGCGGCGGCGCCAAAGCGCACCAGCCGGCAGCGCACGCCGAGCACGGCGCAGAACCAGGCGGCGGCGGCCTCGCCGCAGTCGTCGGCCAGCACCTGATCGTCCCACAGGCCAACGTCGCGCGTGGCTGCCTGTGCGGCCGGCAAATGGGCAAGCGGGAGCGCCAGCGCAGCCATGCCGGGCGCGCACAGAATAAGAAAGCGGGCATTAAGGTGTGGCACGATCAGCGCCATGCGCGGATGGTCGCGCTGGGTGAGGAACTGGTTATCTTCGCCAACGACCATCCATTCGCGGTCGCGCACGCCGTCAACGGCGAGGCCGGCGCGGGTCAGCGTTGCAGAAGGCACCGACAGGCCGGAGCACGACTTGACGGGATAGACAATGAGTTGGGACAGGATCGCCATGCCGGGTACCGAGTTGAAATACAGAATGAAAAAGGGTCGGTCAGCGCGCGCCGCGTTCCCTGTCCACGCGCTCGCCCAGCAGCTTCGAGGCGGTGGCGGCGTAGTTGCGGCAGCCTTCGGGATCGATGAACGGATTGTGCTGCGGCGTGCGGGCGGCGGCTTTGCCCAGGATGTCGGCCAAAAACGGATGCGCGGTCAGCACGATATCGCACTTGAGCGCGGCGACCTTGGCGATGCTCGATGCGAACGAAGCCGAAATATCGGGCCCATTGCCCTTGCCGGTGAACAGAAAACCGTCGCGCGAAATCGGATTGAGGCTGTCGGCATACACCAGGTTCATGCAGCGGGCCTGTTCGCACGAAGTCCATGACCAGGTGGTGCTGCCCGGCGTGTGCCCCGGCGTCATGTGGGCGGTGATGCCGATCGGGGCCACCTGCAGCGTCTCGTTGTCGGCCACGATTCTGACCTTCGCCACGCGCGGCACACGCACCGGCGCGTGGGCGTAATACTGCGGATCGTCAGCGCCATGGGTGCCGCTTTTAAGCGAAGCTGCACCCGATGCGCTGGCCGCCACCACCGCGCCGCTGGCGCGCGCAAGCGCCGCGATGCCGCCGGCGTGATCCCAATGGGCATGCGAATTGACGATCAGCTTGACGTCTTCGATCCGAAAGCCGAGCGCCTTGATGTTGGCCTCAATCAGCGCCGCCGATTGCGGCAGCGCGCCGTCAACCAGGATGTGGCCGAGCGGGCTGGTAATGAGCACCGACGACAGGCCGTTGACGCCGACGTACCAGGTATTGCCATATATATTGAACGGCTTGACGGGCTGGTTCCATCCCTTGCAGTTATCGCAGTCAACGTAGGACTTGCCAGCATGCGCCACGCCCGATATCGCCAGCACCAGGGCAATCCCAAGCCCGAGCGCGCGCTTCTTCAACAATGTCATTCTGTCTTCTCCGGATTCAAAAAAGGGCGCCGACGGCGCCCTTCGATAACATGCTGTTATTTTATTTTTACACGTTGAACAGGAAGTTCAGCACATCGCCATCCTTGACGACATATTCCTTGCCCTCGGCGCGCATCTTGCCCGCTTCCTTGGCGCCGGCCTCGCCCTTGCAGGCGATGAAGTCGTCGTAGGCGATGGTCTGGGCGCGGATGAAGCCGCGTTCGAAGTCGGTGTGGATCACGCCGGCGGCCTGCGGCGCGGTGTTGCCGACGTGGATGGTCCAGGCCCGCACTTCCTTGACGCCGGCGGTAAAATACGTTTGCAGGCCGAGCAGATTGTAGGCGGCGCGGATCAGGCGGTCGAGGCCCGGCTCCTGCATGCCCATGTCGGCCAGAAAGGCGCCCTTGTCGGCGTCGTCGAGATCGGCAATTTCGGACTCGATCGAGGCGCAGATGGCCACCAGCGGCGCGTTCTGCGCCTTGGCGTAGGCGGTCAGTTGGTCGAGCAGCGGGTTGTTGGTAAAACCGGTGTCGGAGACGTTGGCGACAAACATCGCCGGCTTGGCCGTGATCAGGTACAGCGTCTTGATCATTGCCATTTCTTCTTCATCGAGGCCCATCGTGCGCACCGGTTTGCCCTGGTCGAGGTGCGGCATCAGGCGCTCGCAGATGGCGACCAGCTTGGCGGCGTCCTTGTCGCCCGAACGGGCTTTCTTGTTCTCGCGGTGAATCGCCTTTTCGACGGCGGCCATGTCGGCCAGCGCCAGCTCGGTCTGGATCACTTCGATGTCGTCGAGCGGGCTGACCTTGCCGGCGACGTGGATCACGTTGTCGTCTTCGAAGCAGCGCACGACGTTGACGATGGCGTCGGTCTCGCGGATGTGCGACAGGAACTGGTTGCCCAGGCCCTCGCCTTTCGACGCGCCCGCCACCAGGCCGGCGATGTCGACGAACTCGACGATGGCATTGACCATGCGCTCGGGCTTGACGATGGCGGCCAGCGCATCCATGCGCGGATCCGGCACCTCGACGACGCCGACGTTCGGCTCGATGGTGCAAAACGGGTAGTTTTCGGCCGGGATGCCGGCACGGGTGAGGGCATTGAAAAGAGTGGACTTGCCGACGTTAGGCAGGCCGACGATGCCGCATTGAAGACTCATGGGAAGGCTTTCTGATTCGATGGTCGGGGATCGCGCAGGCGCGGCTTCCCCAAAACCCGTCATTGTACCCTCGCCCGGCGACAACTGCCGCAAAAACAGGCTTTTCGATGCCGGCTGATTTGCATCACTGATCGGCGTCAAGAATGCACTATCGTCATGGATGAACAGGCACTTACCCCACCCGTGGAGCGACGCCATGTACCTCAAACATCAACATGATGCGCACGTGCTGGCCTATCTCATGGACCTGTTGCAGTGGAAGCGCCTGCCACGCGTCTTCCGCCTGCTGCTGGCGCTGGTTCATTGGTGGCAGGCGCGCCGGCGCTGACGAGCGACAACTGTCACGCCGTATGCAGCTGCATGGTGGCGGCGTCGAACTTGCCGTCGATTGCCAGCGGCAGCACGCGCAGGCTTTTGTCGATCGCTTCCTCGATCAAAACCTGCTCTTCCTTGCGCGGCCGGTGCAGCACGTAGTCGGCCACTTGCTGCTGCGAGTTCAGGCTGCGCGGGTGGCCGATGCCCAGCCGCAGGCGCCAGTACTCCTGGGTGCCGAGCGCGGCGGTGATGTCCTTGAGGCCGTTGTGGCCGCCCGACGAGCCGCCTTTCTTCAGTTTTGCCACGCCCGGGGCCAGGTCGAGCTCGTCGTGCACGACCAGCACTTCACTCGGGTCGATCTTGTAGAAGCGCGCCAACTGGCCGACCGACAGCCCGGAGCGGTTCATGAAGGTGAGCGGCTCGAGCAGCCACAGCTCGTTGGCGCCGATGGTGGTTTTGGCGACCAGGCCGTTGAAGCGCGCTTCGCGCTGCAACCGGCAGCCGGGCAAGCCGCGGGCCAGATTGTCGACCAGCCAGAAGCCGGCATTGTGACGGGTTTGTTCGTATTCGGGGCCGGGGTTGCCGAGGCCGACGATCAGGCGTATTGACATGGGGAGCAGCTCAAGAGAAAACGTGATTATCCGGGAAAACGGGCAAAAAAAACCCGCCGGGCGCGAGCTCGGCGGGTTTTTCGTTCGACGTCGTTGTTACGCGTCGTTTTTACGGCGTCACTGCAGCGAAAGAATTACTTCTTTGGCTTGGCAGCCGGCTTGGCATCGGCAGCGGCAGCTTCAGCGTTGGCGGTGGCGTCAGCGGCAACGTGGCCGGCTGGCACGGCAGCGGTAGCGACGGTCTGGTTCGAACCGTGAAGGACGGCGGTCACGCCTTGCGGCAGGACCAGGTCGGCGACGTGGACCGAGTGTCCGACGTCGATGTTGGCCAGGTCGACGGTGATGAACTCAGGCAGGTCGGCTGGCAGGCAGCTGATCTCGATTTCGGCCATCACGTGCGAGATGATCGCAGCGTGCAGCTTGACTGCCGGCGAGACGTCGGCGTTGACGAAGTGCAGCGCCACTTTCTTGTGCATCTTGGCATTGGCGTCGACGCGCTGGAAGTCAGCGTGCAGGACCAGTTGCTTGTATGCGTGCATCTGGAAGTCGCGCAGCAGTACTTGCTGGCTGGCGCCGTCGATTTCCAGGTCGAGGATCGAACCGTGGAACGCTTCTTTTTTCAGCGCGTGCCACAGCGCGTTGCCGTCCAGGGAAATCATGACGGGGGCTTCGGCGCCGCCGTAGATGATGCCCGGAGTCTGGCCGGAAGTACGCAGGCGGCGGCTCGCTCCGGACCCCTGCAATGTGCGATTGAATGCGATAACTTTCATGTGTTGCTCCAAAAATTGCGTGGCTTGATTGCCGCGCGTTGTAAAAACCCCCGCGACCAGGGGTTTTTCGAATCCGGGCCCGCGCTGGCGCCCGACAAAAAATAAAACTGCAACTTTTAAACTATGTTTAAAAGTTGCAGTCGCTAAACTTGGTCAACAAGCTCAGACAACGAGCTTAGTCGATGAACAGCGATATCACCGAGTCACCCTTGCTGATGCGCTTGAACGTTTCGGCCAGCAGCGGTGCGCACGTCAGTTGACGGATCTTGCTGCAGGCAGCCGCGGCGGCCGACAGCGGAATCGTGTCCGTCACCACCAGTTCGTCGAGGGGCGAAGCGGCAATGCGGTCGATCGCCGGACCCGACAGCACCGGGTGGGTGCAATACGCCACCACCTTCTTGGCGCCGCGCTCCTTCAACACTTCGGCCGCTTTCGTCAACGTGCCGGCGGTGTCGACCATGTCGTCCATGATGACGCAGTTGCGGCCTTCGACTTCGCCGATGATGTTCATCACTTCCGACACGTTCGCCTTCGGGCGCCGCTTGTCGATGATGGCCAGGTCGCAGCCGAGACGCTTGGCCAGCGCGCGCGCGCGCACCACGCCGCCGACGTCGGGCGACACCACCAGCAAATCATCGTAGTTCTTCTTTTGCAGGTCGCTGAGCAAAATCGGCGAGGCGTAGATGTTGTCGACCGGAATATCGAAAAAACCCTGAATCTGGTCGGCGTGCAAGTCCATGATCAGCACGCGCTCGACGCCGGCTTTTTCAAGCATGTTGGCAACCACCTTGGCCGAGATCGCAACCCGCGCCGAACGCGGACGGCGGTCCTGGCGGGCGTAACCGAAATAGGGAATAGCGGCGGTGATGCGGCCGGCCGAGGCCCGCTTGAGGGCGTCGACCATCAGGATGATTTCCATCAGGTTGTCATTGGTCGGGGAGCAGGTCGACTGCAGCACGAATACGTCCTTGCCGCGGACGTTTTCGTTGATTTCGACCATCACTTCGCCATCGGAAAACTTGCAGACGTTTGCCTTGCCAAGAGAAATGCCGAGGTTTTTTGCGACTCCTTCTGCCAACGCCTGATTGGCGTTGCCGGTAAAAACCATCAGGTTTTCGTAAGCCATGGGAGTCCCAAGAGAGTAGCGTTGATTATTACTTTGAAAGACGACAGCCAATCATGCCGGGCCGACGCTGTGCGAGGATGACCCGCGAGAGCGGATCGATCAATCCTGCCGCCTGGACGCACACTTCGCGTCGACAGGCCAGCAAAACGAATGGCAGGGGAACAAGGATTCGAACCTTGGTATGCTGGAATCAAAATCCAGTGCCTTAACCAGCTTGGCGATTCCCCTACGCAACTTACTGCTTGTCGTATCGCTTGACGCATTGTAGCGTCAAACATTCCGCCAAGCCGAATTCTATTCTATAACGCCACCAACTTGCAACAGCGCGTGCATCGGATGACGCTGCAGCGATTGCGCTTTCCATGCGCGCCAGACCTGAGGCACGCTGGCCAGCACCGCTTCGGCTTCACGCTCGCTGGAAAATGCGCAAAACACGCACGCTCCGGAGCCGGTCATCCTGGCGTCGCCATAGCTGCTCAACCATTGAACCGCTTCGGCTACCTGCGGAAACAAACGCGTCGCAACTTGCTGCAAATCGTTCTTGCCAAACCCCTTGTGATCTGAATCAATCATCAGGTGCCTGGAAAAGTCCGCTATTTTGACGGGTTTTGTGTCCCGTGTCAAATACTCTGAGGAAAATATTGCTGCTGTCGCCACCGCGACCCCCGGCTCGATTACCAGATACCAGCAGTTGGGCGTCGCCACCGCGTGCAGTTGCTCGCCCACGCCTTCGGCAAAGGCGTTCTCGCCGAAAATGAAGAACGGGATGTCGGCGCCCAGCGGCAGGCCCAACGCCATCAACTCGGCGCGGTCCAGGCCAGCCTGCCACAGTTGATTGACGGCGATCAGCGCGGTGGCGGCGTCCGACGAGCCGCCACCCAACCCGCCGCCCATCGGCAATCGCTTGTCGATGGCGACGTCGACGCCCGGCGCCGCGCGGCCGTGGCGGCGCGCAAATTCTAGCGCCAGCAGGCGCAACGCGCGCACGATCAGGTCGCTCTCTTCGGGCACGCCGGGGACAATCGTGGTACGCCGGATCAGGCCGTCGTCGCGCACATCGAAGTGCAACGTGTCGCCATGGTCGACCAACTGAAACACGGTCTGCAGCGCATGGTAGCCGTCGGCGCGGCGACCGTTGACGTGCAGAAAAAGATTGAGCTTGGCCGGGGCCGGGCAATCGTGCAGCGCACGGGGAAATGAAGGCAGGTGCACCGTCAGCCCTGGGAATCGATGACGATGCGGATTGCCAGTTCGTCGGCGCTGGCGCTGGTGATCCGCTCGGCGTCGATGCGCTTGGGCAGCGGCCGCGCTGCAGTCTCATTTTGCCACGCCACGAAACGCAGCCGCCAGCCGTCGACGGTGAGCACGCTGTTGTTGGCCGGCGTGACGGCAAAGCGCTTGCCGTCGGCGCCGGTGGCGTAGCCCTGCAGCCAGTCGCGCAGGCCCGACACCGGCAGCGACCAGCCGAGCGACTCGGCGGTGAGCGTATCGATGTCTTTCGCCACGCGCGGCTGCTTGTCGGCCTGCACCAGCGTGGCCGACTGCGGCGTGATGCTGATGGTGGCGATGGTTGCCATCGGCGACGACAGGCTGACGTCGATCCGGCCCGGCGCTTGCGACCAGTTGAACTTGCCGGTGAGCGACTCCGGATGACCGTCCTTGCGGAAATTGACGGACAGCCGGCCGGCAGCTTCGAAGCTGTCCCGGTACGCCCCGGCCTGCTGCTGCTGTTGCTGCTGGGAAGTTTTTACAGGCGCGCTGGCGCAGCCGGCCAGAAGTGTGGCGCCCAGAACCAGCCACAGGCTAACGGCAAGGTGTTTTTTTGGGAGCATCGTAATTCCGTGATTCCTTGGTTTCTTAATTTCTTGATTCCTTGACTCCATTACAGGCTCGCGTTCAGGCGCGTGAGCGTATTTTTGAGCGTGTCGTTCTTCGGGTCCTTGGCGCGCGCTTCGCGCCACAGTTTCTGGGCGTCCGCTTTCTGGCCCTTCTGCCACAGCACTTCGCCCAGGTGGACCGCAATTTCCGGGTCGCTGCGCAGCGTGTAGGCCTGGCGCAGTTGCGTTTCGGCCGCGTTCAGGTTGCCAAGCCGGAACTGCACCCACCCCATGCTGTCCATGATGAACGGGTCGCCCGGCGCCAGCGACAATGCCTTGTCGATCAGCGCCAGCGCTTCCTGCAGGCGCACGTTGCGTTCGGCCAGCGAATAACCGAGCGCGTTGTAGGCGTGGTGGTTGTCGGGCGCCTGCTCGATCACCGTGCGCAGCGACTTTTCCATGACGTCGAGGTGGCCGGTTTTTTCGGCCAGCAAGGCGAAATCGTAGAGCAGGTCGGCGTTCTGCGGAAACTTCGCCACCGCCGCCTGCATCAGCGCGTAGGCGTCAGCTACGCGGGCGGCGTCGCGCAAGATCTGCGCTTCGGTCAGCAGCACCTGCGCCTGCTCGGCCGGCTGCGCCGCGGGCAGGCTGGCCAGCAGCGTGCGCGCGGCGTCGATGTCGCCGCCCTTGCCGAGCACGTGCGCGCGTTTGAGCTGGGCGTTGAACCAGCCCGCGCCTGCGCCCTCGCCTTCACCGCCGGCCCATTGCTCGACCTTGTCGAGCCACTTCATCGCGCCTGGCAAGTCGCCGCGCTCCTCGGCCAGCTGGGCCAGGATGACGAACACTTTCGACGCATCGCGCTCTTCGTCGGGGTTGGCGGCCAGTACGTCGGTGAAGCGGACGAAATACTGCTCGGCGCCAGCCTGGTCGTTCAGCTGCAGCGACACGATGCCGAGCGCGTACAGCGTGCCAAGGTTATCCGGCTGGACCTGCTGCAGCACGAGGAACTGCTGGCGCGCCAGCGCATACTGCTTGCCGCTCACCAGCACGCGGGCATACGCGGCGCGCACGTCGCGCGCGCCGGGATTGCTTGCCAGAAAAGCCGACAGCACCGCGGCCGAGCCGGCCTCGTCGTCGGTGACCTGGGCCAGCGTCAGCGCGGCGATTTCGGCGTCGGGCTTGAGCGCAAGCGCCGTGCGCGCTTCCTTGAGCGCCACCGCGCCAGAGCCGCGCGCGAACGCTGCCTGCGCCAGCACGATGTGCGCCTCCATGGTGTCGGCATAGGGCGCCATCAGCCGTTCCGTCATGGCGACGGCGCTTCCCTTATCCTTGGCGCGCGCCAGCAATTGCTGCGCATGGAACATTGCCATGCCGCGTTCGGCGGCGGGGGCTGCCGCCAGGCGCGCGCGCAAAATCGGCTCGGCCTCGGCCAGGTTGTCGGACATGA
>Ga0326735_1000261_pt1 | contig 12526 bp, 11 predicted proteins | sample 37_GP2_1092_FD_207945 | JGI IMG/M metagenome (GOLD analysis project Ga0326735, IMG submission 207945) | Glacier ice microbial communities from Ngari, Tibet, China - 37_GP2_109.2 | ecosystem: Environmental > Aquatic > Freshwater > Ice > Glacier | place: China: Ngari, Tibet | collected 2018-07-31
ATCCGCTGTACACGCCGCGCGAACTCGAGCATCAGTTGAACGATTCCGGCAGCGAGGCGATCATCGTGCTGGAAAACTTCGCCACCACGCTGGAACACGTGCTGGCGAAGACGGCCGTGAAGCACATCGTCGTCGCCAACATGGGCGAGATGCTGGGCGGGGTCAAGGGCGTGCTGGTCAATTTCGTGGTGCGCAATATCAAGAAAATGGTGCCGGCTTTCTCGCTGCCCAATGCGGTGCGCTTCAAGGAAGCGCTGGCGCAAGGCGAGCACATGAAGCTGACGCAAGTCGAGCTGATGCCGCTCGACGTAGCCTTTATTCAATACACGGGCGGCACCACCGGGGTCTCGAAAGGCGCTGCGTTGACGCACCGCAACATCATCGCCAATGTGCTGCAAACCGAGGTCTGGTCGCAGCCGGCGCTGCAGAAGGCGCCGGTGGTGGCATCGTTGACCATCGTTTGTGCATTGCCGCTTTACCATATCTTTGCACTGACCGCGTGCGCGATGTGGGGCATGCGGATGGGGGCGCTCAACATCCTGATTCCGAATCCGCGCGACATCGCCGGCTTCATCAAGGAACTGGGAAAATACAAATTCAACATGCTGCCTGCGGTCAATACGTTGTACAACGCGCTAGTGAACCATCCCGATTTTGCCAAGCTCGATTTCTCGCACCTGAAGATCGCCAACGGCGGCGGCATGGCGGTGCAGCAATCGGTCAACGACCAGTGGCGCAAGATCACCGGGGTAGCCATCATCGAAGGCTACGGCTTGTCCGAAACGTCGCCGGTCGCCACCTGCAATCGGGCCGACAGCGACACATTCTCGGCCACGATTGGCTTGCCGGTGCCCTCCACCGATATCGCGATCCTGGACGATGACGGCAATCCGGTGCCGCTCGGCCAGTCGGGCGAGATCGCGATCCGCGGCCCGCAGGTGATGGCCGGGTACTGGAACCGTCCCGAGGAGACCGCCAAGGCGATGACGCTGGATGGTTTCTTCAAGTCGGGCGACATCGGCGTGATGGACGAGCGCGGCTACGTCAAAATCATCGACCGCAAGAAGGACATGATCCTGGTCTCCGGTTTCAACGTCTATCCGAACGAACTTGAAAGCGTGATCGCCGCGCACGCCGGCGTGCTTGAATGCGCCGTCATCGGCGTGCCGGACGAGCAATCGGGCGAAGCGGTCAAGATATTCGTCGTGCGCAGGGACCCGGAGCTGACGGCCGAGCAATTGATGGCGTATTGCAAGGAGCAGTTCACCGGTTACAAGAGGCCCAAGTACATCGAGTTCCGCACCGAGTTGCCAAAAACCAACGTCGGAAAAATCCTGCGCCGGGTCTTGCGCGACGAGAAGGCGCCGAACCAGGCGTGAAGCGGGCATCAGAAGCGGGCATTAAAAGCCGGCATGAAGCCAGCCCGGGCGATGAACTCGCCGGGCCGGCTCTATCCCATTGAGGTATCCGATTGAGGCCGCAGATGGAGAAAATTTGGTTGAAGTCTTACCCCGCAGGCGTACCAAAGGAAATAGACTGTACGCAATACCGCTCGCTAGCGCAGTTGCTGGAAGAAGCTTTCCGCAAGTATGCCGATCGCAATGCCTATGTCTGCATGGACAAGTTTCTGACTTATCGTGAGCTGGACCGGCTGTCGCAGCGGCTCGGCGCATGGTTGCAAGACAAGGGGCTGAAACCCGGCGCGCGGGTGGCGATCATGTTGCCGAACGTGCTGCAGTATCCGGTCGCGATGGCCGCGATCCTGCGCGCCGGCTACACGGTGGTCAACGTCAATCCGCTTTACACGGCGCGCGAATTGCAGCATCAGCTGGAAGATTCGGGCGCGGTAGCCATCATCGTGCTGGAGAATTTCGCCATCACGCTGGAGCGCGTGATTCATCACACCGGCATCAAGCACGTGATCGTGGCGACGGTCGGCGACTTGCTGGGCGCAGCCAGGGGCATGCTTGCCAATTTCATCGTGCGTCGGGTCAAGCACATGGTGCCAGCCTATGCGCTAGCGGGCGCCATCGGGTTCAAGCGGGCGCTGGCCGAAGGCGCCCACCTGACCTTGACGCCGGTCAAGCTCGGGCATGACGATATCGCTTTTTTGCAATACACCGGCGGCACCACCGGCCTCTCCAAGGGCGCGGTGCTGCTGCACCGCAATGTGATCGCCAACATCTTGCAAAACGAAGCCTGGCTGCTGCCGGTGCTGTCGCAGCAGCCCCCAAGCGAGCAACTGGTGTTTGTCTGCGCGCTGCCGCTGTACCATATCTATTCGCTGACGGTCAGCGCGTTGATGGGCACACGCCTGGGCGGCTTGAACGTGCTGGTGCCGAACCCGCGCGACATGCCCGGCTTCGTCAAGGAGCTGGCCAAGTACAAGGTCAATATATTCCCGGCCGTCAACACGCTGTACAACGCCTTGCTCAACAATGCCGCATTCCGGCAGCTCGATTTTTCCAGCTACAAGGTGTGCAATAGCGGCGGCATGGCGCTGCAGCAAGCGGTGGCCGACCAGTGGCTGAAGCTGACCAATTGCCCGATCATCGAGGGCTATGGCTTGTCGGAGACATCGCCTGTGGCGAGCGCGAACCGGTGCGACATCCGGGAGTTTTCCGGCACCATCGGCTTGCCGTTGCCGTCGACCGACATCGTGATACTGGACGATGACGGCAATCCTGTGGCGCCGGGCGCGCCCGGCGAGATCGCGATCCGCGGCCCGCAGGTGATGGCCGGCTACTGGGGACGCGATGATGAAACCGAGCAAGCGATGACGCAAGACGGCTATTTCAAGACCGGCGATGTCGGCATCATGAATCAAAAAGGTTATATCCGCATCGTCGATCGCAAGAAGGACATGATCCTGGTGTCGGGTTTCAATGTCTATCCGAACGAGATCGAAGGCGTGCTGGCGGCGCATCCGGGCGTGCTGGAGTGCGCCTGCATCGGCGTGCCGGACGCGCATTCGGGCGAAGCGGTCAAGGTGTTCATCGTGCGCCGCGACCCCGCGCTGACCCGCGAGCAATTGATCGACTACTGCAAGCAGGAATTGTCGGCCTACAAGAAGCCGAAATACATCGAATTTCGCGATGAATTGCCGAAGACCAATGTCGGCAAGGTCCTGCGCCGCCAGCTGCGCGACGAAAAGAGCGCGGCCTGAGCCGGTCTAAGCAACGAGCAGACTGGCCAGCGGCGGCAATTGGCGCGGCTTGCGGTCGTCGCCGGTCGCCACGTAAGTCAAGGTCGCTTCGGTGACCTTGACGGTGCAGGCCTGCAGCCGGTTGCGCTCGGCATAGACTTCGACGTTGACGGTGATCGATGTGTTGCCGACCTTGACGATTTCAGCGTAAAAAGAGAGCAGATCGCCGATAAAGACGGGATGTTTGAAAAGGAAGGAATTGACCGCGACGGTCGCGACGCGGCCGTTGGCGCGCCGCGTCGCCGGCAGCGAACCGGCGATGTCGACCTGCGCCATGATCCAGCCGCCGAATACATCGCCGTAGACATTGGCGTCGGCCGGCGCCGGCATGACCCTGATTTCCGGCATTTTTCCCGCAGGCAAGCTCGATTTGATGTAGTTGTCCGGCAAAATTTCTCGGGTGGTCATTATGGACTCTCATGAAAGGCTACAATTCCAATGATTGAAACATAAAAAAGCCAGCTCCGCCATGCGCCGTAATTCGAACCCCCCGCCACCCCCTCTCAAACCGGCCGACGGCGCACCTCAGCGCGGCGATCTGGCGACGCTGAAAACGCTGTTGCCTTATTTGTGGGTCTACAAATGGCGGGTGCTGATGGCGATGCTTTGCCTGGTCGGGGCCAAGATGGCGAACGTTGGCGTGCCGCTGGTGCTGAAGCAATTGGTCGACCAGATGAATGTCACGCCGACCCATCCGCAGGCGCTGCTGGTGTTGCCGCTCGGCGCGCTGGCCGCCTATGGCGCGCTACGCCTGTCGACGACCTTGTTTACCGAGTTGCGCGAATTCCTGTTCGCCAAGGTCACGCAGCGCGCGGTGCGCACCATTGCGCTGAAGGTGTTTCGCCACCTGCATGCGCTCTCGTTGCGCTTTCACCTGAACCGCCAGACCGGCGGCATGACGCGCGACATCGAGCGCGGCACCCGCGGCGTCAGTTCCTTGATCTCGTACACGTTGTTCAATATTCTGCCGACGTTAGTCGAGATCACGCTGGTGCTCACTTATCTGGTGCTGCATTACGACATCTGGTTTTCGATCATCACCGCTGCAGCACTGCTGCTGTACACCGCCTTCACGGTCGTCGTGACCAACTGGCGCACGCATTTCCGGCGCACCATGAACGATCTCGATTCGAAAGCCAACAGCCGCGCGATCGATTCGCTGATCAATTATGAAACCGTAAAGTATTTCAGCAACGAAGATTACGAGGCGCAGCGCTACGACGAAGGCTTGCAGCGTTTCGAGGGCGCCGCTGTCAAATCGCAAACGTCGCTGTCGCTGTTGAACACCGGCCAATCCTTGATCATCGCCACCGCCGTCACCTTGATTCTGTGGCGCGCGACCGAGGGTGTAATCGACGGCACGATGACGCTGGGCGACCTGGTGCTGGTCAACGCCTTCATGATCCAGTTGTATATTCCGCTCAACTTCCTGGGCGTGATTTACCGCGAAATCAAGCAAAGCCTGGCCGACATGGAGCGTTTGTTCCAGTTGCTCGACCAGCACCGCGACATCGGCGACAAGCCGGGTGCGACAAAGCTTGCGCCGCAGGGCGCCGAAGTGCGCTTTGCGCATGTCAATTTCAGTTACGAAAACACGCGCCAGATCCTGTTCGACGTCGATTTCACAATCGCCCCCGGCACCACGACGGCGCTGGTCGGCCACAGCGGCTCCGGAAAATCGACGATGTCGCGCTTGCTGTTTCGCTTCTACGATGTCGATTCCGGCGCCATCACGATCGATGGCCACGATTTGCGCGACATGACTCAGCGTTCGCTGCGCGGCGCGATCGGCATCGTGCCGCAAGATACGGTGCTGTTCAACGACACCATCGAATACAACATCGCCTACGGCAAGCCGGGCGCCAGCCGCGCCGACATCGTCGCGGCGGCGAAGGCGGCCTCGATCCACGATTTCATCGAAAGCTTGCCGGACGGTTATGCGGCGATGGTCGGCGAGCGCGGCTTGAAACTGTCGGGCGGCGAGAAGCAGCGCGTGGCGATCGCGCGCACCTTGCTGAAAAACCCGGCGATCCTGATTTTCGACGAAGCCACGTCGGCGCTCGACTCCCGGGCCGAGCAGGCGATCCAGGCTCAATTGAAGGAAATCGCGAAAAGCCGCACCACGTTGGTGATCGCGCACCGGTTGTCGACGGTCGCCGACGCCGAGCAAATTCTGGTGCTCGATCACGGCCGCATCGTCGAGCGCGGCACCCATCCGGCGTTGCTGGCCGCCGACGGCCTGTATGCGCAAATGTGGCGGCGCCAACAAGCGAAAGCGGAGGAGGCGCCGGTTTCCAGTTCGGGCCTGTCAGCGTTGCCGGGCTAGTGCACACGAGAAATATAATTTCTGACCGAAAACGGCCAAATGAATCGGCCAGGACCGAAAAAATGAAATAAAATTCATCTTGAATTGTCGCCAACAGCGCAATAGCCATCGCACGCCAGGCTTGCTAGCCTGGTTCTTACGTTCAGGAGAAAAAATGAAGCCAACCAAATTTATCGCGGCACTGCTCAGCATCGGCATCATCGGTGGCATCGCGCCATTGCACGCGCAGGAATTGACCGGCACCCTCGCCAAAATCCAGAAATCAGGCACGATCACCCTTGGCGTGCGCGATGGCTCGATTCCATTCTCTTACCTGGACGACAAACAGCAATACCAGGGCTATTCGATCGACCTGTGCATGAAGGTCGTCACATCGCTGCAAAAGCAGCTCGGCTTGACAGCTTTGAAAGTGGTGATGAACCCGGTCACGTCGGCCAACCGGATTCCGTTGATGGCGAACGGCACCATCGATCTCGAATGCGGTTCGACCACCAACAATCTCGAACGCCAGCAGCAAGTCGCCTTTGCACCGACCATGTTCGTCATCGCCAACCGTTTGTTGAGCAAGAAATCGTCGAACATCAAGACGCTGGCCGACATGAAGGGCAAGACGCTGGTCGCCACAGCCGGCACCACGACGTCGAAGCAGATGACGATCCTGAACAATGAGCGCGACCTCGGCATGCGTATCGCGGTCGGCCGCGATCACCCCGAGTCGTTCCTGATGGTGGAAACCGGGCGCGCCGTGGCCGAGGCGAACGACGACATCCTGCTGGCGTCGCAAATTGCGAATGCAAAAAATCCGGGCGACTACGAGATCACGAAGGAAGCCTTGTCGATCGAGCCGTACGCCATCATGATGCGGCGGGGCGATCCGGCCTTCAAGAAAGCCGTCGATGACGCGCTGGGCAAGGTCTACAAATCGGATGACATCAACCGCATCTACAATAAATGGTTCATGTCGGCGATTCCTCCGAAGGGCATTAATCTGAATTTCCCGATGTCGGCCGAACTGAAAGCGGTGTTTGCCAATCCGACCGATTCGGGCGATCCGGCAGCCTACGCGGTGGTGCCGGCAGCGCAAACGGCAGCCTCCAGAAAGAAATAAGGCAAGCGAAATAAAAACGGGGGGCGCAAGCCTCCCGGTTCGATTTACGCTGCCCGCGCATAAAATTTGACGAAAGCAGACAGCGCCGCCCGGTGGGCTGTCTGGCATAGCAAGGATAAACATAAACATGAATTACCGCTGGAATTGGAATATTTTTTGGGAAACCTCTCCCGATGGCGTCGGCACTTACATGGACACGCTCTGGTCCGGCCTGATGTGGACGCTGGCGACCTCGCTGACCGCCTGGATCATGGCGCTGGCGCTGGGGCTGGTCATCGGCACCGTGCGCAGCCTGCCCAACAAATGGGCGGTACGCCTGGCCAATGGCTATGTCGAACTGTTCCGCAACGTGCCGCTGCTGGTGCAAATGTTCCTGTGGTATTTCGTGATGCCGGAATTGCTGCCGCAAGCCACCGGCGACTGGCTCAAATCGTTGCCGAATGCGCCGTTCATCACGGCCGTCATCTGCCTCGGATTTTTCACGTCGTCGCGCGTCGCAGTGCAGGTGACGACCGGCATTGCCGCATTGCCGCGCGGGCAAATGCTGGCTGGAACCGCGCTCGGCCTGACGCTGGCGCAGACCTATCGCTACATCCTGCTGCCGATGGCGATGCGCGTGATCCTGCCGCCGCTGACCAGCGAATTTTTGAACATCATCAAGAACAGCTCGGTTGCGTTGACCATCGGCTTGATCGAATTGACGGCCAGCGCGCGCGCGATTCAGGAATTCTCGTTCCAGGTATTCGAGGCATTCACGGCCGCCACCATCATCTACGTCGTCGTCAATATTTTCGTTGTCTTCATGATGCACAGGCTGGAGAAAAAAGTCGCGATTCCAGGCTTTATCGTGGCCGGCACCGCATCGGGGGGGCATTGACATGTTAAGTAATTTCGATTTCGAAGTCATCTCGCGCTCCTGGGTTTACCTGTTTCAGACCGGGATGGTATTCACGCTGAAACTGACGGCGCTGTCGATGCTGGGTGGTATCTTGCTGGGCACGCTGCTGGCGATGATGCGCCTTTCCAGCATCAAGGCGGTGTCGCTGTTTGCGTCGGGCTACGTCAACCTGATCCGTTCGGTGCCGCTGGTGCTGGTCATCTTCTGGTTCTATTTCCTGGTGCCGTATATCGCAGCGTGGGTGATCGGCGCCGATGAACCGGTCAAAGTCGGTGCATTCTCGTCGGCTTTGATCACTTTCATCATGTTCGAAGCGGCTTATTACTGCGAAATCATGCGCAGCGGCATACAGTCGATTCCGCGCGGCCAGGTCTGGGCCGGGCAGGCGCTAGGCATGAATTACTTCCAGACGATGAGCAACATCGTGTTGCCGCAGGCGTTTCGCAACATGATTCCCGTGCTGCTGACGCAAACCATCGTGCTGTTTCAGGACGTGTCGCTGGTGTATGTGCTGTCGATCCCCGATTTCGTCGGCGCCGCCAGCAAGATCGCGCAGCGCGACGGGCGCCTGATCGAAATGTATGTATTCGTGGCCGTGGTGTATTTCATCATGTGCTTTGCGCTGTCGGTACTGGTCAAGCACCTGCAGAAGCGGGTCGCGATCATTCGGTAATCATCAGCTCATCATTAGCCAAGCGCTCAACCTGCGCCGCGCTGCCGCACCCCAATTACAGAAAGAACAGCATGATAGAACTCAAGAATGTCAGCAAATGGTACGGACAGTTTCAAGTGCTGACCGATTGCAGCACCCAGGTCGCCAAGGGCGATGTCGTGGTCATCTGCGGCCCGTCCGGTTCCGGCAAGTCGACCTTGATCAAGACCGTCAATGGACTGGAGCCGTTCCAGAAGGGCGAAATCACCGTGGATGGCGTGGCGGTCGGCGATCCGAAGACCAATTTGTCGAAGCTGCGCGCCCGCATCGGCATGGTATTCCAGAATTTCGAATTGTTTCCGCATTTGTCGATCCGCGAAAATCTGACCATCGGCCAGACCAAGGTGCTCGGGCGCAGCCAGGATGAAGCCAACGCCAAGGGCTTGAAATACCTGGAGCGGGTCGGCTTGCTGGCGCAGCAGGACAAGTTTCCGGGCCAGTTGTCGGGCGGCCAGCAGCAACGCGTCGCGATCGCGCGCGCATTGTCGATGGACCCGATCGCGATGTTGTTCGACGAGCCAACCTCGGCGCTCGATCCGGAAATGATCAATGAAGTGCTCGATGTGATGGTCGGCCTGGCGCAGGAAGGCATGACGATGATGGTCGTCACGCACGAAATGGGCTTCGCCAAGCGCGTGGCTAATCGCATCGTGTTCATGGACCAGGGCAAGATCATCGAAGATTGCAGCAAGGAAGACTTCTTCGGCACCACGCGCTCCGACCGCGCGCGCGATTTCCTGGCCAAGATCATCCATTGATCCGTTCTGGCGCAGCGCGACAGCGCTTGCCGGACTGGAAAAAATGATGCCATTCATGCTCCGCCGCCCGCTGTTCTTAGCTCCTTGCCCGTTGTCCTTTACCGTTGTTCCTTACCTGCCACCCGAAAGCCGCCATGTCCTCGAACACTCTGCCCACCAGCCTGACCATTACCCGTCCCGACGACTGGCATTTGCATTTGCGCGATGGCGCGACGATGGCCAGCGTGCTGCCGCACAGCGCGCGCCAGTTCGGGCGCGCGATCGTGATGCCGAACCTGAAGCCGCCGGTCACCACCACGGCCGAGGCTGCAGCCTACCGCAACCGCATCCTGGCCGCGCTGCCGCCGGGAATGGCGTTCGAGCCCCTGATGACGCTGTACCTGACCAACAATACCGCGCCCGACGAAATCCGTCGCGCGCAAGATAGCGGCATCGTGCATGCGGTGAAGCTGTATCCGGCCGGCGCCACGACCAATTCGGACGCCGGCGTCAGCGACTTGAAAAACTGCGCCAAGGTGCTGGAGGTGATGCAGGAAGTGGGCATGCCCTTCCTCGTGCACGGCGAAGTGACCGATCCGGATATCGACTTGTTTGATCGAGAGGCGGTCTTCATCGAGCGCGTGCTGCGCCCGTTGCGGCGCGACTTCCCGGCGCTGTCCATCGTGTTCGAGCACATCACGACCAAGGATGCGGCGCAGTACGTGGCCGAGGCCGACGGCCCGCTCGCGGCCACGATCACGGCCCACCATCTGCTGTACAACCGCAACGATATTTTCAAGGGCGGCATCCGGCCGCATTATTACTGCCTGCCGATATTGAAGCGCGAAGAGCACCGGTTGGCCTTGATCACGGCCGCGATCAGCGGCGACGAGCGCTTTTTCCTCGGCACCGACTCGGCGCCGCACGCGCAAGGCGCCAAGGAAGCCGCCTGCGGTTGCGCCGGTTGCTACACGGCGCTGCACGCGATGGAGCTGTACGCCGAAGCGTTCGAGCGCGCCGGCGCGCTTGACAAGTTGGAGGCGTTCGCCAGCTTCCACGGTCCGGCCTTCTATGGCATGGCGCGCAATACCGATACGGTGACACTGGTGCGCGAGCCGTGGCAAGTGCCCGCATTGCTGGCGCTGGCCGAATCTCATGTGGTGCCGCTGAACGCCGGCGAAATCATCAACTGGAAGCTGGTGTGAGGGCCTGATGCTGGCCGCGATAGACTGGTCGCGCCCGTGGTATGACGCGGTGCGCGCGGCCGCAGGGCGCGTCGTTCCTGCCATGCAGCCCGGCGTCAGCGTGGCGCTGGCCTTGAATCGACAGGCCGGCGCACTGTGCAACCGGCGCGGCCAGGCGTTGACGTTCGTCGCGCAAGCTGCGCTGCCGGCTGGCCTTGCCTACGAGGAATTCATCGCCGCCACCGGCTGCGTGCCCACGCGCGACAATTTGCACGATTTCTTTAATGGCCTGGTGTGGCTCAGTTTTCCGCTGATCAAGCGCCAGTTGAATGCGCTGCAGGCGGCCCAGATCGCGCAAGCGGGCGTCGGCAAGGCGCGCGGTGCGGCGCGCGACGGCGCGACCATCTTCGATGAAAATGCCGCGCTGCTGGTGCTGCGCGACGGGCCCGCCGGGCATGCGCTGGATGCTGCGCTGCGCCGCCACGACTGGCGCGACGCTTTCATGGTCCGGCGCGCCAGCTTCGGCCCGGACGCCGAACTATGGCTGTTCGGCCATGCGCTGATGGAAAAACTGGTCGCCCCCTACAAGGCAATCACCGCGCATACGCGGGTATTGTTTGCCGAAGATCAATTTTTCACGCTGGAGCACGCAGCGCGGCAAGCGTGGTTAGATGAGCGGGTGGCGGGCGACCTGGCTGCAAACGGCATTTGCACGAGCGATTTCACGCCGCTGCCGGTGCTGGGCGTGCCGCACTGGTGGACCGGGCAGGATGACGATTTTTACGCGGATGTCGCGGTGTTTCGCCCGCCGCGCAAGTTATTCAACCAGCAAATTAAAGAAAAATCCCATGCTCAATAACAATACCACCACCGGCGGCGCACCCTCTTTGAAAACCGTGCTGATCGCCAGCGGCGTCATCCTGACGCTGGCTATGGGCGTGCGCCACGGCCTCGGCTTCTGGATGCAGCCAATTTCGCAAGCGCACGGCTGGACGCGCGAAACCTATTCGCTGGCGCTGGCGATGCAAAACTTGATGTGGGGCTTGTTCGGGCCGTTCGCCGGCATGGCGGCGGACCGCTACGGCACGATGCGCGTCGTGATCCTGGGGGCGATCAGCTACATGCTCGGGCTGATTTGGATGGCTCTCGTCACGCAGCCGACGATGTTCATCATCGGCTCGGGCATTTTCATCGGCCTGGGCCTGTCCTGCACCGCGTTCGGCGCGATCAGCGGCATCATCGGGCGCAGCGCGCCGATAGCGCGCCGCTCCTGGGCGTTCGGCATCTCGGCGGCGGCCGGTTCGTTCGGCCAATTCATGATGATGCCGGTCGAGCAGCAATTGATTTCGACGCTGGGCTGGCAAAACGCGTTCTACGTGCTGGCCGCGCTGCTGGTGCTGGCGATGATCCCGATGTCGTTTTACCTGCGCGAACCGGCTACCGCGTCCCACCAGGGGCCGCAGCAAAGCAGTCGTGAGGCGGCGCTCGAAGCGTTGAAGAACCGTTCCTTCCTGTTTCTGATGGCGGGTTATTTCGTCTGTGGTTTTCAGGTCGTGTTTATCGCCGCGCATTTGCCCGCGTACCTGAAAGACCAAGGTATCGCCGGCTCCAACGTAGCGGTCGTCGCGCTGGCGCTGATCGGCTTGTTCAATATTTTCGGCTCGTACTACGCGGGCAAGCTGGGCGGCACGATGCCCAAGCGCCATCTGCTGGGCGCGATCTACCTGGCGCGCGCGGTCGTCATCGCGCTGTTCCTGCTGGCCCCATTGTCGGTGACATCGGTCTATGTGTTCGCTGCGGCGATGGGCTTGATCTGGCTGTCGACGGTGCCGTTGACGAACGGCATCATCGCCGGCATCTTTGGCGTCAAGCACATGTCGATGCTGGCCGGCATGGTGTTCCTGTCGCACCAGCTGGGCAGTTTTCTGGGCGTCTGGCTGGGCGGCTACCTGTATGCCAAACAGGGCAATTACGACATGGTGTGGGGCATCACAATCGCGCTCGGCATCGGCGCCGCACTGATCAACCTGCCGATCGATGAGCGGGGCCTGGTGCGCGGCGCCTTGAAGCCGGCATGAAGCGCGATGGGAAGTTCGATCTGAAAAAGGAGGCCACATCTGCGGTGCTGTGGCTGGCGTCGGCGGCAGTGCTGGCGCTGGTATTTTTTGCCTATCTTCAGCCGAGCTTCATGCTCGACCTGGGCAGCCGGTTTGTGATGTGCTTTTAAGCACTAGACCTTCAAAAATTCTTCCCGTCCGCCCAGCCAGCGCGCCAGGTGCGCCGCCACCGTCGCGGCGCTTTCAACGCTGGTGGAGGCGAGCAATTGCTGCGCCAGATCGCTGGCTTGTTCGACCAG
>Ga0326735_1000262_pt1 | contig 12523 bp, 11 predicted proteins | sample 37_GP2_1092_FD_207945 | JGI IMG/M metagenome (GOLD analysis project Ga0326735, IMG submission 207945) | Glacier ice microbial communities from Ngari, Tibet, China - 37_GP2_109.2 | ecosystem: Environmental > Aquatic > Freshwater > Ice > Glacier | place: China: Ngari, Tibet | collected 2018-07-31
ACTGCAAGACGGTTGCACGTTGTCAGGACCGCCATCATGCGCGCCGGTTCCGTGTTCTCGAATAGGAAGAAAGATCGACTCCCTGTAGGACTCGCACTTACAGCAATGTTCTTACGGCAGCACTATTTATTTATCGCACTTTCTGTCACCTGTTGTCCTACAAGCACGTCTGCTTTGGTCCTATACCCTCATCCATGCGCGCTGCATAAGATGACTTCACTCCGCTCACTCATCGGCGCTTTGCCGGAACGATCGGACTTCGAACTCCGCCGTCGCGCATGGCGCAACACGGGGCAATTGCAAAGCTTAGGGAGGTGTACCATGGTTACAAGAAATGAAGCTAACAAGCAGAGCGGCACTGCAGGCGCAAGCCAGGGCGGCGGCACCAAGAATCGCGGCTTCGCGTCGATGGATCCGGCACGCCAGCGCGAAATCGCCAGCCAGGGCGGTAAGGCTGCGCATCAAAAGGGAACCGCCCACGAATTCACATCCGAAGAGGCACGCCGTGCCGGCAGCATGAGCCACGGCAACCGGCAATCGGCTGCGGCCAGCGCCGGCGCGGCAGGCTCGGGTACGGCCAGCGCCACGGCGTCGTCCGGCGAGCAGGGCGGCAACAAGCAAGGCGAGCAGAGCGTCAGCCGCGGCGGCGAGGACGGCGCGCGCGGCGCCGCGAAGAGTTCGTCCAGCGCGTTGAAAAAATCGCGCTAGCGAGCGATGCCGGCCCACCAGTTGGCAGTCGCGAGACGCACGTGAGCAAAGCGGGAAGCGCAAGCTCCCCGCTTTGCAGGCTTTATTTTCACGCTTTATTGCCACGCTTTATTTCCAATTTCTTCATACAAAAGCCCGAATGGATGGGGTAGAATCGACGCGCCTTTTCAATCTACCCTGGGGAAATTTTGGTGAAACAAGCGCTTATCCGTCAAGTCAAGAGCATGTCGATGTCGTGCGATGCGGTCGGCAACCTGCTGCTCGCAAAATTTTCCTACCAGGGCGGCGGCAGGGATTCCTGCGTCGTCATCCCGGCGTCGATCGTCTTCTGGCTGCTGCGCCACCTGCCGGTAAACCAGGATCCGGCCCTCAGGCAGCCACCGGCCATGCCGCAGATTGACCAGGAAGATTGGGATTCCCGGGACACACCGCGCGCGCTGACGGTCAACTGCAATCAGCAACGCGATGCGTTGCGCATGGCCCTCGCGCTCGACGTCAAACCCGACCTCACCGTTGTGCTCGACCGCGCCAACGTCGAACTGATGCGCCAGATCATGGTTCATTACGCCGCCGACCTGATCGACCTGGATAAGTAGCGTAGCGCTCTGCCGTGCCGCGCTGTTATTGAAGCGGCCTGAAATCCGGGTATCATGCCCATTGATGTGAACCCGAATTTTCAAGGATTGCCCATGCCTATTAAAATCAGCCAGTTGTTCGACTCCGGCGCCATCGACGTGGTGTGCTCCGACAGTGCTTCCGGCATCGACCTGAAGCTGCGCAGCGATTCGCATGCGGACATCCGCCAGTGGTTCCATTTCCGCCTGCAGGGGGCGCGCGGCCAAGCTTGCACGATGCGCATCCTGAACGCCGGCCAGGCAACCTATCCGAAGGGCTTCGAAGGCTACCAGGCCGCGGCGAGCTACGACACCGAAACCTGGTTCCGCGTGCCGACCAGCTTCGACGGCGAAGTGATGACCATCAGCCATACCCCTGAACTGGACAGCGTTTACTACGCCTACTTCGAGCCGTACTCATGGGAGCGCCACTTGCGCCTGCTCGGCGAGATCGCCGAAAACCCGTTGGCGCGTGTTTCCGACCTCGGCACCACGGTGGACGGGCGCGACATCAACCTCGTCACCATCGGCGACGAATCGGCGGAAAACAAAATCTGGGTCATCGCGCGCCAGCACCCGGGCGAAACGATGGCCGAATGGTTCGTCGAGGGCATGATCGACGCCTTGCTCGACGACGCCAACCCGGTCGCCCGCAAGCTGCTTGCGCGCGCCGTGTTTTACATCGTGCCGAACATGAATCCGGACGGCGCCTTCCGCGGCAACCTGCGCACCAACGCCGCCGGCGCCAACCTGAACCGCGAGTGGATGACGCCCTCCAACGAGCGCAGCCCGGAAGTGCTGTGCGTGAAGAACAAGATTCACGCCACCGGCTGCGACATGTTTTTCGACATCCATGGCGACGAGGCGCTGCCGTACAATTTTGTCGCCGGCAACGAGATGCTGGCCGATTTCACGCCCGAGCGCGCCGCCCACCAGAACGCGTTCATCGAGCGCTACAAGGCGGCCAGCCCCGACTTCCAGAACGTTGTCGGCTACTCGGCCAGCAAGTACAACGCCGACATGCTGACCCTGGCCTCGAAATACATCGGCCACACCTTCAAATGCCTGTCGCTGACGCTGGAGATGCCGTTCAAGGACAACGCCGACCTTCCTGATCCCCACACCGGCTGGAACGGCGCGCGCAGCAGCGAACTGGGCGCCGCCCTCCTGCAGCCGATCCTGCTGTCGCTCGGTTAAGTCCATGGGCGTCGAGATCGAGCGCAAATTTCTGCCAAATGGCGATGCGTGGCGCGCGCTCGGCGAGCCGGTGCTGCTGCGCCAGGGATATTTATCGTCCAACCCGGCGCGGGTGGTGCGGGTGCGCATCGAAGGCGAGCAGGCCTACATGACGATCAAGGGCAAAAGTGTCGGCGCCACCCGCGGCGAGTGGGAGTATCCGATTCCGCTGGGTGACGCCGGCGAACTGCTGGCGCTGTGCGAACAGCCGCTGGTCGAGAAGTTTCGCCGCAAGATCGAATTTGCCGGCAACGTCTGGGAGGTCGACGAGTTTTTGGGCGCGAACGCGGGCCTGGTGGTGGCCGAGATCGAACTGCACGCCGAAGACCAGGCGTTCGAACGGCCTGACTGGATCGGCGTTGAAGTGACGCACGATGCGCGCTATTTCAATTCGGCGCTGGCGCGCCATCCTTTTTCAGCCTGGTAGCAGCAGCGTAAATCAACTACCCAGGAACTATCCGGCAGTCTACGGTCAAATCCCTTTGACGCGCGGAGCCTGCCGATGGATTATCTGTTTTTGAACAATGCAGTGAGCCGCTGGGCGATGGCGCTCGGTATCGCGCTGGGGCTGTATCTGGTCGCTGTCGATCATGCTCGACAAACCGTTTGCAGTGGGCGACTTCATCGTCGTCGGCGATGCCATGGGGTCGGTCGAAATGATCGGCCTGAAGACCACCCGCGTGCGCGGCCTCGGCGGTGAACAGATCATCTTTTCGAATGCCGACCTGCTCAAGAGCCGCATTCACAATCAGCAGCGCATGCAGACGCGCCGCGTGGCGTTTTTCTTGCGCGTGACCTACGCCACCAGCGAGGAGCAGCTGCGGGCGATTCCCGCCATGGTGCGCGAAGCGGTCGAAGCGGAGCCGGCCGCGATGTTCGAGCGGGTGCATTTTTGCGCCTACGCGGAGTCGTCGCTCGACTTCGAAACCGTGTACCACGTCAACAGCGCCGACTACCTGATTCACATGGAAACCCAGCAAGCCATCTTCCTGACCCTGTTCGCGCGGTTTACCCGCGCCAACATCGAGTTCGCCCAGCCGACGCGCATGGTGCGGCTGGTCGACACGGCGGCCGGCGCGGGTGAAGCTGACGGAGAATGGGACGGAGAAAGCGAAAACCTGCGGCGCCTGAAGCGCCCGGCCAGGACGTCTTAGCGCACTGGTGCGCAAACCGGGACAAAAAAAAGCCCGGTTGCCCGGGCTGAAGAATCAGTGGAAGTGCTCGCCACCGCTTGGCGTGTCGTCCGGCATTTCCGCATGCACCAATTCGCCTGCCGGGTCGGCGAACAGCGGCGCGCCGCAGTCGTCGCAATATTCGGCGACAAAATGCTCGGCGTGGCGCTTGACGTGGGTGATGCCCGCTTCGTTCAGGTGGCCCAGGATGTCGTCGAGCGGCGCCTTCTGCTCTTCGATGCCGGAAATGCCGGCGTTGATCAATCCCTCGACCGGGGTGCCGTCCTCGTCTTCCTGGCCATACAGCGGCCAGACGATGCCGTAGATGACGTCGGCCGTCTGGCGCAGCGTGAAACCGACGCGGTATTCGTCGATTTGGCCGTCGGCCGATTCCTCGCCGAAGCCAGCCACCACCGCGCGCAGGTCGGACGGCTCGATTGCGAGCGTGTTGGTCAGATAATGCACGGCGGCGCGGATCGATACCGGACGGATCAGCTTGTCGGCTTCGCGGCAAGCTACGTAATACGCTTCCGGCAGCAGCAATTCGATGCCGCAGCCGGGCAGCAGCCGGGCCACGTTTGGCGTTGCCTGTTCCTGCCACTGCGCCAGTGCGAGGCTGCGTTCGGCGGCGAAATTGATATGGTGCTGCGGCTCCTGCCAGCGAAACAGCGGTGCGCCGAGCGGCGCCACCACTGCCATCAGCAGGTAGCGGGTGTCGGCCAGGAAGGGCGCCGTGTCCGGCGTCTTGGCGGCCGGCTTGATTGAGCCGCCCTTGAAGGCCGCCTGCGCCAGCTTGTGGGTGACGGCGTAGGTTTCAGCGTGGGTGCGCGGCAGCTGATCGATCGAAAACAGCGTCGGCGCGATCGCCACCCGCGTGCCGGCGGCCAGCATGTGGGCCGAAAAATGCGCCGACAGGGTCGACAGCAAGTCGGCCGGGATGCTGCCCGAACCAATCGAGAAACGCGTCCAGGCGAGGATCGGCGCCGCCACCAGCAGCGCTTGCCAGCTGGTCTCGACGCCGTCGTTCAGTTCCACCATGACCGACGATTCACTGACCGCCTCGACTGCTTCCATCAGCACGTCGTAGGCGTTCAGGTCGTCCTTGAACAGCGTATTGAGCACGTTGTCGACGGTGTCCTGGTGGCTTGATTTAAGCAGCTTTTGAAGCTGCGTATCCAGTTGACGCTCCCAGGCCCGTTCCTCGATGCGGCTGGCGGCCTGCGCGATGGCAATGGAGATGCTGACGAGACGTTGGCTCTCGGCAGACAGTTTGTGGGATGAATCTTTTGATGGACGACGCATAGCGCTATTGAGCTCTTTAATAAGTGGCATGAAAGTGGCATGAGCGGGCCGGGATCATCATTGACGACCAACCCTCATCACCCGTATTGTAGTTGATTCGGCCACGGACGATGAACACGGCGCAAGCAGGGCTAAAAATGGTGCTGTGCCTTATCCGCTGTTGCAAAAATTTGGCTCATTGGTCGATGCCTGCCAGTGTTTCATGAACAGTGGCGGCGTACCTGAGCTGGTTTTCGATCATCGCTGCAAAAAATACCATAGAAAGAAAACCGGTTTAAAACCGGCGCCCCGGCACTTGCCACCGCGCACACGCGAAGCGCGCTGCGGCGGATCGTGCAGAGACCACGATCCAGGCCAAAAAAAACGCCGAACTCATTCGGCGTTTTTTGAAAGCGTCCGCGGGGGACGCTCCAGGTCAAGCCTGCGTTACGCAGCCAGCAGCTGGCGCAAGACGAACGGCAGGATGCCGCCGTGCTTGTAGTAATCGACTTCGATCGGGGTATCGATGCGCAGCAGTACGCACACGTCCTGCGTCTCGCCGTTGGCGCGGTGGATGACCAGGGTAGCCAGTTGCTGCGGCTTGATCTCGCCTTCCAGGCCCTTCAGGTCGAACGTCTCGTCGCCGGTGATACCGAGCGTCTGCACGCTGTCGTCGCCGATGAACTGCAGTGGCAGCACGCCCATGCCGACCAGGTTGGAGCGGTGGATGCGCTCGAAGGATCGGGTAATGACAGCTTTTACGCCCAGCAGCTGGGTGCCCTTGGCAGCCCAGTCGCGCGACGAGCCGGTGCCGTACTCTTCGCCGCCGAACACCATCGTCGGCACGCCGTCGGCGACGTAGCGCATCGCCGCGTCGTAGATCGACATCTGTTCGCCCGACGGCTGGTGGATCGTGATGCCGCCTTCGACTGCCGAACCGTCGGCCTTGGCCGGGATCATGCGGTTCTTGATGCGCACGTTGGCAAAGGTGCCGCGCATCATGATTTCATGGTTGCCGCGGCGCGAGCCGTAGGAGTTGAAGTCAGCCTTCAGGACGCCCTTGGCCTTGAGCCACTGGCCGGCCGGGCCGTTTTCCTGGATCGAACCGGCCGGGGAGATGTGGTCGGTGGTGATCGAGTCGCCGAACACGCCCAGCGCGCGCGCGCCAAGGATGCCGGTGGCGGCCGCTTTCGGCGTCATCGTGAAGTCGTCGAAAAACGGCGGCTCGGCGATGTAGGTCGAGGTCGGCCAGTTGTAGACCTGGCCCGACACCGTTGTGACTTTTTCCCACAGTGCGCCCGGCGCGCCCTTGACGTCGGCGTAGTTCTTCTTGAACACGTCGGCGTTCATGGCGAACTTCATCACGTCGTTGACTTCTTTCGAGGTCGGCCAGATGTCGCCCAGGTAGACGTCGCGTCCGCCCGTGCCTTTGCCGACCGGCTCGGTCATCAGGTCGCGCGTCATGTTGCCGGCGATCGCGTAGGCCACCACCAGTGGCGGCGAGGCGAGGAAGTTGGAACGGATGTTCGGGTGGATCCGCGCTTCGAAGTTGCGGTTGCCCGACAGGACGGCCGAGGCGACGATGTCGTTGTCGATGATCGCCGTGTTCATTTCGGCCGTCAGGTCGCCGGCGTTGCCGATGCAGGTGGTGCAGCCATAGGCGGTGACGCCAAAGCCCAGTTGCTCCATGTACGGCAGCAGGCCGGCCGCGGTCAGGTACTCGGTCACCACGCGCGAGCCGGGCGCCAGCGACGTCTTGATGTGCGGCGCCACCGTCAAGCCGGCTTCCACCGCTTTTTTGGCCAACAGGCCGGCGGCCAGCATCACGCTCGGGTTCGAGGTGTTGGTGCAGGAAGTGATGGCGGCGATCAGCACGTCGCCGTTCTTGACGTTCAAGCCATTGCTGGTCTCATACACGTTGGTCAGATCGGCGGCGATCTTGTTGAAACCGTTTTCCGAGGTCGGCTTGGAAAACAGTTCGGCGAAATTCGACTTGACGTTGCCCAGTTCGATACGGTCCTGCGGACGCTTCGGGCCGGCCAGTGACGGCGTGACGGTGGCAAGGTCGAGCGTGACGACGCGGGTGTAGTCGATGTCGCCCGCTTGCGGGATGCCGTACATGCCCTGCGCCTTGTAGTAGTTCTGGAAAGCGGTGATCTCGTCGTCCGTGCGGCCGGTGCCTTTGAAGTATTCGACGGTGGCGTCGTCGACCGGAAAAAATCCCATCGTGGCGCCGTATTCAGGTGCCATGTTGGCGATCGTGGCGCGGTCGGTCAGGGTCAAGGACTCGGTGCCGTCGCCGAAGAACTCGACGAACTTGCCGACGACTTTTTCGCGGCGCAGCAATTCGGTGATGGTCAGCACCAGGTCGGTGGCGGTGCAGCCTTCGCGCAGCGCGCCGAGCAGGTGGACGCCGACCACGTCGGGGGTCAGGAAGTAGACCGGCTGGCCCAGCATGCCGGCTTCGGCTTCGATGCCGCCGACGCCCCAGCCGACGACGCCGATGCCGTTGATCATGGTGGTGTGCGAATCGGTGCCGACCAGGGTGTCGGGATAGTACGTGTTACCGGCCTTGTGGACGCCGCGCGCCAGGTACTCGAGGTTGACCTGGTGGACGATGCCGAAGCCCGGCGGCACCACGCCGAAGGTGTCGAACGCCTGCATGCCCCATTTCATGAACTGGTAACGCTCGTTGTTGCGCGAGAATTCCAGCTTCATGTTCAGGTCGAGCGCGCCTTTTTCGCGGAAATGGTCGATCGTCACCGAGTGGTCGACCACCAAGTCGACCGGCACCAGCGGCTCGATGTTTTTCGGGTTCAGGCCCATCTTGTGGGCAACGTTGCGCATCGCGGCCAGGTCGGCCAGCAGCGGCACGCCGGTGAAGTCCTGCAGCACCACGCGGGCGACGACGAACGGGATTTCATCGGTGCGCTCGCCGTTTGGCGCCCAGTTGGCCAGCTGGCGCACGTGCTCTTCGGTGACCTTCTTGCCGTCGCAGTTGCGCAGCACCGATTCGAGCACGATGCGGATCGATACCGGCAGGCGCGAAATGTTGACGCCCAAGCTTTTTTCCAGGGCAGGCAGCGAGTAAAACTGGCCCTTCTTGCCGGCCGACAGTTTGAAATCCTTGAGCGTGTTCATGGTGTTGCTGGACATAACCTCTCCTTTAGTGGTGGCTTGTTATTAGATTAAAGCGGTGTGGCCGGCGCCGGCGGCATTGTTTCAGGTGCCGGTGCCGTTATCTTTGCCGGCGTCGGCAGCGTCGGCAGCATCGGCTCGATTGTTTCCTTCACTGTGGCCGAAACCGTCCCGGCTGGCTTCGACGATGCGGCGTTGCCGGCTACCTGGTCGGCATTCTTGCATTCGTTCGCCAGCTGACGGTTCTGCTTGGCGTCGAGCAGCATGCCTTTCGACGGAATGCCGATCCAGATCAGGCCGAACGTGGTGTTTTCGAAACGCTGGGCGCCGGTGGTGGTGCCGACCCGCTCTAACCGGTGGATGCGCTTCTTCCAGCGCAGCGCGATGTGCGAATCGTCTTTTTCGTTGATGAAGATCGTCAGCTTGTTGCCCAGTTCGCAGCTGTAGTCGGTGGTGGTGCTGTCGGTGGTGTCGGCGTCGGGACCGTCGGGAATCGCCGACGCTTCCGCTTTCGGATGCACGGCCTTGGCCGCGGCCTTGGTTTTGGCAGGTTTCTTTGGCTCGGCGGCGAACGACGGCGCCGCCACCAGGCTCGCCGCGGCCAGCGCCAGGCTGACAGCGATCATTGTTTTGGAAAATGTGGTCATTGAATTAAATGGGTTCCGGTTGGGAGTCTTGATTGACCAGTGCCGCCGCAGCTTCCGGCAACGCCAGGCCTGCCAGCTTCGCGCGCTGCAGTACGGTCCAATAATAGCGGTAGCTGGCACGGTCGTGTAGCCGGCCATGCTGGGCAATCGGTCCCCAGCGCGCGTTGGCCGCATCGACCAGGATGTTGGTTGCCTCATTGACTTCCGACATGCGCGGGGTGAAAGCCTTGATGATCGGCTTGATCTGGTTCGGATGGATGCTCCACATGCGGGTGAAACCGAATTCGGCGGCGGCGCGCTGGGCGTCGTTGGCGACCACCGCGCTGTCCTTGAGTTCGGTCGTCACGTTGTGCGCGGGCACCTTGCCATGGGCGTGGCAGGCCGCCACCATCTCCAGCTTGGCGCGCACCACCAGCGGGTGGGTGAACTGCAGCGGCGTGCGCATGGCGTTGCCGGGGATGGCGCCGTAGTGGGACGAGACGAAATCCATGATGCCAAACGAGAGGCACTCGACCTGGGGCAGGGCGGCGATGTCCCAGGCGTCGCGCAGCGCGCCATGGGTTTCGATCAGCACGTGGATCGGCAGCGCGGCGCGCCCGGCCGGTTGCGCGTAGCGGTTGACGAATTCGATCATGCGCTTTACGTCGGCCAGGTTGTCCGCTTTTGGGAGCGTCAGGTAGGCCAGCTTGCCGGCGCAGGCGCCGACGATGGTGGCGACATCGAAAGCGAAGTGCGCGCTGGCGCTGTCGTGCACGCGCGCGCCGATGCGGCCGAAGCGATTGGTGTCGTCGCCAAGCAGCGTGGCGACCAGGTGGGCGTGTTCCTGCTCGGCGCCAGCAGCGGCGCCGTCTTCGCAGTCGAAGGTGATGTCGAACAGGGGCCCGAGCTCCTGCTGCAGCGCGCTTGACTTGCGCATCAGCTTTTCGGAGCCGGCGTAGTGGTCGCAGGTGGGCAGCAGCAATGGCTGGCGCTTGCCCTGGAATAGGACTTCGGATGGATTCATGCGTGTATTTGGGGAAGCATTTGCTGAAATTTGCTTTGAAACAGGCGAAGAGCGGAGCGAAGAACTACCCGCGTCAGTGCCGCCAGGGGCGGCGCGGACGCGGGTGCGGCGAACAGGTGGGCTGGATGGCTCCACGAAATGCGCCGCCTGGTACTTAGGCCAGCAGGTGGGCGACGCCGTCGCGTTCTTCGGTCAGTTCCTTGAGCGTGAGGTTGATGCGCTCTTGCGAGAACTGGTCGATGGCGAGGCCCTGGACGATGGCGTACTCGCCGTTCTCGACCGTGACCGGGAAGCCGAACATGGTGCCTTCCGGGATGCCGTACGAGCCGTCCGACGGGATGCCCATCGTGGTCCACTTGCCGCCGGTGCCGAGGTGCCAGTCGTGCATGTGATCGATCGCCGCGTTGGCGGCGGAGGCCGCCGACGACAGGCCGCGCGCTTCGATGATCGCTCCGCCGCGCTTGCCGACGGTCGGCAGGAAGGTGTCGCGGTTCCAGGCGTCGTCGCCGATGGTGTCCTTGACCGACTGGCCGTCGATGGTGGCGAAACGGTAATCGGCGTACATCGTCGGCGAATGGTTGCCCCACACGCACAGCTGCTCGATCGAAGCGACCGGCTTGCCGACCTTGGCGGCGATTTGCGACAGCGCGCGGTTATGGTCCAGGCGCAGCATGGCGGTGAAATTTTTGGCTGGCAGCGAAGGCGCCGATTTCATCGCGATATAGGCGTTGGTATTGGCCGGGTTGCCGACCACCAGCACCTTGACGTTACGCGAAGCGACGGCGTCGAGCGCCTTGCCCTGCACCGTAAAAATCTGCGCGTTCGCTTCCAGCAGGTCCTTGCGTTCCATGCCCGGACCGCGCGGGCGCGCGCCGACCAGCAGGGCGAAGTCGGCGTCCTTGAACGCGGTCATCGGATCGCTGTGGGCGGTCATGCCGGCCAGCAGCGGGAAGGCGCAGTCATCGACTTCCATCATGACGCCCTTGAGCGCCTTTTGCGCTTTTTCGTCAGCGATTTCCAGCAGTTGCAAGATGACCGGCTGGTCCTTGCCCAGCATGTCGCCGTTAGCGATGCGGAACAACAGGGAATAGCCGATCTGGCCGGCGGCGCCGGTGACAGCAACGCGCATTGGGGTTTTAGCCATGAGAATCTCCAAGGTGGGAAAGAAAACGGTCGAAGCCGAGGATACGCTTGTTTGGGGAAACTGTAATCATATCGAAACCGAACCCCTTCCGGACCGCGGTGGGAGAAGCTTGACTCGCGCGGAACCGTCGGCGTATGCCGGATCGACCGTGAGTTTAGGCCGCGCAAGCCCATCTGTCAATTTATATCATATGTCTTATATAAGACACATAATATATGAGTTATTGCTGGACGGCGCAAGCCAATTGTGGTGAAATCCTGGTCTATGAACCCACTCCCATCCCATCCTCAAGGCGATGGCAACATGCCAGCCGGGGCCAGCGGCTCGACTGCGGGCGCCGGCAACCTGCCTACCTTCAGCCCGCTTTACCAGCAGATCAAGGCGCTGCTCACGCAAAGCCTGCAATCGGGCGAATGGAAGCCCGGCGAACTGATTCCCAGCGAAGTCGAACTGGCCGCCCGCTTCAAGGTGAGCCAGGGCACGGTGCGCAAGGCGATCGACGAGCTGGCGGCCGAAAACCTCGTCATGCGGCGCCAGGGCAAGGGTACGTTCGTGTCGACCCACCACGAGGAGCGCGCCCATTTCCGCTTCCTCAGGCTGATGCCCGACGCCGGCGTGCCGCACCATCCGGACAACCGCATCCTCGACGTCGCCCGCCGCAGCGCGCCGGCCGAAGTGGCCCAACTGCTGGACCTGAAAGCGGGCGACGCCGTGATTTACATCCGGCGCCTGATGTCGTTCGACGGCGCCCCGACCATCCTTGAAGAACTGTGGCTGCCCGGCGCCATCTTCAAGGGCCTGACGGCCGAACGCCTTGACCAGTACAAAGGGCCGATGTACGGCCTGTTCGAGTCGGAGTTCGGCACCCGCATGATCCGCGCCAGCGAGAAAATCCGGGCGGTCGGCGCCGACGCCAGCGCGGCCGAGCTGCTGGGCGTCGCCGCAGCCACGCCGCTGCTGTTTGCCGAGCGCGTTTCGTTCACTTACGGCGACAAGGCGGTCGAGCTGCGGCGCGGGCTGTACTTGACTGCCCATCACCATTATCAAAACGATTTGTCCTAGACAGCGACCCGTCAGCGGCCGATGGCGGCGCCTGCAGGAATATCCGGCACGGATTAAAATGGCCGGGTTCAAGAAAAAATTCACGGTATCTGACGCTAGATACTGTTGCAGTACATAAAAATCGTTGAAAATAGCGCGCTTATCATTTTATCATTTTGTCAGTTTGTCTAGAGAGGTGTCGTCATGTCTGAAGCCGTGCGGGAAATTCCAAAAAAACAGCGGCGTGAATTCCGTAATATCCATATCACGGAGCTGAGCAATTACCGCATGACGCTGGCATCGATCGTATCGATCCTGCACCGCATCAGCGGCTTCATCATGTTCGTCGCGCTGCCGCTGGTGCTGTACATGCTGCAACAAAGTCTGCTGTCGGAAGACACCTTCAAACACTTCGCCGGCATCGCCTCGCACCCGCTGGCCAAGCTGGTGATCCTCGGCCTGGCCTGGGCCTATTTCCAGCATTTCTGCGCCGGCGTGCGCCACCTGTTCATGGACCTGCACCTGGGCCTGGACAAGGA
>Ga0326735_1000263_pt1 | contig 12479 bp, 10 predicted proteins | sample 37_GP2_1092_FD_207945 | JGI IMG/M metagenome (GOLD analysis project Ga0326735, IMG submission 207945) | Glacier ice microbial communities from Ngari, Tibet, China - 37_GP2_109.2 | ecosystem: Environmental > Aquatic > Freshwater > Ice > Glacier | place: China: Ngari, Tibet | collected 2018-07-31
GCCTGGTACGGGACTACGAAGAGCGACTCGATGTGTCGCAGGCCATGATTTACATCGCCCTCGGCTCATCTTTACTGCACAGAATGCGTTTCCGGTGAGTTATTAAACCGTCTCTTAGGCATATTTGACGCAATAAATTCGCGTTTTTTCCACCTTTCCAAAGATACATTGCTAACATATTTTGGCGTTATGTTTTTACAATATCGGAGCACGGGTGGCGTGGTTTGCCGCGTTGCGGCGGCGTTCTAGTATCTGATTGATTTCCAAATAGAGCGGGTGTCGCATTATTGTCATGCATCCCAACCAGGCTGTTGCGGTCAGCACAACGCAAAACACGAATGTAGGGATGCCGAGCGGGGCCGCGCCTTGCTTGAAGAAGTGTTGAATTAGCGCGCAGGGCACAAGAGTTACCGCCGTTAGCAAGAGATTGCCTACTAGTTTTTTGCCAAGCAGCGGTAAGTTGCTTGGCAGACTTTTTTGCTTGATATAATAGAAGTAAGGTACCGACAGCGCAGAAACGGCTAAGAACACGGCCGCGAACAGCTCAAGCTCGCGGAAATAGAATATAGCGGCAGTCAACGCTATCGCCCTGATTGGTTGAAAGACGAATTCCGCCCGGGCCACTAGGTTCGCCTGGCCCAGTGCCATTACCAGTGTCAGAATCAGGTTGATTGAAGCGGAAAAAGCGCCGGCGATGCAAAAATAGGGCACCAGTGCGGCTGCTGCGTCCCATTGGGTGCCGAACATGATCCGGATCACGTCAAGAGGGAACAGTGACATGAAGCCGTAAAACGGCCAGGCGAGGGCGGTAACCATTGTCACCGCCGTGATGTATTTTTCCTCCATGCGGTGACCATCTCGATTGGCCTGCGCGAAAGCAGGATAGGCGACATTCCGGACCGCACCCATGAAGTCCCGATGAAACAGGTTCATCAACCCTTGACCGCGGCTAATCATTGCCACTGCATTAAATCCTAGTATTTTTCCAACTGCCAGATCGTTAATATCCATTGAGATGGACGTGATGATATTGGCGGCCGTCAGCGGGCCGCCGAACGTTAGCACCTCGCGCATGCGCGAAAAAGACGGTTTCCCCAAGTGCGTTGCAGAGCCAATCAGTAGAACGCTAATGGCGACGGTAGCGTTGTTGGCGGTTGAACCGATGGCCAGACTGAGCGCGCCCCATCCGAGCCATGCTAATAGGAGCGTACACAGGGTGCCAATAGCGGCGGCCAACATATTAATCCGCATTACCATCTGGAACTTCATATCGCGCTTTAACAGCGCGAGGCAGACTGAATTAACCGGTAGCAACAGGAAATTGAAGGCGACGATGCGTGCAATCGTAGTGATTGTTTCATTCGAGTAGAAACGGCCCAGCAAGGGCGCTCCCAGCTCTACTACCACGAATAGCGTTGTGCCTAAAAGTAGTGATAATCCCCAAGCCGTCGAGATGTAGTCCTTGGTCAGCTCTTTTTTTTGGATCAGGAAGTTGACAAGGCCGAAATCGCGGATCACTTGCATAACACTGATGATCGCCAGCGCTACAGAATACAGGCCTATCTGTTGCGGCGTGAGCAGGCGCGCCAGTAAGGTGAACGACATAATATTCAGCGCTAATCCAAAATAGCTTTCCAGGAATGAGAAAACGATGGCTTTACGGACGACAGACATGGTTTAAGGACTTTTTCTATTAATTAGTGACGCTTTGGGCGGACTTGTCCGGTATCGTCCGGAAAGGGCAAAAGATTTTGTGTAGGATTCATGTTTTATGAGCGGCGCCGCTTGTGACCAAAGATTAGAGGCGGCGTGAAGCTATTGCAGAGTGTGCCACGGGTTGGGAGCGATTGACAAAAGGAGATCAATATAAGTTGTTCTTTTTTTGCGAATAATGCGCAACCCATTCGGCGTAGTGATGTGGCCTTGCCCAAGCTTGCCAGCAGCTGCAGACTGCACCTAATCCGCGCCAGATTCGCAATTCCCGCGAAAACGCCTCGCTTGGCTTTTTAAAGAGCGCGGCAAGCGGCCACTGGATCACATCCTGGAATAACTGACGAATTGCCCAGCGCGGTACACGCATCGAGCCGGCGATATTTTCGGCGTCGGGATGCATAATGCCCGCTTTAAAAGACCACCGTCGGAAGTAGCGCTTGCTCAGCATTGCCGCATCAATTGGCGCCCATACGACCAATGACGGTATGTAGGCCAAAACCGCATGCCGCTGCGCACAGCGATGGCCAAATTCAAAGTCCATATGACGAAAATGTGACTCGGAAAATATCCCCACGCGTGAAAATAGGGTACGGCGAACGACGAGATTGGCCCCAGCCGGTGCGTATTCGTTAGGCGGTGGTAACAGAAGGTTGTCGCCGAGGTCGACGCCGCCTAAGACCGCCGCCATATTCTTCGCGTACCAATCCGGCACACCACCTTCCGGCCATGTTAGCAACGTCTTTCCGCCGGCGACTTCCACCGACGAGTCTGTAAATGCTTGAAATAGGCTTTTAGTCCAGTCGGGGGGGAAAAGAATGTCGTCGTCAGTAAAAGCTAACAGATCGCTCTGCGATTGAGTAATACCTGTATTTAAGGCAAATTGTTTTCCTTGACGTCCTTCAAAGGAGTAGCGAAGGGCGCCAAGTTTCCAAGTTTCGCTCAACTGCGCAATGGCCGCCGCGGTAGAGTCGGTTGAATTGTTGTCAACGACGATTACTTCGATGGTCTCGAAGCCAGCGGCCTGCTGAAGGTCGAGCGAGGCCAAGGTGGATTGCAAGGTCGCGGCACGATTCCACGTACAAATAATAATGGAAAGACTTTTCATCGGTTGCCTCTCTTCACTGTGCAATATGCGGTTAAGTGCTTGTTTAAGCTCTCTAGGCACGCGAACATGCGCTCCCACACTGATGCGGCGCGTGCCTGCTGCGCGCGCCGCTCACCGCTGATGGCTGTTTTATAAAGCGCGCCAAACCAGGCCTGCAAGTCGTACGGCAGCGCGACCATCGCCAGCGGATCGACCAGTGCCCGCGCGCTGCCGAGCGCGCTGAATTGGCAGGCAATGAAGACGGCGGCGCACTCACCGGAACCGTTTAAATGATTTATGAGTGACTCGTTCGCGGGCAATGCTGAGTTAGCAGTAAGAGAAAATAGTGAAACTATAGGAAGAACTGTGGTCATATCTATATATTTAAGACTGATGTTCGTGTAAATGCGTAGAAATAATTTGACCAATGCTATACCGAGTAGCCATTACGTAGCAAAGACAGGGGCTTGTTTTTTGATCACGGCGCAGCCTTTTTCGCAAAACGCCATGCTTTGGGACAGTTCAGGGAACTCAGACTTCCAGCGCTGCAGAATTTCTGCTTCCGAACCGCGATTCGCGTCATCGAGAAGTACCACCGCACCTTGTGCCAGCTTCGGAAACAATGCTGGGCCCGCAGGATAGCGGGCCAAGCGACCGGTTGATTCAGGAGGGCCATCGATGACCAGCATGTCGATGTCGAGCAGTTGCGGAAGACCAGCGTGTGCGTACCATTGCCATGATTCGCCATTGAATGTTATTTGATCCATTGGGGCGTCGATGACCTCGGCAAAGGCACCAAGGCCGTGTCGCGCAAGTTGTGCCCTAGTTTTCGCCGCGTAAACGGGGTCATGTTCCAGACTGTAGACTTTACCGCCGCCATTGATCTGCATGCAACGCGCCAGCACGACTGTGGAAGTGCCGCTGCTGCATTCGACAACGGTAGCCGGTTTTTCGCCAAGCGCATATCGTACCAACTCAGCCAAAAAATCCGGTGATGCCGCCCAACCTCGCGTACCCGGAAGGCTCTTGGTAAGTCCAAGGTCGACATGCAGTCCATGCATGTGTTCGAGTTGATCGTAGGAATTTCTGATTTCCGCTTGCAATTCATCTCGCATCGAATGTACCAATAGGTGCATATTGCGAACTTTGTGCAGGGTGTACAAACAGACCAAAAAAATTAATACCGCTATTGCTAATGTCGCGACGCCCATAGTATTTTCTTTCAGTAAAAAAGTTTTTGCCAAACAAGGATAATACGATATGTTTTCCTTCGCATCCCTTTTCTATCTAAGGTTTAGTTTTATAGCCCGGACGTTGCAGAAGTAGCACTATGTGAGCAAAAAATATAGCGGCCTGACAGATTCATTAGCAGGGTCGAAAATTTGAAGAATGCTCCACGAAGGGCTACAGTATTACCGGCCCGCCCATTTTTCATTTGACGCACTGGTACACCGCCAGGTGCTTGTCAAAACTCTCCGACCAAGCGAACCTGCGCGCCCAAACGTTTGCAGCGCGAACCTGCTGCGCGCGGCGCTCGCCACCGAGAGCCGTTTCCTCGAGGGCGGCGACCCAGGCCTGCAAGTCGTGCGGCGGCACCACCATCGCCAGCGGGCCGACCAGTTCGCCTAGGCTGCCAAGCGCACTGAAGATGACCGGCACCCCGGCGGCCTGCGCCTCGACGGCCGGGAAACCGAAGCCTTCATACAGCGTCGGATAAAGCACCGCACGGGCGCCGCGGTACAGTGCGCGCAGTTCGGCATCGGACAGGAACTCGGCGAACAGCACCCGGCCCTGGAGTTCGGGCGCCAGGTTTGCGTTTGCCTCGCGCCGTGCGGCCGCGCCGAAGCCGCACATTACCAGCTTCAAATTTGGCTGGCGCGATGCCGCGGTCACCTTGATCGCCCATTCGGCGCGCTTGCGCTTCATCGGGCCACCCAAGTACACGGCGTACGGCGCATCGCCGAGCTGTAGCAGCAGTGCAACTGGCAGCGGGGTGTCGTCTGCCGGCATGAAATATTCCTGGTCAATGCCGTGCGGGATCACCGTCAGTTTCGGCTCGAGCCACGGCCAGCGCTTGAGGATGTCGGTGCGCGAGCATTCGCTGATGGTTACCACGGCGGCCGACTTCTTCAGCGCCGCCGGCATCAGGTGGTCCCAGTAGGTGCGCGCACCCAGCGTGTCGGGGCGCTCTTCCCATGCCAGCGTGTCGTGCACGGTCACTACCGTCGGCCTCGGCTGCCATAGCGGCAGCGCACCCTCGGTCGCGTGAAGCAGGTCGATGTCGAGGCGGCACGTGCGCAGCGGCAGGCCGAGCTGCTCCCATGCCCGGAAGCGGTCGCCGCGGAAGGTGAAAATTTCGGAAATGATCCGGTTGCTGGGTGGCGTGACCATGCTGTAACGCACATCGTCGCCAAACAGGTGCCATTTCAGGTCGGAATGTTGCTCGGAGTTGCGCAGCAATTCAAACACATATTTGCCCATGCCACGCAAGTGCTCCGTGTTCAGGCAGCGCGCCACCACGCCGATTTTCAATCTCATTTTTTTCCTTTGGGTGAGACACCGAGCACGGCTTTGGCGCAAGCCTTCAGCCAAATCTTCCAGCCTGGCAGATGGGTGCCGGACAGCCGCAGCGCTTGTTTCGCGCCGCGTGTTGCAAGCGCGAACTCACCTGCCTGGTATTGGGCGCCAGCGAAGTCGCTCCAGCTCTTGGCCAGCATTTGGCGCACTGCGCGGCCATCGGTCAGACGACCGTCGGGCGATTGCAAGCCCCATTTCTCCAGCGCGCGGCTGATGACCTTTGCGCGGTAATTCTCGGTCGGGCGCGATTTGGTAATGCTGGTTGGGTGAATGCGGTACAGCGCGTAAGGATGTGCCACGCGCAGGATCGGCGTGACGCGCGAAGCGCGCAGCCACAGGTCATAATCCTCGCCAACCCGCAAGCTGGTGTCGAAATTGCCGATCTCGTCGAACAGCGCTCGCCGCGCCAGCACAGTGGAGGTCCAAACAACGCAGTCAAGCAGTAGTTCAGGATAGACCCAGCCGCTGGGCCCGTTCCAGCGGATGGCGTCGCCGGCGATGCTTGCCAGTTCGGCCAGCATCGCGGATGTCGGTTGAGCGACATCGCTAGGCCAAACTTTCCAGGCCGTATAGCACATGCGGCAGCCGGGCTGCGCCGCCAGCATGGCGAATTGGGCCGCCAGCTTGCCGGGTAGCCAGATGTCGTCGGCGTCGATAAAGGCGACCCATTCGCCGCGCGCCACGCTCAGGCCGTTGTTGCGCGCCGCCGCTACGCCTTGATTAGCTTGCTGCACGATGCGCACCATTGGAAAGGTCTCGCGTACGAGTTCCACCGAGCGGTCTTTGGAACCGTCGTCGACAACGATGATCTCCAGTTTCGGCTCGCCTTGTGCCAGCACGCTGGCAATGGTCGCGCCGATATGGTGCTCGGCGTTGTAGCACGGAATAATGACCGAAAGACGGGGCAGTCGTGTATCCATGTCAGTGCCCCGTTAGCGAACGGAACAGGCGCAGCTGGCCTGCCGTCGTGGCTTCCCAGCTGAACCCTTCAGCGTAGCGGCGCGTCGCCGAGCGTTCGGGATAATTGGCGCGTAGCTGGTTGACCGCAGTGGCGACACCCTGTTCGCTACGTTCTTCCATCAACACGCCGGCCGCCGGCGCCGCTATTACTTCCGGCGTGCCCCATACCTTGCTGGCGACCACCGGCGTGCCGCAGGCCATGGCCTCGAGCAGGACATTGGCCCAGCCTTCACGGCTCGACGCCAGCACCAATGCGTCCGCAGCGCTGTAATAGCGCGCCAGTTCCGGTTGCGGCAGCGCTCCAAGAAAACGTACCCGCTCGGTTACGCCCAGGCGCCGCGCCTGCGCCTCCAATCTGCCCTGCTCGACGCCGCTACCGGCCAGCATCAGCGTCACTCCCGGCAGCATTGGCAGCGCACCAATCGTCAGGTCGTGGCCCTTGACCGGCACCAGGTGGCCGACGCTGAGCAGGGTAAAGCCGTCGAGCCCTAACGAAGCTCGCTGGGCATCCCGGTCGCCCGGCTGGAAGCGATCGAGGTCGACGCCGTTACGCAGCGGTGTGATTTTGTCAGCGGGGACGCCAAGTTCGCCCAGCTCGGTCTTGAGCGCGTTGCAGACCGTGATAATCGCGTCCGCGTGCGTTGCGGCCCATTGGATCAGCTTGCGGGGAGTAGCATAGCGCGGGATCAGGCTGATGTCTGAGCCGCGCGCGGTGATTACCACCGGCTTGTTGAAATAGCGCCCAAGCCGCACTGCCGCCACACCGTCCGGGTAAAAATAGTGGGCGTCGATCAGGTCGAAGTCATAGCCCTCGTCGATCATCCGCGCCAAGGTTTGTTTGGCGCCGTTGGCAAGCAGGATCGGCGAGAAATTCATGCCAAACTTCGGGATCAGCGCAAAGCGCGGATGTTCGACCTGCAGGCCGAAACGGGTCTCGGCGGCCGGCACCCGGGCAAATTGGGCATAGTGCCCGAATCGTGCGGCGGTAAACGGAAACCATGGCACTGGCGCCACCACCCGGCTACTGATTTCGCCGCTTTTGACCAAATGACGCAGGCGTGTCTCGACGAAGATGCCGTGGTTCGGCTTGATCTTGTTGGGAAACAGTGTGCTGAAGGTGACGATCTTCATTTGCCAGCGGCTTTCGGTAGCCTAGCGTAGACCGCCTTGTAATGGGCCACGCTGGCGGTCCAGTTGCGCTCGCCCTCGACATATGCGCGTCCGGCGGCGCGGAGTGCCGGCCAGCGCTGCGGTTCGGCCAGCAGTGCCAGCGTTTTCGCCGCCAGCGCCTGCGGGTTGCCGGCTTCGAACAACACACCGGTTTTGCCGTCTTCGATCAGTTCGCAATGACCGCCCACGTCCGACGCCACCAGGATGCGGCCCTGGGCCATCGCTTCGAGCGGTTTCAACGGCGTTACCAGATCGGTCAGACGCATTTTCAGGCGCGGATAGACTAGCACATCGATCAGGTCGTAATAGCGCTGCACCTGGTCGTGCGGCACCCGGCCGGTGAAAATCACGTGCTCGGCCACGTTGAGGTCGACTGCAAGCTGCTTGAGCTGGGCGTCCTGCGGTCCGCCACCGACCAGCAGCACCCGGATCGCCGGATTGGTGGCCAGCATCGCTGGCAAGGCGTGCAGCAGAATATCGAGGCCTTCATACGCGTAGAACGAGCCGATGAAGCCGAGCACCTGGCAGCCGGCGATGCCGAGCTGCAGGGCCAGGGCTTCGTCGCGCTTCCCGCCGACGCTGAAGTCGTCGATATTAACCGCGTTCGGGATCACCGTGACTTTCGAGGCCGGGATGCCGCGCCCGACAATTTCAGCGCGCAGGCCATTGCAGATCGTGGTCGCCGCGTGCACCCGTTGCAGCGCGTAGGTCTCCATCGCGCGCGTCAGGCGGTAGCGCAAGCCCCATTCGCGGCTGGTGCCATGGTCGACCGCGGCGTCTTCCCAGAAAGCGCGGATTTCGTAAACTACCGGGATGCCGAGCGAGCGGCCGACGCGCAGCGCGGCGATCGCGTTCAGCGGTGGGGAATGAGCGTGGATAACGTCTGGCTTGATTTCCAGCGCGACAGCCCTCAGGCGTTTGGTCAAGGTAGAGATGACGCTCAGCTGGTTCAGTATCGGCAGGCCTGCCAGCGCGCTATCGACCGGCGACGTACGATGAAAAATCCAACCGTCGACGTCGTCCTGCGGCGTGCTGTATTTGCCCTGCTTCTGGCTGGTGACGTGCGCCGTCTCCCAGCCAAGCGCGCGCTGCTGCTTGAGAATCGACAGGGTGCGAAAGGTGTAGCCGCTGTGCAGCGGGATCGAATGGTCGAGGACGTGGAGGATCCGCATCTCAAGTACCCTGCATTTCTTTGCGCAGGAACGCCTCGAACATGAGCAGCGCCCAGATCGAAGCGCTGTAGTCGCGCCGGCCGGATTGGTGCTGCTCGACCAGTTCGGACAGGAACTGGGGATTAAAGATGCCGGTCTCGGCCAGCATCGGCCCGAGCAGCGAATCGCGCACGCGCTGGCGTAAAGGCCCGCGGAACCAGCTCGCCAGCGGCACCGAAAATCCCATCTTCTTGCGGTATAAAATGTCTTCGGTGAGATACGGTTCGAGGCTTTTCTTGAAGATGTACTTGCCTTCGCTGCCACGTAGTTTCATGTCGGACGGCAGGCCGGAGATCCATTCCACCAGTTTGTGATCGAGCAGCGGCACCCGCACTTCGAGGGCGTGGGCCATGCTGGCGCGGTCGACCTTGGTTAGGATATCGCCCGGCAGGTAGGTCTTCATGTCGAGGTACTGGATCATCGATAGCGGGTCGTCGGTCGGCGAGTTGGCAGCATGGCCCTGCATGACCTCGATGGCGCGGTAGCCTTGCAGGTCGGTGCGGAATTTGTCGGAGAATAACTGGGCGCGCATCGCGTCCGACATCAGGGATACACCGTGGAAGTAGCCTTCGACTAGGTCGCGCGACAGCGACTCGAAGGTGGTCTTGGCGCGGAACACGCGCGGCGCCCAGTCGGCCTTCGGATAGTATTTGCCGAGCGGCCCGAACACCAGCTTGCGCAGGCCGGACGGAATTTTCGAGCGTACCGCGTCTTCGGCCATGGCGTAGCGGTAGCGGCGGTAACCAGCCAGGTTTTCGTCGCCGCCGTCGCCCGACAGCGCTACCGTCACGCGTTTGCGCGCCAGCTGGCAGACGCGGTAGGTCGGGATCGCCGAGCTGTCGGCGTACGGCTCGTCGTACAGGTCGGCCAGGGTGTCAAGCAGCGCGTAGTCGTCGGTGTCGACGGTTTCGGTGACGTGTTCGGTCTTGTACTGGCGTGCGACCTGCTCGGCGTACTGCGATTCGTCGAACGCTTTTTCGTTGAACGCGATCGAGCAGGTGTTGACCGGATCCTTCATCAGATCGGCCATCATCGCCACGATCGCGCTCGAGTCGACGCCGCCGGACAGGAAGGCGCCGAGCGGCACCTCGGCCTTCAGGCGGATCTTGACGGCTTCGCGCAGGCGCACGATCAGTTCGCTCTCAGCGTCCTTTTCGGTCATCTTTTCGTGCAGCTTGAACGGCGCGTCCCAGAATTGCTTCGGCTCGGGTAGCGGCATGCCGATCTTCACGGTCAGGGTAAATCCGGGCGACAGCTTCTGCGCGCCGAGGTAAATGGTTTTCGGCTCCGGTACATAGCCATAGGCGAAGTAATCTTCGACGGCGCGCGGGTCGATCGCGTGCGGCAGGCCGGGGTGGGCGCGCAGCGACTTCAGTTCCGAGCCGAAGATGAACATGCCGTCAGGTAGTACTGCATAGTAAAACGGTTTGACGCCGAGGCGGTCGCGGGCCATGAACATGGTTTGCTTGTTGCGGTCCCAGATGCACAGCGCGAACATGCCGCGCAGCTTGTGCACGCAGTCCTCGCCCCACGCTTCCCACGCATGGACAATGGTTTCGGTGTCGCTTTTAGTGCGGAAGACGTAGCCAAGCTGCTCGAGCTCCGCCGTCAGTTCCGGGAAATTGTAGATCTCGCCGTTGAACACCAGGCCGACGTCGCCGGCGGCATTGAACATCGGCTGCTGGCCGCTGGCAATGTCGATTACCGACAGGCGCCGGTGGCCGAATCCGACTCCCGGCTCTGTATAGATATCGCCCTCGTCTGGCCCGCGGTGGTGCTGGGTCTCGTTCATGCGCTTTAGCAGCGCTGGGTCAATTGGGCGCGCGCCGCGCGTATCGAAGATGCCTACGATTCCACACATGATTTTATTGGCTTTCTGAATTTTGTTTTACGTTCGCACAGGGTGTCGTACATTGACTGGTACGCGGCTACCATGGCGGGCATATTGTATTTGCGCAGGGTGCGTTCGCGTCCGGCGGCGCCGTGCCGCGCACGCAGCTGTGCATCGAGCACGTAGGCGGCCAGCGCGGTTGCCATCGCGTCAGGGTCCGCGGGTGCCACCAAGGCACCGGTGACGCCTGCCTTGATTACTTCAGGAATGCCACCGACCCGCGTGCCGACCACCGGCAGGGCGCTGGCCATCGCTTCGAGCGCCGAGCCTGGCGTGCCCTCGGCGAGCGAGGACATCGCAAAGATATCGAGTTCGCGCAGAATCCCGGCAACGTCGCCGCGCGCGCCGGGGAGCCAGACCTGCCCGGCCAGGCCGGCCCGGTCAACCTTGGCGCGCAAGTCGGCCAGAAGCGGGCCTTCGCCAACGATCGCCAGGCGCAGTTGCGCGCGTTGAGCGGGCAGTCGATTGCGCAGCAGGATGAAGGCGTCGACGAGCGCGCCATGGTCTTTGACGTCCTGAATCCGGCCGACAGTTCCGATCACGATGCAGTCGCTGCCGAAACCGGTCAGAGCACGGGCATCGGCACCGCCCGGTGGATGAAATCTCTCGGTATCGATGCCGTTGCCAAGTAGCCGGCTTTTATGTTCCGGCACGCCGATGAAGTTGCGGTTCCATGCCACTAGGTCAGCCGAGTTGCCGTAGCAGCAGTCGTAAAACGGCAGTGTCAGGCGGCGCAGCAGGCGGTGCCGCGGATTGCGGCCGTCGGGGTCGCGCGCGTCGCGCCCGTGGGCGCCATTGATGCGAACCGGGACACCAGCCAACATGGCCACCGGTGCGTACTCGGCGGCCGCCAGGTTGTAAGTGTGCAGCACAGCCGGCTTCAAATCGCGCAGCAGCTTCCACAGCGCCACGTGTGTGGACAAGCTGATACCCGGCTGTTTATGCAGCGCGTGAAGAGTTACGCCAGGTTTCGTAATGCGCTGGGCAAAGTCAGTGCACTCGGTCAGCGCGACGACCGCGTGGCGGTATGCATTCGGCGGCATCCGGTTGATACGCTCGACCATCAAGTTTTCCAGGCCGCCGAAATCGAGGCGGTAGACAAGGTGGACCACTAACGGCACCTTGCAGGTGTCATTGACCATGTTCATGCTAGCGGCTTCGGGTAGCGGCCAACGCCGCTTCGATCGGCGTCGCATGAGTGGCGAGGAAGGCGCGTAGCGAGTGGCGTGCTTCGTCCGGGTTTTCCGAAAACGGCGCTGAAAGCATCACTGCGGCGCCGTCGTCCGATTGGAACAGCAGCTTGGCCTGCGCCTGCCAGAGTTTGCCGACATAGTCGTTGGCGGTGAAGCGGTTGTCGACCCAGTTCCAATGCCAGACCAGCATTTTGCCGAATCGGCCTTGCAGCCGCGTTTCGCGCAGCCCGAACGTGGCGCCTGCAAGCTGTTCGCTGCGCAGCGCGGAACCGGTCTGGTGCCAGTCCTGTTGACGGACCGCCACAACGTTCACCGAACTGATCAGCGCCTTGTTGCTGGCCTGGTTGCGGTAATAAAGTACCGTCAGCCCCACCGGTTGGTCCGGCGCGCCGGTGGCGGCTTGGTAAGTCCCTGTAAAACTTGCGTCGCTCGCCATGTACTCCGGTTTCCATGTCGAGAAGACCGGCGCGGCAGGCCACTTAATGCTGACCGGACCGAACTGCACCGGCTTGGGATTGTGGGTAGCACGGGAGTTGTAGGCGGCAAACGCGGGCCACAACGCGGCAAGCACAATCAGCGCGGCGGCGATGGCTGCAAAGTTGGCGGCGCCGGTGTCGGATCGGCGCGTGGCAAGGCCCGGTGCAGCTGCGGCCGGGGCGGGCGCTTCGTCCTCGCGCCAG